>Ga0116129_1002060_pt1 | contig 10473 bp, 7 predicted proteins | sample June2015DPH_17_2_FD_89732 | JGI IMG/M metagenome (GOLD analysis project Ga0116129, IMG submission 89732) | Peatland microbial communities from SPRUCE experiment site at the Marcell Experimental Forest, Minnesota, USA - June2015DPH_17_10 | ecosystem: Environmental > Terrestrial > Soil > Wetlands >...
GCGCGCGGCGCGGGCAATCTCTTGGCCGTTTTCTTCCGAGGCGTCGTGCTTGGAGTCATACATGCGCAGGTCCGCAGCGATGCACAGAGCGTCCATATCGAGCGCATCGTCCGGATACATGGCCACGCCCACGCTTGCGCCCACGCGTACGACGTGCCCGCCCAGCTCGAGCGGCTCATTCAGAAGCTGCACCAGCGAGCGCCCCACCTGCACGGCGTCCCGGCGGGTGACTGGCTCTTCGAGGATGACCGAGAACTCGTCGCCGCCGGTCCGGGCCACCGTGTCTGAACGGCGGACGCGGGTGGCAAACAGCTCGGCCACCTTCTTGAGTACCAGGTCGCCGATGTGGTGGCCGAGCGTGTCATTTACCTGCTTGAAGCGATCGAGGTCGACGACCAGCAGGGCGGCCTTGGCTTCATTGCGGCGAGCCCGCTCCAAGGCGATCACCAGCCGGTCTTGATAGAGGCGGCGATTGGGCAGACCGGTCAGGTGGTCGTGCAGGGCGAGATGCTTGTTGTGCTCGATCTGGTCTTCGAGCTGGAGGAGGATCATGCCGACGGCGACAACATACTTGGGCAGGTTCCAGACGCCGCTTTCGATCGGGATCGATGGAAAGAAGGCCTCCATGAAGGGCGCAACCACAAAGACGAACGCCCAGGCCAGGAATCCGGCGATGGTGACGAAGGCCCCGGCGGTGGCGCGGCGGTAGGCGTACCAGAAGTGAATGCAGCAACCGAAGTAGACGGTGAAGAGCACGGCGTTGAGCGCCAGCTCACCGCCGTTGCCCGGTCGATTCTCGATCAGCAGCAGGAACGCGGACAGCGCGCAATAGATGCCTGCGACAGTCCAGCGCAAGGGGCTGCTGCACTTGTTCAACGTGGCCAGGGTGACGGCCAGGGGTAAAAGCCCCAAGGTAGCGGCGCTGGCTTGGAGGGCCCAGACGGGAACGTTGTTGATCTGGCCGAGCAGGATGTAGACGGTGTTGGCAAACAGCAGCGAATAGAGAATCAAGCGGCTGGACCCTTCCTTGCGATAGGGAACCGAGGCCCACATGAACAGCAGGCCGGCCCAGGTCAGGGCGGCCAATCCGATGATGGTAAAGATCTGTCCCCACACTCCGGGCGCAAGCATGAACAGGAAGGCCGCAAAGTGCAGAGCAATCATGATCCAGCCCGTAAGCCAGACCTTGGCGACGTGGGTTTGATTGCGGCGAGCAACGGAAGCGAACGCGCCGGCCAGCAGGCCTACAGCGGCTAAATCCGGTACTTCTGCCCAATTTACCACGGCAACTCCAGCGCTGCAGGAAGATCAACTACTAGAATCGGCTATTTGAGCCGATTTGCCATCACTCATTGGTGCTAGGGAATAAACTTTTGAGTAAACTTAGGTAACTTAACGAGTGTTTTAAGAGGTAATTCATTGGGTTACCGCGCGGGAGTTTTTTCACCGACGAAATCCTTCTCTCGACTAGACTCAAGACGATGGCAGCCAGCTTATACATTGTCGTGGAGGGGGAAGACCCCGGGTACGATATTTTTGTGAACGGCCAGGCTCTGGCCCGCAATGAAGATGCGCTGGAACGGCTTGCCGAGCGCCTCCACGTCAGGCCGCTTCTGGAGTTTTTCTCCGCCGATGAAAACTCCATGGCCCTGCTGCTGGAGCAAGGAGTGGCCAGTCCGGATTGGGCACGCCATCTGCCTGAGCCGCAATGGTTTGACGCCCCGGATGGGCTGCTGACCATCTGCGCCCTGATTGAGTTTCTCACCGCCAATCCGGCCGCGCTCGGGTCGGAAACGCAGCCCGTGCTGGTCGAACTGCGGGAGTATGAGCGGGTGCTGCGCAAAACGGCGGAACGGGGCTTGCACTGGCATATCGCCGTCAGCTGGCGCTGAGTCCGTCTGGCGATCGCCTTCGCCCCCTGCCCGGGTCGACGGGGCGCCCCTCTACTCCTCCGCCTTGCTGGCGGCGAAGATATCTCCCAGCCGCCGGATCTGTGCGCCGACGCCGCGCAGCTTTTCTTCGATGCGTTCATAGCCGCGGTCCATGTGGTAGACGCGATCGAGGATCGATTCGCCGTCGGCCACCAGGGCGGCCAGCACCAGCGAAGCCGAGGCGCGCAGGTCAGAGCACATCACGGCCGCGGCCGAGAGCCGGGTGGCGCCGCGCACGATGGCAGTGTTGCCATCGACCTTGATGCTGGCCCCCATGCGGACCAGTTCCTGCACATGCATGAAGCGGTTCTCGAAGATGTTCTCCTTGACCTGGCTGACACCGTCTGCCTGGGTGGCGAGGGCCATGTACTGGGCCTGCATGTCGGTCGGGAAGCCGGGATACTCTTCGGTCGAAACATCGGCGGCGCGCAGGGTACCTTCCGAGCGCACCCGGACCGAGTCGGGGCCGAGCAGGTCGATGCGCACGCCCGCCTGCTCGAGCTTGGAGATGACCGCTCCGAGGTGAGCCGGATGGCAGTTGGCTACGATCAGGTCCCCTCCGGTCATGGCGCCGGCGATCAGGAAGGTTCCGGCCTCGATGCGATCGGGATTGATACGGTGGCGCGCTCCGTGCAGCCTGGCGACGCCCTGGATGCGCATGGTCGAGGTGCCGGCGCCCTCGATCTTTGCGCCCATGGCGGTGAGCAGGGAAGCCAGATCACTGACTTCGGGTTCGCGGGCGCAGTTTTCCATCAGCGTTTCGCCTTCGGCCAGCACGGCGGCCATCAGCAGATCTTCCGTGCCGGTGACGGTGATCCTGTCGAAGACCAGGTGCGTGCCGCGCAGGCGTTCGGCGCGGGCTTCCAGGTAGCCGTGCTCCTGGGTAATGACGGCGCCCATCTTCTCCAGGCCCTTGATATGCAGGTCGATCGGCCGGCCGCCGATGGCGCAGCCGCCGGGCATGGCCACCCGGGCCATGCCGGCGCGGGCAATCAGCGGGCCCAGCACCAGGGAACTGGCGCGCATGGTCTTGACGATCTCGTATTTTGCTTCCGGATCGGACAGGGTGCGGCAGCTGATTTTGGTGCGGTGCTGGGCGCGGCCGTAGCCGAGCTCGACTTCAGCTCCCATCGAGACCAGCAGGCGGCGCTCGGTTTCGATGTCACGCACCTGGGGGATATTCTCCAGGATCACTTCCTCTTCGGTAAGGATGGCCGCGGCCATGCAGGGCAAGGCCGAATTTTTTGCGCCGGACACGCGGACGGTGCCGAGCAGCGGATTGCCGCCGCGAATGACAAATTTATCCATACGATCTGATGAACTCCTGAGTTTCTAGTGTAGAACCTGGAAGGCCCCGCGGCGGTGATCGCGAAGGCTCCTCGAAAGCAAGTATGGCGATCGATACGGGGACCTTTGCAGTGAGTCCCGAAGCGGGCGTAGCGGGCAGCACTCAAAACCGAGCGGGGAACAGGCTCCCGGTCTCCGCCCGGCCCTCATCGGCAAACGCCGGAGGGTTGCCAAATGGAGCTCTCAGGTCTGTGGGTTTTGAAAATCATCGGGAACTGGCCGGCAGCAGGAATATGCCCGCCGAATCGCCTTGGGCGCTCGAGCGGCATTCGCCGCGCTCAAAGATGTCAGGTATCTGCGAATCTTGGGCCAGGTATCTTGGGCCACGCTTTCTAGGGCCAGTTGTCCTGGGCCACGTATTGAGGGCCACCGAGGTCTTCGGAAAAAGATGGCGCTGTCCGGGTCAATAGCCCGGATACGGGGCAGCAAAGCCCAGGGGGGCGGCCAAGCCACCCTGTCGCGCCACGCCCCTTAAGCGTAGATTCAGCCGCCGGAATCGTCCGGCGCCCGTGAGTGGCTGACCCTATCTACGGCTTGAGATCAGAAGCTCAGCTCCCTTGGGGGAATTCGGAGGATCACAGTTCGAGCACCGTATCGTCGATGGCGAGCCGTACATTGCCATCGGACTTGGCCAGGCGGCGAACGGCTTCCGGCTTGTCGACGTGCGCCTTGAGCATCACCAGGGCCACCGGCACACTGCGACCTGCGCTCTTGATAGTGTGCACAGCGGTCTCGCGGTCGATCTTGCAGGCGCTCATGAGGATGCGGATGCCGCGTTCGACGAGCTTGGAGTTCTGCATGTGCACGTTGACCATCAGGTTCTCGTACACATAGCCAAGACGGGTCATGGCGCCGGTAGTGATCATGTTGAGCACCATCTTTTGCGCCGTGCCGGCCTTCATGCGGGTGGAACCGGAAACCACCTCCGGGCCCACCTCGGCGACCACGGCGATGTCGGCCGCCGCTGCCAGCGGCGTGTCATGGTTACAGGTGATGGCAGCCGTATGCGCTCCGCGAGCCCGGGCGTATGCCACGGCGGCAACGACGTAGGGCGTGCGGCCGGATGCAGAGAGGCCGATGACCACGTCCTTGCGGGTGGGGCGTCGGCGGGCGATGTCGCGCTGGCCCAGCTCTTCTGAATCTTCATTGACTTCAACGGCCGAGGCCAGAGCCTTGGGTCCGCCGGCCATGATGTACTGCACCTGTCCGGGAGAGGTCGAGTAGGTAGGTGGGCATTCGGAAGAGTCAAGAGCAGCGATGCGTCCGCTCGAGCCGGCGCCGATATAGATCAGCCGGCCACCGTCGCGCAGGCTGCGCGCTACCTGGTCGATGACCGCAGCGATTTCCGGAATGGCTCGCTTGACGGCTGCTGCGACCTTGGAATCTTCGTGGTTGATAATCCGCGCAATCTCGAGTGCGGATTTGGTGTCAAAGCCTTGAGAAGCCTCGTTTTGACTCTCGGTAGTCAGTTGCTGAAGCAGGGAGGCCTGGTCTTTCTTGATATCTTTCGTATCTTTCGTATCTTTGGTATCGTTTGCTTGGCTGCCGGCCGTCTCCTGAAGCGTCGAGCTGGTTAGCATGCAGATGCCCCCCAACTACTGATTATATCTTCAAAGGGCGCAACTTCCACCAGAATTCACCATGCGGGAAATACTCCCAAGTACCAGACGGATAACCCGTAGGATGCAGAACCGGGGTCTCAGCGAGCCGCGGGCGGGGGGAGAAAACTTGCCTAATGGAGAAAGTTCAAACTGCGCCTCAGGCTGTGATTGCCCGCCCGGGCGCAGTCGGAGCTCTGAGGATGGGAAGCGAACAGAAGCCAAGGCTGCCTGGTCGAGCGCTGTCGCGTGCTCGTCGAGTGCTCTTGAGTGTTAGTGAATGGTTTTGGATTTGCGGCTCATATAATCCATCAACAGATACTCGCCCAGCCGGTCGGGGGTTGTGAAGTAGGCCTTGCCCCGGCACATCTGGGATACCTGGTGCACGAACTGAACCAGATCATGGCTCCTGGCCAGCATAAAGGTGTTGATCAGGATGTTCGAACGCTTGCAGCGGGCCACTTCTTCGAGCGTTTCGCTCACCACCAGGGGGTCCAGGCCGTAGGGATTCTTGTAAATGCGCCCGTCAGGCAGGGTGAGCGCGGAGGGCTTGCCGTCGGTGATCATGATGATCTGCTTCATGTCTTTCGCCTGGCGGGCAAGCACCCGCTGAGCGACACGCAGTCCTTCGCGGGTGTTGGTGTGCCAGGGGCCCACTTTCACGCGGGCAATCTCAGAGACCGGCATCTCTTCGGCCGAGTCATGGAACAGGACCAGCGAAAGCGAGTCGCCGGGGTACTGGGTGCGGATGAGATGGGAAAGCGCCATGGCCACACGCTTGGCCGGCGTGAAGCGATCTTCTCCATAAAGAATCATGGAGTGGGAGCAGTCCAGCATGACCACGGTGGCGCAGCAGCTCTGGTACTCGCACTGGTGGACGTGGAGGTCGGAATATTCAAGCTGGAGGGGAAGGCCGAGTCCTTCACGGGCGATGGCGGAGCTCAAGGTGGCGGTGGCGTCCAGGTTAAGGGTATCGCCGAACTCGTAAGGGCGTGACGCTCCGCTGGCCTCGACTCCGGTGGCCCAGTGATGGGTGTCATGGCGTCCCGAGCCGGATCTGCCGAGAGAGCCGAGCAGGCCGCGCAAGGTTTTGAACCCGAGAAAGTCAAGACTCTTGTCGGTCACCTCAAAGCGCGCATTGGCTCCCGGCCCGTCTTGTCCCCGGCCAACGGAGGCGTCCGGAAGCGGGTGGATGTAGTTCTCTGACTCCATCCGCTTCACAAGCTGTTCGATGAGTTCCTCCAGGCGTCCTTCAAGGGCGAGCTGATCGATCTTGTGACGGATGTCCTGATCGAAGAAGCTGCCATTTTGAAGCGCGCGGCGCAGCGCTTCGCGCAGATTGTCCCACGAGTGGTCGAGGTCGCCGAACGAGGAGTAGGGATCGGAGAAGCCGGAATCGAGAAAGTAGTCCGACAGGGCCTCCAGCAGCTCTTCGAGATCGATTTCTGAGCCGAGATCGCCGTTGTATCGGGTGTAGCGAGTTCGTTTCATCGTCTCCTCCAACCGGCAAGGCCGTGCCCATCTGCAAAAGCTTCCTCCGGCGGACATCCGCCAGCTTGGCCTGGCATTAGTTCCAACCGCCTTTTTTGCCGCGGCGGGCCCGCTCATTGAGATCCCATTCATCGAACTCCACATCGAGCCTGGGGCGTTCCTGCTTGTGGTTGACCTGTTCGGGCGCGATGAAGGCGCGCTCTTCATTGCGGCTCAGCTTGCGATGGGCGACCAGGCCTTCCAGCAGAAACTCTGCCGCGGCGACCACAGTCGGCGGCGCATCGAACGGCTGGACTCCGAGCGGGGAAAGCTTGTCCAGCAGTCCCTGAATCTGCTTCAGATCGGCCAGGGCGGAGTCGGCGGACTGGTGGTCATCGAATTTGACCGAGCCGCCCAGCCGGAACCACAGCTCGATCTGCTCGGTATCGATCCCTTTGAAATAGTGGTCGTAGACCTTGCCGACTGCGGTTCGGATCAGATCCTTGATCACGGTGTCAGCTCCGCGTATCTCGCCTTCGTATTCGAGCTCGATCTTGCCGGTGATGCCGGGTATCGCCGCGTAGATATCGCCGAGGCGGGAAACGACGGGCGACTGGCCGCTGAGCAAGGCGCGGCGCTCGGCGTTTGAAACGGCCAGCTCGAGGGTGGAGATGGGAAGGCGCTGGCTGACGCCGCTGCGCTTGTCCACCTTCTTGTCCTCGCGGGCAGAAAAGGCGATTTGCTCGACGATCTCGCGGACGTACTCGGGTATCACGGTCTGCTCGGCTCCGCGCTCAAGCCAGGCTTGCCCGGCCGTGATGGCCATGCCTTCTTCCACGGTCTCCGGATAATGGGTTCGAATTTCAGATCCGATGCGGTCCTTGAGCGGGGTGATGATTTTTCCGCGCGCGGTGTAGTCCTCAGGGTTGGCGCTGAAAACCAGAGCGAGATCGAGTTCGAGGCGAACCGGATAGCCCTTAATCTGCACGTCGCCTTCCTGCATGATGTTGAACAGGGCAACCTGGATCTTGCCGGCGAGGTCGGGCAGCTCATTGAGGGCAAAGATGCCGCGGTTGGCGCGGGGCAGCAGGCCGTAGTGCATGTTGAGTTCGCTGGCCAGGTCAGTGCCGCCGCGCGCCGCCTTGATCGGGTCGATGTCTCCGATCAGGTCGGCGACGGTGACGTCAGGCGTGGCGAGTTTTTCGACATACCGCTGGTCGCCGGACAAATAGGCAATGGGCGTAGAGTCCCGCTTGTCCTCGATCCATTCGCGGCAGCGCCGGCAAAGCGGCGCATAGGGGTTGTCGCGAATTTCGCATCCCGCAATGTAGGGCATCTGTTCGTCAAGCAAGCCGGTGAGGGCGCGCAGAATGCGGCTCTTGGCCTGGCCGCGGAGCCCGAGCAGGATGAAGTTCTGCCTGGAAAGCACGGCATTGACGATTTGCGGAATCACCGTATCGTCATACCCTACGATCCCCGGAAAGATGGGGCGATGGGCGCGTATGCGGGCGATGAGGTTGGAACGCATTTCGTCTTTGACGGAGCGGGTGCCAAGAGCCTCCGGCGAAAACTGAGAACTGGCGCGCAGTTGTCCAAGCGTGCTGGGAAGGGAGTGGGAAGCAGGCATCAAAGTCTCCTCCGGGCCCGGGCCGACGAGGGCGGCGGGGTCCATCCTGAGATTTAGACGTTCTCGAACAGTGACTCGCCGAAGGTGCTCTCTATCGCGTTCAACTGCGCACCAGGTCCCGGTCGTCGAAAGAAAAAGGTCAAGATCGGCAAGCCGCAGGTTCGTCGAGTACTTCGCGGCCGGCGGCCAGCCAAAGGAACTTCGGTTCACAGGCCACAAAACCGACGGCCGTAGGAGGAAGTATGCTCCGCAACCAGGCCAATTGCAAAGCGGGGGAAGGTCGCCCGGAGGGCCCCCCGGGGGTGGCGCAGCATCCGGGGAGCCCACACCCGACCCTGCCTGATCGCAGTGGCCCAGCGCAGAATCGAACCCTGTGAGGCGGAGAAGAATCATATTCAAAGGGGTTCTGAGACGGCCCCGGGGGGACCCCCGTTTCGCATGAGCAGGCATCAATCCTGCTCAAAGGCAGGCGCCGGTGAGGGTTTGCTCTTCGCCCTCCTTACCCTCTTTCCCGCTCCTTGCCCGGCCACCCCCCGGAATCGCTCGAGCGCCTTCGGCGTCACCGCCATGGGCCTCTGGCGAGAGCGCTCCGGAATGAGCGACCGGTACAGGTTCGGGTGAACCGGCAAAGCGGTCGCAAGGCAAATTTGACCCGCCGGGGTCAAAATCCGGTGCTCGGGCTGGACGCCTCGGCAGTGGCCGCGCAATCAGGCCTTCAGCTTGTTGTCAAAGTCCGACTCGGTGAACTGAGTGCCAGCCAGGCGGCCCTTGCCCGCATCCCAGATCTCCGATCCCCAGACCTGGTAGTCTTCGTCGATATATTCGATCAAGATCTTGGAATCCTCTTCGAGGAAGCTCAGCATCACGAACATCGAAGTGGCCGCCCCTGAATCGGGGTCGGTTTGACGCCTGTTCACGTGGACAAACGGTGTACATCCGGGATCGGCCTCGTCTTCAGTCTGCACCTGGTGGGGAATGCACCCATTGCCGATCAGGCGCGCATTGAACTGGGTTGCGCTGTCCTGGTAGAGAGCGCATCGATGCTCGTGGCCGAAGAACCAGCCGAAGATCGCCTCCGGGCTGACGCCTTCGGTGGCCAGAAGGTCGGCAACATCGGTTCGCAGAGGGAGCGAAGCGCTGAACTCGGCTGCGTGAGCCGATACTGGCTGATGATGCGTCAGCAGAATGTTCTTCTTTCCATCGCTCTTTTTGAGGATCTCGATCAACCAGTTCCATTGCCTGGCGATCGGATCATTGAGGTCGCCGGGTTTGAGTCTTCCGCCGTTATAGGCACTATCCAGTCCGATGAGTCTCCAGAATTCGTTTTCCAGGCAAAAGAACGGTTGAGGCTGCCCAAAGGCCTTCAACACCACGTCAAAGTATGCTTCTCCTCCGCTATACATCTCATGGTTGCCGTTGAGCGCAAAACTTGATCCGGCTGGTACTCCGATCTCCGGGTGCTCGATGTCGGTCTGGAAGGGCCACAACTGGAGGAAAGTTTCGCACTCGCTTTGAATGCCGCCGTAATAGATGTCCCCAAGATGAATCCCGATATTCCCCTGCTGCTTGGTGGTGACGCTCGCAATCCTGCGCGCCGCCGGATTGTCTCCGCCCCAGTCTGCGAGCAGAGCGACCTTGGCGTTGGGCGGAAGTGGCTTCGTCCTGGGGACTCCCTGGGGATAGGGCGCCTTCTCGAATTTGAGACTCTTCCATTCCTTCAAGATCGATTGGAGCAGGGATTCCTTCTGATGGTGCACATCCGTGTAGGCGCTCTTGAAGAAATTCTCGAGCCGGTAGACGCCCTCTTCGATGAGGGTAGCTACCCAAACCGGGTTTAGGTCTCCATACCCCTGTAACGCTGGAATGCGGTTGAAGACCTTGGCCAGGATCGATTGATAGAGACCGACAAGGTCGAACCGGGAGACGTAGTCGAGGTCACCGTGCGACGGCTCACTGTTGGCCGTATCCCGGATCGAACTGAACTTCGAGGCCAGATCTGCCTGTTCGGTTGCGACTGCCTGCGGGTCCTCGCAGCCTATCGAGCTGGCAACCGCCGATCGAACATCCTCCGAGTCCTCCTTGAGATGCTGGAGGATCTGATCCAGGCTGGACTTGATAAACTCCTGTCTATTGACCGCAGCGTGCATCGTTTCCCTCTCTTCTGACCAACGGTTGCAGGGATTGCCAGACTGCCGGTGATGCGCAAAAGCGCGTCGGGCTGTCCGCGCCCCGTCGCTCCACACGAGTCACTTTCCATGCGCGATCCGCGCATGGGCGCGAATCGCGCCTTTGGCAGAGCCTCCCCAGGTCCGCTCACCTGAGCGGCCGGCGGGGGAGGGGCAGGGGGCGCGATCGAGTTACCGGGGCCCATAGTGCTGCCGGTTGCTGCCCCAGGCAAGATCCATCTCTCGGGACCCTTGTCCAAGGCTCAGTCGAGAGATCACGGCTATACCCCATCCGGGGACGAACGCCGCATTCGTATTGCGCGTGACAGCTCCCA
>Ga0116129_1002061_pt1 | contig 10470 bp, 8 predicted proteins | sample June2015DPH_17_2_FD_89732 | JGI IMG/M metagenome (GOLD analysis project Ga0116129, IMG submission 89732) | Peatland microbial communities from SPRUCE experiment site at the Marcell Experimental Forest, Minnesota, USA - June2015DPH_17_10 | ecosystem: Environmental > Terrestrial > Soil > Wetlands >...
CTCCCTTCCAGCGGATCTTCTTCCGACTGCTCCAACTCCTGGAGAATGGCCTCGGCATGGGTTCGGACCACCTGCAGGTGTTCAGCGCTGTTCACTGAAAGCAGCGCGTCCCCCAACATATCAGCGTAACTTTGAGTCTCAGTCATGGTCTTCCTTGCTCCTTTCTGACTGGCTTGGTACACACGGAGCGCCTCTGCCAGATATTTCGCATTCCTCTTCTGGGCGTTTCGGGCTTGGGCGTCCGTAACCCCAAGCACGCGGGCAGCTTCCGATATGCTCCGTTGATCACGCCAGAGCGCCAATGCAACACGCCAGTCCCGGTCAGGAATCCCCGGGGGCTGCCCAAGCAACACAGCAAACCTACCGAGGGAAGCAATCAACTGCTCTCTGAGTTGATACCGCGACACCCCGCGAGCACGCGCGAGTGCCCTTTCTGGCGAGCGGCCTGATCGGACATACATCGACAAAAGTGCGCAGTCTTCGCTAGGGAGCCGAGAAAGAAGCCGATCAAATACGAGTTGGGATTCCAAAGATCGTGGGTCCTCGAGGAGTGGCGCTTCCTCCTCAGCTAGTTGGCTCAACTCCTGCGGGTCAACTAGACTCCGCTGAAGTCGCTGCAGCCTAATCAGACGGGGACGGGCGAAATTCACAAAAGCTGCGTATACATACGATTCGAGCTTGCCTTTGCCTGGATCGTAATGAGAGGAAACCTTGGCCCACTCGTCAACGAAGAAATCGTGAATCATATCTAGCCCGTCACTTGGAAGGACGGAAAAACCCTGACGCGACAGCTTTCCAAGCGCACCGAAGAGCATTGGTCGCAGACTCCTATAGGCCGTTTCGAGGTCCGGAACGCCGGGGGAGATGCGGCTCGCCGGTGCCGATTCTCCGCTCCGGACGTTTGATCGTGGCATCATTGGCTTTCCGTACCCTCCCATTCTTATATTGAGGCTTAAGCCGGCTTGGCGAAAATTTTCACGCGACCTCCCAAGTATCACACTTCACGGGACTTCCGCGCTCGAGGAGGGTCGACGCAAGATCGACAGGTCCGATCTTGCAGCTCGAACCGCCGACATCAAAGCCTATTGCTAGGACCACCGAACCAGTTAAGATGCAAGCCTGAATGGCGGCACGATGGTGCCAGCGAGCTTCGCCGCCCGTCTGGCCATACGCGGTACGATTTGCTGGCGGGCGATGTGAAGGATGTTGAACGCGAACCCCTCCGCTTAAAGTAGACTTGAGCCGCCTGGGATGATCGTTCCGTGGGTTCTCGTGGGCAAATCTAGCGGTGAGGGTCTTCGGTGCACCCACGGAACAATAACTTATTGAAAACAAGCTTATCAGAAATGTGCAAAAACTGTTGAAATCTAACTGCGTTGCCCACCGATTTGCATGTTCATTTGTAAGTTACTGATTCTAAATGGCGGTGAGGGTGAGATTCGAACTCGTACAGCCATAATTCCATGTGTAACTTGCAGATAATAAAACGCCAGGAATGCCATGGCCGCCGCGGTCGTCCTGCAACGTTACCCACCATTGCCCACCGGCCTCTCCTGACCTCATAGTCCGCATAGGCGAATATAGGGCGAAGCTCGCGTTATACTTTAATCGATGCCGATTTCCCCCTTTGCCGGGTCTCCCACACAGATCTGGACGAAGTAAACCACGCCGTTGAGATCGAAGCGCAGTCGCTCTATGAGGCCCGCGGCGCTCGCGGCAGCCGAGTCATCACCGATACGCCCGGCGCGATGGCGCAATTCTGCGTGACCCGTGGCGGCCGAGCCCATCACATGGGGACCAACAATCTCGGAATTTCCGATGCTGCGATGGCTAGCGGTACGAGGCTTCACTTGCCCGGGAAGTTCTGCTCCGATGGGAGGGGCAATGATTCTCGGAATTTCCAGGGTGAGAAGGGTTGCCTGAAGTCGGAGTCTCACTCGCTGCCGGGTCGTCGGCAAGAGGTACTCTGAATTCGGCGAGAGGGACTTCATTGGGGGAGGCAGATATTCTCGGATTCCGGCCTGCCCACCGTTCTGGCAGCGCGCTGCTGGTCGCCCAGTCGCTTACCGTTGTGGTTGGCAATTGCGGCGGCCTTTTTCGAGACGGCATACGACGCGATCATTTCGCGGGGAATCAGATCCTTGCCAATGCTGAAATGCTGGAGGGAACGTTGGGTCTGTGCACCCCAGAGCTTGTCGGAAGGTACTTCAACGACACCTAGGCTGTCAGATTCCTTTCGAAAAGTTTGCAGTGTGCTTTCCTCGGCGGTTGTTATAGGCACGATGTTGTCCTCCCTTGAGTGGCTTCGCAACAAGGCTGCGTTGCGTGCCATTCAGTGAGCACACAGGGTTCCACTGTTCCGGATGCCGGAAATTTGCGTTCCCACGGTGGCACAACAAGACTCATCTGGCAAATAGGTTGTCGCCACGGCATTTAATGCGACGAAGTGATGCGTAGCTGTCGAACACGAAGTCCAACGGCGCTACACCCGCTGTCCAGTTAGTTGGTCCCGGGCGCGATATTCTGTTTAATTGGCGGGGCGAACAAATATGGGGCTTCAGATGCCCTTTTCCCCGTGTGCGCACGATGCCGGTGAGGGTCGTGCCTCGCAGCAGGGGCTCCCGTGGCGCTCTTGAGTTTTAGCGAGCAGATCGAGAGAAAGCCCGGGCGCTCCGTGTCGTGCGGTCCCGGCAATGGAAGTAGCCTGCTTACTTGCCTAACCATAACATCGCCGGTACAGTAACCACCAACAGAAGCGTAGAGAAGAGGAGCATAGAAGCAGACTCCGCCTCTGCCGTTTTGTACCGCGCTGCGAAGAGCACGACGACGTTGGACAGTGGAAAACTACAACATAGAAGAGAGTCGCTCGCGAACGGACTGACAACGTGCAATACATGAAGGAGCGCGAAACACAGGACGGATTGCACGGATACTCTGGCAAGGGAACCAAGGAAAACGCCGCGGGAGAGTAGGATTGGGTGCGCTGCAAGGACCAAGCCTACTGCAAAAACGGCAACGCCCGAGGTCGCAGATCCAATGAGGTCGAGGCAGGCAGCGACCGGCGTCGGTAGCTGGTGACCAGAAAGAGCCAATATGATGCCGAGAACAGGCGCCCAAAGCAACGGAGAACTCAATCCTGCACCTAAGCCGGTCAGCACAGGACTCCGTCGGGAAGCGCTCACTCCAACTTGTTTGTGCTCCGCCGCCGCGTTCATCGCAAGCAACACCACCGCCAGAGGCACAATCAGGTTGATCGTTAGCGATACCAGTCCGATGGTTGGACCGGCCGTAGTGCCCAAGAGAGGTTCAAGCACGGCGAAGCCAAATACGGGGGTGGCTGATGTTGAAAGCGCCAGGGCATAGATTAAGGATGCAGTGCCGTGCAGGGACTTCACAAGGTTTAGTAAAAGCCAAGCGGCAACGAATAGCCCCACGTGTGCAATTGTCAGGGCCAGCAGAAGACGTCCCTGTTTCAGAAGCAAATCTTTGGGAATCGCTGTCATGCTGACGAACAACGACGCCGGCAGTGCGAAATTCAGCGCGAGTTTGCTCAATCCGGCTGATTGATCGGCATCGAATTCGTTGCGCTTGCCCGCCAAGTATCCGAGCAGGAGCACAAAGAAGACCGGCGCAAGGGCTCCGACTAGTCCGCTGATGTGCATCAAATACCTCCCATGTTCTGCATCGACGCGGTCGAGTGCAGTCTCTTTCGATCGAACATTTCAGTCTTTCCGGCGCCTACCCTCAGACCAATGGAGGTACTTGGGCGGATATCGGAATCTCCAGCACGGTCGGCTTGGTTTTACCCCATGCCTCAACAGCGGCTTCCTTGATCGCGTCAAGGTCGTCGAGGCGGGCGGCGTCGCACCCATACCCTTTCGCGATGGAGGCGATGTCAATACCAGGTATGTCGAGACCGGGAACTCCCGGCGTCTCCTCCAGCACCGCAAACGATTTAAGAATGCAGTATTCGTCGTTGCGTAATACGACAATCAAAATCGGAAGATGCAGCCGCTTGGCCGTCCAGATTGATTGAACTGAATATTGGAACGAGCCGTCGCCCATGACGACGATCACGGGACGATTGCGACCGGAGTCGCGCTCGGCAAGTGCTATGCCCACCGAAGCGGGAAGATTCCAGCCCAAGATTCCGCTCGCGAAGGTGTAAAAGGTGTCAGGTTCGGTGATCGGCCAGGCCGCGTGAAGATCGGGAAGATTCGACGGGCTTTCCTCGATCAGGACGGTATTTGCCGGGCGGACTTCGTTCAGTGCGCGGAACACTTGCGCGGCAGTCAGGCGGCCGTCATTGGACACTTTTGCCACGCCTGACGCGTGAGGCGCCATGCGGTGCGCGACGGTTTCGCGCGCCTTTGTGGTCTTTGGACTGCAGTGTCCGAGCAATTCTTTGAGGGCCACCAGAGACAAGACGGCATCCCCGAGCACGCTATCGCCGACCGGTGCTCGTGCTGTCTCTGCTGGGTCATCGGAGATGTGCAGCAGCCGCAGTCCGGTTGGCAAATAAGAGCCTGGAGTATAGGGGTAGTAGCGGAAAACCGGAGCGCCGACTACCAGCGCTATGTCGTGGCCTTCGAGTTTCTTGCTCAACGGCGCAATGGCGAAGGGTAGTCCGCCGGAATAAAGATGATGGTTTTCGGGGAACGGCGCGCGTTCCGACGCTGGTGCAGCCCAGACAGGCGCACCCAGCGCCTCGGCAAACGCTACTGCCTCGTCCCAACCATTTCCCCGCGCGATTGCGGAGCCGTAGATCAGCACCGGAGATTGTGCCTCGGAGAGCGTCTGGGCAAACTCGGCCAAACGCGACGGGTCGGGTGCGATGCGCTGGCTCACTGTCCGTATCACAGCTGGACCGCCGCAGGGCACCTCCCAATCACCGAGAGGAAGCGAGAGAAAAACGGGACCTGCTGGTGGCTGAAGCGCTGTGGCCATCGCTCGCATGAACACAGCGGGTATATCCTCGGCGCGGACGGGCTCATAGGCCCATTTAACCCAAGGACGCGGAAGCATCGTGGCTTCGACGTTGGTGAGCCATGGCTCCATCAACAACATCTCGCGTATTTGTTGGCCAGCGGTCACGATGAGCGGGGTCTTGTTCTGGAACGCCGTCGCGAGGTTCCCCATTGCATTGGCGGTTGCCGTTGTGTGTAGATTAACCAAGGCCGGATGCCGTGTGGCTTGTGCAAAGCCGTCGGCGATCGCAATCACCGAAGCTTCTTGCGGGGCCAGTACATAGCGGAAGTCGGTTGGGAACTTCTTGAGGAAGGTCTCCTCCGTCGAGCCGACGTTCCCGAAAATTGTCGTCAGGCCTAGCTCGCGGAGCAATTGGTAGGTTACGTCTCGAACGGATTGCATGTCATCTCCTTATTTACAAGCAGTCATTCCTGCACGGGTTACTTGCCCGTGACTTCGCGAATCACGCGGAGAGAAGTCTCGCCGAGGATCTTCTTCAAGCCGCCTTACATATACCCACGTTTCAGCAGCACCGCGATCCGCCGCAAACTCATCCAGCGCTTTACCGGTGAAGAAGCATCCGACTCACTTGTGGTTGCAGATCGCAACGCTTCCGTTTCCCTCGGATTGCTGAAAACCCATCCCAAAACAAAACCCTATCGTCCCGGACGTTGCGCACCTGGGTGAATAGCGATCGCCGCGAGATGCGTCGGTTCCAGAAACTCATACATCCGAAGAATGCCGTCCATCGGGGTGAATGTGTGACATGCAACGAAGAGCAGGGCTGCCTCATACTGGCCGCGCAAAAGTAAAAACTCTTGCCATTGGGCCTCTTTGGCGGGTGCTGGTCTAAACGGCATACCTGCCGATGAGAAGTGAGCCCGCAAGGCTTCGTACTTTTCCCTAGATGGACGTGTTGTTCCCTCCTCACTAGCCGGGCTGGCTCGCCCGAGCGCGTCAGCGATCGCCACGAGCGCACGTGTACCCGTGCGGACGCAAATCCTAGCAGCTTCCGCATCTTGAGCCTCGATCGACGACGCCGCAAAAGCACCGGCATCAAGCACTGCGGCCGCAGCTACGACCCACGACTGGGTACTCTGCACCGAAGGCGACATGCTGAGCATCGGTAATGCCGAGTGCGTGTCGCCGAGCATACGGAACCACTCTTCCCAGGCTTCCCATACATCTCTCATATTGGCTGCGAGACCCGTTTGTTGGCGCCATTCGAGCACTTTCGCACCGCTTGGTTGATCGCCAACGCGAACATACAGCCAACTCGTCTTATCTTCCCGCGCCCGAATCACCGCCTGGTAGGCGGGAATGAAAGTAAAAAGAAACACCACGATGCCGAGTCCTAGTGCGCCTTCTGGAATCGCAAGCAATTGCCCGGCGATGGTGGTTGGGGTCGCAAAACCAAGGGTATTTAATGCCGATCCAGAGGCGAGCAATGCCTGGTGCCAAGTGCCAACGGCTTGAGTGCCCCAGTACAACAGAGCGAAGGCAGCCATCGCTCCCAGGAAATATACGACAGTCAGCGAGAGCATGTAAACGGGGAAAAACCAAAGCAGGATCGGATGCGTTGTCCGAGTGTCATGGTTCGCTCCAAGTCGCAGCCGCACCGCCGTGTATACTGCGCGACACGTGGCCTTGGCAAAGAAGTCCCGAGAGTGGCGATTCATCAGCGCGATTCGAATCATGGAGCGCAGAATCAAAAACAGAAGCCACACCCCTAAGATCGCTATGAGAACGTGTGCCAATGTGGAGCCTCCGGCGAGCAGGTGATGTGGGCTTGCGCCCGGCAGCGCTTGCTGTAGTGTCTTTTCACGCTGCCTCGGGTAGTTCGCGAGCGCTAGTATGGAACTCTCTCTTTGAGTTCGATTGATCAGCCGTTTCCTGACAAACGATACAGAATTCGGCCCAAGGGACTGCCTTCAAACGCTTTGGAGAGATGGGCTCTTCGCATTGCAAACAGATACCGTACGACCCATCATCTAAGCGCTCCATAGCCGAGCGAAGTTGACGAAACAGAGCGGCTCCACGATGGAGATTTTGCATCGCCATTTCTCGCTCCGCGGCTTGCTGGGTCATATCAATTGGATCCGCGACTTGCTGGATTCGAATCGAGTCACGTAATTGGGTGGTTGCGACAGCCTCGTCAATTTTCGATTTCAACACTTGTCGAAATAATTCAAGCTTGTTCTGCATGACGGTTTCCTTTTCTTGAGAAACGACCCCGGAAGAGGTCAACGCGCTCTCCCGAACTGCAAATCGCATGCCAAATCACCAGCGCTTGCAGAATCAGGAGAAGCGGCGGTTCCGGAGGACGCACCTAGCTACATCAGATAGTTATTTCGGCCTCGCCGTTCTAAGCGCGGCGGTCATAAGTCTCAAAGTTTCCGCGCGCCCAAAACACTGCATCCTCGACCGCGAAGTCTCACCTCCACTTGCTGTGGAGGACTCAGGTTCGTATAGCGCACCGTGACACTGGAGTCGAATCATGAACACTTACATCTGGAAGGGTCCCTTCAAGGTCAACACGCTGCGAAGAAAACGCGCCCGGGCGGGTTGGCATCGGGATTGCTTTTCTTGTTCACAGGAACTTCAACATGCCGACGCTCACAGTTGTAATACCTTCGTCGCTCGATGCAGCAGCCCGAGATACCGCCGGACAGCGCGGGACTTCACTGGACACTATTATCAGCGCGGCGCTGGGCGAATATCTCAACTCGCAGCGCCACCGCATGTACCAGATCTCCACCTCGGCCGCCCTGGTCGAAGGCGCCGACACGGGCGCCGTCTGTTCCCGCGCCCTGCTCGAGCACGGCGACTTCGGTCTCGGCACCTTCGAGAACCTGGACGGCGAGATGGTCGTTTTCGAAGGGGCAATCTATCAGGTCCGAGGCGATGGAAGCGTCAAACATCGCGAAGACGATTTCCAAATCCCCTTTGCAGTGGTGACTCGCTTCCAGGAAGAGGCCGGGTTTGAATTACGAGCTGTTCGATGCATCAAGGCCCTTGAACTGGCGTGCGATCCCTATCGTGAGTCGGATAATCTCTTCTACGCCCTGAGAATCGATGGCGCCTTTGAAACAGTGCACGCCCGCGCGGTGAGCGGGGTTGCGCCAGGGACGAGGCTGGTGAACGCCGCGAAAGAGCAAAAGGAGTTTCACTTCAGGAATATCGAAGGTACTCTCGTATGCCTCTGGTCTCCGAGCTATTCGAGCGCATTCAATGTGCCGGGATATCACTTCCACTTCATCTCGAAAGATCGCACCCAAGGCGGTCACGTATTGGACTGCAGCGCCAAAACCTTGCGCGTCGGGCTGCAGACGCTTTACGAATACGACGTGCGGTTGCCCAATCGAGGATCGTTTCTAACTACCGACCTTAGCAACGATCCGGCCGCCGCTCTTCAAAAGGTCGAATAAATGAAGCCGAAAGGATTAAGAAGATGAATTACAAAACTGACGCTGCGAATGGCGCCGCTGTGGCCGTCGAGACACGCGAAGCGCAAAGAGCCATGACTGGGGCTGACGTAGTTGTGGAGACGCTGGAGGCGCGAGGCACTAAGCATGTATTCGGCGTCTCGGGAGCGAAGATCGATAAGATCTATGACCGGCTCCTCGATTCCAGCATTCAGACCGTGGTCTGCCGTCATGAGCAGAACGCGGCTTTTGTTGCCGGCGGCATAGGACGCTTGACCGGAAAGGCCGGCGTCGCGCTGGTAACCTCAGGTCCAGGCGTCTCAAATCTGGTCACAGGGCTTGCCACCGCGAATTCAGAGGGCGACCCGATCGTCGCTATAGGAGGCGCCGTTGCTGTTGCCGATCGCCTCAAGTCACTGCATCAGACTTTGGATTCGGTGGCCTTGTGCAAGCCGGTCACTAAGTATTCCGCGGAGATCGATTCGCCGGCGGCCACCGCGGAAGTGCTTTCGGCAGCATTTCGCGCGGCTGAGTCTGACCGTCCCGGCGCGGCCTTCGTCAGTCTTCCGATCGACGTAGCGACCGGGGACGCAAAGTGTAGCTCCATTCGGCTTTCTGCCTTCGCCGGGCAGGGCCGCGCAGCCGAGCGGTCTCTTCAGGAGGCTGCTCGTCTCATTAACTCCGCAAAATCTCCCGTGATCTTCCTGGGATTAATGGCGAGCAAACCAAAATGTGCCGATGCAATTCGCACTTTGCTGAACACTATGACGTTGCCGGTGGTCGGAACATTCCAGGCAGCCGGGGCCATTTCGCGAGAGATGTTTCCCTATTACGGCGGCCGCGTGGGACAGCTAGCCAACCAACCCGCGGATGCTTTGCTCGATTCAGGCGACGTCGTCATCACGATTGGATATGACGCGGTTGAGTACTGGCCGTCCCTTTGGAACCAAGGCAGGAAGCGGGCAATCGTCCATATCGACGTAACTCCGGCGAATATCGAAAATGATTATTCTCCCGCCGTTGAGCTAATTGGAAGCATTGAAGAAACACTCGCTGCGTTGTCGCCGCTTGTCGAACGCCCCACGCTTGCATCGGTGTCAGCCGATTTGCTGCAGTTGATCGCGCACGACAGAGAGCAGTTGATGGCGGAGGCGGCCGCAAAGTCGGGCGTTCCCGTTCATCCCATGCGCCTGATTAGTGAGCTTCAGAAGATATTGACGCCCGATGTCACTGTCTGTTCGGACATGGGAACGGTCAGCATGTATCTGTGCCGCTACCTGTTCAGCTTTCGTGCGCGACAGTTCCTCATCAGCAATGGTCAGCAGACGCTCGGAACAGCGCTGCCCTGGGCCATCGCCGCCTCCCTGGTCCGCCCGCACGAAAAAGTACTCTCCATATCGGGGGACGGAGGTTTCCTCTTTTCGGCGAACGAGCTTGAGACCGCGGTACGGCTGCGCTCCCACATAGTTCATATGATCTGGATCGATGGGAGCTATGACATGGTCGCCGCGCAGGAAAAACTCAAGTACCATCGCACCTCGGGCGTTACGCTTGGCCCGGTCGATTACGTGAAGTATGCCGAAGCCTTCGGTGCAACCGGCCTGCAAATTCAACGCCCGGATGAAATAGCGCCAACGTTGCACAAGGCTTTCGATACGCCGGGCCCTGTGCTGGTCGGAGTGCACGTCGACTATCGGGACAGCGTGAAGCTATTCGAAGATGTGCACGCAGGCAGCATTGTATGATTCGACGATTTATGACATTGACAACGGAAAAGGAGATTCAGCATGAAAACTATGACGCTCGAAACCACTGATAACCCCGAACAATTGACGCCCAGGAAGATCCCCGCGCGGGCCCTCAAACTGGCCGCGGAGGCTATCGGAATCGATAGCCACATTGACACGGTCCAGCGTGTGTTGGTGATGGGGGAAGACCTGGGCAAACGTTGGGACGCAGGTCACGTAGACATTCCACGGCTGCGTGAGGGCGGAACGCACGCGCCGTTTTTCGCTCTCTGGGTTCCCGTGTATTTTCCCGGCGCGGAGGCGGTGCGCCGGACGCTGGACCTGCGCGA
>Ga0116129_1002062_pt1 | contig 10468 bp, 11 predicted proteins | sample June2015DPH_17_2_FD_89732 | JGI IMG/M metagenome (GOLD analysis project Ga0116129, IMG submission 89732) | Peatland microbial communities from SPRUCE experiment site at the Marcell Experimental Forest, Minnesota, USA - June2015DPH_17_10 | ecosystem: Environmental > Terrestrial > Soil > Wetlands...
GATTCAATCTGCATATCGCCGCGAAGACTGCGATTGAGCAATTCCCGCATGTCGCCGATCAAGCGTTTTAGATCTGCGGCTTCCGGTTTGAGCGCCTGGCGGCGGGAGAATGCCAGAAGCCGCAGATCTAAAACGCTTGATCGGCGACATGCGGGAATTGCTCAATCGCAGTCTTCGCGGCGATATGCAGATTGAATCCTTCTTTGCCGAGTGCCTGTGGCCGGTGGAAGTGGATCCCGGGGAGCTCGAACTGGTGGTTTTGAATTTGGCCTTGAATGCGCGTGATGCCATGCCCACCGGCGGCAAGATCGAGATCCGCGCGCAGAATTGCCCCGCGCTTGCGGATCATGATCTGCATGGTGACTTTGTGCGGCTCGACATTGCCGATTCCGGGGTCGGCATGTCCCCGGAAGTTCTTGCCCACGCCTTCGAGCCCTTCTTCACTACCAAGGAAGTGGGAAGCGGTTCGGGACTGGGACTTGCCCAAGCGCACGGCTTCGCCAAGGCCTCGGGCGGCGTCGTGCGCATCGCGAGTTCGCCGGGCCAAGGAACACTGGTGTCCTTGTTCCTGCCCCGGACGCTGAAATCGCCGGCCTACCTTCCGCAGCTGAATTCTCCGGCGGGCAATGGCAACGCCGTCGGCGCAGGACAAGTGCTGGTCGTGGAAGATGACGACGAAGTAGCGGCATTGACCGTGGAAATGATTCATCAGCTCGGCTATGACACGACGCGGGTCGCCAGCGCCGAGGCCGCTCTGGGAGCCATTGCCGACCGCCGCGCGGTCGATATCGTGTTCTCGGACGTGATGATGCCGGGGCGCATGAACGGCGTCGAGTTGGCTCAGGAGATCCGCCGGCGGCGTCCCAACCTGCCGGTTCTGCTCACCAGCGGCTACGCCGAGGCAGCCCGCCGCAATGCCGGGGCCCAACCGATCAAAATCATTCCCAAGCCGTACCGGATCGATGAATTACGCGACGCCTTGGCGGCAGTAAGGCAAGATGCTCCGGAGCCCCTTCGAGAGCATTAAATGCCGTGGTGATTGTTTGTCCGTCGTGTGACCTGGCACACCGTGCCGGCGTGGCACCTGCCTCTGAGCGCACCCGCTGCGCGCGTTGCCGCGCCCTTTTGCAGCGCCCCGAAAATGGCCGCATCGACACCGCCATTGCCTTGAGTCTGACTGCGCTCGTCTTGTTTTTATTGAGCAATGCCTACCCTATCGTCGCCATACAATACAATGGCGAGACACGAGTGGTCACGTTAATGGGCGCAGCGCTGGGTTTTTATCGTCAAGGTCACGCCAGCCTCGCCGCGCTGGTGTTCATGACCACGGTGGTCAGTCCGTTCCTGCAAATCACCAGCCTGCTGTACCTGCTGATCCCGTTGCGGCGCCGGCGATCGGCGCCGGGGCAGGACAGGATTTTTCGCCTCATCGCCCAAGTTCGCCCATGGACCTTCGTCGAAGTATTCATGCTGGGCGCGTTGGTGGCGCTGGTCCGGCTGGCGGCATACGCTCGGGTAGTTCCGGGCGTCGCGCTGGCCTGCTGCGGATTTCTGATGCTGACGCTGGCGGCCCTGACCAGCCGTACCACTCCTGCTCAGTTCTGGCGCTGGGTCGAGGCGAGCCGCGCATGAACTCGCCGCAAACCGGCCGCAGCCTAGGGCTACTCCTTTGCCTGCAATGCCGCGCCACGGTGCGCGCGCTGCAAGTCAGTCATCCGCGCTGCCCGCGCTGCCATGCGCATCTTTTTCAACGTAAGCCACATAGTTTGGCCTTGACCGCCACATTGCTCTTGTGCGCGGCCATCCTCTATGTGCCGGCCAACCTGCTTCCGGTGATGTATACCCAAACGATTTTCGACAACGAGGAAGACACGATCATGAGCGGCGTGCTGGTATTGCTGCACTCCGGATCGTGGCCCATCGCCGTGTTGGTGTTCATTGCCAGCATCGTCGTGCCGCTGCTGAAGATCATCGTGCTGTGCGTGGTACTCTTTTCGGCGTGGCGCGGCTCGCCGCGCTACCGCATGCAGCGCAGCGAGCTGTTTCGTATGGTTGAATTCATAGGACGCTGGTCGATGCTGGATGTCTATGCCATTTCGCTGCTGGCCGCGCTGGTGCAAATCAGGAGCCTGGCATACGTCGCCGTCGGTTGGGGTGCGCTGGCTTTTGCCGCGGTGGTCGTCCTGACGCTGTTCGCGGCGCGCACCTTCGATGAACGGCTGCTGTGGGACACCACGCCGTGAGCGAGAGGACTGAGGGGGATCTCGATGATCTTCCGGCGGCCGTGCCCGCCCGCACCCTTTGGGGCCGCCTGCCGCTGGTCTGGATCCTCCCGGCCGTCGTGGTCCTGGTCGGCGGCTTCGTGGTCATTCACGAGAAGCTGGCGCAGGGTACGTCGATCGACATTCGCTTTGCCAATGCCGAAGGGTTGGAAGGGAACAAGACGAAAATCCGCTACAAAGACGTGGAAATCGGCGAGGTCACGGAGATTCGCGTGTCCCGCGATCGCAAGCAGGTGATCGTGACCGCCGACATTCACCGCGATTCGGAATCGTACTTGGTCGATGACACCCGATTTTGGGTGGTACGGCCGCGGGTGTCGGGGGCCGGTGTATCGGGGTTGGCCACTCTCGTGTCGGGCGCGTACATCAGCGTGGATGTGGGACATTCAGCCGTGAAGCGCGAGCACTTCGTCGGAGTGGAGACGCCGCCGATCGTCACAGCGGACCTGCCGGGCCGGGAATTCATCCTGCATGCCGATGACTTGGGATCGTTGGACATAGGCTCCTCGGTTTTCTACCGGCACATCACCGCGGGCCAGGTGGTGGGCTATGCGCTCGATCCGGGCGGTACGGGGGTGACCATCAAGGTATTCATCAATGAGCCTTTCGATGCCTATGTCACCGCGGCGACACGGTTTTGGCAGGCGAGCGGGATCGACATGTCGGTCAACGCGGACGGCGTTAAATTGCGCACCGAGTCTCTCGCGTCAATCCTCGAAGGCGGCGTGGCATTCGGTGCGCTGGGAGACGCGACGGCCACGCGGGTGGCGGCGGACACGGCATTTATGCTGTACCCAGATCAGGACCGCGCGATGCGGCCCATCGAAACGGAAATTCGTGCCTTCGTCATGTACTTCGGCGGCAGCCTGCGGGGATTATCGGCGGGCGCGCCGGTGGAACTGCACGGAATCACGGTGGGGGTAGTCAAGAGCGTCGACGTGGAGTACGACCAGAATGCGGGCTCCCTCGCCTTCCGGTCGTGATCGAGTTGTACCCGCAAAGGCTGCGCGGGCGCATGGCACATGGGGATCGCAACGGGCCGGCGCACGGCATCGGCGAAGCCGGCAGCCGCGCCTTGGTCGACAGTTTGGTGGCGCATGGGCTGCGGGCTGAACTGAAGACCGGCAATTTATTGACCGGCCAGAAGTTCGTGGAGCTGGACATGCACCGCGATGCGCCGAAGGACGGGGTCGACTGGAAGGACCAGCCGGCGACATTTCCGACGATCTCGAGCGGTCTCGATGACATCCAGGATTCGGTGGGCGTGATTGCGAAAAAACTCAGCAAGGTACCGTTTGATCAGCTGTCGGCGCGCCTGACGACCGCGATGGACTCGCTGGATCAGACGCTGAAGAGCGCGGATCACCTGTTGCAGAATGTCGACCGCAATCTTGCGCCGCAAGTGCAAGCGACCCTGGCCGAAGCGCAGGCCGCGATGAAGAACGCCAAGGAACTTTTGGGTCAGGACGCTCCGCTGGAAAATGACCTCGGTTCAACGCTGTTGCAGGTGTCCCGGGCCGCGAAGTCGATCAGCGCCTTGGTGGACTACCTCGAACGCCATCCAGAATCCTTGCTACGCGGCAAACCGGCAGGTGACCCATGAAGTCGTTCGCGCTCATCATCGGCGTCCTCGCCATCGGCAGCGGCTGCGTCTCGAGGCAACGCGACCATTTTTACGTGCTCGACGCCCAGCCCGCCGGCGGCCATGACGCGCGCACGCAGTTCGATCGGCAGATCAACTTGCGCGTCACGTTGCCTTCCCTGGTCGATCGCGGTGAGATGGTGCTGACGGAAAACGCAGGCGTGACGGTATTGGATCATGAGCGCTGGGCCGCCCCGCTGGCCGATCTTGTGACCGCCACCTTGGGTCAGGACATCGAGCGTCGCCGCGGTGCCGTCGTGGTGCTTCCCGGCAGCGCCGGCAAGACGAACATCCCCGTGGTCAGCATCGTGATCGAGATCGATCAGGTGACGGCGCGTATGGGCGATCCTGTGGCGATCGAAACTCACTGGCGCGTGACCGATGCCCGTACCGGCAAGGTGTCGATTGGCCGCGAGGGCTTCGTCAGCCCGCAGCGCCCGCAGAGTTATTCGGAGGTCGCGGGCGCGCTCAGCGCGTGCATCGCGCTGTTGGCGGACCGGCTGGTTAAGGAGATTCCTGTCGAGTAATTCGCGACATGGTTGAAACGAAGCGGGCGCCCCAGAAGCGCGCCCGCTTGCCCACACTTTCAGTCATCTCACGAACTCAACGATTACGGCTCCACGGCGATGTCGTTGTGGACGTCATTCACGCCTTCGGTGTTTTTCGCGATCATGGCGGCCAAGTCAGACGCGTCTTTGGTCGGCGCCCGGCCGCTCAACCAAACCACCCCGTTTTCATCGGTGTCGACCTTGATCCTCGTCAGCGTCGACAGATGTTTGGCCGCCAACTTCGCCTTCACCTTGGTGGTGATGGCCGAATCCTTCACATAGTGATGCGACTCGGTCGAACTCTCGTCGGCCATCGCCAGCGGCGCGCAGGCCACGCCCAGCGCGATGACGCCGCACAAAATGATGTTTTTTCTCATCGTTCCTCCTCAAGTGTTTTATGGCCCCATCATAGTGGCCCAGTACCGGGGCCGCATCTGTAGGCGGCCCGAGGGATTCCCTGACGGCTGGATCCCACATCCTCGGGCGGATCAACCCTTGGCGGCCGACCGCTCTCCTCGAGCGTAGTTGCGCTTGGCCTCGCCCTCGGGCATCTCTAAGAGGCGCGCTGTGTTGATCAGCGCCATATGCGTCAAAGCCTGGGGAAAATTGCCGAGCATTCGTTTCGCGCGGGGATCGTATTCCTCCGCGAACAATCCCACATCATTGCCGAGTGCCAGCAGACGCTCGAACAAAGCCTCTGCCTCGCTGCGGCGTCCCGTGAGCATATAACTGTCGGCAAGCCAGAAGGAGCACGCGAGAAAGGCCCCTTCACCCACCGGCAACGCATCGACGTTGCTGGATGTGGAATAGCGCAACACGAGTCCATCGACCAGCAAGTGCCGCTCGACGGCGGCAATGGTGCCGAGCACGCGCGGATCATCGGCCGGCAAAAATCCGACTTGGGGTATCAGCAGTAGGCTGGCATCGATAAATTTCGTTTCGTACGACTGGACGAAGCAGTTGTTGACGGCATCGAAACCTTTGTCACAGACCTGGGCGTGGATGGTATCGCGCAGTTGACGCCATTTTTCGACCGGCCCGTCCAGCCCCTCTTTCTCGGCATCCTTGACGGCCCGGTCAAAGGCGACCCAGGCCATGATTTTGGAGTGGGTAAAATGCTGCGGCGGCCCGCGCACCTCCCACAACCCTTCATCGGGCAGTTCCCAATGGGACTCCAGAAATTTCAGCAAGGCGCGTTGCACATTCCAGGCCTCGGGATGCGGCTCGATATCCGCGGCCCGGGCCAGATGCAAGGAATCCATCACCTCGCCGTACACATCCAGTTGAAATTGCCGGGACGCGGCGTTGCCCACCCTCACCGGCTTGGAGCCCTCGTAACCGGGGAGCCACGGCAATTCAATCTCATCGAGGCGGCGCACGCCGGTCACGCCATAGACAATCTGCAGGTCGTCGGGAGAGCCGGCGACGGCGCGCAGCAGCCATTCGCGCCACGCCGCGGCCTCTTCGGTGTAGCCGGACAACAGCAAGGCATTCAACGTAAAGGTGGCATCGCGCAGCCAGCAATATCGGTAATCCCAATTGCGAACGCTGCCTGCGTGCTCGGGTAAGGACGTCGTCGCGGCGGCGACCATCCCTCCCGTGGGCTTGTATGTCAGGGCCTTCAAGGTGTTCAGCGAGCGCCTCACCGCATCCGGCCACCGGCCCCGGTAGCGGCAGCGGGCGGACCAACGGTGCCAACGAGCGGCCGTCTCCTTGAGCGCCTTGCGCGCGTTCACGGCAGGGCGCGTCGCGAAATGGGATGGCCGATAATTCAGGACGAAGGATTCTTGTTGGCCCTTCCCCACGGAGAATTCCGCCACGGATTTCATGTTTTCGCCGTCGATCGGCACCGAAGCGGCGAGTTCAAGGGTGTCCGGCCCGGCGGTAATCAACAGGAGCTCGCCCGATCGCCGCACCCACGGGACAATGGATCCATAGTCAAATCGGACCACCAGTTCCATCCGCAGCCTGACCTTGCCGCTCAAACCCTGGACGACACGCACCAAATCCCAGCGCTCATCCGATGCGGGCATGAAATCGACCACGCGCACGCTGCCCCGCGACGTGTGGAAGTCGGTCTGAAGAATCAAGGAGTCGTTCAAGTAGCGGCGCTGAACACTCTTGATTTTCCCCGCGGGAGCGAGCAGCCAGCGTCCATGTTCGGGGCCGCCGAGCAGTGCGGCAAAACACGCGGCAGAATCGAATCTGGGAAAACAAAGCCAGTCTATCGAGCCGTCATTGCCCACCAGGGCGGCCGTGTGACAGTCACCGATCAGCGCATAGTTCTCGATCCGCAGCGACATCGCGTTAGGCTAGCCCACGCTTGGGATTGCCTTCACGGCTTGATTTTCTTCAGATGCCTCTCACGCACTTCATTGGGGTTTGTCGGGTCGTCGGGGTCATTGGTGAATGCGCCGGGCTTCGACACCGTTTCCTCCTTGCCCTCCTCGTCGGCTTGATGTTCATCTTTGGATTTGCCCTTATCGAGCGACGGCCGCGGGGATTCTGCGGTGGCACTCGACAGCAGCACGTTGAGCAAGTGCAGCCCCTCCGGGTCGCCAGGGCCCCGCTTTTTTCCCGCATCCCGTTTATTTCCCGCGCCATTCACGAAAGCCAGCGAAGCATGCATGCCATATTCTCCACTTAGATGGGCGGACATCAGGTTGCGCCACGCGTGCGGGATGTTACATAGCGTCGCGCCTATTCGCGTGCAGGATGTTTCTGACTTCGCCCCGCTGATCGTCCAACCTACGGAGGCTACATGGTCTCAGCAGCCCCGCCGGCCTGGGCGGGGCTGCACGAACTCAACGGCCCCGCGGCGGGGGCGCTCAACTTAGGGCTTGCCGCTCTGCCTGGAATCCTTGTTCAATTCGCTCTTCACGTCGCCATACTTGGCCTGAGCGGCCCCCGCGGTTTTGTTGACCGCACCTTTCACTTGCTGCGTGGTGTTGCCAACGGCTTTGCCGGCAACCTCTTGTACCTTCCCCGCGGCTTCTTTCGCCCGACCTTCAACTTGATCTTTGTTAATGCCCATGAGTGATCTCCTACAGCTACCGCCGGCAAACGGCCGACACGTCCGTGCGCCCATGTTCACGCACCGCCCGCTCCGGCTCTGTAGGATCGGGAAAGGATGGCGTGTCGGAATTTCACCCAATGGACCCGCGCTTCGTCCTAGGGGCGGCCCGAATTGAAGTATCCTGCTGCAACCGCCGCCACAAGGCGCGCACTCAGCAAAGGGATCTCCATGCTTTCTCGACGGGCTTTTTTACAAAGCGCTGCCGCCGCTTCTGTGGTGACGCGCGCGGGGTTGCTCACGGCCGCAGCCGCCCCCCTGCCACCGCTCAGGTCGTTGACCACGGAAGCCCGGCCGATTTCTGTCCAAGAGCGCCGGGAGCGTATCGCCCGAGTGCAGACGCTGATGGCGCAGCGAAAAATCGCCGCGTTATTGGTCGAGCCGGGTTCCAGCCTGGAATATTTCACGGGAGTCCGCTGGCATCGCTCGGAGCGAACGACCTTGGCCATCATACCGTCGGCCGGGGAGATCCTCGTCGTCACGCCGGCGTTCGAAGAACCCTCTGTGCGCGAAACGCTGCAGGTCGGCGGCGAGGTGCGGCCCTGGGATGAGCACGAAAGTCCCTTCGACAAGATCGTTCAGGGGCTGAAGGATCGACGTATCAGCGCCGGTGTGCTCGCGGCCGAGTCAACGATTCGCTTTTTCATCGTCGCAGGAATCCGTCAAGCCGGCACTGCGTACGAAATCATCCCTGCCGATCCACTGGTGCGAGCGTGCCGGCTGCTCAAGTCGCCGGCGGAATTGGCACTGCTGCAAGTGGCCAACGACGTGACCATCGGGGCACTCCGCCAGGTACACGCGCAAGTGGCCAAAGGCATGAGCGCCGCGATGTCTGCGGTGCTCATGGATCAGGCGACGATCGCTCTTGGCGGCTCGCCGGAGTTTTCCCTGACTCTCCTGAATGAAGCTTCGGCTTACCCGCATGGTTCTGCTCAGCCGCAAAGCATACGCGAAGGGTCGGTGATTCTGATGGACTGCGGTTGTGCGGTATACGGTTACCAATCCGACATTTCGCGCACCTGGGTGTTCGGCGAACCCAATTCAAAACAGCGGAAAGTCTGGAATACCGTGAAGCGCGGGCAGGAAATCGCGTTGGACGCCGCCAAAATCGATGTTCCGGTCGGCAGCATCGATGATGCCGTACGCAAGTACTATGAAAAGGAAGGCTGGGGTCCGGGCTATCGGCTGCCGGGACTTTCGCACCGCACGGGCCACGGCATTGGATTGGACGGACACGAACCGCCCTACCTCGTCCATGGTGATGCGACCCCGCTGCAGGCAGGCATGTGTTTCTCCGATGAGCCCGGAATCTACATCCCGGGGGAATTCGGCATTCGGCTGGAGGATTGTTGGTCCATGACCGCCTCCGGTCCGAAGCTGTTCACGCCCCTGGCAAAATCGCTGGACAATCCCGTCTAGCCCAAGGCGCCGGCGTGATCGCGTTATTGTCACTGTGCATTTGGGTGTATTTATTTGCCGGTCACGGCCAATTCTGGCGGTCCCGTCCGCAATTGTTGTCCGACACCCCCGGGGAATTTCCGGATATCGATATCATCGTTCCTGCCCGCGATGAGTCCGAAACAATCGGCGCAGCCATCGGCTCGTTGCTGGCCCAGGACTACGCCGGAAAGTTTCGTGTCATTCTGGTCGACGACAATTCAACGGACGACACTGCCGCGCTGGCGGGCGCAGCGCAGAATCTGCAGGTGATCCAGCTGCACACCAAGCCTGCCGGCTGGTCGGGGAAACTGTGGGCGCTCAGCCAGGGAGTGGCCGCCAGCCGAGCTCCGGTGCTGTTGTTCACCGACGCCGATGTCGTGCACGACCCGAGGCACTTGTCCTCTTTGGTGTCGCAGTTGCTCAAGGGCCGGCTCGACCTCGTCAGCGAAATGGTGCATCTGAACTGCATCAGCCTTGCCGAGCGCGCATTGGTGCCGGCGTTCGTTTACTTTTTCCAAATGCTGTATCCCTTTGCCAACGTGAATAACCCGCGATCGCGCGTGGCCGCGGCCGCCGGCGGTACCGCCCTGATCCGCCGCGAAGCGCTGGAGCGGATCGGCGGCGTGGAGGCCATCAGGGATTCGCTCATCGATGATGTGGCGCTGGCAAAGGCCGTCAAGCGAGCGGGTCCGATTTTTCTTGCCCATTCGAATCTCGCGGCATCCGTGCGACGTTATCCGGGATTCATCGATATCTGGCGCATGATTTCGCGCACCGCATTTACTCAACTGCGCTACTCGGCATGGCTCTTAGGCCTTACCGTTGCCGGCTTGACGCTGGTGTGGCTGGTACCGCCATGGGAACTCGCTTTCGGCAGCGGTTGGAATCGTATCTTTGGACTGGCCGCGTGCGCCCTCGCCGCCTCGAGCTACGTCCCGACGTTGGCGCGATATGAGCGCAATAAGGCTTGGGTGCTCGCGTTGCCATTGATTGCGTTGTTTTACATGGCAGCCACAGTGGGCTCCGCGATGAATTATTGGCGCGGAAGAGGAGCGAACTGGAAGAATCGCGCCTATCAGGGAGAGTAGGCTTCCACTAATACATCGGCACCGTGAATTTGACCGGTTCGCAGCATGTCCTGGGGGTAGCAAGCTTCAAGGCAACGAAGAACCAGTTGCCTCCGAGCGTGCGCTACTGCAACCGGTCATCATCACTGAGCCGATCGAGCCTTCAGCGCCTGCGCTTTGACGGAGAAGCCTTCGATGTTGACTTCGTGAGGAACGCAGTCCGTGCGATAGTCCAGCTCACGGAGACTGAAGTTGTTGGAAATCAGGTCCTTCATTTCGTAGATCAGCTCGCAATCCCCGCCGCTCATGAAATAGGGCTGCCTCGGGCTCACGACCACCGGCACCCACTGTGCTTGCACGGCATCGCCCGGCGGCGAACTCGGCGAGTTCGGCGCCGCACCTGCCGTGAGCGAATA
>Ga0116129_1002063_pt1 | contig 10468 bp, 9 predicted proteins | sample June2015DPH_17_2_FD_89732 | JGI IMG/M metagenome (GOLD analysis project Ga0116129, IMG submission 89732) | Peatland microbial communities from SPRUCE experiment site at the Marcell Experimental Forest, Minnesota, USA - June2015DPH_17_10 | ecosystem: Environmental > Terrestrial > Soil > Wetlands >...
GCTGCCGGTCGCCAAGCAATTGGTGCTGCTGTTCGGGCCGCCGGAGTTTTTCCTGCTCTCGATCCTCGCCCTCGTCACGGTGGCCGCGAGCCTCTCCGGCAAGATGCTGCGCGGGCTGCTCACCGGCGGCATCGGCCTGATGATCGCCACCATAGGGTACGATAGCGTCACCGGGACGACGCGCTTCACCATGGGCATCGAATATCTGTGGGATGGCGTGCACCTTGTGCCGGCGCTGATCGGGCTGTTCGCGGTCGCCGAGATGATCAATCTCTCGGTCACCGGCGGCACCGTCTCCAAGGACGTCCGCGCCGTGAAGATCACCAGCATGATGAGCGGCGTCATCGCGACGTTCAAACATTGGCCGACGGTGTTGCGCGGCTCCATCATCGGCACCGTGGTGGGCGCCATTCCGGGCGAGGGCGGCACCGTGGCGGCGTTCCTGTCCTACAGCATGACGGTGCAGGCGTCGGACGATCCGGAAAGCTTCGGCAAGGGCAATATCCAAGGCGTGATCGCGCCGGAGGCCGCCATCAATGCCAAGGACGGCAGCGCGCTCATCCCGACCATTGCGTTCGGCATCCCGTCCGGCGCCGAGATGGCGGTCTTCCTCGGCATCCTGGTGCTGCACGGCATGCAACCCGGCCTGCTGATGCTGGCGCAGAACCAGAACGAGATCTACGGCCTAGTGTGGGCGCTCACGGGTTCATGCATCCTCGCCTCCGTCATCGGCGTGTTGCTGGCGCGCCCGCTGGGGCTGATCACCCTGGTCGATTCCCGCATCTTCGTCCCGATCATCATTGTGGTCGCCATGGTGGGCTCTTATGCGGTCGATCGCAGTATCGAGAACCCGATTCTCACGCTGGCCTTCGGCATCCTGGGCTATGTGATGATCCGCTACGACTATCCGCGCCTCACCATCGTGATCGCGTTGGTGCTGGGCGCCACCGCCGAGCGCAATTTCCATCAGGCCATGATCATGGGCGACGGGAGCTGGTCCATCTTCACGACGCGGTGGGTGTGCCTCGTCCTGATCGCCGCGATCGTACTGTTCCTCGCCCTGCCGACCGTGCGGGCGCGCCTCTTTCCGGGGCGCAAGAGCACCGGCGCGGCCGGTGCCGGAAAGGCCTGACCCATGCGCGTGCTCGGCACCCCCGGCGCCGACTATCTGCCCGCCGTCATGGCGGCGGTGGCGGCCGCGATCTATCTCGCGGCGGCCTATGGCTATTCGCCCGAGGCTCGCGCGGCGCCGCTGCTGATCGGCTGGACCGTGATCGCGCTCGCGGCGCTCGACATGGCGTCGCGCACCCAGACGCCGATCGGCGGGTTGCTGATGCGCTGGCTCAATCCGGTCGCGGCACGCCCCCATGGCGGTGCCCGGCACGCCTCGTTTCCGATGACGCGGCAGATCACCGCGGTGGCCTGGATCGTGGGCTTCGTGGCCGCTTTCGCGCTGATTGGCGCATTGTATGCCATCCCGCTTTACATCTTCGCCGCCACGCGCTGGCGCGGCGAGCGGCCCGTCGCGGTCTGCCTCATCAGCGCGGTCTGTACGCTTGCCGGCATCTGGTTGCTGTTCAGCCGGCTGCTGCGGCTCGAGCTCTATCCGGGCCTGCTGTTCGGCGGGATGTAATTTTTTCGTGATCATTCCGGGCGTGCGCACGAGTGCGGATGTTTGCGCTTGTGCGTTACCTTGGCTCGACCGACAATAGCGCAATAGCAATCGCCGGGAGGAAGTGATGCACGATACCACGGGCGACCATTGGCACGAGCCGGACGGCATGAAGAGCGCCGGTTACGGCGCCTGGAAACGGCCCAAAACGCCTTACGACGACTACATGGAAGCGCAGGGGATCCCGATCTATCGCGGCATCGGGGTGCGGCGCGTGCAGGACATGGCGCTCAAACGCTGGAACCGCATGGGCGGCAACGGCACGTTCATCCAACTCTACGGCACCGAGGGAAAATGGGGCTGCTACGTGGTCGAGGTGCCGGGCGCTGGTAGCCTCAACCCGGAGCGCCACATGTACGAGGAGATCATGGTGGTGGTGGAAGGCCGCGGCACCACCGAGGTGTGGACCGACGACCAGAAGAAGCCCCACACCTTCGAGTGGGGACGCGGCTCGATGTTCTCGATCCCGCTCAACTGCTGGCATCGCATCATCAACGCGGCGTCGAGCCCGGCCCTGATCCTGGTCGCGTCCACGGCACCCAATGTGATGAATATCTTCCGCGACTCCGATTGGATCTTCAATTGCCCGGTCACGTTTCCGTCGCGGTTCGACGGCAGCCAGGATTTTTTCAAGCCCAAGGACGAGATCGTCCCGGATCGGCTGCGCGGCCTTGCCTCCAGGCGTACCAACCTCATCCCGGACATCTTCAACGCCGAGCTCTATCTCGACAATCGCCGCTCGCCCGGCTACCGGCGGGTCGAGCCCGACCTCGCCGGCAACGTGTTCTATGGCTTCGTCGGCGAGCACGTCACCGGCCGCTATTCGAAGGCCCATGCCCATGCTTCCGCGGCCGTGCTCGTCTGCATCAAGGGCAAGGGCTACACCTATACGTGGCCGCGCTCGATCGGCATGACGCCATGGCAGGACGGCAAGGAGAAGGAAGTCTACCGCCAGGACTATGAGCCGGTCGGCATCGTCACGGCTGCGCCCTACGGGGGCGACTGGTTCCACGCCCATTTCGGCATCAGCCGCGAGCCGTTGCGCCTGATCGGCTGGTACGGCCCCAACAATCATCGCAAGGACAAAGCCGGCGTGCCGGGCGAGAAGGACACCGACGAGGGCGCGATCGACGTGACCGAGGGCGGCACCGCCATCCCGTACTGGCTGGAGGACCCATTCCTGCGCCGGGAATACGAAGAGACCCTGCGGCGCGAGGGCGTGGTCTCGCAGATGGAAGAGGCGCTCTACCGCGCTCCTGCGAAAGCTTGAACCTGGCCGCTTCGGGCTAGCGGCTTCTTCCGTCCGGGCCGCATGAACTCCGCGCAGGCCGCATCTTTGGCTTTCGGATTGGGCTTGCGGCCCCAGTTCGGACTTGCGTCCTCGAGGGCTTGAGGGCTAGGTCGCGTCATTGCTAGTGGAAAGGCAAGAATCGAAGAGCAAGAATCGAAAGGCAAGACGTGGACTCGTTTCTGGCCTGGATCGAAGATGGTACGCTCAGCAACTTGATCCGCGGATTCGGAATCCATATTCGCATTTCCTGCCATCATCACGCTGCATACGATCGCCATGGGGTTTCTTGCCGGCGGCAGCGTCGCGATCGATCTGCGCATCATCGGGTTTGCACCGAGCATTCCGCTCAAGCCGATGGAGCGATTTTTTCCGCTGCTGTGGCTGGCGCTCGCCCTGAGTGTCGTCACCGGAATCCTGCTGGTGATCGCCTATCCGACCAAGGCGCTCACCAATCCGGTATTCTACCTCAAGCTGGCCCTTGTCGTGATCGCGCTCTGGCTGGTGCATCGGATCGGCGCCACGGTGCTTCGCGCGCCCGACGCCGGCCACAAGGCGGTCGCGACGAGGGGCAGGATGCTGGCGCTTGCCTCGCTTGCCGCCTGGACGGCGGTCATCACCGCCGGACGCCTCCTCGCCTATACCAACCGGTAGGAAATGCTCGGCATCAAGGGAATTCACTGAAGTCCAAGAATCATGGAACTGGCGCCTTGGGAGATCTGGGTCCGCAGCACCGAGCTGCATCTCTTCGTGATCCGTCACGAATGGGTATGGCCGCTGTGCGAGATCCTGCACTATTTCGGACTCTCGCTGCTGCTCGGTACCGTCGGGTTGTTCGACCTGCGCGTGCTCGGTGTGGCGAAAGGGATTCCGCCACGCGCCATCCACCGCCTGATTCCATGGGGCGTCGGCGGTTATGCGTTGAACGTCCTCACCGGCATCGTGTTCTTCGCCGGCCACCCGGACCAGTATTTCTACAATAACGCGTTCCGCTTCAAGGCGCTGTTCATGGTGCTGGCCGGCGTCAACCTCTTGGTGTTCTACGGCACCAGCCTGTTCGAGGACATGAAAACATTGGCCCCCGGCGCGCGGGCCGGCCTGATCACCATGATCATCGCCGGCACGTCACTCTCCATGTGGTCGCCGTGCTGGTGTGTGGCCGCCTGTTGACCTTCTACCGTCCGCCGTTCTTCCACTGAAGCTGACTATGCGGCATCAGCCCTTGTCCAAGAGCGCCCGGGCGCGCTGCACCACCGGCTCATCGACCATGCGGCCCTCGAACACGAACGCGCCGCGGCCGGCTGCGCGGGCGGCGTCGAACGCCGCGACCAGCGCCTGCGCGCGGTCGAGTTCCGCCTGCGTCGGCGAGAAGGCGCGATTGAGGATCGGCACCACGGAGGGATGTACGCAACTTGCCCCGTCGAAGCCGAACGTGCGCGCCTCGTGCGCGGATGTCTCGATGCCTTTGAGGTCGCCATAATCCGCGACGGTGCGCAGCAGGCCGAACGAGCGCACCCGGGCCGCCTTGGCGGCGAAGTGCACTAGCAGCTTGGGCAAGCGCAGCACCTCGGGGGTCGGCTCGGCGTCGAGCGCGGTCGCGAGATCTTCGCCGCCGGTTACGAGCCCAAACACGCGCGGGCTTGCGAGCGCGATGGCCCGCGCGTCGAGCACGGCGCCGGGATCCTCGATCATCGGCACGAAGACCATCGGGTCGCGACCGATCAGGCGTTCGACGCCGTGGACGAAATCCGCGAGCGCGGTGAGCCCGTGTGGTTCCCGGGTTTTCGGCACGAACAACCCGAACGCACCGGCGCGGCAGGCCGCTTCCGCATCATGCCGGACGCGCTCGGGCTCCGGATTGATGCGCACGAAAACAGTGGCGCCGCCGCGCCCCACCATGGTGACGGCTTCCGCGAGCCTCGCGCGCGCCTCGTCCTTGCGGGCCGGCGTCACCGCGTCTTCAAGATCGAGGATGATGGCGTCGGCGCCGCGCAAATGGGCTTTGGCGAGAAAATTCTCGGAACTTACCGGAACATAAAGCAGCGATCGGATCGGCACCGGTGGCCCCCATGGTGATAGTCCACAGCACGCCACCAAGGTGGCGGCAAATCGGCCGCGGCGCAACCGTGTTGACGTTTCGCCCCGGAGGGGCAAAGTCCCGGACAATCGCTTTGCATAGACCCCGGGAGACCTGCCTTGAACAACGCCGCCTCGATCGCCGAATGGCTCGGCCGTACCCGCCGGGACGAGGATGAAATCACCCTGGGCGCCATCGAGCGGCTCGCCGCGACGCTCGATCAGGACCCGGCCGCGTTCCGGCACGGCAGCGAGATGCCGGAAAGCTGGTACGCCATCCTGTTCGGGTCTATCGCGCTCCAAAGCAGCATTGGGCCGGACGGCCACCCAAAGACCGGCGATTTTCTGCCGCCTCTGGAAGGTACGCGGCGGATGTTCGCCGGACGGCGGGTGAAGTTCCATCAGCCGCTCAAGGTCGGCGACCGGGTGTCCCGCGTCTCCACGGTGACGCGCGCCGAACCCAAATCCGGCCGCACCGGCTCGTTCACGCTCGTTACCGTCGTCCACGAGATCAGCGGACCCGGCGGCCTCGCCGTCACTGAGGAGCAGGATCTCGTCTACCGCGCCGCCGTGGAGGCCGGAACCGCCGCGCAGCAGAAGGAGGCGGCGCCGGCTGCCGACAAGCCGGAGTGGTCGAAGCCGATCCCGCTCGATACCGTTCTGGTGTTCCGCTATTCGGCGCTGACCTTCAATGCCCACCGCATCCACTATGACCTGCCTTATGCCCGCGATATCGAGGGCTATCCGGCGCTGGTCATGAATGGCGGTCTCACGGCACTGCTGCTGGTCGAAACCGCGCGGCCGCATCTGCGGCGCCCGATCGCCGGTTATGCGGCTCGCGCCATGAGCCCGCTCTTCGTCGGCTCGACTGTCGGGTTCAACGGCAAGGTCGCGGGCGATACCGCGGCCCTGTGGGCGTCGGCACCCGATGGCGGTCTTGCCTATCGGGTCGACGTCACGCTCGGCGAGCCCAAGTCATGAGCGGCGGTCCGCTTGCCGGCATCAGGGTGGTGGACCTCACGACCGTCGTCGTCGGCCCCACCGCGACGCTCTATCTTGCCGACTGCGGCGCCGACGTCATCAAGGTGGAGCCGCCGGGCGGCGACCTGTTGCGCGCGCTTGGTGGCCAATCGAAGAGCGGCGAGCTCAGCGGCAAATTCATGCACTTCAATCGCAACAAGCGGTCGCTTGCGCTCGATCTCAAGCAGGCGGCGGGGCGCGACGCGCTCGACCGGTTGCTTGCCACCGCCGACGTATTCATTGCCAATGTGCGGCCGGCGGCGCTGGAGCGGCTCGGGCTCGGCGCCGACGCGCTGCGGGCGCGTCATGCGAGGCTCATCGTGTGCAACCTGATGGGGTTCGGCCGCGCCGGGCGTTACCGGGATCGGCCCGCCTACGACACCATCATCCAAGGCATGTCGGGCGTTGCCGAATGCAACCGCCGCTCCATGGGCGAGCCGCGTTATGTTCCCATGGTGTTCGCCGACCACGTGGTCGGCCTCATCGCCACCCAGTGCATCACGGCGGCGCTGTTCCGGCGTGAGCGTACCGGCGCCGGCGAGGCGATCGAGGTGCCGATGTTCGAGAACCTCGCCGCTTTCGTGCTCGCCGAGCATATGGGCGATCTCACTTTCGTGCCGCCGCGCGGCACCAGCGGCGATGCCCGTGTGCTCGATCCCATGGGCAAGCCGGTCGCCACCCGGGACGGCTACATCTGCGTCTCCGCCAACACCGACGCCCAGGCATTTGCGCTATTCGACGCCATCGGTCGGCCCGAGCTCAAAAGCGATCCACGGTTCTCGTCCGTCAAGGCGAGGTTGGCGAACGTGCGCGCCTATTTCGACGTGCGGGCCGAAGGGTTCCGCACCCGCACCACGGCCGAGTGGATCGATATCCTGGAACAGGCCGACGTGCCGGCCGGGCCCGTGCATACGCTGGAAAGCCTCGTGACCGACGGGCACCTCGCCGATGTGGGCTTCTTCCGCCAGGTCGATCATCCGGTCGAGGACCGGATCGTGGACATGAAATTCCCCAATCGGTTTTCCGCCGGCGCCCGCGACGATTTCCGTCCGGCTCCGTTGCTGGGCGGCGACAGTGTCGAGATCTTGCGCGAGATCGGCTATGGCGGGGCGGAGATCGACGCCATGATAAAGTCGCGCGCGACGATCGACGGCCGCCATTCCGAGAATCCTGCTCGCGCCACCGGACAACCCCCATGAATCGTCGCAGTCTTTTGATCAGATCGGGCGCCTTCGCGGCCGCGCTGTCGTCGCGCCGCGCCTTCGCGCAGGCTTGGCCGTCCCGTAATATCACTTTGGTGGTTCCGTTTCCGCCGGGCGGCACCAACGACATCTTCGCCCGCGCCCTTGCCGACAAGCTCGGCGCGGCGCTCGGTGTGGCGGTCATCATCGACAATCGCGGCGGCGCCGGCGGCACCATCGGGTCGACGGCGGTCGCCCGCGCGGCGCCGGACGGCTATACGCTGATGACCGGGCACATCGGCACGCTGGGGGTCAATCCGAGCCTCTACCCGCATTTGCCCTACGATACATTGACGAGTTTCGATTATGTCGCCGCGCTCGGCTGGGTGCCGAATCTGCTGGTGGTGAACCCGGCGCTGCCGGTGCGCACCGTGCAGGAACTCATCGACTATGCGCGTGCCCGGCCGGGTAAGCTCAACTACTCCACCGCCGGCAGCGGCAGCGCGGCCGATATCGCCATGGCGGCGTTCAATGTCGCCGCCAAGACCCAGATGGTGCCGGTGCCCTATCGCGGCACCGCGCCGGCCGTCACCGACCTCCTCGCCGGCCAGGTGCAACTCACCATCACGGGAGCGACCGCGGTGTTGCAGCACGTCCAGGCCGGGACCCTGCGCGCGCTCGGCGTCACCACCCTCAAGCGCATCCACGTGGCGCCCGATATCCCCGCCATCGCGGAGACGTTGCCAGGCTTCGAGGCGTCGCAATGGTACGGCATCGTGACACCAGCCCACACGCCGGCCCCGATCCTCAAACGCCTCGCCGAAGAGATCCACCGTGTCATGCACATGGCGGACGTGATGGAGCGTCTCGAAACCGAAGGGGTCGAGCTGTGGGACGTCTCGCCGTCGGAGTTCCGAGACCATGTGGCGAGGGAAATCCCGCGCTGGAAGGCCGTGGTCGAGGCCGCGAAGATCAATGCGGCACAGTAGCGAAAGTAGGATGGGCGGAGCTCTTGAGGCCGTTCAAAACATTCTGCATTCGATTTGCCGCATGGGGCGGGAGAGAGTTGTCTTCTACGATTCGTGAGGTAGGCGAAGTTCCTGCCCGGTCTCAAGGGCTCAACCCATCCTACGGTTCATGCTACAATGCCGGATACTGCATTCGTGGAGCGGCTAGGATGAGCGTGGTTTCCATTCGAATCGGTATGGCCATCGCGGCCGTATCCTTGCCTGTCGGCACCTCGGCCGCCGCCGAGATGTCGCCGGATTGGACGCTTTGCATCAACGAAGGCAAGGCCAACCCACCCGATATCGCCATAAACGGCTGCACCGCCGTGATCCGGTCGGGCGGGAAGTCGCCGCAAGAGCTTGCCGTCGCCTTCACCAATCGCGGTCTCGCGTTTCGCGCCGCCGGCGATCTCGATCGCGCGCTTGCGGACTATGATGCGGCGATCGTGCTCGATCCCGGCTATCCGCTCGCCCACAACAATCGCGGCGCGGCGTGGCGCGACAAGGGCGACCTCGCTCGCGCCATCGCGGATTACTCCGAAGCCATCAGGCTCGATCCCGGCAGCGCCGTCGCGTTCACCAACCGGGGTGCCGCCTGGCGCGATAAAGGCGACCTCGATCGCGCCATCGTGGACTTCGAGGAGGCGATCAAGCTCGATCCGAAACTCGCCACCGCCTTCACCAACCGGGGCAACGCCTGGCGCGATAAAGGCGACCTCGATCGCGCCGCCGCCGACTACAGCGCCGCGATCGAGATCGACCCGACGAATGCGATCGCGTTGAACAACCGCGGCAGCACCTATCTGATCAAGGGCGATATCGAGCATGCGCTGCTCTATTACTCGGAGGCGATCAGGGTCGATCCGAATTATGTGCTCGCCTTCAACAATCGCGGCAACGCCTGGCGCGACAAGGGCGATCTCGACCGCGCCATCGCGGACTATAGCGAAGCGATAAGGCTCAATCCGCGTTCCGGCGTCGCCATCGTCAATCGCGGCAATGCCTGGCGCGACAAAGGCGAGTTCGATCGTGCCGAGGCGGATTACACGGCCGCCATCAGGCTCAACCCCCGCAATGCCTTCGCGCTCAACGGCCGCGGCCTCGTGCATCTGCGGCTTGGCGACATTGACGGTTCCATCGCGGACTACGACGCGGCGCTTCGCCTCGACCCGCAACTCGCCGATTCGCTATACGGCCGCGCCCTGGCCAAGCAGCGCAAGGGCGACCATGGCGGCGCCGACGCCGATCTCGCAGCCGCCAAGGCGATCCGGCCCGGCATCGCGGAAGAGTTCACGAAATAGCGCGTCGCGGTCATATCGCCGGTCATTCCGCCGCGACGTCGAAGGCGATGGGCGCGCCGGCGACGTGGCCGCAGACGCGATTGCGGCCAGCGGCCTTGGCCAGGCTGAGTGCTTCATCGGCGGCCGACATCAATGCGTCGATGCCGGACATGCTCAGGGTCGCATTCGCGATGCCGATGCTTACGGTCAGTGTCACTTTGATGCCGTCGATCGACAGGACGCGGGTCGCGAAACCCTGGCGCAATCGCTCGGCCACGATGCCGGCCTGGGTCAAATCGGTTTCCGGCAACAGTGCCGCGAATTCGTCGCCGCCGATCCGCGCCATGATGTCGGCACTGTGCCGGAACGCCTTGCAAATTTGCGCTGCCTGTACGATCGCCCGGTCACCCGCTTCGTGGCCGAACCGGTCGTTGACCGTCTTGAAATGATCGATATCGAGCATCAGCAGCGACAGCGGGCGCTGGTAGCGCTGGAACCGCTGCCATTCCATTTCCGCGCTGGCGAAGAAATGGCGCCGGTTGAACAGGCCGGTCATCTCGTCGGTGATGACGAAGCGCTCGAACTCCTCTGATCGGCGCACCAGGTCGGTGACGTAGGTATAGCTGAGCATGCGACCGCCGGCCGGCAGCTTGTTGCACTGGAAGCGGAGCACCTCGCCGCTGGCGAGCCGCAGGTCGAGCGACGCCGGATTGCCGGATTTCACGTGGGCGACGCGCTCCGCCACATAGGCGTCGAGGCGATCCGGCGGGACGTCGTAGGCCCTGGTGTCGCGGCCATGATACATCAGTGCCACGAAGGCCGGCTTGGCGTCCGCCTTGGCGTCGGACAGGCGCCACATCCGGCGGAAGGCGCGGTTGATGAACTGCGCACGCAGTTCGCGGTCGAGCAGCACGACGCCGAAGCGGACTTCGTCCAGCGCGGCA
>Ga0116129_1002064_pt1 | contig 10459 bp, 13 predicted proteins | sample June2015DPH_17_2_FD_89732 | JGI IMG/M metagenome (GOLD analysis project Ga0116129, IMG submission 89732) | Peatland microbial communities from SPRUCE experiment site at the Marcell Experimental Forest, Minnesota, USA - June2015DPH_17_10 | ecosystem: Environmental > Terrestrial > Soil > Wetlands...
GCTTATCGGGGAGTTTCTGATCGAACGCTTCGCCAACGCGGAAGCTCAACGGTAAGTGGAGTCATCGAAGGAGACGATATCGACTATGTTGCTTGCGAGTGGCCGCCATGGCTTCGTGGCGGAATTTGCCGACGCGGTCGGGACAGGCTCTCGTGATTTGTTGCTGTCGAGAATTGCGTTCCCGAGAAGAAACGAATCTCAATGAGCGCATAATCGCAATGCACTCATCGAGAGTCATTAGCAAGCAGAAGTCGACTTGTTCGGATACAGTAGCTCGACTGGACCTGCTGGCGTGGAGATGGAGGAAGCTGTTGAGAATGCATCCAACGTCACGGCAAGGCCTGTATCAAAGACGCCGTTGATGGCAAGCACTGAAATCTGCATGGCGTTAATGTGCTCAAAGTTGTCGCTTGCGACAATACCATTGTATTGCCAACAGGCCTATGTTGGCTCTATTGCAGGTGGCGCGGTGCGCACAGCAAGAACTTGTACCCAACTTTTCAGGAGGATTCACCATGAGCGTTTTCGACACAATGCTGGCACGCAACCAGGAGTTCGCAGCACAGGTTTCTTCCACGGGCAGACCGATGCCTTCGCTTCCAAAGAGTCTGCCTGGAGTAAAGGCGCTCATTATTACTTGCGCCGATATGCGGGTAGACCCGGCACACGTGCTTGGAGTCGAGTTGGGCGAAGCTGTTGTGATGCGTAATATCGGTGGTCGGATCACGCCGGGTCTGATCGAGCAGATCGGAATGCTGGGAAGGATCAGCCAGGTCGCCGGAGAAACTCCCGGCGGCGGCGGGGAGTTCCACATCATTATTCTTCAGCATACGGACTGCGGCATCACACGGCTTGCCGGTGATTCTGCCATGCTAGCGCACTACTTTCAGATACCCGAAAGTGATGTTGCGGCAAAGACGGTTCTCGATCCTTGCAGCGCAGTTGCCATGGATGTGGCGTCGCTCCGTGCGATCACGGCTCTGCCTGCTTCGTGGATGATCTCCGGAATCAACTACGACGTGACGACCGGTCTGGCACAGGTCGTGGTTCCACCTGCGCCGCTACGGACTGCATGAGTGTATCCTCACATGCAAGAGAATCGACCCTCTCTTGCGTGTGCCATCTGGAATGAGCAAGATGAGTCCAAACGCGTTTCGCGTCAAAATCTTCTAGAGTGTCGCAAAATCACTCGTCGGCGGCAGATAAGTAACGAAATGTCGGCATCGCGACTGGAATTCGCGATTACGGGCCAGCTTGGCGAACGGCGTCGCGAAGGGCGTTATCAGGGGCGGGAGCCCAGTAAGAGTATGTCGACGAATTTTCGTGCCTTTGCAGGCCAGTGGTCTGCGCTGCCGGCGGCGGAGAGGCCGTAGATGGCACGCATCAAGTCTATGGGATCGACATCCGGGCGGAGATCGCCGCTCGCTATAGCGCGGATGGCGAGCGCGTGGGCAGCTTCTTCCATCACCTGTGTGGTCTGCTGAAACACGCGCGAAGGGCCGCCGGCCATTGCGTTTAATGCCGGCGCGATGATCTTTTTCGCGGCGATGTAGTCAATGAAGACCAATAGCCATGCTCGCAGGGCTTCGATGGGGGGGAGTTCGGCAGATAATGTTTTCTGCGCCGCCGCCAGCTTTTCGACTTCGGTGATGTAGACCGTCGCTAGCAAGTCGTCGCGTGTCGCGAAGTTTCGGTAGAGCGTACCGGGTCCGATCTTCGCACGCCTCGCGATCTCGTTCATGCTCGCATCGGCGCCGCGACGGGTGAAGACCTGCTTCGCGACTTCCAGGATACGCTCGCGGTTGCGCTGGGCGTCAGAGCGAGGCTTGCGGGCGGATTTTGGAGTGGCTGGCTTTTTCATAGAACTTTCTGAAACCGGAGTACCCCTCCGGTAATCTTATCGAATAACGGAGGCCCATTCCGTTTTATTCCCGGGACGAGGCCGCTGTCAAAGAGTTTGACAGGAGAGTGCGGAATGGCGAGCAATTTTGGAGCGAAGTCAACGACGAAAGATGTCCTTGCGGGCATCGAGTTGAAGGGGAAACGAATTCTGGTGACTGGCGTTTCGGCCGGTCTCGGCGTAGAAACGGCGCGTGCGCTGGTGGCGCATGGCGCAGATGTTGTAGGCGCGGCGCGTGACTTGGAGAAGGCGAAGCGGGCCACATCGGACGTTAGCGTGGCCGCAGCGGAGACGGGCGCGAGTTTCGAGATGATCGAGCTCGACCTTGCCAGCCTGAAGAGCGTGCGCACCGCTGCGGACAAGCTGATTACCGATGGCCGTTTGTTCGATGTGGTCATCGCAAATGCCGGTGTCATGGCGACTCCATTCGGCAAAACAGAAGATGGTTTCGAGACGCAATTCGGGACCAATCACCTGGGCCACTTCGTCTTTGTGAACCGCATCGCGAAGCTAATCAAGGACGGCGGACGCCTAGTCAACCTGTCTTCCTCAGGGCACCGTTACAGCAATGTCGACCTGGACGACCCGGGCTTTGAGACGACGCCGTACGATCCCTTCGTGGCTTACGGGCGCTCGAAGTCTGCAAACATCCTCTTTGCAGTTGCTTTCGATCAGCGGCATCGAGAGCGCGGGGTTCGCGCAGCAGCTGTGCATCCAGGAGGCATTTTGACCGAGCTTGGCCGCCACATGGAACAGGCCCAGATGGAACAGATGCTCAAACAGATCAATGAACAGGCCGCGGCGGAAGGCAAAGGACCGTTTCAGTTCAAAACAGTTCCCCAGGGAGCCGCCACCTCAGTATGGGCAGCTGTCGTTGCGCCCTTCGAGGAGCTCGGAGGACGGTATTGCGAGAACTGCCACGTGAGTGAGATCGTCGCAGATGACGCAAAGCTGGGCGTACTCAACGAAGGTGTACGCGGCTATGCGCTCGACCCCGAGAACGCAAAGGCTCTCTGGAAGAAGAGCGAAGAGATGGTGGGCGAAAGCTTTGCTTAGAGGTTGAGCAAGACTGCCGCATATTCGTAGGACGTAAGGGAGACATCATCATGCGTATCTTTGTGACCGGGGCACCTGGATTTATCGGTTCGGCGCTGGTTCCCGAGTTGAATCAGGCAGGGCATTAGGTGCTCGGGCTGACACGCTCCGAGGCGGGCGCTGAGAAGCTGCGACGTGCGGGAGCCGAGGTTCTTCATGGCAGCATCGAGGACCTCGACAGCCTGCGCCGGGGAGCGGCCGGCTCAGACGGCGTCATCCACTTGGCCCTCAACCACGACTTTTCCCCAGTTTCAAAAGAACGCTGACGACGACCGCAAAGCCATTGTGGCTATCGGCGAAGTTCTGCTGCGCTCGCACCGGCCGTTCGTTATTACCTCGGGTACGGCAATCGCGGCCAATGTCGGGCAAGCCATCGACCGAGGACGGCCAGACCGCTTCGTAGAACCCACGCGCGGCCTCGGAAGCGGCGGTGAAGGAGTTGACGGCGCGCGGCGCGAGCACCTCCGTGGTGCGGTTGCGGCAGGTTCACGACACACGCAAGCAAGGGCTGGTGCCCTATCTACCCGCAGTAGCGCGCGAGAAGGGCGTTTCAGCCTACATCGGCGACGGCAGCAATCGCTGGCCGGCGGCGCACGTTTCTGACGTAGCGCGACTATATCGTCTGGCCTTCGAGAAAGCTGAGCCGGGCGAGATCTACCATGCGGTCGGCGAGGAGGGTGTGTCGATGAAGGCCATCGTCGAGGCGCACGGCTGCGGGCTGAAGGATCCGGTGATCAGCATCAGGCGCGAGGAGGCTGAGGCGCACTTCGGCTGGCTTGCCCGCTTCGCCGGGCATGATATGCCGGCCTCTGGCGCGATCACGCAACAAATGCTGAACTGGAAGCCAACGGGGCCGGGTTGATCGCCGATCTGGACGGCATGAACTACACGCACGTCTGGGTCGGCCGACGTTGCACCGGTGGTTGCCTTGAGAGTGCCGATGCGCGCTTTGCACTAATCGGCTTCAATAGTCGTCGATCATGACTTGAGGATGTGGCGGGAGTCTCTGGACGACTGATCGGTAATGTCAAGATCAGTAATGTCAAGTCTGCATGGCGACTGGAATCTCGTGCGCTCCCTCCAGACTGGAGTCGAGGAGGCTCCCGGTGCCCGCGTATTGGAGGACCGATCGTTGTGATCGTCCTCAAATCGCGTCCAATGAGCGCCTAGCGCCCTATCCGCAAGAGTCCACATCCTGCTGCTGGTCTCACGTCGCAGGACCCAAGCTTTACCGCGGTACTGATCCCCGCGGCATGCTGGCAACTCTGCCTCGCTAAACCTTTTCCAGTGTGAGATGAGTCGCGTATTCCGAAGCTTTGCGATTGATTACGGAAAAGCCAAGTGCACGCAGATCCAGCCCCTCAAACAAGAGCTCCCCTTGACCGAGCAAAACAGGCACCGACGCGAGATGCAGGGAGTCGATGAGTCCGGCCTTGAGATACTGCCGTACTGTCGAGACGCCTCCTCCGATCTTGACATCTTTATGGCCTGCAGCTTGCTTCGCGCGCTCGAGCGCTTCGCCGATTCCGCCGGTCACGAAGTAGAAAGTTGTCCCGCCTTCCATCACCAGAGGCTCACGCCGGTGATGTGTCAGAACGAAGGTTGGCGCATGATAAGGCGGATTGTCGCCCCACCAGCCCTTCCATGAGTCATCCAGCCACGGGCCGCGCACGGGACTGAACATGTTCCGGCCGAGGATGAAGGCGCCGAAGTTGTCCATCGCCCGATGGGCAAATTCATCGTCGATGTCCCCGGCAGAACCGCCCTCTTGCCCGTGCATTGAGCAGAAGGTCCGCGTATGAAAGAACCACTGAAAGATCTCGGTTCCATGCTTACCAAGCGGATCGCTCAGGCTCTGCTCAGCCCCAGCGCTGAAACCGTCGAGCGAAACAGCAAATCCGGCGACGCGAATTCTTGACATTTTTGCTCTTTCCTCCTCGATTCATGCGATGACTTTCTTGGCTATGGACGAAGGCGCATCTGTCTTGCGGTCTACTTTCGCCGCTGCTGCTCACCAAGCTAGCAGACGGAACGCCTTCAGACAAGCGCACTGGCTTTTCCAAGACTCGCAATTTGGCGGAAGCGCGCATCGAGCGCAGATAGGGAACAAAAAGTCGGCATGGCGACTGAAATATCGCGCCCTCCATTCCGCCGAGCGTTCATGTCGCAAACGGCGTTTATGATGTCCAATGCGGCAAACTTCGAAGAATGACGCAGGGGTTCTAATTCTCGCCCTTTGCAGCAACGATGAACGATAGACGGAGACAAAGTATGCTCGACGTTACCCTCTACAATATGTGGCGGGCCGGAACTCCTGAGGATCATGCTGCGCTGCTCGTCCGGATGAAGGACGAGGCACCCGCGCTCGCATCCAGGTTGGGTTTGTCGCCATGACTGTGCTGGAGTGCGCTGAGGATGGCCGCGTTCTCGTCGAGGGCCGAGGGTAGTCGAAAGAAGCTTTTGATACAGCCGTTGCCGACGAGCCGGAAGCGCAGAAGTCACGCGCTTCTCTTGCGCAATTCGGTTCACCCCAGCCAGGCTCGTTCAGGGAGGTGTTCCGTGCGTCGCCGACGGCTATTCGCGGCTGCTTGTCCCATGAAGTCCTCAGGCTCGACCGGTTACCGGCGGACGCGTGCCTTTGCTAATCAAGCTCGCCCCCGGCGTCGATGTGTCTGGGGCACTTGCTCTGGATCGCCTCAGGCACTCAGCGTGGAGTTGCGTGCTCCGGGTGAGGAAGTCTTCCACGATTTCCAGATCCTCAACGGAGAAGCTCGACCAAAACCTGAACATTTCTGCGCGGATCGGTGCGTACACCGCCTCGCAATCCGCAAGTACCCTCTGCGGAATGCGTACGATCTGTTTTCTCCGATCGCTCGGATCTGGCTCGCGCACGGCGTACCCTCCCTCTACAAGGCGATCGATCAAGGCAGTGGTAGATCCGGTTGTCAGGCCCGTGGCCTTCGACAGTTCCCCTGCCGTGCAAGTGCCGCCTCGCGAGTAGAGAAAATGAAGGCCTGCCCGCTCGGTTCTCTGCAAGGCGAAATGGTTGGTTACCATCTCTCCTGTCAGCACGACCTGTTCACCGACTCCTCGTAAAGCGACACTAATGCGCTCGATGATGTTCGTTATTGGTTCGACTTTTCTTTTCATTCCTTCACCTCGGGAAAGCGGCTTCCAAAGCGCGTAGCAGGAAGATCGAAGTGAGCAGCGCAATCGGAAGACGAAACCGGCTTCGCTGTGTCCAGCGCTTCGCAGATGCCTGATCGACTGCGGTAGCCCTTTCGAAGGCGAGAGCCTTAGGGATGAAGTCGAAACCAGACCATAGGCGCGCCGCTGCATAAGTAGCGAGCGCAAACAACAACCAAACTCGCACGCTTGGAGAATTCCATGCCTGAATAAGGCAGAAAATCAGCAAGATTTCGAAGGCTATGTGAAATGGTAACCAAAACCGGCCTCTCGATATACCGCCTTGAACCGGCTGAACCAGGTCAGGCCGTTTAGGCCAGAACGGGTCAATGACAAGACACTCGTACACGCCTCCACCAAGAATTGCAGAGGAAAGTATTGCAACGGCGAGGAAGGGGCCATTCTGGATGAAAGTTGACACAGACAACTCTTTCTCTATTAGCTTTATCATCGCGAATCTCGACTGTCAAGATATATACCGCTGGATTTTGACAAGATCTCAGTCCGATCGGGGGGTGAGGAATTCTTCCTGTGCTCCATTCGTTTCAACCTGCCGAAGGCAAACTTGTGCGCCCCAGAGTCTTTCTGATAATGCCTTCAATTCATTAACCATGCGCTTGGATAGGAATAAAATAGGTTAGCTTTCTAAAGCAATCGGGCTATGGCGATGGACCGTCAAGAATCAATTCCACCTGACAAGGCAAACTCGGTGACACATAATGACGCAGAGCGTTGGCTGGCTGCGATCGTCGAATCATCGGATGACGCTATCATCGGCAAGAGCTTGGATGGCATCATCACAAGCTGGAATTCAGGTGCACAGAGGATCTTCGGATACAGTGCAGACGAAGTGATTGGGAAACCAATAACGATTCTCGTACCTCAGAATCTATGGCATGAAGAAACAGAGATTCTGGGACGGCTACGAAGCGGCGAGAGAATCGATCATTTTGACACCACCCGTATTCGCAAAGACGGCAGCACCATCGAGACTTCGCTGACGATCTCTCCGATACGCGACGCCACCGGAGGCATCACTGGCGTCTCGAAAATCGCGCGGGATGTGACCGAATACAAGAAACTGTTAGCGCGCGAGGCAGCGTCTCACGCAGCGATGCTTGCTGAACGCAAGTTTCGGGAACTCATCGAGAATGCTCCGGACGCGATCCTGCAAGTTGATTCCATGGGGCTAGTCGTCCTCGCCAATCGTACCGCAGAACTGGTATTCGGCTATAGTCGCGATGAATTGATCGGAATGAGCGTCGATGCTCTTGTCCCCGAAACTGCTCGTTCCAGGCATCCCGCTCACCGCAAAGGATTTGAGGCTGCTGGGGAAAGCCGGCCGATGGGCATGGGGCTCGATCTTCTTGCCGTCCGCAAGGATGGCACAGAGTTTCCTGTAGAGATCAGCCTCAGTCCGAATCGCACCGAAGGCAGCATCCACATCACAGCCGTGATTCGAGACGTCACCGAGCGAAAGCGGGCAGAGCAACAGATTCATTCCCTCGAGCAGAGCTACACCGCGGAGCTGGAAGCACGTCACAAAGAGGCTGAGCGTCTGAATCAGATGAAGAGCGAGTTCATTGCCAGCATGAGCCATGAACTGCGCACACCGCTACATACCATTATTGGCTTCGCGGAACTCCTTGGCGAAGAGGGTGTGGGATTGCTGAACGAGAAGCAGAGACGTTTCGTCCACCACATCCAAACCGATTCCGAGCACCTGCTCGGTCTAATTAATGATGTGCTTGATCTGAGTAGAATCGAGGCTGGCGGGTTGGTTGTACGGACAGAAACGCTTTCGCTTCAGACGGCGATAACAGAAGCAGTGAACGCGATTCATCCGCAGGCCAATGGAAAACAAGTTGAGGTGCGCGAGGAGCGGATTCCCAATACCAGCGTGGTTGCTGACCCACTTCGCGTACGGCAGATCCTCTACAACCTGCTCAGCAACGGAGTGAAGTTTACCGATCCTGGGGGTGAAGTGGTTGTAACCGCAACCGTGGAGGAAGATTTCGTTCAAATAACGGTGGCGGACACTGGCTTAGGCATATCCTCAGAGGAGTGCGGCCGGATCTTCGACAAGTTCTACCAGGTCGGATACACGACAACGGGGGTTCGGCAAGGCGCGGGACTAGGCTTAACTATCTGCAAGCAACTGGTTGAGATTCAGTGCGGCAGAATCTGGGTAGAGAGCCAGCCTGGACAAGGAAGCCGCTTTCATTTCACATTGCCCGCTCTACCGAATGTGACTCGTATCACAGACCCGCCCGCCGCAGATCGGTAACCTCACCTTTAATGGATCGACAGTTGGCATGCGCAGAAATCCCGTCCGAGCCGAAACGCATCCTGATCGCGGACGAAGCCGCGAGCAGTCGTGATCTGTTGCGTTCGATTCTCGAAGCCGGCAATTATATCGTGGAAGAAGCCATTGAAGGCGGACAGGTTCTTGAGATTGTAGAGGTATTCCGACCGCATCTGATCATTTGTGACCTCCAGATGCCCAAGCTGGATGGTTATGCCACGGCCGCAGCATTGAGGCGAATACCAACACTACGACAAACTCCGATTATTGCTCTCACCGCGGCCCTCACACAGACTGCGCCGGATAGGATATCGGAGGCAGGCTTTTCCGGTTATCTCGTCAAACCGATCGGGCCATCGAGGCTGCGCCAGTGCGTGGCCGAAGCTCTCCAATCTACCTAAGTAGAAAGCTTGAATCGCTTTATCTTGTATCGCAGAGCGTCGCGGCCGATTCCGAGTTTCCGTGCAGCCTCCGATTGATTGCCCGCGGACTCCCGCAGCGCTTCTTCAACCAAGCGCCGTTCCTGGTCGGCAAGGGGTGACACAGCACCGTCCGATCCTTCACTTGGGACCGCGCTCTTCTGCATCAGCCCTTCGGGCAGTTCGTAGACATCGAGAATCGCATTCTCGGCTAACATGCAGGCGCGGCCGATCACATGTTCCAGTTCGCGCACATTTCCCGGCCAGGTATGGCGTTGAAGGACAATTCCCGCACGCGGCGCAATGCCGCTAATCTGTTTATCAAATTCGCGGCTGAACCTTTGTACAAAATGGCGTGCCAGAAGCGGGATGTCGTCGGGACGCTCTTTGAGGGCGGGCACTCTGAGTTCGACCATGGAAAGCCGGTAATATAGGTCCTCGCGGAATTTTCCCTCAGCGATTGCGGCGCGCAGATCGCGATGAGTCGCGGCAATCACCCGGACGTCCACCTTACGCACTGCCAGCGATCCAACGGGTTGGATCTCCTGATTTTGCAGTGCGCGCAAGAGCTTTGCCTGGGTTGAGAGAGGCATGTCGCCGATTTCATCCAGGAAAAGTGAACCGCCATTGGCAAGTTCGAGCAGCCCGATCTTATCTCGATCGGCCCCGGTGAATGCTCCTTTGACGTGCCCGAATATCTCACTCTCAAACAACGTCTCGACCACCGCGGAGCAGTTCAGCACGATAAATTTTCCTGACACGCGACTGCGGCGATGGAGCGCGCTGGCAACCAGGTCCTTGCCCGTTCCAGTAGGGCCCTGCACAAGAACCGAACGGTAATGCGGCGCAATACGCTGGATCATGGCAAACAAGTGCCACATTGCGCCGCTCGCCGCGATCATCCCTTCGAATACCGAAGCGGAGACGTCCTGCGCAGCCGAGCTTGCCTTGCGCCGGCGCTCCGCGGAGGAAAGCAACGCCGCAACACGTTCGCGAAGCAGTGCGATCTTGACCGGCTTTTGCAGGTAATCTGCCGCTCCACTGCGAATTGCGGCGACGGCTGTCTCGGTTGTGTAATGCGCGGTCATCAGGAGCACATCGATCATTGGATCGAACTCCACGATCTCTTGAAGGACCTCCAGGCCGTTCATTTCAGGCATCACCAGGTCGGTCACAACGAGTTGCGGGTGCAGCTTTCGTACCAATGCCAAACCTTCAGCCGGCCTTGATGCGGTGTGAATTGCGACTCCCGGACGCGCGAGCGCCGTTGAGAGCAGTTCGAGACTACCCGGATTGTCGTCAATAACGACAATATGAATGGTTTCACTCATTGTGCCCTTGGCCTGTCCATACATCACATCGTACCAGCGGATCGTGACTTCATCGCTTGGGTCAAATAACGCAGCTCCCTGGGTCTTTTCACCCAAGCGACGCCCAATGTGCGTTGCGACCGGCCATTAAGTGATTGAAATCACACGATGATGTGTTTGGCACCCGCATTGCTGTATTAGGAGCGCAACCCCAACCTGGAGGAAACGACCGTGGCCAACTGCC
>Ga0116129_1002065_pt1 | contig 10459 bp, 9 predicted proteins | sample June2015DPH_17_2_FD_89732 | JGI IMG/M metagenome (GOLD analysis project Ga0116129, IMG submission 89732) | Peatland microbial communities from SPRUCE experiment site at the Marcell Experimental Forest, Minnesota, USA - June2015DPH_17_10 | ecosystem: Environmental > Terrestrial > Soil > Wetlands >...
CTGACCAACTCTCTGGCGTCGACCGATTCGCCGTTGGTGGATATCGGCTACGGGCGCTACCGGGTTGCACTGCTCAAGCTGGGGGTCGAGCTTCACGAGATGCGCCCGAAGCTGGGGCAAAAACACGCTCGCTTTCATCCCTTCCGCAGCTCCAATGCCAGCCTGCATGCCAAGGCGCTGGTGATCGATCAGAAAATCGTCTTCATCGGCTCGCTGAACATGGACGAGCGCTCGGCCAGAATCAACAGTGAGCTGGGCCTGGTGATCAGCAGCACTGAAATTGCCCGGCAGGTCACGAGCCTGCTGGACGATCTGAGCACGGACGGCAGCTACAAGCTGCAGTTGGATGCCCGAGGCCATGTTGAATGGGTGAGCGGCGATGCCGGCGCGCAAAAGATCTGGCACACCGAACCGGAAACCAGTCGAACCGAGCGGTTGTGGTTGAAGCTGCTGTCGCCGCTGGCACCGGATGAGCTGCTCTGAGCGCAGCTTACGGCTAAGTTCCTAGGAGATCTTCAGGGTGCTCAAGTAATCTTTGACCTTGCCGCGAAACCCTTCGCTGCTGGTGACGGTGGCGCCCCCGGCCAGTATCAAAATGAAATCGCCGCGCAAGGTGCGATTCACTTCTCTGACGTAATTCAGATTGACCAGGCAGGAGCGGCTGATGCGCAGCATGGGCTGCGCGCGCAGCGCCAGTTCCGCCTGTTGCAGCGTGCTGCGGGCGTGGAAGCTGTCTTTGCCGATGCGGATGGTGACGTAGTTGCGGTCTGCTTCGATCATTTCCACCTGGGTTGCGTCCAGCACGTGCAGACGGCCGCCGAACTCGGCGAGCAGGCGTGGCTTTTCCTCCCCCGGGGTCCTGGCGCCCCGCTCCAGCTGCGCCAGCAGCCCCGCCAGCAAGGTTTGACGGTCGGTGCCGGCGTCCAAATGCCGCGGCCGCACACGCGCCAGGGTCTTGCGGAAACGGTCCTGGTCGAAGGGCTTGAGCAGATAATCCACCGCGCATACCTCAAAGGCCTCGAGCGCGTACGTATCGTAGGCAGTGACAAATACCAACGAAGGCAAATGCGACGGATCCAAGGCCCGCGCCAGATCAATGCCGTTCAAGGGATCCATGTGGATATCCAAGAACAAAATATGCGGCTGGGTCGCACGAATGGCCGCCAGCGCGGCGGTACCGTCGCCGAACTCGCCGATGACGTGTAGATCGTCCTCCGCGTCGCAATATTCGTGCAGCGTACGGCGGCTGGCGGCCTCATCGTCCACGATGATGACGTTCATCATGTGCCGAGGAGCGTCGTCGTGGGCAATTTGTCGCCGACCGGCGCCTCGCGCATGGCGGGCGGTGATTCGCGGATGGCCGGCATACTGATTTCGCTGATCCATTCGCCGCCATGGGCGCCGGCAATCAGACCGGCGCGGCCTTCGAATTGCACGGCCATGCGCTCACGTACATTCTTGAGGCCAATCCCATGCGCGCCCGCGGTGCGCTCCGCGGACATCGAGTTGGTGACGCGCAGCAAAAGCGTCTCATTGGCCATGCTCACGGTGACGCTCACGGTCACGATGCCCTGATGACCCGCCATGCCGTGCACCACCGCGTTCTCGATCAGCGGCTGCAGGATCAAACTCGGCACCCACACCGCCGGAACTTCATACGGGATGGGCAATTTCACGATGAGCCGGTCGGCGAAGCGCCGCTGCTGCAGTTCCAAGTAAAGCTTCGCAAATTGCAGCTCATCGGCGAGGCGCGAAAAATCGCGCTCGCCGGCGTTGAGCAAACGGCGCAGCAGATCGGCCAGCTGGACCACCATCGACTGGGCGGCTTTTGGATCCCATTCGATGTGCCCGCGAATGGTGTGCAACAGGTTGAACAGGGTGTGCGGCGATAGCTGCATGCGCAGTGCGGCCAGGCGTGCGGCGCTCCACTCGCGCTCGAGTGCACCGAGCCGAACTTCGGAATCCCGAAACCGCGTATACAGCGCCAGACCCGCGACCAGGGCCAGTCCGAAACCGTACGACGGAAGGAAACTCACGAAGCTGGCGAGCCACAGGGTGACCGACAGGTGCTCGCTCCCTGCGTGGACCAGAGGCTCAGTCACGTGCGAGGGCTCCGCGTCCATGATGAGATGGGAAAGAATCATCACCGGATATGCCATGGCGGAAAACACCGCGCCGAGTATCAACTGCAACGGCAACGCGACCAGGATCGGGCGCCACTGCACCTTGAGCGAAGCCCAAAACGACACCAACAGCATGGGCAGCAACAGGATGTGCTGCAAGAGCCGCGTGTCCCAGGTGGCAAACACCATCACGCTGGTCATGCGAGCGAGCTCCGCGCCCATGCTGTAGCTATACAAGAGATTCGAAATGGTCACGTACACCCAGAACAGGCACACGATGCCCAGGAACTGCATCTGGGTCAGTCCCCCGGCGAAGCGATGCGACGATTGAGCCGAACCGGTTCTGATCATGATCCCAAGCCTACCGCAAGTCGTCCCACTTTGCGGCGCCGGCCTATGGCGGCGGGACGAAACCGTCGCAATCCGGGACGAACTCGACGTCCGACCCGATACCAAAAGCCCTCTTGGGGCGTCATATGGAGGTGTCGAATTCATTCACCGGTAGGAGAGATGTCATGAACCGATTAGCTACGAAGATGATGTTGCTGGGGAGCTTCGTGGGCCTCGCGGCCGCCGGCGTTGCCGCCGCTTCGCCGACGAGTGTCGATGCGCCCGCGGTCTCGGTGCGCTACAACGCCGACATGCTGGCCACCGACAGCGGCGCACGCGCTCTGTATCGTCGCCTCGCCGAAGCGGCTGCAGACGTGTGCCCGCAGTCCACCGAATCCCGCATCACCCGTCCAAATGTAGTCCAATGCCGCAACGAGGCGATCGCCGCTGCCGTGAGCAAGATCCATAATCAGCGCCTGGCGGCCGTGCATGCCGCTGCCACCTCGAAATCCGGTTAGCGCGCCATGTGGCTTTAGCGGCCAGCCGCAGGATCCAGCCGTACGGTGCGCTGCACCACCGTGACGTCGCCATCCTGCGAGCTGGTCGCATTCTGTGGCCGAGCCTGTTGCAGCGCTTTTCCCTGCGCCAGCTCCTCGGGGAGCCCGTCGCTCTGATCGAAGACCATCACCTGGATCGGCGCCGCGGCCGCATCAATCCCAAACCGAAATCCCTCATTTGGAATACCGGCAATCCGCAGCACCGTAGCGCCGCTGCGGAATGGGTACAGCTTGGCGCGGAGCGGTCCAATGCGGGTGGCGACAACGACCTCCTGAACGTTGGCGTGTGCCGGAAACACCACGAATCCGGTGGGCGCGCCGCGCGGGGATTTCATCAACAATTCGAAATGCATCGCAGCGGGCGAGGCACCTGCTGTTGCGGAGAGTTGCGCGAGCTCGGGCGCTGCCAATTTCACCGCGGGTGCGTCGGCAAAAAATCCGTTCCCGGGGTATCCGGCGAAGCGTGCGCGGGGAAGGGGATCGAAATGTGCAATGCCGCCCATGGCCTCAGGCAAGTGCTGTGAGGCGGCCTGCATCCACCAATGCGCGGCGCCGCGTTGGGCATCGACCCAGTATTCGACGTTCATGCGCTGGGGCCACGCCGCGGAGTACGTCGGCAGCAGTACCGTGATGCATATGCATCCGAAGGTCACTGCCGAGCCCAACCGAATGATGAACCGTCGTGCTTCCGCGGTCTCGTTGGCGAGCAGCGGCAGCAGGAAGCCACCGGTCAAACACAGCGCCAGGGTGGTGATGGGCCATGCCAGAGCGCCGAGCGCCGAGTACATCAGCAGCAACAGAGGCAGCAGGGCGGCCAGCATGATGAGGCCGGGAGCCAGCGCGGCAAAATCCAATGCTCCCTGAGAAGGCGTGCGGCCTCGAGCCAAGAGCCACACGCAAGGGAAGGGCGCAAGCGCCGCCGCGAACGCCCCGAGCAACAACACGTAACTGGCTCCCGGGGCCGCCACGGCGCAGGCAATCGACAGCAGCGCCAGGGTCAAGCTGCCTCCCATCCAAAAACCCCAGAAGCCGGCGCGGCGCGCGAACCAACCCGCAACGGCGCCGGTGCTCGAGACAGCGAGCGCTGCAAAGCCGATGTGCATCGCCTGCGGATGGGCTATCCAGGAGGGCGCGCCGATCGGCGGCAATCTGTCCATGACTCGCAGCAGTGCGAGTACGGCAAAGCTGAGCACGCCCCCCACCACCACATTGGCCAGCACGCCGATCGCGCCGTAGGCGGCCTGGCGCGCATGCAGCTGACCGCGCCGAAACAGAAATGTCGCCTCCGCCATCAACAGCAACCATGCCAGCAGTGCCGCCGGCAGTGTCCATGTGGTCGGCCAGACAACGACGCCGCGTGCGAACACATCGAAGAAAACAGAATCTTGCGCCGGAGGACGCACGTCCGCCGAGTCGGCCAGCGCCAGCACCGCGCTCAAGGCATTGTCGCCTTGGTGCTGCAGCGTGCTTGACGATGTGTGAGCCAAGCTATCGAGGGGTGTGTGGTAGTCGGCAACGTCGCCGATGAATGCAAAGTTGAATCCTTGATATGAGGCGGCCTTGAAGACAGTGAAATCCGTGTTGTTCGGCAGCGTTTTGTAGACCAGGTAGAAAAGTGAGTTGGTGATGGGCGTCAGCATGGCCGCCGCGTAGCGATGCATCAGCCAGGCATTGGCCGTCCCCGTTTCAAACATGAGGCTCGGACCAGACACGCCGCGCGCTTCCATATTGACCGCGGCCCAGACATGGCCGGCCAGCCAATGTTCGCGGGTGAAAAGCAACGCGCCGAGCAATCCTGCCTCCTCGCCGTCAGTTACCAGAAGCACGATCGGATGCCGGCGCGCGGGCACACCTCTGAGGATCCGTGCGATCTCGAGCAGGTTGGCCACACCGGCGCCGTCGTCGGAGGCGCCGGGTCCCGCGGGCACCGAGTCATAGTGCGCGGTGAGCAACACGGCGTCCTTGACGGCCGTCTCGGGGCCATAGGTCGCCACGATGTTCGTGGGAGTTCCGCATCCCCCGAAGTCATTGCACACAAGGCCGGTCTGCAGCTCGGTGGTGTATCCCAGCGCAGTCAGCCGCTCAACGATGCGCCCGCGCACTTTCGCATTCTCCGCGCTGCCAATAGGATGCGGCACACCATCGCCCACCAGATCCTCGAGGATGGCTTGCGCTCTGGAGGCGGAAAATATCGTCGGCGAAGCCGTCGGTCCCAGCGCCGGCGGCGTTCTATAGGCCAGCAGGGTGGCCGCGAGCAGCGCCGCGATGCCGGCGCCGGCCATCCACAGTCCCCGATGGCTGCCCATGCCCACGGCTAGCCGCGCGTCTGGCGCTCAGCCTCGTGGCGCTGGATGCCCTCCAGGATTTCCGCATGGGCGAGTTCCACGCCGGACCAGCCTACGACCTTGACCCACTTACCGGTTTCGAGGTCCTTGTAGTGCTCGAAGAAATGCTGGATTTGTTTGAGACGGATCTCCGGCACATCGTCGATGGTTTTCCAATGCGTGAATAGCGGACAGATATCATCGGTCGGAACCGCCAGCAGTTTGGCATCGCCGCCGCCTTCATCATCCATGCGCAGAACCCCCAACGCTCGGCAGCGCACCACCACGCCCGGCAGCAGCGGATATGGCGTATGCACCAGCACGTCCACCGGATCGTCATCGTCGGCCAACGTCCGGGGAATGTAGCCGTAGTTGGCCGGGTAGTGCATCGCCGTCATCATGAACCGGTCCACGAACAGGGCGCCGGTCTGCTTGTCGACTTCGTATTTGATCGGGTCGGCGTTCATCGGAATTTCTATGATGACGTTGAATTCCTGCGGAACCTGCTTACCGGCCGTTACGTCGTGAATGCTCATCTCTTCGATCCTTGCGCGGCGGCGCAGGCGCAACATTACGCGTAATGCCGCGTCCGCACTAGTCGATCACGACCGCATGCGGCTGACCGCCCGCGGCGAACGGTGAGCCCGCGACCGGGGTGAGCGCGCCGGAAGGCGCGACGGTGTATGCGGAGACGTCGTTGGAGTTGAAATTCACGGCGTACAGAAATAGTCCGGAACCATCGATCGCGATGCCGACGGGCAGAGACTCTGCCGGCGCCGTGGAGAGCAAGGTCAGCACACCGCTGCTCGGCGTGATCGAATATGTGGCAATTTGGTTCGCGGCCTCGGCGTTGGCCGCGAACACGTAGCGTCCCGCCGGATCGACAACCAGCGACTCCGGATTGGTGACGGCCGGGAAGGGCGAGCCGGCGACGGGAGTCAACGAACCGTTCGTGGCGTTCAGGGAATACGCGGATAGGCTGTTGGCTCCCTCATTGGCGACGAAGGCGAACGCGTCCGTCGGATCGATGGCAATCGACAACGGGCCCGCGCCGGCGCCGAACGGGGATCCGGATACGTTGGTCAAGACGCCGTTGGACAAATCGATGAGAAACACCGTGACATTGTTGCCGGTAAAATTGGTGGCGTAGAGAAAATTGCCACTGGGATCGATGGCCAAGGACGCAGGCTCGTCGCCCACGGTGACGGGAAACCCCGCGATCGGCGTCAAGGTGCCGCTATCAAGGGTGTAGGCCGACAGCGTGCCGTCGGTCAGATTGGCCACATAGAGATAATGATCCGTCGGGTCGATTGCGAGGGCGTTCGGACCGTTTCCGGTCGCGACGGGAATGCCGACCTGCGTCAGAACTCCGGCGTTCACGTCGATTGAAAATATCGAGACCGTATTCGATCCACTGTTCGCGACGAACAGGAATTGGCCGTTGGGGTCGATGGTGAGCGCGGTCGGCGCCGTGCCGCCGACCGCGAACGGTGAACCGCTGATGGGCACCAGCGCGCCGTTGCCGGAATCGATGGCATAGGCGGACACCGTGTCCGACTGCAGATCGGCAACATAGGCGAAGCGTCCGGTCTGGGTGCAGGAGACGATGACATTGGTGATGTCTGACTTGTTGATGCTTCCGGAAGCGTTGTGGGCGGTGCAGGTTTGCGCCGGATTGGAGGGCTGCGTCGCGACGGTCACCGCGTAGGCGGCGCCATTGGCGAGCTGAGTGCCGAAATCGAAAGTGCCACTGGCGCTGAAGGCCAGGTTGTCGCCCCCGTTGATCTGCAGCACCAGGCCGCTTCCAAGGAGCCCCGTCAAGGTGCCGCCGACCGTGTACGTAGTGCCACCGCCAACGGGACATCCGCACAGCGCGCATACCAGCGCAATCACCATCACGACCCGTGTCTTCATCATTGCTCTCCGGAAAATTTTACAACTCGCCTATACGACAGCCAAGCAGCGAACTCATGCCATGCTTTAGCGCAAATTCGAGTTAAGAATTGTGTAGTTGCTGAATCGGCCTTGCGGTCCTGCCCAGTCGATGGATTCATTGTAAGCTTCGCGGCTCGATTTTTTATCTGCATTTACATGACCGGAGGATTGGGCATGCGCTATCGCTTGTTGGGACAGACCGGACTGTATGTTTCCGAATTGTGTCTGGGCACCATGACTTATGGCGGCGGCCAGGGGATTTGGGAATCCATCGGCAATTTGCGGCAGGATGCTGTCAACGAACAGGTTAAGTTCGCCGTTGATGCGGGTATCAATTTCATCGATACGGCCAACGTGTATTCCATGGGTAAGTCGGAAGTCCTGCTCGGGCAGTCGCTGAAGTCGCTGGGGCTCGCGCGCGATCAACTCATCGTGGCCACGAAAGCCACCGGCAGCATGGATGATTCCCCCAACGGCCGCGGCCAATCGCGTCACCACTTGTTCAATCAAGTCGACGCCAGCCTCAAACGCCTGCAGCTCGACTATATCGACCTGTATCAGTTGCACGGGTTCGATCCGCTGACACCGTTCGAGGAATCTTTGAGCGCGTTGAATGACCTGGTTCGCTCAGGGAGGGTGCGCTACATCGGCCTTTGCAACATGGCGGCATGGCAGATCATGAAGTCCCTAGGCCTATCGGACCGCCAGAACCTGGCCAAATTCGTCAGCGTGCAGGCCTACTACACCATCGCCGGACGGGATCTGGAACGCGAATTGGTGCCCCTGATCCAGGACCAAAAGCTCGGTTTGATGGTTTGGAGTCCCTTGGCGGGCGGGCTGCTGAGCGGCAAGTTCGGCAGCGCCGAGGACAAGGGCCCGACCGGCGCGCGCCGCAGCACCTTCGATTTCCCCCTGGTGGACAAGGTGCGGGCATTCAAGTGCGTCGATGCCATGCGCCCCATGGCCACTGCGCGGAACGTATCGGTGGCGCAGATCGCGCTGGCGTGGCTCCTGGCCAAGCCATTCGTCACAACTGTGATCATCGGCGCAAAATCGATGGACCAATTGCGGGACAATATCGACTCGACGCGCGTGCAACTCGACGATGCGGAGCAGAAGCAGCTCGATGAAATCAGCGCATTGCCGGCGGAGTACCCCGCTTGGATGCTGTCATTCCAAAGCCAGGCCCGCGCCAAGGCGCCCGTCAGGGAGTGATGTCGCTGATGTCCGACAACCGGAGCAATGAACCAAATGGCGCCGCGCCACTCAGATATGTGCAAAGGATAACCATGCAGCTATTTCGATCGGGTGAAATCAGAATCGCGGCGCTGTCAGGCGCGCTGCTCGTCGCCGCACTGGGGCCGCGCATGGCCTGCGCCACCTTGGGCGAACCGGAGCTCACGGTGCAGAACGATGTCGCGCAGCTGCGTGCATCGACCAAGTCTTCGGAAGATCGAGTCGGCTATCGCATTCACGAAATTCAATTGCCAGGGGGCACTTTGCTGCGCGAGTTTGTCGCAACCGGCGGCAACGTGTTTGCCGTGGCCTGGAACGGGCCCACCAAGCCGAATTTGCGGCAAGTGCTGGGCAAGTATTTCGACACCTATGCTTCCGCGCCTCGACCCACGTTGGTGGATCGCCGGCACATGAACATTCAACAAGGCGATCTCATCGTGCAGGGCGGCGGTCATATGCGCGCCCTCTCCGGCCGGGCGTACCTAGCCAGCGCCCTACCCAGCGGCTTCAATCTCGGAGATTTGCAGTGATGGCTTTCATGCGCTCCTTGCGAGTGGGCTTTGGCGTCGCCCTATGCCTGTCGGCCATCTCCTGCGGGGGTGGTGGGGACGATACCGCCGGCACTCCCACAACGCCGCCGACGCCTACGCCCGCCGTCAACACGGCCACCGTGATCGTCGATCAGGGACCCACCGTCAATGGCAGCCCCATTGGCAGCGTCAATACGTTGTTTACGACGGTCACCGTATGCGTGCCAGGCAGCACGACCAATTGCCAAACCATCGATCACATTCAGGTGGACACGGGATCCTATGGACTGCGTCTCCTGGCGCCGGTGCTGACACTCACGCTGCCGGTGGAAACCCTGTCGAGCGGTGGTTCTCTGGCCGAGTGCACGCAATTCGTCGATGGCTACAGCTGGGGATCCGTCGCCACGGCGGATTTGACCATCGCCGGCGAGACCGCGAAGTCGCTGCCGGTTCAGGTTATCGGGGACCCCAATTTCACCAACATCCCGACCGAATGTTCGAGCACCGGCGGCACGCAAGAAGATACCGTCGTGACTTTCGGCGCCAATGGGATTCTGGGAGTCGGCCCTTTCGCGTTGGATTGCGGCGATTGCGATACCACCACTAACGGCCTGTACTTTGCGTGTGCGACGAGCTGCACCGACACGACGGTGCCGGACGCCATGCAAGTGGCGAATCCGGTGACGCTATTCGCCGCGGATAACAATGGCATCATCATCGACCTGCCCGCAGCCGCACCCGCGGGTGCGGTAACGCTCTCAGGCTCGCTCATCTTCGGCATCGATACCCAGTCGGACAATCAGTCCGGGACCCAAACAGTGTTGACCGTGGATGGCAATGCGGAATTGGCGATGACATTCAACGGCCAGACCTTGGCCAACAGCTTCATCGACAGCGGCTCGAACGGAATCTATTTCGCTGACAGCAGCATCTCAACCTGCACCACCACGGGCCTGACTACGTTCTATTGTCCGGCCAATACGCTCAACCTGGGGCTCAGCATCACAGGCGCCAACGGAACCATGGCGAACAATCTGGTATTCAACGTGGGCAATGCCGAGACGATGTTGAATGACAATCCCACATTTAATGTCTTCCCGGAGCTGGCCGGCACGCTTCCAGCCGGGAACGCGGGCAGCTTTGATTACGGCCTGGCATTTTTCTATGGCAAGCGCGTCGCGGTCGCTGTCGACGGCGACACGACATCCGTCGGTACGGGGCCGTACATCGCGTTTTAAGCCAAAAGCCGGCGGCTACCCTTCGTCTTGCGAGGCAGGATAGACTGCCTCTCCATGAACACCACGGCGTCTTCCACGGCGACGGGCACAGGAACTCTCCAGCTCGAGGTTTTGGCTTCCCATAGCCTCGCTTCGCAGCCCGCCTCGTGGTGGCGGACTGTGCTGGGAGTCGAGGCTATGGGAAGC
>Ga0116129_1002066_pt1 | contig 10459 bp, 9 predicted proteins | sample June2015DPH_17_2_FD_89732 | JGI IMG/M metagenome (GOLD analysis project Ga0116129, IMG submission 89732) | Peatland microbial communities from SPRUCE experiment site at the Marcell Experimental Forest, Minnesota, USA - June2015DPH_17_10 | ecosystem: Environmental > Terrestrial > Soil > Wetlands >...
CGCGTCAGTCGCGCTGACCGAGCAACTGCAACAGCAGCGTGAACAGGTTGATGAAGTTCAGGTAGAGCGACAGGGCGCCGGTGATCGCCGCGCGCTCCGCGATGTCGCCGCCTGCCCGGGCATAACCGTAGATGTAATCGTTCTTCAGCCGCTGGGTATCCCAGGCGGTGAGGCCCGCGAACACCATGACGCCAATCACCGAAATCACGAACTGCAGCATCCCATTGCCGAGGAAGATGTTGACCACGCTCGCAATGATGATGCCGAACAAGCCCATGATCAGGAACGATCCCATCCCGGTCAGGTCACGCCGGGTGGTGTAGCCGAACAGGCTCAGGGCGCCGAACGTGGCCGCGGTGATGAAGAACACCTGCACGATCGAGCTGTGCGTATACACCAGGAAGATCGAGGACAGCGAGACGCCCATCAGCGCCGAAAACACCCAGAACAGCAACTGGGCGGTCGAGGGTGCGAGGCGGTTGATACCGGCCGAGATCACGAAAACCATCGCGAGTGGCGCCAGGATGAACAGCCACTTCAGCGGGCTGACGAACATCGCATAACCGAACGGCGTCAGGAACGCGCTGCCGATCTTGGCGGCGGCCCCCGAGGGGTCGTTGGTCACGGCGGCCATATAGACGCCAAGCGCGGCCAGGCCGGTAATGGCGAGGCCGATGCTCATATAATTGTAAATGCGCAGCATGTAGGCGCGCAGACCGGCGTCGACGGTCGCGGCGTCAACGCGCCCGGCGGCCCGGCCGAAAGGTGAAGTATAGTTGCGGTCTAGGTCCGACATGGTCGAATTCCCATTGGTTGCCTTGCAGACAATAAGGTCTCGTCTCGTCTGCTAGAATTAACCCAGATATCCCCGCTCACCGACATTAATTTTGCGTCATGAACGGTATCTGATCTTTGATCCACTATTTGGGAAACTACCACATCCGCTGCAAGCATTCATGCGCGGCTGAATGTCGCGAGGCGGCGCGGACATGCGGTGGTTCGAATTTTTATATAATTTTTATATCAAAGGTTTCTCAGCACTGCGGCCGGCTTTTGATTCAGGGCCAGCAGTGTTCCAGCCAATCCCAAGCCTACCGTGACGATGAGCGCGGACGCCACCACGCCGGTTGCGCTGCCCACCTGCCAGACGAAACTCAGCGTCATCAGCCGGGTCACGATCAGCCAGGCGGCAATTGAGCCTGCGATTACCCCAAAAATGGCGGTGGCCAAGCCGATCAACAGGTATTCGAGGGCATAGGCGCCGAGCAAACGCCCTTTTGTCGCACCCAATGTCTTGAGAATGACCGCGTCATAGACCCGGTGGCGATGGCCGGCGGCAAGCGCCCCGCCGAGCACCAGCACGGCCGAAATCAGCGTGACCGCGCTGGCGCCGCGGATGGCCAGCACGAGGTTGGTGACGACTGCGCCGATGGTTTCCAGTGCTTCGCGGACCCGCACGCTTGTGATCATGGGGAACGCGGCGGCGACGGATTTGACGATCGCGGCGTCGCCGGTGGCATCCGGATGGGTCTCGGTCAATGTTGCTATATGTGTATGAGGTGCGCCCCTGAAGGCATTGGGCGAAAAGACCAGCACGAAATTGATGCCAAGACCCTGCCAGTCGATCACGCGCATGTTGCCGATTTTGGCCGAGATGTCGCGGCCGAGCACATTGACGACGATCTCGTCTCCGAGCTTGAGCTTGAGCCCGTCAGCGATCTTCTTCTCGATCGATACCAGCGGCGGCCCGCTATAGTCCGCGCTCCACCACTTCCCTTCGATGATCTTGGAGCCTTTCGGGATTTCGCCGGTCGAGGTCAGGCCGCGGTCGCTTTGCAGCACCCATTCGCTATCGGTCGTGGGGTTGAGATCCTCGGCCCTCACGCCGCGTGCCGAGACGATACGGCCGCGCAACATCGGCACCTCCTCCACGGCCGATCCCGGCGCGGTTTGCTTGAGAAATGCGGTGAATTGGTCGGCTTCGGTTGACGGTATGTCGATGAAATAAAATGATGGCGCGTGTTCCGGCAAGGCCGCCATGAATTGCCGCCGCAGGTTGCCGTCGATCTGGGTGATCGTGACCAGCACGGCGAGACCAAGGCCCAGCGACATCACAACCGACGGCGTCAGCGCGCCCGGCCGATGAATATTGGTGACCGCGAGCCGCAACATCGTGATTTGCGACCGCGGCAAGCGGCGTGCCAGCGCCATCAGTGCGGCGGCAATGAAGCGCAACAGGACGAAGACGGCGATCGCGGACACCACGAATATCGCGGCGACGCGCTTGTCGTAGGCGAAGCCAACGATTACGCCGATCAGCAATGCGATCACGCCAGCCATCAACAGCAGATAGCGCCAGCGCGGCCGATGCCATGCGCTCGATACGGTTTCGCGAAACAGCGCCGCCACCGGGACGTCATGGACGCGACCAAGCGGCCAGAGGCCGAAGGCAAGCGCGGTCAACAGCCCATAGACGAGCGATAGCGCGAGTTCACCGGCATGCAGCGCGGGCTCTACCGGCAGCGGCAACAGCTTGCCGAACACGTCCACAATGATGAATGGCAGCGCGGCACCGGCCACCAGTCCGATGATCGAGCCGACCACGGCCAGCACGATCACTTGCGTCAGGTAAATCGCAAACACGTCGCGGCCGGTCGCGCCGACCGCCTTGAAGGTGGCAATGACGTCGCGGCGCCGATCGATGTGGCTCTTCACCGCATTGGCGACGCCGACGCCGCCGACCAGAAGCGCGGCCAATCCAACCAGCGTCAGGAATTGGGTGAAGCGGCTGATCGTGCGTTCAAGTTGGGGTGAGGCATTGTCGCGGGAACGGATCTCCCAGCCGGCGTGAGGCAGTGCCTGCCGCGTATCGTCGACGAGCCGCGTCGTATTGCCGATGTCGTCGGGCAATTTGACCCGATAGGTCCAGCGCACCAGGCTGCCCGGCTGGAGCAGCTTCGTGGCGCGTAGGCCGGCCTCGCTGACCAGGAATCGCGGAGCGAATCCGAGGCCCCCGGCAAGCTTGTCGGGCTCGCCATTGTCGAGGCTGCGGATCTGGAAGGTTGCCTGGCCGACATTGATGCGATCGCCGAGCTTCAGGTCCAGCCGGGTCAACAGCGTTTGATCGGCCGCGGCGCCGAATGCACCATCACGCTCGGCGAGCAGGTCGGCGACCGGCATGTCCGGTTCGAGCGATAGCTGGCCCAGCATCGGGTAGGCGCCGTCCACCGCTTTGATCTCGACCAGCGCTAGACGGCCGTCGGCGGCGCGCGCCATGCCGCGCAGCGATGCGGTGACGGAGACGTCGCCACGGGCGCGCAGGAAAGCGAGTTCGTCCGGCTTGGCCTCGCGCTGGAACAGCGAGAAGGCGACATCGCCGCCGAGCAGCGTGCGGCCTTGGCGCGCCAGCCCGTCGCTAAGGCTCGCGGCGACCGAACCGACGCCGGAAATCGTCATGACGCCGAGCGCGATGCAGGCGATGAAGACATAGAAACCGCGCAGACCGCCGCGCAGTTCGCGCAAGGCATAGCGCAGCGGAATGGAAGCGGGTCTGTTGCGGGGTTCGGCTTCGGCGACGATCGTCATGAGGCGGCGTCGCGCTCCGCGATTTGCGCATCGATGCGGCCCGAGCGCAGCCGCACGACGCGGTCGCAGCGATGCGCCAGCGAGGTATCGTGAGTCACCAGCACCAGCGTCATGCCGCGCTCGGCATGTTTGGTAAACAAGAGATCGACGATTTGCTTGCCGGTGGCCTCGTCGAGGTTGCCGGTGGGCTCATCCGCCACGAGGATCGCCGGATCGGGCGCGAGCGCGCGGGCCAGCGCGACGCGCTGTTGTTCGCCGCCCGATAGTTGGGTGGGATAGTGATGCAACCGGTCGCCCAAGCCGACGGAAGCAAGCTCTTGCGCGGCTCGCTCCGAGGCGTCAGGATTTCCGGCGAGCTCCAGAGGGACTGCGACATTCTCGAGCGCAGTCATGGTCGGGATCAGATGAAACGACTGGAAAACAATGCCGACCTGGCGGCCACGAAATCGCGCCAATGCATCCTCACTGAGAGCGTTGAAAGGGGTTCCGTTGACCACCACCTCCCCGCTGTCGGGACGCTCCAGTCCCGCCATCACCATGAGGAGCGTGGACTTTCCCGAACCCGACGGCCCGATCAGGCCCAGCGCTTCGCCCGATGCAACGCGCAGGCTGATGTCCTTGAGAATATGGACGCGCGCCGCGCCCGAGCCGAGCGAGAGGTTGACGTTTGAGATGGAAATGCTGTCCGGTGCAAGGCCGGACAAGGATGAGGGTTCGATGAGACTGTCCATGGATATAGTGCCCGCTTTTCCGAAGTTCGTAACCCTGTGCTGCGACCTCGTAAGCGAACTTCGGAAAGCAAAGGGCACTATCAGAGTTGTTAATTCTAGTGCCGCTTGTCGATCTGAAATTCCTGATACAAGGTTGCAGCAGGCGGCGCAGGAATTTCAGATCGGCGGCACTAGTTCATATGGTACTTCTGGCTGCGTGGTCGAGAGGGTGTCTTGCCTGTTCAAGCACATGCTCGTGTGGGGTCTGTTGTTAACGGCAGCGGAACCGGCCTTTGCCCAGTCTTCGGCGGCTTCCAGCGGCGGCGTCCCGATCAAAATGGTGGTGCTCGGCGATTCACTAAGCGCTGGATATGGGTTGTCGGGCGCGGATGCGTTCCCGGCCAAGCTGCAAAAGGCATTGAAGGCCAGCGGCATAGCGGTCGACATGACCAACGCCGGCGTTTCCGGCGACACCGCTTCCGGCGGCCGTGACCGGCTCGATTGGTCGGTGCCCGAAGGGACCCAGGCCGTCATCGTCGAACTTGGCGCCAATGACGCCTTGCGCGGGATTGATCCTGCCGTCACCCGCGCGGCACTGGCCGACATCGTGGCCCAGCTGAAGGTGCGCGGCATTGCGGTGATGCTGTGTGGCATGGTCGCGCCGCCGAACTACGGCGCCGATTTTGCCGCCCGCTTCAATTCGATCTATCCGAATCTCGCCAAATCGTATGGCGTGCCGCTGTATCCCTTTTTCCTTGAGGGGGTAGCGGCAAATCCCAAACTCAATCAAGCTGACGGCATGCATCCAACCGCGGAGGGAGTCGACATCATCGTCAAAAATATCTTGCCTGCCGTTGAGGCATTTCTCGGCCCGATTTCGAGGCGCGCGAGCTGAAAAAATAAACAGCTAGGGCGATGCCGCGGCAGACGCGGCGGACCTTTTCGATCGGTTAACGCGGGATGCTTCGCAGAGTCACATAACTGCGCTAAAAATTAGTACCGGTGATTCGTCACCGGGGTCTGTCAGCGAACATGATCTTTCAGGAAAGCTGTTATCCTCTTTCCCGAATCATGTTCCAGCATCGGGAGTCTTGCTGATGCCGCGTTTGTTTACGGGACTGGAAATTCCGGCCGAGATCGGCCAGACCCTCTCCTCTCTGCGTGGCGGACTGCCAGGCGCACGCTGGATCGATCCCGAAAATTACCACGTCACCTTGCGCTTTATCGGCGATATCGACGGCGTCTCCGCCAACGAAATCGCCTCCATGCTGTTTCGGGTCAATCGCAAGCCGTTCGAGGTCGCCGTCCAGGGCCTCTCCAGCTTCGGCGGCAAGAAACCGCGTGCCGTGGTAGCCAATATCGCCCCGAGCCGGCCGCTGATCGAATTGCAGGCCGAACTCGAGCGGCTGATGCAGCGGATCGGGCTCGATCCCGAGGGACGAAAATTCACGCCCCATGTCACGCTGGCGCGGCTGCGCGACGCGGCGGCGCAAGATGTCGCGGACTATCTTTCGGTGCGCGGCTATTTCCCGACCAAGGTGTTCACGGCCTCTCGCTTCGTGCTGTTTTCCTCGCGCGCCTCGGTCGGAGGCGGACCCTATGTGGTCGAGGATTCCTACGCACTGAGCGCGTGAGGCGGGCCTTTACGAACAAGGCGATCAGCTTGGCTCGCGCGCCTGTTTGCGGCGTGTGCAGGTTACGGATGCCAATTCCTGACTTGCAATTTTTGTAAGCTTGGGCCGTAACAGGGGTATGCTGTCTCCTCCGTCCACATCCTTCCTCGCCCAATATGAGGCGCTGGTCTCGTCCGGCGCCATCGAGCCCGACCCCGCGCAGCGCGAGGTCGCGCAAGCCTTTGGCGATCTCGAGCAAAGGCTTTCGCGTTACAAGCCGCTACGCAAGCAGGGCCTGCTCGGCCGCCTGTTTGCCGACAAGGACGATGCGCCACCGCGCGGCCTCTACGTTCACGGCGATGTCGGCCGCGGCAAGACCATGCTGATGGATCTGTTTTTTCAAGCGTGTTCGGTCGAGCATAAGCGCCGCGCCCATTTTCACGAATTCATGACCGAGGTGCATGAACGGATCTACGGCTTTCGTCAGGAGATCGCGCGCGGCGAAATTCCCGATGGCGATGTGATCGCGCTCACGGCACATGCGATTTTCGAGCAGGCGTGGCTGTTGTGCTTTGACGAATTCCACGTCACCGATATTGCGGACGCCATGATCCTGGGACGGCTGTTCGCGCGTCTCTTCGAACTCGGCACTGTGGTGGTCGCGACGTCCAACGTGGCGCCGGAGGATCTCTACAAAGGCGGCCTGAACCGGTCGCTTTTTCTGCCGTTCATCACGCAGATTGAAGAGCATATGACCGTGTTGCGGCTCGATGCCCGCACCGATTTCCGGCTGGAAAAACTCGCCGGTGTAAAAATGTGGCTGGTGCCGGCCGATGCCGCGGCGTCAGCGGCGCTCGACAAGGCCTGGGCCCGCATGACCGGCAACGCGCCCTGCAAGGCGCGCGATATTTCGATCAAAGGCCGCATCTTGCATGTACCGTGTTCGGCGAATGGCGTGGCGCGTTTTTCCTTTGCCGACATCTGCGAACAGCCGCTCGCCGCATCCGACTACCTTCGGCTCGCCCGCGACTATCACACCCTCATGATCGATCGCGTTCCGGTGATGGACTACCCTGAGCGCAATGCGGCCAAGCGGTTCATTACCCTGATCGACACGCTGTACGACAACGGAGTGAAACTGATGGCCTCGGCGGCCGCCGATCCGCTGACGCTCTATGTGGCAAGCGAAGGCGTTGAGGCCAACGAATTCAAGCGGACCTCGTCGCGGCTGATCGAGATGGGTTCGGAATCCTACTTAGGCCTGCCGCATGGCCACAAGGACTCGGTGGCCAGCGGCGCGACCACGGGGCTGGTGGAGACATGACGCGGTTCAGAAATCCGCATTGTTTGTGCCGCGGGCTGGTCATGCGGACTTCTGAACCACACGAATGGCCCGACAATTGAACACGCTGCGGCTTGAACGGGCCGGTCGAAAGGGATAACCAGCCTAAAACGGCTTTCATCCACCTCCATCGGTTCAAAGGAAACCCCCATGGCGCGCGATAAGATTGCTCTGATTGGCTCCGGCCAGATCGGCGGAACGCTGGCCCACCTCGTCGGGCTGAAGGAACTGGGCGACGTCGTCATGTTCGACATCGCCGAGGGCGTGCCGCAGGGCAAATCGCTCGATATAGCGCAGTCCTCGCCGGTGGACGGGTTTGATTCGAACCTGACGGGCGCCAATTCGTATGAGGCGCTCGACGGCGCGGATGTGTGCATCGTCACCGCCGGCGTGCCGCGCAAGCCCGGCATGAGCCGCGACGATCTTCTCTCCATCAATCTCAAGGTGATGGAGCAGGTCGGCGCCGGTATCAAGAAATATGCCCCGAACGCTTTCGTCATCTGCATCACCAACCCGCTCGACGCCATGGTCTGGGCGCTGCAAAAGGCTTCCGGCCTGCCGCAGAAGAAGGTCGTGGGCATGGCCGGCGTGCTGGATTCCTCGCGCTTCCGCTACTTCCTCGCCGACGAATTCAACGTCTCGGTCGAGGATGTCACCGCTTTCGTGCTGGGTGGTCATGGCGACACCATGGTGCCGCTGGTGCGCTACTCGACGGTCGCGGGCATTCCGCTGCCCGACCTCGTGAAGATGGGCTGGACCTCGCAAACCCGCATCGACGAGATCGTCGACCGCACCCGCAATGGCGGCGCCGAAATCGTCAACCTCCTCAAAACCGGTTCGGCCTTCTATGCGCCGGCGGCTTCTGCGATCGCGATGGCCGAGAGCTATCTCAGGGACAAAAAGCGCGTGATGCCCTGTGCCGCCTACCTCAACGGCGAATACGGCGTGAAGGACATGTATGTCGGCGTGCCCGTCGTGATCGGCAGCAAGGGCGTTGAGCGCATTGTCGAAATCGAACTCGCGGGCAAGGACCGCGAAGCCTTCGACAAGTCGGTGGCCGCCGTGAAAGGCTTGGTCGATGCCTGCAAGAAGATCGCGCCGGATCTGCTCGGCCACTGATCGTCGCGAAGCCATTTGCCGATGACCGATCGTGCCAATCTTCGCAGGCCGGATTTGAAACGGCTGGATTGAAGTCTTTGTGGTATATGGTATGCCAGAAGCTAAAACGGGTGTGAATTTGCCAAAATTCACCGCGACCTAAGGTTCGGGGAACGTCCAGATGAATATCCATGAATATCAGGCCAAGGCGCTGCTCGGCGAATTCGGAGTGGCGATCTCCAGGGGCGTGCCGGTGCTCAAGGCCGCCGACGCCGACGCTGCGGCGAAAAGCCTTCCCGGCCCGATCTGGGTGGTGAAAAGCCAGATCCATGCGGGCGGGCGCGGCAAGGGCACCTTCAAGGAAGCCTCCGCCGGCAGTAAAGGCGGCGTGCGCATTGCCAAATCGGTCGCCGAAGTCAGCGAGTTCGCCAAGCAGATGCTGGGTGCGACGCTGGTCACGGTGCAGACCGGGCCGCACGGCAAGCAGGTCAATCGCCTCTACATCGAAGATGGCTCCGACATCGACAAGGAGTTTTATCTCTCGATCCTGGTCGACCGTGAAACTTCCAAAGTGTCGTTCGTGGTGTCGACCGAAGGCGGCGTCAACATCGAGGAGGTCGCGCACAACACGCCCGAGAAGATCGTCTCTTTCTCGGTCGATCCGGCCACCGGCATCATGGGCCATCACGGCCGCACGGTGGCGAAGGCGCTGAACCTCACCGGCGACCTCGCCAAGCAGGCGGAGAAGCTGGCGTTCCAGCTTTACGCCGCCTTCACCGCCAAGGACATGGCGATGCTGGAGATCAATCCGCTGGTCGTCACCAAACAGGGCCAGCTCCGCGTGCTCGACGCGAAAGTTTCGTTCGACGACAACGCGTTGTTCCGCCATCCCGAGGTCGTCGCGCTGCGCGATGAGACCGAAGAAGATGCCAAGGAAATCGAAGCGTCGAAATACGATCTCAACTACGTCGCGCTCGACGGCACCATCGGCTGCATGGTCAACGGCGCCGGCCTCGCCATGGCGACCATGGACATCATCAAGCTCTACGGCATGGCGCCGGCGAACTTCCTCGACGTCGGCGGCAGCGCCAGCAAGGAAAAGGTCGCGGCCGCCTTCAAGATCATCACCGCCGATCCCAACGTGAAGGGCATTCTGGTCAACATCTTCGGCGGCATCATGAAATGCGATGTCATTGCCGAGGGCGTGGTCGCTGCGGTGAAGGAAGTCGGCCTCAAGGTGCCGCTGGTGGTGCGGCTCGAAGGCACCAATGTCGATGCCGGCAAGAAGATCATCCGCGAAAGCGGCCTCAACGTGCTGCCGGCCGACGATCTCGACGACGCCGCGCAAAAGATCGTCAAGGCCGTCAACGGAGGTTAGCCGATGGCCGATCATCTCGCCGCGCCGACGCCGCTCGAAGAACACCGCAGGCTTGCGGTATTCGCCGGCGAATGGACCGGCGAGGAGACGGTCTATCCCTCGCGCTGGACTGAAGGCGGCCCGGCAACGGCAAAGGTCTCGGCCCGCATCGATCTCAACGGCTTCTACCTCATCCAGGACACGCGCCAGATGCGCGACGGCAAGGAAAGCTTCGCCACCCACGGCGTCTTCACCTATGACCGCGAAGACCGGCTCTACAAATTATTCTGGCACGACTCGCTCGGTTACTATCCGCCGTCGCCCGCCTCCGGCGGCTGGACCGGCAAGTCGCTGATCCTGGTGCGGGGCTCGCTGCGCGGCAATGCGCGCCATGTCTATGAAATCATCGACGACAACAGCTACTCCATGAAGATCCAGTTCTCGCCTGACGCCGAAGGGTGGGCCGACGTGCTCACCGGCGTGTATCGGCGGACTCACTAAGACCCCCCTCACAGATCGTCCCGCGAAAGCAGCCTCACCCATGTCCATCCTCATCGGCAAGAATACAAAAGTCATCTGCCAGGGTTTTACTGGCAAGAACGGCACGTTCCATTCCGAGGCTGCGATCGCCTACGGCACCAAGATGGTCGGCGGCACGTCACCGGGCAAAGGTGGGGCGACGCATCTCGGCCTGCCGGTGTTTGATACGGTCACCGAGGCGCGCGAGAAGACCGGCGCCGATGCTTCCGTGATC
>Ga0116129_1002068_pt1 | contig 10457 bp, 8 predicted proteins | sample June2015DPH_17_2_FD_89732 | JGI IMG/M metagenome (GOLD analysis project Ga0116129, IMG submission 89732) | Peatland microbial communities from SPRUCE experiment site at the Marcell Experimental Forest, Minnesota, USA - June2015DPH_17_10 | ecosystem: Environmental > Terrestrial > Soil > Wetlands >...
GACAACTCAGCTCGCTCTGAGTGAGTGCGAGCTCGTTTCCAGTGGCGGCTGTCGCGACGGGCGGGGTCAACCGGACACCACCAGGATGCTGATATATCTGTCTGTTCATGAATATAGGTAACTAAGACCGCTGAGCGCGGGCGGAAAAAGGGGTCGGAACGCACATGGCGTATGACGTGATTATCCGAAACGGCACGGTGATCGACGGTTCCGGCCGGCCGGGCCGAGTGGCCGATGTCGCCATCGAAGGGGAGCGCATTGCTGCTGTCGGCGATGTCGACGGTACCGCCAGGCGCGAGATCGACGCCGAAGGTCACGCGGTTACCCCGGGCTTCGTCGACGCCCATACGCATATGGATGCCCAGGTGATGTGGGACCCACTTGGTACATCGTCCTGCTGGCACGGTGTGACCACGGTCGTGATGGGCAACTGCGGCTTCTCTCTCGCGCCGGCCCGCGCGGATGCGCATGCTTTGGTGGTGCGGAACCTGGAGCGCGCGGAGGACATTGCTCCCGAGGCCATGGCGGCAGGAATTGACTGGACGTGGGAGACCTTCGCGGAGTACCTGGACGCTGTCGAGCGGCGTCCAAAGGGGATCAACTACGCGGCCTATGTCGGTCACTCGGCCCTGCGGACGTGGGCCATGGGTGAGCGGGCGTTCGAAGAAGAGGCCGACGAGTCGGATCTCGACCTGATGCGAGGTCAGCTCCTCGAGGCGCTCAAAGCCGGAGCTATTGGCTTTTCGACATCGCGCAGTGCGAACCATGAGACGTCCGACGACCGCCCGGTGGCGTCGCGGCTTGCGTCGTGGGAGGAAGTGCGCCAATTGGTCGATGTACTCTCCAAAGAGCGACGTGGCCTCTTTGAGATGTCTTTGGAGCCGGCGGCCCGGGGCGAGGACGACGAAATCAGAACTGAGTTCCTCAATCGGCTTCTGGAACTCGCAGTCGAAAGCAGAGTGCCCATCACCTTTGGGGTTCTCGGTGGCAAAAGTGATCTTCCACTGCTCGAGCTGCTCGAGCAGACGACCGCCGCCGGCGGCACCATGATTGGACAGAGCCATTCCCGGGGGGTCGTGACCCTCCAGTCGTTCCGGAGCACGCTGCCTTTCGACAACCTCCCGCAATGGCGAGAGCTTCGGTCGCTGCCATTCGACGCGCAGAGACAGATGCTCAGCGATAAGGCGCTCGTGGAGCGTCTCGCCGACGTGGCCGACCGTGGAGAGTACGGCCGTGTCATAGGGTCGGAGGCGAGGAAGCCCGACTTCAACCAGTACTTCGTGATGAACGGGGCCCTGCCACCGTACCGCTCCGTCGCATCGATCGCATCTGAGCGAGGAATCCATCCCGTGGCCCTGATGGCCGAGATGGCCGTGGCTTCGAATCTCGAGCAGCTGTTCATTCAACCGCTCACCTCGGTTGATCCGGCATGGATCCTGCCCTTTTTGAAGCATCCCCAGACCGTCATGACGTTCTCCGACTCAGGCGCCCACGTGAGCCAGATCGTCGACTGCTCAATCCAGACCCATTTCCTGGCCTACTGGGTCCGTCAGAGAAACGAATTCGCTCTGCCCGAGGCTGTCCGCATGTTGACCGCCGTACCCGCCGCCAAATGGAATATCCCGGAGCGAGGACTCTTACGCGAGGGTTTTATGGCCGACGTCAATATCTTCGACCCGGAGCGGATAGGGCCACGCATGCCCGAGTTGGTCCATGACCTTCCGGGAGGCGCACGTCGGCTGCGTCAAGGAGCCGAGGGAATTCTGGCGACGCTGGTCAACGGCGAGGTCGTTCTCGAAGAGGGAAATCCAACCGGGGCGCTCTCGGGCAAACTCGTGCGCGACGCCGGGCGACACTTCTGACGAGGTGTGGGCCGAGCGAGGCGTTCGAACGACCACCTACACTTTGAGTGCTGAGGCTCAGGTCTTCGGGTACCTGGCATACACGAGGGGGAGAACATCTCGGCAGACGCTCCGCAACTGCAACAGCCTGCCGACGAGCTCGAAATCCGGAATCTCGTGTCCAACCTGGCGCACATGGCCGACATGGCACCCGAAGACGAACTTGACGGGTATGTGGCACTGTTCACCGACGATGCACGGTGGGAGATGCCCGGTAGTGTCCGGCAGGGTCGTGACGACATCTTGGCGGGTGCGCTGGACCGGCGAAAGAACGGAATCCAAGGGCCCGGGACCAACACGCGCCACCTGATCACGACGCACGCCGTCCGCGTCGACGGCGACACCGCTACGGGCAACGCCTACTTTATGTTGGTGGCGGATACCTCGCGTTCAGGGACCGCCCATTCTCCGCGCTACACCTCAGGTCCTCAAGCTGGCTGCCGATCTGACGGTGGCCCTAAAGATCCCTGCCGTTCAGCCCACAGTCGTCGTCAGGAAGTCATGCCGGTAACACCAAGCGACCCAACAGCGTGCCGTGGCAGCTCTGCGCCGGATGGACAACGCCGGGGTCGCCGTTAGCTTCGAGTCAGTCGCCAAGGAGGCGGGCGTCTCCCGATCCTGGCTCTACACCCACACCGAACTACGGGGTGAGATCGAACGGCTCCGGAGACGCCGAAACTCCACCACGAGCAGACTCATTCCCGATCGACAGAAGATCTCCGACGCTTCCTTGGTCCGCCGGCTTGAAGTCGCCAGCGAACGTATTCGTGAACTCCACAATGAGAACCGTCGCCTGCGTGACGCCCTTGCCGAGGCCCTCGGCGCCAACCGTGCCATCATCGGCGGCCCCAGGCTCCTCACCTTGTACCACCTCGACGAGAAGCGAGGCACCAGGCGATGGACGCCATGGGAGTACTGGCCAACTTCACCGGCGTGTTGGTCCACGACGGGTGGTCCCCCTATCGCAGGTACACCGCATTGACACACGCCCTGTGTGGGGCCCACCACCTCCGCGAGCTCGACGCCGTGGCCGAGGTCGAAGGACAGGGCTGGGCCAGCGACATGGTCTCCCTGCTCGCCGATACCTGGCATCGGGTGCTCGAGGTCAAAGAGGCCGGTGTCAGCGCGTTCAGTGTCGACGAGCTCGCCACCATCGCGGCCTCCTATGACACCATCATCGCCGCCGGTCATGTGGCGAACCCGCCGGTGACACCGAGCGGCAAGCGGGGACGGACGAAGAAGACAAAGGCGGCCAACCTCCTCGGACGCCTCGACACCTACGCCGACGACGTCTTGCGCTTCGCCACCGACTTCTCCGTGAGTTTCGACAATAACGAAGCCGAGAGGCAGGTCCCGATGGTCAAGGTGCAACAGAAGATCTCCGGTGGCTTCAGAACGAAGACGGGTGCGACCGCGTGGCTCGCGGTGCGCAGCTACCTCGCCACCGTGATGAAAAACGGGGAGAACCCTCTTGGAGCACTACAACGGCTCATGGCCGCAGACCCATGGATGCCTCCGGTTGCCGACAGCGGCTGACCCACTCCGTTTCCACCGCCGATCGGCCTTTACCACTCCACCTGGTTCTATGTCGCCTCGAATCAGCCTGGCTGGGGGTGAACAGTTACGAAACGAGTTGATGATCCGGCTGCAACCGTTACGTGAGGGCCACGCTGCACCGGGGTTGCGGTCTCGGCGTCCCTGATAGATTCCTTTGTCTCGAAATACCCAAGCCGAGCTACGCCTTCGTCAGGTAAGCGCTTAACCTCGCGAGCTACAGAAGACGAATCCTGCGCCAATGTCACAAGGGTTGGTAACAGCCAGAGCAACCTCGACTTCCTGCACTTGACGAGAGCCAGAGCGCTTTTGGATTTGCATCACTGAGTCCATGATATGAGCGATCCCATGGGTTCGGCCCGCGCCAAGGCTCCCACCCGACGTATTGAGTGGCAGAGATGGTTCCGCAACGAAGGCAAAACCCTCACCCTCTCCACAGAACCCGAGCGCTTCTGCCCACAGAGGCGCTTCGGTGCTAAAACCATCATAAAGGTTCGCTACGTCGACATCACCTGGGCCGATTCCGGCGATATCCCAAAGGTGACGTGCCAACTGCTTTCCGTCCACCATATACTCATCGAGCGATAGGTTTGAAGAATTCGGGCCTCCCCTCGATACTGTGAACGGGCTTGACGTAGCGAGAACGTAGGCAGGGGGGTTCTTCAGGTGCTGCGCTCGCTCCGCTGTGGTTACGACAAATGCGCCCGCGGCTTGCACCGGAATGTCGCAGTCGAACAGGCCGAGAGGCTCGCTAATGATGCGTGCAGTCAGGTAATCCTCCAGCGTCAGCAGCGTAGGGCTGTACTGAGCCCAATAGCCGTACTCCCACTTCAGAGCCTGGGCGCGATTCCGCACCACGAACGCCCCCAGTTCTTCGCGGCTGCTGCCGTACCGGTGAAAATGCTCTAGCCCGTACCGACCCCAAATAGCGGGAACAAAGACACCGTAAGGTTCGCTGAACTGCCCCGGTCCCGAGGCACCGAGGGAATTCGTGTGTCCATATCTACGACCAGACGGGTTATGCAAGGCCCGGAAGCAAACTGCATACTTGCACTGACCAGAAGCAACAGCGTTGATGGTATTGATTAGGCTGGCGCCCACAGGCCGTAATTGTCGCTCTGACCAGGCAACGTCCATCTTCAGCGCTTGCATCATAAATTCGGGGCTCACAATGCTGAGACCGTCGATATCACCCCCTCCCGCCATCGGTTGGTAAGGTGTTGTCGAAAGCCCATCGATGTCAGCAATTTCCAAACCGGCGTCTTCGACTGCATTCCGCACTGCTTCGATCGCCAAGATCCCCAACGCAACCTCATCACGTCGAAAGACCCTAGAGTGGCCGACACCGACAACAGCAACCTGTGCTCTGGCGCTCACCGTGACTAACCCGCCTCTTCGTGCGGCTGTGGTTCTGCACTGCCGACTGATCTCGCGCAGAACTGAGGAATCAGGTGTCCTGGCACGATCTCCTCGAAGTCCACGCTCACCGGCAAGCCCACCCGAATTCTTTCTACCGATACGTTGGGGATATTGCTAAGCATGTACAGTCCCTCTTGCTCCTCCAACTCTACAAGCGCTACAGCGTAGGGTTGGAGCGCCTCAAATGCGGGATGTCGGGCACCATCACGGGTAATGCTGTAACCCTTAACCCGGCCATTACCACTGACCGGTTCGAATGCTAACTGAGATGAATGGCATTCAAGACACACGCCCACTGGCGGATGGTAATAGAACCGACAGCGCTGGCAGCGCTGTATCACAAGCTTACGCTGATTGACCGCTTCCCAAAACGGCTCACTGAGTTCATCAGACTCTGGAATCGGCTTGTGGGATCCCATCTTCGCATCGGACATTCTGCTCAAGCTCCCTAAGAAACGAGTTGATGATCCGGCTGCATAACTGCGTGAGGCCCTACCGCAAAAGCCCCAATTTCCCTGATAGGTGGAGTGCTACTTCACGATGCCAGCCGTCCGGAGGTGGTCGATCGCGTCGGAGCTGAAACCTACCTCGCCGAGCACCTCGTCGGTATGCTGGCCGAAGTCCGGTGCCAGAGGCGGATCGCCGGCTTCGCGAAGCCGGCCCTGAACCCTCTATAGGGATCCCCCGTCACTGGGTGTTCAACCTTGATGACGTCCGCTCCCCAATCCGTAAGGATTGCGGCCGCTCCTGGTACGAACAAGTAGCCAGCAACTTCCCCGCACGCACACCCGACAACATGTCATACATTCGGGTCTCCCCTACTTCCTATCTCGTAATCGCGTTGGACTCCTATTAGGGCCCCGTCAACCTATTGTCACCAATGGCTGGGCGCCCGTGCCGCCGTAGATGGTCTTCGTCTCCATATAAGTCGCGATGCTTTCTGGACCGAGTTCACGGCCAATACCGCTCTGCTTCACGCCCCCGAACGGCGCCTGAAGCGGCAGGTTCGCCGAATTGATACCTATGGAGCCACTTTCAATTCGCCGCGCGAGATGTGTCGCCCGATCGACGTCTCGCGTGAAGATGCCGCCACCGAGACCATATACGGAATCGTTTGCGATCCGAATAGCATCGTCCTCGTCCTCATACTGGATGACGACGAGGACTGGACCGAATATCTCTTCACGAGCAATGCGCATGCTGTTCTCCACGTCGGCAAAAACAGTAGGTTCTACGAAATACCCGATCTTAAGGTTGGGTGGACGTCCGCCACCGACGACTAACTTTGCTCCCTCTTCAATTCCTAGCCGAATGTACCCCTCGACCTTGTCACGCTGTCGACTCGCCACAAGTGGCCCGAAGACCGTCGCCGGATCCATAGGATCCCCGGTCAACACCGCGCTCATCTCGTCCGCCACCAACTCCACGACTTCGCGGTAACGCGACCTGGGTGCGAGCACTCTGGTCAGGGCTCTGCAGGTTTGGCCTGTATTGGGGGAGCAGGCCGACACTATGAATGGCCGGAAGCTCTCTAGGTCCACATCATCGAGGAGAACGGCTGCTGACTTCCCGCCGAGCTCCAAGGTCACTCGCTTAAGGGTCGCCCCGGCCACGCTTGCAATCTCCTTGCCAGCCGCAGACGAGCCAGTGAAGCCGATCTTACCGACCCCTGGATGAGCCACCAGCGCGGCCCCTGTCTCTCTTCCTCCAGTTATGAAATTAACCACCCCCGGAGGAATTCCGGCCTCGAGTACGGCTTGTGCCGCCAAATATGCGTCGAGAGATGTCTCCGGGGCAGGTTTGAACACAGCGGTACACCCAGCAGCGAGTGCTTGGCCTAGTTTCCATGCTAAAAGCCCCTGAGGGGCATTCCATGCAGCGATAAGACCAGCCACACCGATCGGCTCTAATCGGACGATCGCATGGCTCTTCCCGTTTTCAGTGATCCGCCGCTCCTCGGTCACGAGATCATCAGCCAGAGAAGCAAAATAATTGTACTGCGAGACAATGTCACGAGCAGACGCCAACGACCGAGAAATAGGCATGCCCATTTGGCTTGTCACCAACGGCGCTATTTCCTCTGCCCGATCGACAAGAGCCTTTCCCAACGCCCTGATGTAGCCGGCACGCTCCTTGGGCGTTGTCTCTCTCCATCCCGAGCTACGAAAGGCTTCATCGGCAGCTTGAACCGCTCGGTCGACATCCACTTCGTCGCCGATGACTATGGAACCGATCTTCTGTTCCGTGGCTGGATTTATGACATCAGTCCGCTCCGCCGAGTGTGCATCGATGAACTCACCCCCAATGAAAAGCGCATCGTGGTTCGCATTGTTCATGTATCCGGCTCCCTTCTGAAGAATTGCTGCGTTGCTACTTTCGTACAATTCTAGCACCAAATGCCGAAGTCCCGCAATCGGCAAGCGGCACAAACATCCGGAATCAGACTGCCGGGATGAATTCTTTTTGGATCGCTGCGACTTCATCATACGAAACAAGCTCCATCAAGTCGTCGTAGGTGAAATCAACGTTTAGGACCTCAGAAAGTGAAGCGGCTGACTTTAAAGATTGGTAGACCGCGCGCAGACCCCCCAACCATCCATAAAGAGGGTACATCGACAGCCACTGAAGCTTGATACCAATGTCATGCATTACGTCTTGCGTGAACTCCGACTCCTGCCAACCGCCAGGGACCGGAGAATTAACCAGAGGTATGCCGATCCGCTCGTGGCACTTTGCCCAGTCTTCTGTTGGAAACGCCGCTCGGTTGACCGCATTGGGAAAAAACATGTCCGCACCTGCTTCTGCATAAGCCTCGGATCGGTGGTGCATATCTTCCGGGGTCGCGGCGTCGCTCCGTGCAATTACTACGAAATCTCGGCTAGAACGAGCCGCAACTGCGGCACGAATTTTGTTCGCTGCCTCCTCCACGCTCACCAACGTCATTGGCTTGCCAGGAAGAAGCGGACAACGCCTCGGGGATTCTTGGTCTTCGATTACGACGCCTTGGACTCCAATGCGCTCAAAATCACGTACCATAAATATGACGTTGACAGCGGTGCCGAATCCCGTATCTCCATCCGCTAGAACTGGGACATCGGCAACCGCACACATTTGTGTTAGAGCGTAAATTGCGTCGGTCTTAGTGTAGATGTCCGCGTCCGGAAGACCCATGCTCGCCGCGATGGCGAGTCCACTAGCGAAGACTGTCGGAAATCCCGCTTCCTGTGCAAGCTTCGCACTCATGCCGTCCCAGACACCTGGAGCCTGCACGATCGATTTTCCCTCTATTAGGTCACGCAATTTCATGGACATCATAATCCTCCCATTCTTTCTTGATGTATGACCCTCGACATGGATTTCCTCAACTCCGAGGGATGCTGCAACCTCGCGCGGCTGTGCCACCACAGCACGACCCCAGTCAAAAGCTGCCACAGCGTCGCCCACCGCTTCATTGACACGCGTGAGGTCCAAAGATCATATGGCTCGATGATGTTCCCGAACTGGTCGACGCGTGGTCATAGATCCACCACTTCATAATGATCACCCCCTCCTTCGAGCCTCAGAACTTTGAACGCATTGGATTCACGGCTGTATCGTCCCGTATCGATTATTGACGGCAAGTTGACTAAGAACCTGATCTGATTGCTGACGGTACTTGGCGACGTTACTCGCCTTTATCTCCTCATATCCTCGGATGAGATCCGGTAGTCCTGCCCAATGGGTCGCAATCGGAATATTTTCGCTGGACAGACAGTTACAGATGTCACGCAAGTCGGCCACATACTCGTCAATAAGTGCTCGCTCTGTTCGCCTAATATCCGTACGCCCGAACGGGTCGAACGCCGAGCCTCGGAGACGCCGTGACGCCTGAAGGACTTTGAAGGCGGGCCTGAACCAAGGTCCCAGGCTGATCTTCTTCTTCATCCCCATGGACTTGAATAGTGGAGGTTGAAGATTCCAATACACCTTGACGTCAGGACCGACATCGCCTTGAACCTTCGAAGTGGCGGCCTTTTCAAGGTGCAGGCGCGCCACCTCGTACTCATCCTTGTAGGCCATGAGCTTGTAGAGATTTCTGGCAACGACAAGGGAGAAGTCATGGCACTCGACACCAATGCGCCTCTCCGCTGCCAGAGCGTAGGAGACTTCATTCAAATATCTTTCCGCATAGGATCTGTTTTGATACTTCACGAGATCGGGAACGCGGATGAGCAACGCATCGAACAGCGGTCCACTCTCGACTAAGCCTCGAACGAGAGCGACGTCTGCCGCCGATGGCGCGGTACGTTCGAGAGTATGGATCGATTTTGCGATTACTTCTGCTGGATCGACAACCCACATCCTTCCCCAATTGAAGGCTGCATTGTTAAGGCGAACGGCGACACCATTCAACTCAATCGCTCGTTCGATCGAGCGAGCCGTCACCGGCAGATAGCCGCGCTGATACGCAATACCGACAAGAAACAGATTCGCCGGAACGGTGGTGCCAAACAGCCCTTCCGAGATTCCGAGCATGTCCACAAGATCGATGCGATCAACATCCACATTCTCCTTTAGCAGGTCGGTCATCGCGCCGAGATCCGTACGCGGAGCATCTACATGGGAGATCATCTCACCCGTTGGTGTAACGCTCGATGATGCGACGACGACGGTTCGGGAGGGCTTAAGACTGTCCAGATTGCTCGAACTGAGCGCGACAACAAGATCGAAGGCCAAGAGGACATCGACGTCGTCTGAACTCGCCTTACCCGTGTGAATCGATGGGTGGGTTGAAATTCGAAGATTCGATACAACGGGGCCAGCTTTTTGGCTCATGCCGGTCTGATCCAAGCCGGACACGGTTCTACCCTCCAAGAGAGCCGCTGTCCCAAGAATCTGATTGACCGTAACGACACCCGTTCCTCCGATACCTGGCATCTGAATCTTGACGTCGTCTAGGTCAATAGATGCAGTGGGTTCTGAGAGCTTCTGCGGGATAAATTCCGGCCACTGCTCCTCCGATTTCTGAGGGTTTGGATCCTGAGATCGACTACTCCTCTTCTTCGCCGGTTTCAAGACGACCGTTAAGAATGAAGGACAATTTCCGTCAAGACAAGAATAGTCCTTGTTGCAACTGCTCTGGTTGATTGTCGTCTTTCTTCCAAACTCTGTGTCTATAGGTTCAACCGCTAAACAGTTGGAGACTACGCCACAGTCCCCACAACCTTCACATACCCGTTCGTTAATCACGATGCGCCTCGACGGCTCCGGCACCGTTCCCCGCTTACGCTTCCTGCGCAGCTCTGCTGCACACTCCTGGTCGTGAATCAGAACGGTCACACCAGGGAGTTTGGCAAGCGCAATCTGAGCTTCGATAATGCGGCTACGATCCCAAACATTTATCTTGGGGCTCAGCTTCACCCGCCGATAGCGCCGAGTGTCCTCGGAGGTAATGATCACCCTCGACACGCCTTGTCGTAACATGGTCTCGGCAATGTCGCTGACTGGGCGACCATTACTCATCTTTGTATCCTGTCCACCCGTCATAGCAACGGCTGAGTTGTAGAGCAACTTATACGTAATGTGGGAACCCGCTGCTACCGC
>Ga0116129_1002069_pt1 | contig 10436 bp, 9 predicted proteins | sample June2015DPH_17_2_FD_89732 | JGI IMG/M metagenome (GOLD analysis project Ga0116129, IMG submission 89732) | Peatland microbial communities from SPRUCE experiment site at the Marcell Experimental Forest, Minnesota, USA - June2015DPH_17_10 | ecosystem: Environmental > Terrestrial > Soil > Wetlands >...
AACGAGCTGCCCGAACTCGACGTGCATCTGGTCGAGAGCGATGAAACTCCGGGCGGCATCGGCGAAGCCGCCGTGCCCTTGGTCGCGCCGGCCCTATGCAATGCCATATTTGCCGCCACCGGAAAGCGTCTGCGGGAATTGCCGATTGCGGGGCAGAAGCTGTCGAAAGTGTAGATTGATGCGCCGACGTTTCCGCGGAAACGTCGTGCCACGCCACTGCTGATTACTCCATCCCTCACCACGGACTAAAGGCCAAGCGGCGCAGCGCTTGGCCGATGCGGCTGATACGTCGTACAGATCGAGAGCTGCGTGCACTGTGGAGGACAGCTCAAGATCATCGCCAGCATCGAGGAGCCGCAGCTCATTGCGAAGATACTTTGGCATCGTGCGGCGGGAGCTGCGTATCACTCTCTGAATGTGGCTCGCTCGCACAATAGAATAAGTAAAGGAAGAGATCATGAAAGATAATTGGGGGACCCTCGGCCTCGTATTCTCGCTATTGGCGTTCGCTCACGCACACGCGCAGCAGCCGGTCCTGCAACGCGGCTACGATGCGGGACTTTCCGGCGCAAACCTCACCGAGACCGCCCTTACGGCGTCCAACGTCGCGCCGACGACGTTCGGCATGCTGTTCAAGCTGGCCGTCGATGGTGATGTATACGCGCAACCCCTGTACGTTCCGCAGGTCGCCATCGCCGGAAAGGGAACGCACAATGTCGTCTACGTTGCGACCATGAATGATACGCTCTACGCGTTCGACGCCGATGTCGGCACGCAGCTCTGGTCGGTCAATTTCGCGAGCAGCGTTGAGGCCACTTCCGTACCGTTCGCCAACTTCACGTTTGGCGGCAACACCAACATCACCGGGAACCTGGGTATCTTGAGTACCCCGGTCATCGATCCCACGACCAACATCATGTATCTGGTGGCCTGTACGCTCGAGGGCGGCACCATAGTGTATCGCCTGCATGCCGTGAACATCACGAGCGGTGCCGAACCGTATACGAACGTGATGATCTCCGCGAGCTACGCGGGCGTCACCTTCGATGCGCCGCACCAAACGTAGCGCGCCTCGCTGACCCTGGCGGGCAACCAGATCGTGTTCGGGTTCGGGGCGGTCGAAGAGGAGAACTACGACACGGACGGCTATTCCGGCTGAGTGATGGCGTACAACAAGCAGACGCTGGCGCAGAGCGGCGCATTCGCGACCGAGACGACCGGCTCGACCCTGGGCGCGGGGGTGTGGCAGTCCGGTCGCCCGCCGGTGGTGGACAGCACCGGGTATGTCTACGTATTCACGGGCAATGGGTACACGAGCGGCTACAACGGGGTCAACAACTTCAGCGAAAGCGTGCTCAAACTCAATCCCGCGAGCGGTCTGTCGCTGGTGGACTGGTTCACGCCGCAGAACTGGAGCGCCATGGACGCGGACGATCTGGACCTGGCAAGTTCCGGACCGTTGTTGATCCCGAACACGAGTCCGAGCCTCCTCGCGGGTGGCGGCAAGACGGGTGTTCTCTATGTGCTCAATACCACGAGTCTTGGCCACTACAGCGCCACCGACGCCGGCGTCGTGCAGGAGCAGAGCATCTCCTCGTCCTCGCTCCGAGGCGGGCCTGTGTACTGGCAACGAAGCGCCTCGAACGGCGGACCGTTACTCTTCGATTGGGGCACGAGCGACTGGGTGAAGGCCTACGCGTTCAATGGAACGACCTTCTCCGCCACTCCCATCTCCCAGGCGAGTGGCACTCAGATCTATCCGGGCGGGATCCTCGCGCTCTCCGCCAATGGCCAGCAGGCCGGCACCGGGGTGCTGTGGGCGACGGTCGCGACCAGCGGAAACGTCTACAACGATGCAACCGATCCAGGCGTGCTGTATGCCTACAATGCCACCGACCTCACCGCGCCCATCTGGAGCTCGGTGATGAATTCGGCGCACGATAACTATGGCTCGTTCGCGAAATTCGTCCCGCCGACGGTGGCGAACGGCAAGGTATACGTGGCCACGTTCTCGGGACAAGTGGCCGTCTATGGCCTGCTCGCATCCGGCTCGGCGCCGGTGAGCGTCAATCTGTCCGCGGCCGCCGACGTCCTCGGTATCGAGACTGTCGGCACGGCGGTGGGCGATGGCGGCTTGGACAGTCAGGGGTATGCGTACGCGGCGAATTTAATCGGCACTTCGATCAGCTGGTCGGGCGCGACCTTCACGCTCGGCACTGCGGGCACCATCGACGCGGTCAGCAACAAGACGCTCTCTCTGCCCGCAGGCAATTATTCGACCATGCAAATCCTCGCCACGGGCGTGGATGGCAATCAGGCGGCTCAAACCTTCGTGGTGACCTATACGGATGGGACGACCCAGAGCTTCATCCAAAGCTTGAGCGATTGGGGCCATCCGCAAGGCTATGCCGGCGAGTCTACCGCCTCGACCATGGCCTACCGGGTCGCTCCCGCCGGCACGCAAAACACGGGGAATTGGCACCTGTACGGCTATTCCTTCGCGCTGAACAACGCCGAGACGGTCCAGAGCATCACTCTGCCGGCCAATCGGAGCGTCGTCATATTGGCCATCGATTTGACCCCCTGAGCGCTGGCTCAACTCCAATCGCGCTTGGAAAAGTCGTCGGACAGTAGGCTGCTCAGCAAACCGCCGACGATGGCGCCACCCACTTGCAAGGCGATCTGCGTGCCCGCGTCCGGCGCGCCGCAATTGGGGCACGTATTCTCGAGCGTTCCGGGCTTGAGCGTGGTGGCGACGCCGACGGAGCGCCGAAACGTCCAATCCTCGGTAAACGGCCGCACGGTACGGTCCCCGAACACGATGCGGTTGTTCTGGTCGATCTCGAAATCCGCGGCGCTGGCCGTGATGCGTACCGTCAAGTCGTCGAACACGTGGCCGTGGACGAGAAAAAAGATCATTTCTGCGCGCTGCAGGAACACTTCCAGCTCGAATCCCAGATCCTCGGCACGGATGCGGTCCACGACCGGGACGAGCGCGGTGTCCGCGGCGAGGCGCGGCGTCTGTGGGTTGAAGCCGCCGCGCGCCACGCGTCGATAGATCACATAGAGGATGAGCGTCACGATGAGGAACGCGAACACGCCGCCGCTCGAGCCGCCGCCCGCGCGTGCGTTGATGCGGCTCGCGGCCGAGCCCGGAACGTGATCGCATCTTGGCGCTCATCGCCGCTCGGGTTCTGGCTCCGCATACCAAGCTCGCCACTACCCGTTGGTGGCAAACGAGCACACTGGCCGAGGAGTTCGGCGTGAGCGCGACCGATGAAGATGATCTGTATGCGGCGATGGACTGGCTGCTAGAACGGCAGCCGGTGATCGAGCGCAAGCTCGCGGCGCGCCACTTGGGCGAAGGCAGCTTGGCGTTCTACGAGTTGTCCTCCAGCTACTTTGAGGACACGCACTGTCCGTTGGGCAAAAATCGGCTACAGCCGCGACGGTAAGAAGAACAAGCTCCAGGTCAACTATGGACTGATGACCACCCGTCAGGGGTGCCCGATCTCGGTGTCGGTGTACGAGGGCAACACGGCCGATACCCATACGCTGATGCCGCAGGTGGCGAAGCTCGAAGAGTCCTTCGGCCTCGAACGTATCGTGCTCGTGGGGGATCGCGGCTTGATCTCGCACAAAGCGATCGGGGAGCTGAAGGACATCGAGGGGATGGCCTGGATCACGGCCTTGAAGAGCGGCCAAATCCGCGGGCTGGTCGAAGCCGGTGCGCTGCAGTTAGGGTTCTTCGATCAACGCAATCTGTTCGAGTTCTCGGGTCCGAAGTATCCCGATGAGCGGCTCATTGCGTGCCGCAATCCGGAACTCGCGAAGCTGCGCTCGCACAAACGCCAGGCGCTCTTGGAAGCGACCAGGCTCGAACTCGACAAGATCCGCGACCGCGTTGCCCGCGGGGCGCTCGAGGGTGCCGCCACGATCGGCGTGAAGCTCGGGCGCGTGCTCGATAAGTACAAAGTCGGCAAACACTTCGAACTGACCATCACCGACACCGCGGTCAAGTATCAGATCCTCGAGCCCCAAGTTGCCGCGGAAGCCGCGCTCGATGGCATCTACGTCATCCGCACCGGATTACCGAAGAAGCAGATGTCGGCGCCCGATGCCGTGCGCAGCTACAAGGCGCTAGCCCAAGTCGAGCGCGCGTTCCGATCATTGAAGACCGTGGACTTGAAGATCCGCCCGATCCACCACCGACTCGAGAGCCGCGTCCGTGCGCACATCTTCCTGTGCATGCTCGCCTACTACGTTGAGTGGCATCTGATCGAGGCGTGGAGGCCGTTGCTGTTCGCCGATGAGGATCAAGCCGCCAAAGCAAGGCGTGATCCGGTCGCGCCGGCCAAACGCTCAGCGCCCGCGCTCGAGAAAGTCCACACCCACTCGACCGACGACGGCACGTCATCGCACAGTCTGCGGACCCTCGTCGCCGAACTCGCCACCCTCGTGCGCAACACCTGCCGAACGCCGGGCGTCACGGATCATCCGGCGACCTTCGATCTTCTCACCACGCCGACACCTCTGCAGCGTCGCGCCTTCGAACTGACCGATCAAATCATCGTGTAGTCAGAACCAGAACACCGGAAATCCATGCATGTATCTGTCACACATGGGAATTATCGCGCGGCGCCAGAGGGAACCTCAGACTAACAGGCCAAGCGGATCACTGGAACTAACAGGATTTCCATTGGCATATGCATATGTAGAGTAACTGCCGCCTCCAAGCCCGATCGGATCTGACTCGATGTATCTCCCCGTCTGCGGATCGTAGTCTCTGAAGTAGTTGTAGTTCAGCCCCGTCTCGGCCTGGTAATACTGTCCCGGCAGTACTCCCATACGGGGAGTCGGGATGGCTCGCACCCGCGCCGAGAACGAGGCACATTCGCTTTGTAAGCATGCCGGGGACAATACGCTGACGGGCAACTGAAACATTCCGCCCAAATTTGTGAGATCCTACTATGCGAAGTAGGTTGGCGGTCGTGGGGACGGAACTGTATCTCACGCGTCTAATACAAACTATTCGCGGAGATGCAGGATGGAAATGGATGATCCTTTAGAGGTGCTTACTGCACTCGCGCTGGATGGCCCAGCTCCGTATCTCGTAAGACGGCTTCAACAGCACGTTACCGCAATATTCTCCGAAGAGATGGAGGGCTACGACATCACTGGTCCGCAATATGGCACGCTGGCGGTCGTCGTCGCTTATCCGAACCTTGATCAGAACACGACGGCATTCCTCGCCGGCGTGGAACGCACGACCATGGTGGGTGTCATAAACCGCCTTGTGAAAAGCGGACTGTTGAAGCGCACTACATCCAAGTCCGACAAGCGATTACGACTGCTTCAGCCAACCGAAGCGGGCATTCGATTTGTGCATAAAGTCAGGGGATCGGTGCAGCGTATGAGTACGCGCTTACTCGATCCGTTGCCCGCAGAACAGCGAGCCGCTTTGTGCGAGACAATGAGGGAACTGCTGCGCGACAGGGTCCGAAAGGAGGCGACGCAACTGCGTGACTGGGCGCAAATTAGGCAGCTTTTGTCTCGGACAGACTTACCGCTCTCGAGTACCAAACGCCGCCCACGTTGACCCTTCCCCCCAAGGGCACCTGCGCGGGTGTAGTCGACAACCAGTCAGAAATCAAATCGCCACGGCACTAAGTACGATTGGAAACGAAGCTGGCTAAGCTGGAGTCATGAAATGACGGGGCCCCTCGGGAGCGCGAGTAAAAACCGCTGCACCTCACTATCGAAGGCCTGAGGCTGCTCGAGGTTAGATAGGTGACCAGCTCTCGGGATAATGACGAACTCCGATCGGGCGATTTCATCGCAGATCGCCTTCGACTCGCTGGGTGGAGTGAGCCGGTCGAGTTCGCCGACGAGTACAAGGGTCGGGCAGGAGATTTGCTGGACAGTCTGCGTAATGTCGAATTGAACAGTGGCCTCCACGCTCTTAATGTACATCTCTTTGCGCAGGAGAAGAAGGCTTTCGAGCAGCGCGGTTCTGGCCTCGGCCGATGCATATGGGCTCGCTAGCGAATCGACAAGCGCAGGCGCGATCTCCGCAATCTCTCGGCCGTCGAGCAGCGGATCCCGGCGCATCCGCAGAAATTCGAGTCGCTCGACTTGGGGTATGTGCGTCATGCCACGATCAGTGTCGCACAGCACGAGTGACTGGACACGCTCCGGATAACTCACCGCGCACTGCATCGCGACATTGCCACCCATTGATAGTCCGACAAGGTGCGCTGCGCGGGCCTCTAAGTGATCAAGAAGGCGCACTACATCGTCGGCGAAGTCAGAAATTCCGACGTTACCATCGTAATCCTCGCTCTCGCCGTAACCGCGTGCATCCCAGGCGACCGCACGGAAATGGTGTGAGAATGTGGTTAGTTGTGTGCGCCAGTTGCGTCGGTTGCCCCCAACACCGTGCAAGAACAGCACGACTTCGCCCGCACCGGCCACTTCAAACGCGAGTCGCGGTGACCCACCCGTTAATCCAACGATTGACGCCGTACCTGCCGGAGTTATAGGTGGTGATTGCAATTCTCGTCCTTCGCCCGCATAGGTGCTTGTTTGTCGACGCGATGTTTGCCGTCACCGTTTCAATGCAGGACGGTCCAAAAGACGATACATTATGGCAAGATTTTATGGTATGCAAACAATATCGTTGCTGTACCAATGGTATTGACAAATTACCTGAGTAGGCCTACAAGCAATAAAACGCGGGGTACGGATCGCAAATCGCGAATCCGGCGGCAAGCGGACGAGGCAGGCGCGGAATGAGCAACAGTTCCTACATGCTTGGGATCGACGTGGGAGGCACGTTCACGGATTTCGTGGCGACTCGACTCGGAGCACAGGGTTTCTTCAAAGGTAAAGTGCCAACTCGGCCCCAAGACGAGGCCACCAGCATACTTGAGTCCGTGGGTATCATCGCTGAGCACTTCGGCGAAGGGGCGAGCGACGTCCTACGGCAGCTGAACACGATCGTTCTTGGTACGACGGTCGTGACCAACACGATGCTTGAGTACAATGGCGCTAAGACTGGACTCATCTGCACGAAGGGTTTCCGCGACCAAATCGAACTACGGCGCGGCTATCGCGAAAGCCTCTTTAATCTCGCGCTTGCGCCGCCGCCCGCGCTGGTGCCGCGTCGCTGGCGACGCGGCGTAACGGAGCGGGTGGAGTCGACTGGTGCGATCCTGACTCCGCTCGACGAGAGCGAGGTGCGCGCCGTCGTTCGCGAATTTAAGAACGATGGCATAGAGTCGATTGCCGTCTGCCTCCTGTTTTCTTTCCTAAACAATGCGCACGAGAAGCGTATCCGGGAGATCGTGCGCGAGGAATATCCAGACTGCTTCGTGTGCTTGTCGTGTGAAGTGTTGCCGCAGATTCGAGAATTTGAACGCGTAAGCACGACCGTGGTGAACGCATACACGAGCCCGAAGCTTCGCAACTACTTATACCGATTGAAGACGCGGCTTGTCGCCGAAGGTTTCTCCGGTAAGCTCCATGTAATGCAGTCAAATGGCGGGGTGATGGATTTGGAGTTCTCCGCCGATCACGGCGTCGAGGCAGTCCTTTCCGGGCCTTCAGGGGGCGTGGTGGCGGCGCTGCGCCTCGGTGAGCAATCGGGATATCGGAATCTGATCACAGGTGACATGGGCGGTACTAGCTACGACGTGTGCCTCATCCACGACGGCAAGCCGGAGGTGGGCGTCGATCAATGGATCAGCCGTTATCGCATTGCGGTCCCGCTCCTCGATATTCATACGATTGGTGCCGGCGGTGGCTCAATCGGCTGGGTGGACAGTGGCGGGGCATTGCGGGTTGGACCACAGAGCGCAGGGGCCAATCCCGGCCCGGCATGCTATGGGCGAGGCGGCGAGCGTCCGACAGTGACCGACGCGACGCTGGTTCTCGGATACATGGACCCGGCGCGCTTTCTGGGTGGCAAGATGCATCTCGACCGCAAGGCATCTGAGGCGGCCCTCGATAAGCACCTGGCGAAGCCGCTCGGCATTTCGGTCGAGGACGCGGCAATTGGTATGGCTCGCATCGCGACTAATGCAATGTCGAACGCGCTCCGTTACGTCTCGGTGTCGCGCGGTCGGGATCCGCGTGACTATGCGCTGATGGCGTTCGGCGGGGCGGGTGCGATCAGCGCCGGAATCCAGGCCCGGGAACTCGGCATAAAAACGATTCTCGTGCCGCGCACGGCGTCCGTCTTGAGTGCCCTCGGGGGTCTGCTATCGGACTTCAAGGTGTCCAAGATCCAGTCGTTCGTGGCGACTTCCAGCAGCGTGGACCTCGAAAAGCTGAACGGCCACTTCAACGCGATGTACGCCGAGGCTGAACGGCTGCTACGCAGTGCGGGTTCGACGGGCGAGTTCACGCTCAACCGGTACATGGACATCCACTATATCGGTCAAGTGCAGGAAGTTATTGTTCCGCTCCGCAGCCGAACGCGGCGAATCACGCAAGTAAACCTATCGCGAGCCTTACGCGACTTCCATGATCAACACGAATTGCTCTATGCGTTCAAGCGTCCGGATCAGCCGGTCGAGATCGTCTCGCTGCGTCTGGAACTCGTCGTCCCGCGCGAACGCCTTGAGATGCCGACTTACCCGTTCTCTGGCGAAAGTTCTGCGCATGCAATGGTCGGACGGCGTTCAATTTACCTCGATAGGATTGGATTCGTTGAGGCCCCCATCTATGAAGGGTCCATGCTTCAGCCTGGGAATCTAATTACCGGACCAGCGGTCATCCACGAACCGGACACTACCATCGTCGTGTACGACAAACAGGAAGCGATGCTGGACCAGTACGGCATGTATGTCATCGAAGTGGTGGACTGAACGGTGTCAGTGCGAGACACAGTGACCTCAAGCGCGACCACGATCGACCTCGAAATCCTGCGTAGGAAGCTCGTGGCGGTCGCGGCCGAAATGGGCTTGCAATTGCGCAAGACCGCCCAGAGCCCCGAAATCAATACGGAGCAAGACTACGCGACTGCGATTGTGGATACGTCGGGCGCAGTGGTTGCCACTGACAATCCCCTCCAACTTGGCGCGCTTTCGCATACGGCGCATGCCCTGATCAAGCACTATCGCTTTGATATGCGCCAGGGCGATATCGTAGTCACAAACGCATCAGACTTTGGTGGCACGCGCGCAGTAGACATCTCCTTGCTCATGCCATATTTCATTGGCAGTACAGCGGGTCTCTATTTCATCGTGCGAGGGCGGGTACCGGATCTCGGTGGCATGTACGCGGGTGGCTTCAACCCCGATGCTCGGGAGTTTATGGCCGAGGGCGTGCCACTTACGCCCATGAAACTCTACCGCGAAGGGCGGGAAGTCCGCGACGTTATCACGACCGTGCTGCTTAACTCGCGATTCCCAGCGGCGCTCCGCCTTGCGCTTGATGCGCTCATTGCATCCATGCGCATGGGCGAGCGACGGGTCCGAGAACTCATTCGAGAGTACACTGCAGAGCAGCTGCGTTTCTCGCTCGATTACGCGCAAACATACGTCGAGAAACGGACGCGAGCCGAGATCGCGACCTGGACGCCGGGGTCGTACATCGGGGAAGCGATTCTCGATCACGGTGGTCATGGCGGCGGACCTTTACACGTGCGGGCTGACCTGACAGTTGAGCCTGGGAAACTCCGAATAGACTTTAGTCGATCGGACGCAGATACGAGTTCCTTCGTCAGCAGCACATGGAGCAATACTGTCGGGTTCGCAGCCGTGGCAGTGCTCGCTGAGCTTGGCGAGGACGTGCCTGCGAACGATGGGCTTTTTCGAGTCGTGGCGGTGAAATGCGACCCCGGGTCGATTGCCAGAGCCGCAATCACGGGTCCGGTGGGCTGGTCTGCTGCACACTGCGGTGCAGAGATCCTTGAGTCGACATCCCGCGCCCTGCGCTCGTGCCGGTCCGCCGAGCATGGCGATCTGACGACGCCCCGCGTCCTGGTATCGGGTCACCCCGACGCGGATCGCAATCGGCGAGTGCCGCTCGATACCTGGGTTGTCGGTGGCAGCTCGGCTTGCAAGGGGCTCGACGGCTGGGGTCGCCCGTCAGTGATGAGCAGGTCGGTTTTGCCTTCAATTGAGGAATGGGAGCAAGCGACGGCAGTCCGTGTTCATGCGCTCGAATATGTCGGCGATTCCTGCGGGGCTGGTCGGTGGCGCGGCGCTCCAGCAGTTCGGGCTCTTGTCGACCTGCCGTCGAACTTCCTTTACACGGTCTGCTGCGAAGGCTCGAAGCATTGGCCACAAGGCACGGGAGGTGCCCAAGCCGGCGCGCCGACGAGCCTCATGCTGCTAAACGAGGACAACTCGGTAGCCGGTCCGGTACCCGTCTTAGCCGTCGAGAAGTGTCTCGCCGGTCGCTTGCTGTCCTTGCGGGGCGCCGGCGGC
>Ga0116129_1002070_pt1 | contig 10436 bp, 8 predicted proteins | sample June2015DPH_17_2_FD_89732 | JGI IMG/M metagenome (GOLD analysis project Ga0116129, IMG submission 89732) | Peatland microbial communities from SPRUCE experiment site at the Marcell Experimental Forest, Minnesota, USA - June2015DPH_17_10 | ecosystem: Environmental > Terrestrial > Soil > Wetlands >...
CTCGGCGCGCGCCGCTGGATCTCCTTTGCCGGCATCCACTTCCAGCCTTCGGAATGGGTCAAGCTGGTTCTCATCCTCGCCGTTGCACGGTACTTCGCCAACCTCGGCGGCCGCGACCTTACGTGGAAGGAGATCGGCAAGGCCTTCGCCCTGGTCGGCGTGCCCATGCTGCTCGTCCTGGTTCAGCCCGATATGGGAACGGCGCTGACCTACTCGCCCATCCTGCTCTCCGGCCTCTTTCTCGGCGGCATCAACTGGAAGCAGGCGCTCATTCTCGTCACTACCGGAGCGGTCCTTGTCATCGGCGCGTGGGATTCCGGAAAAATCCTCAAGCCCTATCAAAAGGCAAGACTTACCGGCTTCATCAACCCCGACAATGACCCCAAAGGCGCAGGCTACCAGGTTCTTCAGGCAAAAATCGCCGTCGGCGCGGGCGGCATCTGGGGCGCGGGCGCTGAAAAGGGTTCGCAGACCCAGGGAGCATTTATCCCCATCCCCCATGCCGACTTCATCTTTGCCGCCTTTGGCGAGGAGCACGGCTTTGTGGGCGCAATTTTTGTGCTCCTGCTATACTTTTTGGTATTGATGCGTTTGATTCAAAACGCTCAAACAGCCGCAGACCTGTCCGGCTCCCTCATTATCATGGGCGTCGTGGCTGTGTTGACCTTCCAGATCGTGGTCAACGTGGGCATGGTCATCGGGTTTATGCCCGTCACCGGAATTCCTCTACCGTTAATGAGTTACGGCGGTTCTTCGGTGTTGTTTACTTTCATGGCGCTTGGCGTGGCAATGAATGTCCGCATGCGACGGTTTGTAAACTAAGGTTTTTAAATGGTCGAATCTCCGCGCCGCCGCTGGCGAACCGCGGAGCCAAAAAGATTGAATGATTCGCCGGCAGGTTCCACTGGGAGCCGCTTGAGCCGGCAGGAAATTGGGTTCATGAGCAGGCAGAAACGGGTAAGCCGCAGCCGCAGTCACAGGGAGATGGTGTACATGCACCCGGCACAATTTGTGCTGTCCTTCCTGGCGATCTTCAGCGGCGAAACGGCCCCGTTGGCGTCCGTCCTCCGAGCGGCGCTCAACTGGGCGGCCACAAATTTTCTGCATACGGATTACCCCCACAGACATTTCGCGCAGCCGGCTTTTGCCGTCGCGCTCTCCGGTTTGGCTTTAAGCCCGCCGCCCGCAACCGCGGGACGGATTGCGGCCTTCGGCCTTCCGGTGTCTCCCCGGTCATCCCTCCCGCTTATTCCCTTCCCCTGCCGTCTCCGCGCCGCCCTGTGACCTTGCCGCTGGCCCCATCTCACAAAAGATGGGCGGAAAGGTACGATGGCAAAAGAGATTTGCATATCCTCCACGCCGCATGAAACGCGGCTGGCTATCCTCGAAGACGATCAGCTCTCCGAGATTTACTACGAACGCGAGAACGAATACACACTCGCGGGTTCCATTTACAACGGCCGCGTCACCCGCGTCCTCCCCGGCATGCAGTCGGCATTTGTAGACCTTGGTCTCGAACGCGATGCCTTCCTCTATGTAACCGACTTCCTTGAGATGGAAGATCCCGAGGACGCGGAGGAGATAGAAAAGGCCGCCGTCTCCGCTCCGGCCCGTCCCCGCGAAGTCCGTTCGGGAGAGGCGCGGTCCGGAGAAGTCCGTTCCAGCGAAGGCCGGTCTGGACAGCAACGCAAACCGGAGGCTGCACCCGCACCCGCTCCCGCTCCCGCAGCCGAGATTGATTCTCCCGTAGCCGAACCGGCTGAACCCTCCCACGAGGCAGACGCCGCATCCTCGGAAGATGAGGAAGCTGGCGGAGCACGCCGCTGGCGCGGACGCCGTCGCCGTCGCGGAGGCCGCGGACAAGCGTTGCCTGTTGCCGATCCCGTCGACACCGAGTCCACCTCTGAGACCTTCCTCGATGCGAATCTCGGCGAACCCTCCGAAGATGCTCCGCATCACTCTCACCAGATTCACGCCTCTGCCGGAGAACAGGCCGCAGCGGCACCGGTCGAGTTGCCCGTTAAATCGCGCAACACGGGCCGCGGCGGCCGGTCCGAATCGCGCCCGGAGCGCGAAGCCCCATCCTTCGTCCTCCCCGGCGAATCGCTTTCGAAGTATGGCGGCGAGCCTGCCCAAACATCTAAAACGGAAAAGCCCGCGGAGCTAGCCCGTCCTGCGTCTACGGCCAAGCCGTCCAGCCTGATTGAGTCCCCCATCGAATGGAACGGCACCGGCCTTATGCCCGGCGAGTCACTCGCCCGGCATCGCAATCGCCAGCCGGAGCCATCCGCGCCGGTCGAGGCCGAGCCGGAGGGCGTCTTCGCCGATGCGCATGTCGCTCCTTCCGAGACCGGGCAGCCTGCCGATCTTGCCTTCATCGAGCACAAGCTCGAAGAGGCTACGCCAGAGGACAAACTGCATTTGCATGACGATGCGCAGGTCGAAGCCCTGCACAGCGCGGCTCTCGAAGCCTTTGGCCATGCGCATGACGAACGTATCCTCGTTCCCACTCAGGACGAATTTAGCAGCGAAGCGCACGCGCCCATCGTTGAAGATGAAGAATTTTCTCCCGCCCACGTTGCCGAGCCTGCGGAGCCGGAAACCACCGAACCCCACTCCGGGCACGCCCCCGCCGAACCCGAATTTGAGTTTGAATTTGAGGAAGAAGAGCAGGAAATCGCTCCTCACGAAGTGAAGAGCGAAGAGAACCGCAGCGCCTCGCATCGCATCGACCCGACCACTCCCAGCGAGTTCCGTCTTTTTGGCCTCGGTGGAAAAAAGAAAAAAGACGAGGTGGTCGAGCCCGAACCGGTCCCGGCAACTGTTGCCGCGCCCAGGCCCACTACCGTCACGTCCGTCTCCGCTTTCGCGCCCGGCAATGGCCTGATCGAAGAAGAGATGGTCGAAGGTGAAGAGTCCGCCACGCCGCATCATCTCCATCGTCACGCCGAGCAGGATCTCGACGAGTACGAGGAGACCGAGCAGCTTAGCGCGCACTCCGGCGAGCTCGCAGCAGCCTTCAAGGAAGCCCGCGCTGGCCACAGTCTTGAAATAGAAGAAATCGGCACCGTAACGGATCTTGACGAGGAAGAGGACGAAGCCTCTGAAGAGACCGCGACTGCTCCCGCTACCCGCGAGCGGAGCGGTTCCGGCCGCGATCGCGGCGGACGCGGACGCCGTAACGAGCGCGGTGCACGCAACGGACAATCCGCAGGCACAGGCGGGCAAAACAGTCGCCGCGGCGGAGGCATGTCGCGCCGCACCGCACAGACCTCTGACCTGCCGATTATCTCGGACCTGCTGAAGCCAGGCCAAGAGATCCTCGTTCAGATCGCCAAGGAGCCCATCGCCAAGAAGGGCGCGCGCATCACCAGCCACATCGCTCTCCCTGGCCGTTTCCTGGTCTTCATGCCCACCGTCACGCACGTTGGCGTAAGCCGCAAGATCGAGAGCGACGACGAGCGCCAGCGCCTCAAGCGCATCCTGATCCACGAGCGCGGCGAAGCCACCGGCGGATTCATCGTCCGCACCGCGGCTGAAGGCATATCCGAAGACGAGCTCCGCTCCGACCTGCGCTTCCTCATCCATTTGTGGGATGAGATCAAGCAGCGCTCCGAAAGCTCGAAATCCCCCGCGCTCATCTATCACGATCTCTCGCTCATCGAGCGCATCCTGCGCGACCAGATTTCGGACGATTTCTCCTCCATCTGGGTCGACAATGAAGCCGCTTATGAGCGTATCGTGCGCTTCCTCAACCGCTTTTCGCCCACGCTCGTGCGCCGCGTCAAGCTCTACACCAAAGAGGTCCCGCTCTTCGAGCACTTCGGCGTCGAGGACGAAATCTCCAAGGCACTGCGCTCCAAGGTCTGGCTCAAATCCGGCGGATCGATCGTCATCAACCAGACGGAAGCCCTTGTCGCCATCGACATCAACACCGGCAAGTATGTCGGCAAAACGGCGCGCCTTGAGGACACCATCGTCAAGACCAACCTCGACGCGATCCCGGAGATCGTTCGCCAGATTCGCCTCCGCGACCTCGGCGGCATCATCATCATCGACTTCATCGATATGGATGAGCGCAAGAATCGCTTCCGTGTCATGGCCGCCCTCGAAGAAGCTCTGAAAACCGACCGCGCCCCCACCAAGGTGCTTCAGTTTAACGACTTCGGACTGGTCGCCATCACCCGCAAGCGCGTCAAGCAGTCGCTGGAGCGCACGCTCTCAGTGCCCTGCCCCACCTGCCAGGCCACCGGCATGGTCAAGAGCGCGGCCACGGTTGCCAACGAGATCTATATTGAGCTGCGCAAGATGCGCCGGCACTTTGAAAACGCCGACGTCATGCTCCGCGTTCACCCTGAGACCGTCAAGGTGCTCAAGGCCAACAACGCGCGCTGGCTCACCGAGTACGAAGACCTCGTCGGCAAAAACATCCTGGTCAAGAGCGATGTCGCTCTGCATCCAGAACAGTTCGACATCCAAGGCTGAGTCCAAGTAAACTCTTACGCAAAGGCCGAAGGAGAATCCTTCGGCCTTTGTTGTTCAGCCCCAAGGAATCATGTCTTGTGTCAGGGCACAACATCAGTCTTGAGTCTTGCCGCAAATGTGCCGAAAAAGAAATAGGGCATTAGCCCCCGAGCGGTGTTATGCGCGTCACTGTTCACCTCAATGATGATTTGGTTCGAAAAGCTCAGGAGTTCACTGGCATCACGGATCTCTCGATCCTGATGAACGAGAGCCTTAAAGCCTTCATTCATCTCGAAACTTTGCGCCGTCGGACCGAGCCAAATGTTTCGTGTCCGCCCTGAACCCGAATTGATAAGCGCTTTCAGAGCAACCACTGCCCCAAACCGGTGTCTAATCAAAATGAAGGAAGAAGTGCGTATCTGCTTTGCCCTCTTCCCGAGATAGTTCACGACCATTTGCTTACCAATTTCACTTTTTGAGGTCCAACTATGTCTTTTCGTCGCCTGTTCAGCCTGAAACGTAATCTTTCAGTTATGGGAGCAGCCATTTTGCTCACCGCGGGCGTAGCACGTGCCCAGTCCACCGTATCCCCCGCCGCAGATCCCGCATCGGGTGAATCAAGCTCTCAGAGCTACCAATTCCTCGCAGACGACCTGAACGCCGCGGCCGAGCCTGCCGCGGCCGGCGGCGGCCAATACGACAACCACGGCGGCGGCGGCAGCAGCCACGGCCGCTTCCACTGGGCATTTGAAGGCGGAGCGGGCGCCAATGGCCCCGTCGGGAATGACAAGCCATTTATCACCTGGGGCGCCAACTTCACCGTCGGCGCCGGTCTCCATCTGAACCATCGTCTTACTGTGCTGGGCGAGTATCAGTTCATGGACAACAAGCTTCCCGGCGCGCTCATTGCGGCGGGAGGAGCTGACGCGGGCAATGCGCACATCAACTCCATCACCGGCGCAATCCTCTTCGACATTGTTCCCGAGAAATGGGCAACCGGCGCCTACGTGGTGGGAGGAGGGGGCTATTACCACATGTCCACCAACTTCACCGATTTCGAATGCTGCGACTTTTTTGGCTCTGAGGTTCCGGTCACGGCCCTTTCCATCACCTCAAATCAACTGGGCGGAAACCTCGGTATCGGCATCTACCACAAGCTGGGCGGCGTCTACGGAGATGGCACCATGAGGCTCTTCGCAGAGGTGCGCTACCTCTTCATCAACTCACCGCCGCTGGCTTCCCAGGGCGTCTCCATCGGCGGCGGCACTACAGAGTTGCTTCCAATCACCTTAGGCGTCCGATTCTGACGCGCCGCACAAACAAGGAGCGCCTTGCGGCAGATGCGGGGCGCTCATGTTTTACCAGGGCTTTTGCTCTTTCTCTGTCGGCGTACCCACCTCATCACGCTCAATGCGTTTGAGGAACTCCCGCGCCAGCCGTGGCTCTCCGGGATCGTTCTCGCCGTGAATTGTACACAGGTCCAGAAACTCATCCACCAGCGCATTCCGCTCGCTGGACTGTGCAAGAATGCTTTGCAGCGCGCCGCCAAGCTCGCGCAGCCTCGTGGCCTCCGGCCATTCCTCGCCCCCGGAAAACGAAACATCCGAAAACAATCCACGCCGTCCGTGCGCGCACTCCTCAAGGCAAGCCGTCAACTGCTCATGAAACGCAGCCACCAGCGGCGCAAATTCGGCGGAATCGATCTCATGCGGCTCCATATCGCTCACTGTGGGCTCACTTCCCCTTCATAGCTGCTTCAACCTCATCCGCCGTATGCGGCAAATCCCCCGTCAGGTCAATGAGCTTTCCATCCTTGCCCACCAGAAACACGCACTCGATCCGCACGCCTATCTTTTCTTCGGGAATGTAGACGCCCGGCTCAATCGTAAACACCATCCCCGGCTCCAGCACCGTGGGATAGTTGCTCGGATCGTGTACATCGATGCCCACCATGTGGCCCAACGGATGAACCCAGTACTTGCCCAGCGGCGTACCGTCCAGGCTCTTGCCATGCGTGTTCACGTAGTTGTACGCCACCGCGTCAAGCCCATCCGGGTCTGTGTGATAGCGGTCGCCGATCTTCGATTTACCCGCGACAAACGCGTCGATTGCGGCCTTCTGCGCGCCCAGCACCACGTCGTAAATCTCCCGCTGCCGCGCCGTAAAGTGCCCGCTCACCGGCACCGTGCGCGTAATGTCGCTCGCATACATGGAGTACTCGCACGCCGCATCCACCACCACAATGTCCCCATCCTCCATCGTGCGCGTGTTCTCCGCATAGTGCAGCGTCGTCGCGTTAATCCCCGATCCCACAATCGGCGCATAACTCGCCCGCTCGCAGCCGTTTTCGAGCCAGGACGCATACATCTTGCCCGCAACCGTCCGCTCTGTCACGCCCGCCTTCACGGCCTTCATCATCACGCGCTGCGCCGCTTCCGATGCCTCGCTCGCTTTCTTCAGCAGGTCAATCTCGCCCGCATCCTTGACCTCGCGCAGCTCCGTCGTAGCCTCCGCCACATCGTGCGCCGCAGGCAGGCTGCTGGCTCCCACCTCCGCCGCCGCAAACTGCACCAGCGCGCTCGCATGCGCATTGCCCGCCTGCGTGTAAATGTGGTTCGCCACACGCCGGTCCGCCGAAATCAAATCATTCAACACCTTCGGCAGATCCGTCATCGGTCGAACCTCATCCACGCCGACCTTCGCAGCCGCGCCCGCCGTCGCCGCATCCAGCTTGATCCCCGTGTACTTCTCCATGCGCATGTTCCGCGTGGGCAAAAACAGAATCTCCTCGTACTTATGCCCCGCCTCAGGAAAGAGCGTTGAGTTGATCGCAGATGCCGTGGAGTCGCCGACAACCAGGAGCGCCGCGCCCGGCTCATTCCATCCCGTCGCGTAATAAAAATCCTCATCCTGCCGGTACGGGTCGAGATCGAGCAATGGCTCTTCAGCCGCAAACAGCACGGCTACGCCGCCATTCAGCTTCTGGGCCAGCGCCACGCGCCGCGCGCGATACGTCGCGGCAGGCTGTTTTTCAAGGGCATGTGCCTGGGGAACCAAGGCGGGAATCAATCCTGCAAGGACAAGAGGGGCAATCAAACCATAGATTCGGCGCATGCAACAAGCCTCAGTTACGCACCAGCCTCTGTCAAGCCGATAATCTCCGCGCCGCTCTCACAGCAAAGCCGCAGACTCAGCCGCCGCTCTTTCCTGTTCCTCAAACACCCGCAGAAACATCTCCACAGGCATCGGCCTGCCCAGATACCATCCCTGCCCGAGCACAGGCAGTGGACTTGCACTGAAATACCGCGCCTGCTCCTCGGTTTCGATCCCCTCCACCGTCACCTGCAGGCCCAGCGCCGCGGCCAGTGAGAGTATCTGCGGCAATATCAGTACCTGCACCGACTCCGTACCCACCGACTGCGTGAATGCCTTATCAATCTTCAGCCCATCCACCGAGAGATCGTGCAGATACGCAAGACTCGAATACCCCGTACCAAAGTCGTCGATATGGACCGAGTGCCCTTTGCTTCTCAGCTGGACAATCGCATCCTTCGCAGCCTGCGAGTTGGCCGCGGCGCGCTCCGTAATCTCCATCACCAGGAACCCGGCAGGAACTCGCGCCTTCGCCATCACCTTCTCCAGCATGGGCAAAAAAGCCGGATCGTCCAGGTCCTCCGGCGCAATATTCACTGACAGGCGAAACTCCGGGCAGATCGGCAGCAGAGCGCTCAGATCGGCAAGAGCGTTGTGCATAATCAGCCGCGTGATCTCATTCACAAACCCGCGCTCCTCCGCAATACGGATAAAGACTTCGGGGCTCACATCTCCATGCTCCGCATCCGTCCAGCGCGCCAGTGCTTCAGCCCCAACAATTTTGCCCGTCTTCAGGTCCATCACCGGCTGATACGCTATCCGAATCGCATTGCGGCGAATGGCTCTTCGCAGCCGCTGCTCCAGCGATCTGCTGCGGCCGTATGCGGCAAAACACGCAAACCCCAGCAGCGCTCCGCATAGCGCCCACAACACTACATAAGCCTTCAACTGGCTGCTTTCCACCTGCAGCGCCTCATCCGCTGAGGCGTATGCCGTCACGCAAAATGAAAAACGGCCCGAGCAGTTCGTTGCGTAAAGCATGTTGCCAATGCGAGCCGTGCCCTCCGTTGTCAAAATGGCGTTCTTGATCAGCGGCAACTCGCCCAGCAGACGAATCTGACCGTGGTCGCTGCGGGTCGTAACCGTATAGCGCATCGAGCTCGACTGGAACTCGCTCCGGTTGAAAGGGTTGTACACAATCAGCGCATTGCCTTTTTCCACCGCGGGCACCGTCTGACCCGGAATGCGAAACAGTTTTATATCCCGATAGAACCGCGTTCCATCCGGGCGCTTCACGCCTTGCCCAAGCTCCGCATCGGCTCCCGTGATCCGGCCAAGCATCGCTGTGCAGTCGATTCTCCCGTTGCGGACCCGGCCCCCGTCTTTCAGGTACTCCGAGGCATAGATAAGCTTTCGGAAATGCGCAATTTCGGCATCCGAGCAATATGGATCCGTAGAGGCATTCAGCACATCCAGCACCGCTCTGCCTTCGGTGGAAGAGACATCTCCCTCCGCGCGAATCCGTTGGGCATACTGGTCCAGCTTGCCCATCATTTGTCGAAGCGTAAAGTCGCGGCCCCACCAGTAGCCGGCCAGCGCACCGCAGGCGCACGTCAGCAGCATGACGCCAACCACGCCACCGGCCCATTGCTTGAGGGTGCTCATAAGTAAGAAAGTGCCCGCCGGGGGATCGTTCGCCATCCCGGGGGAAGCATCTCCAATTCTGTGCGATCCTGCCGCCTTAAGCAAGGAGAAACCGCGCGGCCTGCCCCTTCACGGCAATTCTTCCTGTCCAATCCAGAACCGATTGCTTGCTCGCGTCGCCGGTCCCACGCCGCGTCCCGCCAGCCGCGCCTGCGCCTCATGCCACGGCCCCACATACCGCACCACCCTCGGTAAGCGCCGATAGAACCCAGGCAGAACTCGCCTCGCGCGCTCCACCGCGTAACGCTCTTCATCGGCAAATGGCAGTCCGAACGCGAGTCGCAAGCGCTCCGGCATCCACGCCGCCGTCAGCGCCCGGTACCAGTGCGGCGGCTTCACCCAACTCCCCGCCCCGGTCAGCAGATTCTGCCCCATCGCCCGCGCCCGCTCGCTCACGCCCAGCACGTCAGACGTCTCCATCGCGCGGCAATACGCCTCAAACGCATTCCAGTCCGCCGGCAGCGCCTCCGCCGGCAGACCAAACAGCGCCGCAAGCGTCTTCGTCTCCGCGTAATACGCTTCGCGATCCGCCGCGCTCATCGGTCCCAGCACCGTCTCATAGGCCAGCACCGCTGTCTCCATCAGCGTGGCGTAAACCCACCTCAGCGCCGCAATTTCGTTGGCCTGGTACAACGATCCACGATGGTACGCGGCCACATCCTCCCGCATCTCGCCGGTAATCCGCGTATGCAGTCCGTGCAGATTCCGTGCCGCCTTGAACGCTTGTTCCTGCGACCCGAAGATCATCGCGTACACCACGCGGAAAGTGTTGTGAAACCGGACAATCGGCCTGTCCATCACCTGCGAGTGATCCTGAAGCGCCTGCGCCACCCACGGGTGCGCTAGTTGCAGCAGCGCCGCCCGGCCCGCTCCCAGAAACAGCCCAGCCTCGCGGTGTACCCGCCAGCACATGGAATCCGGCCCGAAAACCCCAGCCCGCCGGTCCAGACCTCGCTCCACGCAGCCGCGTTCAATCGCATCGAGCAGCGCCTCGCTCTCCGCACGCGAGACCGGCTGTATTGCACCCGAATTCGCCCCAGTATTCACCTACGTGCAGACTACATGTGCTTCGCCTATTACAAAACCCGTTAAAATAACCTGGAAGGTTCACGATGACAATGGCCGCTAAGAAAATGCGTTTAGGCGCTCTTGAGACGCCTGACTTCACTCTAGTA
>Ga0116129_1002071_pt1 | contig 10432 bp, 10 predicted proteins | sample June2015DPH_17_2_FD_89732 | JGI IMG/M metagenome (GOLD analysis project Ga0116129, IMG submission 89732) | Peatland microbial communities from SPRUCE experiment site at the Marcell Experimental Forest, Minnesota, USA - June2015DPH_17_10 | ecosystem: Environmental > Terrestrial > Soil > Wetlands...
CAGGCCACCCAGAACAGTCTGTTCGATAAAGGCCGGCGTCGGGTTGAACGGGGTCTTTCCATTCATTAGGTTTTGGCAATCGTTCAATTCGACCGGCAGGTTGATATTCTGCTCATAGAGCGAATAGCGAAGCTGCAGCGACAGATCCTCGCGCAAGGTGAAGCCCAATCTTGGCGAGAATCCGATGGTCGTGGTGCCGTAGGTGATAAACTCGTTCGGAAGCTGCTGGCGGTAGAATACGTCGAGACCACCCGCGACGCGGTAGTCCAGCAGGTAAGGGTTGACAAACGAGAGCGAGATTCCGCGGGCGAACTCGCCATAGGTCACCGACGCTTTCGCAAACAGGCCCCGGCCGAGGAAGTTGCGCTCCGAAATGCTGACCTCCGCGAGCGGGCCATCGGTGGTCGAATAGCCGCCCGATACCGAGAAGTCGCCGGTGGATTTCTCTTCGAGCTCGACGTTCAGAATCACACGATCGCTCGAAGATCCGGACTCGGTGGTGATTTTCACGGTCTTGAAGAAGTCCAGGTTCTTCAAACGGCGCTCGGTGCGGTCGATCAGCGCGCGGTTGTATGCGTCGCCCTCGGAAACATCGAATTCGCGGCGAATCACATAGTCCCGGGTGCGGGTATTGCCGTGCAAGTTGATGCGCTCGATATAGACTCGCGGACCTTCGTCGATCGCGAATGTGATCGAAACGGTATGCGCATCGAAATTGCGATCGCCGCGGGGCCTCACGGAGGCAAAGGCGTAACCCCGCCGCGAGGCCTCGATCTGCATTTCCTCGACCGACTTCTCCAGCGATTCGGCGTTGTAAAGCGAGCCGACACCGACGCGCGAGAAGCTGCTCAGCGAATTGCCGTCGAGCGTGGGGATGCTGGATACGAAATTGACCGAAGCGACGCGATATTGCTGGCCCTCGTCGATCTTGAAGGTCACCAGGAAACCCTTGCGGTCCGGATCGTATTCCGTCAGCGCGGCGACCACCTGCACGTCGGCGTAACCGTGCTTCAGATAAAAGCGGCGGATCAGGTCGCGATCGGCCTCGACACGGTCGGGATCGTAGACGTCTGCGCCGCTGAGCAAGCTCAGCAGGTTGGATTCCTTGGTCTTGATTTCATCCTTGAGGCGATATGCCGAATAAGCCTTGTTGCCGACGAACTCGATCGTCTTGATGCCGGTTTTCTGGCCTTCGGTAACGTTGAAAACCAGATCGACGCGATTGTTCGGCTGTTCGATGATTTCGGGGCTGACGTGCACGTCATAACGGCCGGAATGGCGATAGATTTCGAGGATACGCTGGACGTCGGACTGCACCACGGCGCGCGAAAACGTGCCGCTCGGCTTGGACTGCACTTCCGCCGTAAGCTGTTCGTCCTTGACCTTCTTGTTGCCCTCGAAGGCTACGCGGCCGATCACCGGGGCTTCGACCACGGTCACCACCACGCGACCGCCCGCCTGATTGATCTTGACGTCCTGGAACAGGCCGGTCTCGATCAGCGCTTTCAGGCCGTCATCGATATGCGCCTGATCCAGCCGTCCGCCGGGACCGGGCTTGAAATAGGATCGGATGGTCTCGACCTCGACCCGCCGGTTGCCTACGACCTGAATCGAGTCGACGGTCTGGGCGGCGGCCGGCGAAGACACAAGCGCAGCAGCCAGGGTACCGGCGACCGGCACAGCGAAAACGATCAGGGCGGCCAGCAAACCTCCCCGCAGACGCATTCCAACATTCATTCGCAACGCGCCCTTATCATTCCAGTGCCGGACCGTACCCGTACGAACCGGCAGATTCCCATCTGTCGCCCCGCTTGTAGCCAATTTTTCCACGGCAGCAAACGCTCTATCGCGGTGCAATTTTATTTTCGTTGCAGGACGTTGCCGATCGGCCACGTTACAAAGAAGCCGCATCACGACGCCGCCAGGTGCAGGATGTCGTTATAGGTGGCGAACACCATCAGCATGAGCACCAGCCCCAATCCGATTCGAAACCCCATCTCCTGCGCCCGCTCCGACAAGGGGCGTCCGCGCACCGCCTCGACGGCATAGAACAAAAGATGACCGCCATCCAGCAAGGGAACTGGAAACAGGTTCAAGAGGCCGATCGATACAGATATCGTGGCACACAGGCCGAGCAGAAACTGGAACCCGAGACTGGCGGCCTGGCCCGAAAGCTGGGCGATTCGCAGCGGACCGCCGAGTTCATCGGCACCTCCGCGGCCCATGAACAAAGAGCCCAGGAATTTGAGGGTAGTCGCGACGATGAACCAGACCCGTTTAGCGCCGAGCTTGAGCGACTCCCAAAAACCGACCGGTGACAACGATTTCGGGTCGTTCGGCCCGCTGTTGTACTGGATTCCAAGCATTCCAATCTTGTGACTGTTTCCGAAAGCGTCTTTTTGCACCTTGAGGGCAGGCGTTGCGACCAGCGACACCTCGGAACCGTTCCGCTTCAAGCCGAACACGAGCTGCGAACCCGCGTTCGTCGACACGATCTGTTGCATATCGGCGAAACTTTCGATGGCGTGTCCATCGATCGAGGTCACGATATCGCCGACCTGGAAGCCTGCCGCCGCCGCGGCGCTGTCGGGCTGAATGACATCGACCCGTGCAACCGTATTCGGCTTGCCGAAATACATGAACATGCCGGCGAAGATCACGATCGCCAGAAGGAAATTGGCGATCGGGCCGGCGGCTACGATCGCCGCGCGCGGCGCCACCTTCTTGTGGTGAAAGCTGCCGGCGCGCTCTTCTTCGGTCATGTTGGCGAGCGTTTCGGTTGACGGCGTCGAGGCCTCGCTGTCGTCGCCGAAAAACTTCACATAGCCGCCCAGCGGAACGGCCGAAATCTTCCACCGCGTGCCATGCCGGTCGTTGAAACCGACGAGTTCCGGCCCGAAGCCGAGCGAGAAAGTCAGCACTTTGACGCCGGTCCAGCGGGCAACCAGGAAATGACCGAGCTCATGGAAGAAAACGACGATGGTAAGCACGAACAAAAAGGGGATGATGTAGCCGATCAAACCATGGCTTAACGTATTGAAACTATGTAGAAAAAACTCGGACATCCAATTCCCCTCAACCAGAGCCAAAGCTCCGCACCCAACCCTCTAGGATGCCTTTAAGGCAATTTGAGGCAATAGGGTGACAGCTTTATTTCGCGCGTTAAGGTCAACGGCGATGGCATCGTCAGCCGACGTCAGGGCGGAGCGATCGCCCGAGCGGTTCCAGGCATCCATGGTGGCCTCGACCAGCCGCGCAATCGCGCCAAATCTGATCTTGCCGCCGATGAACGCCGCCACCGCCACCTCGTTGGCGGCATTGTACACCGTGGTAGCGCCGCGGCCGGTCCGCAGCGCATCGTAGGCAAGCCGAAGCGCCGGGAAGCGGTCGAAGTCCGGCGCCTCAAACGTCAGCTGGCCGATTCTTGCGAGATCGAGCCTGGCCGCCGGCCCGACAATGCGGTCGGGCCATCCAAGGCAATGCGCAATCGGCGTGCGCATGTCGGGCGCGCCGAGCTGGGCGACAACCGAACGATCCGAGAACTCGACCATGCCATGGACGATCGACTGCGGGTGCACGAGAACGTCGATTTCATCCGGCGTCAGCGCGAACAGATAGGAGGCTTCGATCACCTCGAGCCCCTTGTTCATCATCGAGGCCGAATCGATGGTGATCTTCTGTCCCATGCTCCAGTTTGGGTGCTTCAGGGCCTGCGCCAGCGTCGCCTGTTCGATATCGGCGCTGGCCCATGTCCGGAACGGTCCGCCGGATGCGGTGATGATGACGCGGACCAGTTCTTCCCGGTTGCCGGAACCGAGCGCCTGAAACAGCGCGTTATGTTCGGAATCCGCCGGCAGGATGCAGGCCCCGGCCTTGGCCGCGCGCTGCATGAAGAAGTCGCCCGCGCACACCAGGCATTCCTTGTTGGCAAGCGCGACCGTGGCACCTCGATCGACCGCCGCCAGCGCCGGTTTCAATCCGGCCGCTCCGCTCACGGCGGCCATCACCCAATCTGCCGGACGCGCCGCGGCTTCGATGACAGCGCTTTCGCCTGCGCCGCATTCGGTTCGCGTGCCGGCCAGGGCATCTTTCAGCTCAGCGAGGCGGCCGGGATCGGCAACGGCCGCAAAACGGGCGCCGAATTCCTTTGCCAGCTTCGCCAACCCCGCCACATTGGCATTCGCGGTCAGCGCTTCGACCCGGTAGCGGTCGGGCGCGGCCCTGAGCAAATCCATCGTGCTGTCGCCGATCGAACCGGTCGCACCCAGGACGGTCACGGAACGTACGGCGGATGCCGCGGCTTTGCTGCTGTGCAACGGAACTGCGCTCATGGTTTCACCAAACCATAAGACCGCGGCCAACGCCATCCGCGCCGCCCCGCAAAAACCCGAAAATCGCCGCCAGCACGATTGCGGCGACGAACCCGTCGAGACGATCCAGCAACCCGCCATGCCCGGGAATGATGCGGCCGGAGTCCTTGACGCCGAAACGCCGTTTTACCGCGGACTCGAAGAGATCGCCGAGTTGGGAGGCGATCGAGAGCACCGCGCTTACCAGCAGCAACGGGCCGGCCCTGCCGAGACCGAAGGCTGCAAATCCCGCGGCGACAACAAGGCTCGCGGCAAAGCCGCCGGCGGCGCCAGCCCAGGTCTTGTTGGGACTGACCCGCGGCCAGAGTTTCGGCCCGCCGATGCCGCGGCCGGCGAAATAGCCACCGATGTCGGTCCCCCATACCACCAGGAAGACCAGCATCAGCGCGACAAATCCCTCGATCTGATCGAACCGCACCAGCACAGATGCCATCTCGGTCGCGGCGGCATAGCCGAATCCCGCCGCTGTCCAGTTGCGCCGCTCCGGCGACAGCACGGCGACGGCGGCAAATCCGAGCGCCAATGCTAGCAGCGAAGCATCGATCCGCCCCAAGGCAAGGCACAGGCCGGCGACCGCGAGCGCGACACCTCCTGACGCGACCACGAGCCGGTGGCGCGCCGCGCCCACGATCATCAGCCATTCGACATAGAGGCCGATCACCACCAGCGTCACCAGCGCGGTCCACAGGCCGCCGCCGGCATAGGCGATAGCAACGGCAACGGGCGCCAGCACCAACGCCGCGACGACGCGCGTCAGTAGATTGCGCGAACCCTGCCCGGTCACAGCCGCGGGCGCGGCCTCATCCTCGGTCACGATCCGGTTTTCACGGCCAGACCGCCGAAGCGGCGCTCCCGTCTGGCATATTCGGCGATCGCGCTTTCCAGCGCGGCCCTGTCGAAATCGGGCCAGTGGATCGGCACGAACACGAGTTCGCTGTAGGCCGCCTGCCACATCAGGAAATTCGACAGCCGCTGCTCGCCGCTGGTGCGAATGATCAGATCCGGATCGGGAATATCAGGCGCATCGAGATATCGACCGAGCGTGTCGGCGTCGATCGATGCGGGGTCACGCTTTCCTTCCGCGACCTCGCGCGCCAGTTGCCGCGCCGCGCCGGCGATTTCCTGCCGCGATCCGTAATTGAATGCGACAACGAGATGGAGGCGGGTGTTATCCCGCGTCAGGTCTTCGGCCTCCTTCAGAAGCGCGCAGATGTCCGGCTCGAGGCCGTCGCGCCCGCCGATCACCCGCACCCGCACGCCGTCGCGATGAAGCGTCGCAAGATCGTTGCGGATGAACCGCCTGAGCAAGCCGAACAGGTCGCCGATTTCGGTCGCCGGACGCGACCAGTTTTCCGAGCTGAAGGAGAAGATCGTCAGGTAGAGAATGCCGAGTTCGCTGGCGGCGCGGACGACGCGGCGCAAGGCCTCGACGCCTCGCCGATGCCCTTCCGCGCGCGGCAATCCGCGGGCCGCCGCCCAGCGCCCGTTTCCGTCCATGATGACCGCCACATGCAGCGGACCATCGCTTCGATCCGGTCCTTCAACTGCGGGGACGGCGGCGTTCGACATCAGTCAATCCCAAAAAGCTTTTCGAGCGAAGCGGGCACCGGTTCAGATTGCGCAGGCTTATCTGCGGCAGCAAACCCGTCAAAAATGCGAACTGGCGCTAGACGGTGAGGATTTCCTTTTCCTTGGCCGCAAGCAACTGATCAATCTCCGAAATCGTCCCGTCGGTCGCCTTCTGTACGTCATTGGCCAGACGCTCCTGGTCGTCCTCGGAAATTTCGTGGTTTTTCTCGAGCTTTTTTACCGTATCGAGGCCATCCCGGCGAACATGGCGCACCGCCACCCGCGCTGCCTCGGCATATTTGTGCGCGACTTTCACCAGTTCCTTGCGGCGGTCTTCATTGAGCTCGGGAATTCTCAGGCGAAGCACCTGTCCCTCGGTGGCCGGACTCAAGCCGAGATTGGAATCGACGATCGCCTTCTCCACGGCTTTCACCATCGACCTGTCCCACACCTGCACGGAAAGCAGGCGTGGCTCGGGCACGCTGACGGTCGCAAGCTGGTTGAGCGGCATGTGCGTGCCGTAGGCATCGACCAGCACCGGCTCCAGCATCGAAGCCGAGGCACGGCCGGTTCGCAAACCGCCCAGTTCGTGCTTGAGTGCCTGGGTTGCGCCTTGCATGCGGCGCTTCAGTTCGTTGATGTCGAAACTACCGGTGGGCATAACGCTCTCCCCCTTTTTTCCGAAAACTCGATCGCGAGGCCGACGACCCCGCGTGGATCAGATGCTTCACAAGCCCGTTAGCCGGCGACGATGGTGCCGTGGCCAGTGCCGCGCAGGATCGCGCCGATCGAACCCGGCTCGGCGATCGAAAACACGATGATAGGCAGCGACGTCTCGCGGGCAAGCGCGAAAGCGGTCGCATCCATCACCTTGTAGCCGCCCTCGATCGCCTGCGAATGCGTCAGCCGATCGAACCGCTTGGCGGACGGGTCTTTTTTGGGGTCGGCGCTGTAGACGCCATCCACATTGGTAGCCTTGAGCACGGCCTGCGCGCCGATTTCGGCCGCCCGCAATACCGCGGTGGTATCGGTGGTGAAGAACGGATTGCCGGTTCCACCGCCAAGCAGCACGATCCGGCCCTCGGCGAGATATTTGTGCGTTGCACCAGGAGTGAACAGCTCGCAGATCTGCGGCATGACGAAGGCCGACAGGGTCCGCGCCGGGACCCCTCGCCGCTCGATCGCGGCCTCGAGCGCCAGGCAGTTCATCACGGTGGCGAGCATGCCCATGGTATCGCCGGTCCGGCGGGAGACACCGCGCGACGATACTTCGACACCGCGGACGATATTTCCGCCGCCGACGACTACGGCGATTTCCGCACCCAGCTCACCGGCCGCGATCAGATCGCCGGCGATGCGGTCGACGGTTGGCTGATCGATACCGAAGGATTGCGCGCCGGCAAGGTATTCGCCCGAGAGCTTGATCACCACGCGACGATAGATTGGCTCAGCCATGATGCGATCGCTTTCCTTCGCCCGCGCGACAGTTTCTGGCGCCAACAGGCCGGCAGCATCCCCTTCCGGCAACTTTTATTTCTTGCCGCTGGCCGCCGCGACCTCGGCTGCGAAGTCGGATTCCTGCCTGTCGATTCCCTCGCCCAGAGCATAGCGCACAAATCCGGCGATCTTCACAGGCGCACCGATTTTGCCCTCAACTTCCTTGAGCACCTGCCCGACCGATTTGCCGTTGTGCTCGCCATGGATCGAGGCCTGCTCCAGGAGGCAGACTTCCTTGTAGAAGGTCTTCAGACCGGATTCGACGATCTTCTCGATCACGTTCTCGGCCTTGCCCTGCTGGCGATATTTGTCCGCCAGCACATCCTTTTCGCGGCGCACGATCGCGGGATCCAGCCCCGCCGGATCCAGCGCCTGCGGGTTGGCCGCGGCAACATGCATGGCGAGCTGGCGGCCGAGCAACCCGAGTTCATCGGTCTTGCCGGAGGATTCGAGCGCCACGATCACGCCCATTTTGCCGGCGCCTTCGATCACCGCATTATGCACGTAGCTCGACACCACGCCCTTGCCGACTTCGAGCGAAGCGGCGCGGCGCAGCGTCATGTTTTCGCCGATGGTCGCAATCGCGTCGGATATGGCGGTCTCCACCGTCACATCACCGACCTTCGCGGCCTTGATCTTCTCGACGTCGGCGCCGACATCGAGCGCTACTTGCGCGATCATCTTGACCAGGCCCTGGAACTGTTCGTTGCGCGCCACGAAGTCGGTCTCGGAATTGACCTCGACGACAACGCCCCTGGCGCCCGCCGTCAGCACGCCGATCAGTCCCTCCGCCGCGACGCGGCCGGCCTTTTTCGCGGCTTTCGACAGGCCCTTCTTGCGCAGCCAGTCGATCGACGCCTGCATATCGCCATTGTTTTCGGCGAGCGCCTGTTTGCAGTCCATCATACCGACGCCGGTGGTCTCGCGCAGGTCCTTGACCATTGCCGCTGTGATTGTTGCCATCGTTGCAAGTCCTTGTTGCAAGTCATTTGCCTGTCAGGGCGACCGCGGCGCGGCTATTGCCGCCTCGCCGCCGTTCACCGCCAGGAAATTGCGTAAATCGAACCAGATACCGGTGGCCGGAGTTTCCGGCCAACGCGGTTATTCGGCCTCCGCCGTCATCGCCTTGGCCTGGGCTACCCAGCCATCGGCTCTGCTCGGCAGTCCGACCTCTTCGCCGATCTGGTGCGCGGTGTCGTGATCGAGTTCGGCGAGCTGCCAATAGTGGAAGATGCCGAGGTCGTTGAACTTCTTCTCGATCGCGCCGGACACGCCGGTGAGCTTCTTGAGATCGTCGGCAGCCCCGCGCGGCCCGGCCAGACCCTGGAAGCCCGCGGGTTGCGCCGCCACCGGGATTTCTTCGCGGACGGGATGGGCTGAGGCGCCGATATCGACGCCGGTGTCGCCTTGCGCGCGCGAAATGCCATCGATCACGGCGCGGGCGACCAGATCGCAGTACAGCGTGATGGCGCGACCGGCGTCGTCATTGCCCGGCACCACATAGGTGATGCCCTTGGGGTCGGAATTGGTGTCGACGATCGCGGCGACCGGAATGTTGAGCCGCTGGGCTTCCTGGATCGCGATGTCTTCCTTGTTGGTGTCGATCACGAAGATCATGTCGGGCAGACCGCCCATGTCCTTGATGCCGCCCAGCGAACGATCGAGCTTGTCGCGCTCGCGCTGCAAGGTCAGCCGCTCTTTCTTGGTGTAGGCGTTGGCGTCGCCGGAATTGAGCACCTCGTCGAGATGCCGCAGGCGCTTGATCGACCCGGAAATCGTCTTCCAGTTGGTCAGCGTGCCGCCGAGCCAGCGCGAATTGACGAAATACTGCGCCGAGCGCTTGGCGGCTTCGGCGACGCCGTCCTGCGCCTGCCGCTTGGTGCCGACGAACAGGACACGGCCGCCCTTGGCGACGGTATCGCTGACCGCCTGCAACGCGCGATGCAGCAGCGGCACGGTCTGGGCGAGATCGATGATGTGGATATTGTTGCGGGCACCGAAAATGTAATCCGCCATTTTCGGATTCCAGCGGTGCGATTGGTGGCCAAAGTGAACGCCAGCCTCTAACAGCTGACGCATGGAAAAATCGGGAAGCGCCATAGTCTAGTTCTCCGGTTGGTTCCTCCGGAAACGTGTGAGCAGACGAGCCCTATGGCCCGGCTGCCACCGGACGGCCTTTTGAGCCATGTTTCCGTGTGAGATGGCGCGGTATATAGCGGGATTCCGGCAGGAAGCAAGGAAATAGGGGCGGTTTCGGGGGGCCTGCCTGAAGTGAATTTGGAACCGGGGGGAATCATCCGTCGTGGCAAGCTGCCGCCCGCTCGCTGTCGAGGCCCTGCAGTACCTCGCAAAGCATCAGGTCGCCAACGATGATCTCCTCTGCACCAAGGATCGTTCGCAATCGCCGGACATGAGGCGCGTTCCGACCGTTGAGGAAGTCGATCCAGACGCTACTATCGACAACGATCACCCGGCTCCTCGCCCTTTGCGGCTCCGCGCGAGATTGCCGCGCCAGCGATGCTTGCCAAACGCCGCGCCAACTTCCTGCTGCCGTCGCAGTTTGACCATCAAAAGCAGCGCCTGCTCCACCGTTTGCTTCTTGGTGGCGTGTCCGGCAGCTTTCTGCGCTTCTGCCAGGGTGTCATCGATTTCGATATTCGTTCGCATCGGCGGCGCTTCGCCGCTATGTGTAAACACGGAAGACATAATACACACTGTCGCCGCCCAATGGCGGGGACGGCTGACAACCGCCATCTTCGCGCGGCTCGGCGCAACGCTTGGGAATGCGCCGTCAAGGCCACCGCCCCTACACCGTCTGCACATCGACCACGCCGGACACCGCCTTGATCGCGCCTGCGATCTGCGGCGAGACGCGGAAGCGGCCGGGGAGCTTCATTTCCACCTCGGTCTCCAGATCGAGCATCAATATCAGCGACACGTCGCCATCGGCGCCGCCTGCGGCGGTCGCGGCTGGCTGCTTCACCTGAGGCGCGCGC
>Ga0116129_1002074_pt1 | contig 10431 bp, 10 predicted proteins | sample June2015DPH_17_2_FD_89732 | JGI IMG/M metagenome (GOLD analysis project Ga0116129, IMG submission 89732) | Peatland microbial communities from SPRUCE experiment site at the Marcell Experimental Forest, Minnesota, USA - June2015DPH_17_10 | ecosystem: Environmental > Terrestrial > Soil > Wetlands...
AGAGGTCGGCGCACAACGTGCGCCGGGTGAGGGGGGGCTGACCTCGCAAAACCGCGCTCTTGGTTCGCCCTCTCCCCACCGGGGAGAGGGTGCTCCTCCAAGCAGCGGCATTGTCCAACCATGACAACCGCGCCACGCAAGCTCGTCACGCCCGAGCGGCGCGAGGAGGACGTTGCCGAGGCGACGTTGCGGCCGCAGAAGCTTGGCGAATTTATCGGTCAGGAACAGGCGCGCAAAAATCTCGCCGTTTTTATCGAGGCGGCGCGTGCGCGGCGCGAAGCGCTGGAAGCTGAAGCCCTGGCGCTTCGGGCCGAGCTCAAAATGTTGGGGATTTCCGAGGCGTCTCCCGCTTTGGCGATCGAGGGGCTCAAAACTGAGATCCAAGCTATCGACGCGATGGTGGCTGAGGCGTTGGCGCAGATGAAGGTTGATAGCCTGCCGTCGGCTGAGGATATTGCCGGGCGCCAGGATGGCCTGCGGCTGAACCGGGAAGAGGCGCGTCGCCAACGGCAGGCGCTTGACGGCGCAATCGATGCCCAGAACACGATACTTTCGAATGTGGCCGACGCCCGTGGCCGCCTCGGTGGAACGCTGACTGAAATCCAAAATCGCTTAGAAGCGGATCTGGCCATTCTTCCAGATTCTGATCGACTTTCCCTGGTCGCCGCCGCCGATAAGGCGGTCAAGGACGCGCAAGGCGACTATCGAATTAAGGCTGCCGCGTTGGAAGAACAGCGTCAGAAAGCACCTTCGGTTGAAGAATTGGAGCGTCGGCAGAACCGTGTCGTGCGCCTCCTCAACGCATTGGACAACCAGAAGACCCGTCTCGGAACCCTGGATCGGGAAATCGCCAATCTCGAAGGGCAGATACAAAATGCCGGCGGCGACGGCCTTGGGGAAAAGGTCGAGGAGTTGCGGCAAGCCCGTGACCTGACGGAACGCGAAGTTGAAAAATACAAGGGTCGCGTGGAGACCTTGGTGCTTCTGAAGAGCACCATTGAGGCGTGCTACACCGAACAACGAGATCGGCTCCATGCGCCGCTGCGGCGACACCTGAAGCCCTTTTTGAACGACGTGTTTCCAGCGGCCGAGATTGAACTTGGCGATGGATTTTCCATCGCTGGGATCAGGAGAAACGGACCAAATGCTGAGAATTTTGAGCGCCTATCGGCCGGCACACAGGAGCAGATTGCTGTGCTGGTTCGGCTCGCCATGGGCGCAATGATCTGCGATCGCGCTCAGCCCGTTCCGATTATTCTCGACGATGCGTTGGTCTTTTCCGACGACGACCGTATCGAGCAGATGTTCGATGCGCTCAACCGAGCGGGACTGAAGCAGCAAGTCATCGTGCTGACCTGCAGGACGCGGGCCTTTGCGCTGCTGGGCGGGCGACAGCTATCGATAGCGACGAGTCCGGGATGATGGCAAAGTGGTGTGGAGAAGATAAAGTTGAGCCCCCTTCTGCGTGGGTGGGGCGCTTGGATACTGTAGGGTAGCTTGAAGCGCATCCGGACGGGAGCAATTTATGACGGTAAATCTGACGGTATTTTGATTTTATGCAATATATTTGTTGATTGAAATCAATATGTTACGCCTCCAATTTATAATTGAGTGGGGAGTGAGTGGCGATAGTTTCACGGAAAATTCTCTTTATAATCCAATGACTTATCAAGCGCTTGGGATGATCGAGAATACATCGGCAGTCCCCGCCTCAAATCTCATAACATATTGAATTAAAAAGATAATTGGCAAGGCGGCGAGTGTGTTGACCCTTTGATAGTCGGATAGCTTGACGGTATTTTTGACGGTCTTTTCTGAAGTGCACATCGGCGGGAACCAAAAGACCGTCAGATAGAGCGCATAGCGCTGACGGTCTTTTCTGTAGGGCGGCTTGTTCTGGAAAATGCGTTGGAAGGGGTAATTCGTAGCCTGTTCGGTACGCTTTTCACGACAGAACGGATGTCGGCTGGGCCCCGTTTTCCGGACAAGGAGAAGTTGACAAATATGCGTCATGATGGCTATTAATTACCCATTATGACGCATAAATATAGACTCTCAGTGCAGCCTCGCCAGCACAAAACGGCCAGTTTCCTGTCGGCTCATCCGGTATTTACCCGGGCTGAGTTCGCGGCGACCTTCGGCCACCCGGCGGGTGGGGCCAATGTTACGAGCCTGCTCCGGCATCATCTGCGGGCCGGCAACATCAAGCGCGTCAGTCGCGAGGTGTTTGCCGCGGTGCCCGCCCATCTGCCGGCGGAGCGGATGGTGATCGACCGCTTCGCCGCGGCGAGCAAGCTGCGCTCCGATGGCGTCCTGGGGTTTCACTCCGCGCTTGAGCTGCATGGCATAGCCTATTCCGAGTTCAACGAGGTCCAGCTCGTCAGCGCCGGGCGAACCGAACGCGTGGATCTGCCGTTTGGCGCTTGCCGCTTCGTCACGCCGCCGAAGGCGTTGGCGGCGGCCGGCAAGACCGACTACCTGACCATGACCATGGATCGGCAGGGGGTGACGGTCCGTGTGACCGCGGCCGAACGCACGGTCGTCGATGTCTTGCACCGGCCGGAACTCGCCGGCGGCGTTGAGGAAGTCCTGAAGTCGCTGGATCTGGTGCGCTATCTCGATCCGGCGAAGGTCGCCGACTATGTCGAACTGCTGGACAACCGCTCGCTCGCCTCCGTTTCCGGCTGGTGGCTCGAGAGGCGGCGCGTCGCGCTCGGCGTCCCCGACGACGTCCTGGCGCGCCTGCGGGCACGGCTTCCGCGATCAAAACATTATGCGCTGGGCGCTGAACCCGGTCATGCCGTGTTCGTCGAGCCGTGGCGCGTGCTTCTCCCGGCGCAGGCGGTCGACACCGCCTTTGAAGGCGTATGATGGCCGCGTCGCGAGAAACCCTTCAGGACATCGCCGCCGAGCGGCAGCTCCAGCCCGCGACGCTGGAGCGTGTGATCCGGCTGATCGACATTCTCGATGCCTTCGGCGCCGACACGCTGATCGGGCCACGCGTCGCCTTGAAGGGTGGCACGGCGCTCAACGTCTTCCATTCCGATCTGGACCGCCTCTCGGTGGATATCGATGTCAACTATGTCGGCGCGGTCGAAAGGGAGCAGATGGACGCGGACCGCCCGGACCTGGAGGACCGGATCGCGCGGCTGATGGAATCGAAAGGCTACGCCGCGCGGCGCGAGCCGTCGGAACATGCGGGGGGCAAATGGATCTACCGCTACGCCTCAGCGCTCGGCGGGGCGGGAACCATCGAGATCGACATCAACTATCTCTACCGCGGTCCCCTTTACGGCGTGGATCGCATGTCCTCGGCGGCAATCGGATCCTACCAGGCCACGAATGTTCCGGTTCTCGATATCCACGAGATCGTCGCTGGCAAGATGGTCGCGCTGATCACGCGGCGCACTGCGCGCGATCTGTTCGATGCGCACCGCATCATCGCCATGCCGGGGCTCGACTGGGCAAAGATCAAGGTGGCCGCCTTGATGATCGGCGCGAGCGCCAAGAGCTTCGACTGGCGTACAGCTTCACCCGAAGCGATTGGATGCGAAGTCAGCGACATCACCGGTAAGCTGACCATGTGCCTACATGATCGGTATTTCGATGCCTTCGGCGGCCCGGCAGCCTGGATCGAAAGCGTCACGGCCGAATGCCGGGAGAAGCTTGCACCGCTGTTTCAATTGACGGCCGGAGAGAGGGCGTTTCTGGATGCCGTGCTGGAACGGGGTGAGGTCGATGCGTCCTCGCTGGGTGTTCCGGAAGCCGTGCACGCCGCGATAGAGGCCTCTCCCGCGTTGCGATGGAAAGCACAGAACGTCAAAGCTTGGAAATCCGGCGACCAGTCGCTGGCGCCACGCGCAAGACGGGGCCCACGTCGCCATCGGTAGAGACCATTATGAGTGAATATCAGTATTACGAATTTCAGGCGATCGATCGGCCTCTTGATCGAGCTGCGCAGGAGGCGTTGCGCTCGATTTCGTCACGGGCTCGGATCACGGCGACGAACTTCACCAACCATTACGAATGGGGAGACATCAAGGGCGATCCGCGCAAGTTCATGGAGCAATGGTTCGACCTGCATCTCTATCTCGCGAATTGGAGCACGCGACGGTTGATGATGCGACTGCCCAAGCGCTTTCTAAACCGTACAAGAATCGATCCTTTCCTTCGCGAAGTCGATTGGGTCGAGATATGGACCTCCGGCGATAACTTGATCATCGATATTTGCCGTGACGAGGTCGAGGCTGACGATGACTGGGACGATGGTTCTGGCTGGCTTGCCGCACTCGCACCGCTGCGCGCCGATGTGCTTTCTGGCGATCTTCGGCTGTTCTATCTTCTGTGGCTGACGGCGGTGCAGGATGAGTCGGTCTCCGACGATGATGTCGAGCCGTTGCCCGGTATCGGTCGATTGACCGGGGCACTTGAAGGCTTTACGGAGTTTTTCGGCATTGATCCCGATCTTGTGCAGGCGGCTGCCGAGCGGGGCGCAGACGACGCGGTGATGTCCAAAGACGAGCTGCGCCAAACACTGGCAGCCATCTCCGAGCGCGAGAAGATCGAACTGCTGTCGCGCGTCGCGGAAGGCGACGCCCACGTGGCAGCCGAGCTCAGAAGCAGATTTCGAAAGCAACGCTCGGCACCTGCAGCTCAACGGACAGTCGGCGCGTTGCGAGGGCGGGCTCGGGAAATTGGGAAGACGCGCGTTCGCGCCGAGGCGGAGCGCCGAGAGGCCGAGCGGCGGCGCCAAGCCGAAGAAGCTGAAAAGGCGCATTGCACTCGGCTCAAGGCTCTCAAGAAGCGTGGCGCAAACGTTTGGCGCGAGATTGAACAGGAAATCGAGCGCCGCAACGCATCAGGCTACGATCGAGCGGCAGATCTACTCTCCGACCTGCAGGTTCTGGCCATCGACGAGGGAAGCGAAGACGATTTCGCTCACCGCCTTGCTTCGATCCGGGTGCGGCATGAGAAGAAGAGAAAATTCATCGAGCGACTGACCAGGCTCGGGCGGGACAATCACGAAAGAACGGCCTGACCGCTCTCGGGTGAACTATAGATGGACAGCGAAGCAGCGGGCATACCGTCACGGATGGTCATCGTTCTGACGGCCTCTTTCTGAGGCCCGCTGATCGCAGCTTGCGAGTGGCTCATCGCCGGATCTTTGAGAAAGTGCGTGTTATCGTGGTCTGGCTACGATTCGGACGCCGAATCCAAGTTTGTGGAGTGGGGAATTAATGGCAGGGATGTTTCTGACGAGCGCAGGACGCCATCTTCAGAATGCTACGAAAACAATTTGGCGATCTCGGCCATGGGGACGAACAATCTTTGGCCCCCGTCGACGAGATATCTGAAGCGGTAGCGCTGATAGAACTGCGCCGCCTTGTTGTCCTTGGCGTCGACGACGAAGGCGTAGGAAGCGATCTCGTTCCGCAGCGCGCGGCTAAAGGCGTCGAGGAGCATGAACTCGCCGTGTCCTCGCCCTTGATGGCGCGCATCGACCGCCAGCCGTCCCATCAGCGTCGCGGGGACGACCGGATAGCGTGGTAGCCGCTTCGCCAGCGCCTCGGGCAATTCGGCAAGAGCGATGCTGGTCGCCGCAAGCGTGTAATAGCCGAGTGGAACGCGGTCGTCGTCGCCGACTAGCACGAAGCACGTGGCGACCCGCCGCCTTGCGTCCTGTCCTGCCTGCTGTCGCAGATACCTATCCAGCGGCTCAATGCCGCTGGCGAAGCTCTCTCGATCGTGTTGGTCCGATAGGGGCTCGATGCGTAGTGGCGGCAGGGCGGCAGCCACTCACGCCCCGGTCAGCTTGAGGTAGCGTTGCACGGAAGCTTTGAGCCGACGGTTCGGCTCTCGCGGATTGAGGAGCGCCTCGGCGAACGCTCGGCTGTCGGCGGCGCTCAGTCGGATGGTCTGGGTTTCCTCGATGACGCGCACGGCCGCGTCATGCACGCTGGCGATCACGAAATCCGTGAGCGTGCGCCCCTGTAGCTCGGCGGCGCGTTGGAACAGGGCCTTCTGGTCGCGGGAGACCCGCGCTTCCAGCCGCTCGTCTCGCGCTTTGGCTGTGGCTTTTCCTGACATGTCGCACATACCTTGAGTTGCGTCCGGAACCTGCCTAGTATGTACGGCTAATAGACGGACATTTCAAGCGGCGACAAATGCGACTTAAGAGCAGCTCAGCGTTTGCGGCGGTTGGAGGCCGGGAGTGGCTTGAGGGTTGGGAAATGCTGATTCCCCACTCTCGCTTCAATGAGGCCCGACCTCCTGTCGCCTTCGTGCAATATCCGATACTATGTATTTGGGACAGGCAGCGGAGGGGGTGGGATTCGAACCCACGGGACCCGACTTCTGAGGGACGAGCCCAAACGGTTTATAAGTCCGCCGCGTTAAACCACTCCGCCACACCTCCACCAAAGGCCGGGCCGAAAGGCCCGGCCTTCGCGTTTGTAGGACGCGTCGCAGCACATCACAATCCCCTTTTTCATTCCCCTCTCTCCAATGTGCTTGAAAGACCACATCCGAGCTGGTAATAAAATTCTGCTGCCGCAGGAAGGGAGATGCACATGGATATTGGCAAGCTGAACAGCATGGTGGCGGAGGATGCCGCCGTGCGCCGGCGTCAGGTGCTCCAGCCGGTAGGTGGCAAGGGCGACAAGATCTTTCCGCCGACCTATCCCGGAGAAGGGCGAAATAATCCATCGCCTCGGCACGTCTATGAGCGGCGGCGGATAAAGGGGGCGGACATCTGGTGTGTCCTGGTCGACAGCGTTCAGTCTCAAGCCAATCGACTTGAGGAATGCCTGCTCGAAGCGATCCGTGAGGGGCTGGCCATTCCTTATGTGGAGGTCGATTTCACTGGAGCCGGGCTCGACGGTATCAGCAAGATCACATCGCTCGATGCCCCACATCGCGTCTATGACGCCATACTACGAGACAGCCTGTACAACGGCATCTCCTTCATGGAGAGCGATATAGGCCAGCGTCTCGCGAAGGCGAAAGCGGCAGACGCCTCGGCGTTGCTCGAAACATCGCCGACTGCGCTCTTGTTCGGCGCCTGGCATTCGACTGGGCAAGGCGGCGGCCTCGGTGCCAAGTTCGCCCGCTGTCTGGTCTCCGAAGTCGTTGCGATCGATGTGCCGGTCGATACAACGTCCAATAACACCGGACGACTCCGGTTGGACGAGAACGGTGCCGAAGTCACCTGGCGAAGCGGGCAAAATCGAGTGAGCGGAATAGAGGTCGTCACTTCGGGGCGGCGCACGGGCAGCCGGATTGATCCCTTGGGAGTGCTCAAAGGCTTGGAGAGGGTGAAGATTTTCAAGAGTCCCAGTGGGTGGGACGTTACGAAAGAAGGGGCCGGGAAGAACGCTAAAGAAGCTAAGCCCTCTGAAATCAATCATGGAAATATCAGGCCATCTGTTCAGCCATTAGGCATCACATGCGATTATCTGGAGCATAGCTTCGTTTTGAGCTTTGCGGCGCTGCGCCGGCTGCGCTTCGGTGGCGCGGGGAAGGACATTGCAGGCCGCAGTTTGCTAGCCGCACTCGGTCTCATCGCGCTAACCGAGCAGGATGCGCGGGGCTATGCGCTGCGATCGCGTTGCGATCTCGTCTGCGACCGGTCTGCGTCGCTTGAACAAGTGCATCCTGACGGCGCAACGGATCCCATCATGCTGAGTCGGAACGATGCGCGTGCTCTGTACAGGACTGCCTATGATGCCGCGCGAAAGGCAGGCTTCGAGTTGTCCGAGGAGCCGGTTCGTCTCATCCCTCAGGAGAAGCTCGTTGCGATTGTCAAAGAAAGCCAGAGACTGGCTCTCGAGGGCAAGGGTGGGGATCAGGACGAGGCGGCCGGCAATGACTCTGGTTCTGGAAATTGAATATCTGCCCGGCGTCTCGTTTGCCGCAGTAGGACCCGACAGCGAAGTGCCGGAGTGGCCGCCGCGGCCCGATCGCATCTTCTCCGCGTTGGTCGCCAGTTGGGCTGCGCGAGGTGAACTGGAAGAAGAGCGCAGAGCGCTCGAATGGTTGGAGATGCTTTCCGTTCCGCGTCTTTTCGCCTCGGAGGCGGAGCCGCGCCCTGGTGTAACCGTCTTTGTCCCAGCGAATGATCCGAGCAGTGACAAGCAGAAGCACGCAAAAAATGTTTTGCCTGCACTGCGCAATCGGCAGGCACGCGAATATGGCTTTCCCGCCGCGCGCCCGCATGACCCCGTCATCCGCCTCTGTTGGCCCGACGCAGAACCCGATGAGACGATGCTTTCTGCATTGCAGGCTTTGGCCCACGACACAGCCTATATCGGCCACTCCGCCAGCCTGACGCGCTGCCGCTTTCTGCTGGACCGAGGCGCGTGGGAGTGGGGCGCCGCACAGCAACCTCGGCTCGGTGTCTATGAGGGGCGCCTGGAGGAGTTGCGCCAAGCCTATGTCCGTTTCGAGAAATCGGCCGACAAGAAAGACCGGCCGCAAAAGGGCGCGCGCGTTCCACCGGAGCCGGAGGCGAAGGTCGCGCGGACAAACCTGTTTGCCGATGGCGATCATTGGCTGATCCTTGAACATGTCGACGGCGACATGCCGGACATTCGCGCTTGCGCCCTCGTCGCCAAAACGCTGCGAGATACACTCCTCAGCGGATATCGGCAGATCGGACTCGAAGACACAATTCCCGAAGTCGTCAGCGGCCATGCTGCGGACGGATCGCCCACCCGCGCTCCGCACCTCGCCATCATACCGCTGGCGTTCGCCGGCTTTCCCTATGCCGATGGTCATGTGATGGGTTTCGCGCTGGTGCCGCCAACCGCCACGAAAATTCTGGTATCGCCAGGAGCGGAAGACACTCCCGAAACGAAAGCATATCGCAAGGTCCTTCGGACGCTGACCGATATCGATCAAGACGGGCGTAGAATTCTAACACTCAAGTCCAGTGAAGGAACGCCGCGCGACAGAGCTTTTTCGCTCGATCTGTCGTTGACCTTCGAGCCGCCGGCGGACAAGCGGTCGCTCGATCCCGCGCTTTACACCGGACCGGCGTTTGTCTTTGCGACGGTGACGCCCATCGTGCTCGACCGGCATCTGAAAGAGAAAGGAGCCGCGCGTCAGGAAGAGACCGCCGGACAGATCGCCGCGGCATGCCGCAATATCGGTCTACCCGAACCGGAAGCGGTCGTTGTTGACAAGCATTCGGCCATTGAGGGCGCCCCCTCTGCCTATCCGTCCGGCAAATCGCCGCGCTGGATGAACTGGCGTCTGCCGCCGTCGCTGGCCAGTCGTCAGCTCACCCACGCCGTGATCCGCTTCGCCGAGCCCATCGACGGCCCGGTGATCCTGGGCGCGGGACGGTTCGTGGGATTGGGGTTGTGTCGCCCCGTGGAAGTCGAGGGCGCCGATGCTGCGCGCTGACGACTTTAGCACTTTCTTCCAGGAGGTTCATGGCTACCCGCCGTTTCCGTGGCAGAAGCGGCTGCTCGCGCAGGTGGCGGCGAAAGGCGAGTGGCCCCACACGCTCGATCTGCCGACCGGATCGGGCAAGACGGCGGCGATCGATATCGCGCTGTTCCATCTGGCGCTGGAAGCCGATCACTTCGCGGAGCGGCGCGCCCCCGTCCGCATCGCCTTCGTAGTGGACCGCCGGTTGGTGGTGGACGATGCCTTTGAACGGGCGCGCATGCTTGAAGCGGCGCTTGCCGCGCCGGCCGGCGATGTGACCGTGCGTGTGGCCGAGCGTCTCAAAGTGCTTTCCGGCGATGGGCCGCCGCTCATCGCGCGGCGCCTTCGCGGCGGCATCCCGCGCGAAGACGATTGGGCGCGCACGCCCTCGCAACCGACGGTGTTGTGCTCCACCGTCGATCAGGTCGGCTCACGGCTCCTATTTCGTGGCTATGGCGTTTCCGATTCCATGAAGCCGGTCCATGCCGGCCTGATCGGTTCCGATTGTCTGATTCTTCTCGACGAAGCCCATCTCGCTGAACCATTCAGGCAAACAATGGATTGGATCGGCGTCTATCGCGGTCCGAACTGGCGAGAGTCCGTTATCGTCGCGCCGTGGGGCTCCGCCCTCCTGACCGCCACGCCGGGAGAAAAGTCAGCAGACGTTTTTTCGCTCGACGATGAGGACAGATCGAATCCGGTCTTGAAGCAGCGCCTGGAAGCCGCGAAGCCCGCGTTCCTCATCGCACCCGCCAAATCAAAAAGGGAGGCGGAACGCACGGCCGAAGCTGATGACGAGGATGAAGAGCGTGGCGGCACCGACGACATCGCGCACCGTGCGTCGGCGATTGTCGAAGAGATTCGAAAGGCGCGCCAACATTTTGAGCATGTGGGCCATGGTGCGATGCGACCGGCGATCGGCGTCGTCGCAAATCGCGTCGGGCGTGCTCGCGCCGTATTCGAGAAGCTTCGGCAAATGTTCGCGGAAATAGCCGAGGA
>Ga0116129_1002075_pt1 | contig 10429 bp, 7 predicted proteins | sample June2015DPH_17_2_FD_89732 | JGI IMG/M metagenome (GOLD analysis project Ga0116129, IMG submission 89732) | Peatland microbial communities from SPRUCE experiment site at the Marcell Experimental Forest, Minnesota, USA - June2015DPH_17_10 | ecosystem: Environmental > Terrestrial > Soil > Wetlands >...
GGCGGGTGGAGTTCGACGCGACGCCGCTCGAGGATGCAACCACCGAGATGAATCGGTACACCACCACCCGTGTAATTGTTTCCGATCCCGAAGTTGCTAAATTGCGCATCGGCGGAGTATTCCGAGCCGGCGACTCCGACGAGTTCGTGAAGGTTGTGGCGTCGGCCCTCGGACTGCAGGCCGAGAGGAATGGGAACAACATCGTGCTTTCCCGATCGACGCAGCCTCTGTCGCCAATGGCTCGATGACAGTGGCTAGCCGTCTATAGCTCGTCCAGCGAACCGAGCAGCCGTCTTTTTTGCGCCTTTCCCAAAGCTGAGAACTTGAGAATGAAGTCGGCGAGATCTTCATCCTCACAATAAAAGTAAGGGGCAGGTACATGCATCACGGCGGCCAAACGCGTCAGCGTCTGCAGATCCGGCATGTGCTTCCCGCGCTCGTACTGGTTGATTCGCGCGCTGGCGGAGAATTCATCGATTCCCGCCTTAATGCCGAGTTGCTTCTGCGAAAAGCCGGCTCGCAGCCGCGCCGCCTTAAGGTGCTTCCCAACAATCGAAATCCCAGCCATCTGCGCCCCATTTGCCGATGGGCTCAGAGACTCTTAGCTTTGGCGTTGACGCGATACTCAGACTTCCTTAGTATCGGCAGTCGACGAAGCCGGCGGCCGGCTGAAGGGACATAGCTAAGGACGCATCAATGCACCGAAGAACGTCGCCGTTCATCGTAAAGAAATCTACGAGCGCATTCCACACGAGCAGCATCCTGCACGTTTGACGTAACACCTCGGCGTGGGACCCCTCAATTGGGCCACGACGCTTGTCGAAACTCTTCGCCGCGAACGGCGCGATTTTCTATTCCCATTTTTTCGCACGCTGCATCGGGCGCCGGCGGCACATTGCGAGATGAACTCGAAACTACGCGCAAGAAAATGTTCTATGTAGATTCTGATTACTTTTCATGAATCGTCCTCTTCGCTTAGGAATGCATCCGAATAAACACAAAGGATGCGAAACAACGGGAGGCTTCGATGCATAGAATTTCCGGTCGCGTTCGCTTTTCTTCGACGCCATTTGTTTTCCTTTTTGCATTCTGGTGCGCCGGTGCCGATGCGCAGACGCTCGTTCACTTCGACCTGCCGGCGCAGTCCCTCGCACGGTCGCTCAACGAGATCGGAACGGCGACGAATACGGATGTGGGATTCAGCGCGACACAGGTCGCCGGGCTTCTCGCGCCGCCACTCAAGGCAGATCTCACCGTGGACGGTGCGCTAGCACGCGTGCTCGTCGGAACCGGATTGCGACCGAAGCATCTTGACGACCATACGATCGTGATCGCCACGGCGGAGGCGATGGAACGATCCGTACCTGCCGGTCCACAAGCGGATTTGTTGCACATCGCAAAGGTCGCCGACAATTCAACGCAGCAAATGCCGGCCCAGACCGATGCGCCCGTTCCGCGCGATGTGACGAATTCCTCGGGCAACGTCAGTCCTAGTCCGCGCGACGATCTGGAGGAAGTGGTCGTTACCGGTACGCACATTCGCGGCATCGACAACAAGACGAACCCGATAATCGTCATTGACCGAGATCAAATCGATCGCAGCGGATACTCCTCGACGCAGGACCTGTTCAACTCGCTCCCGCAAAACTTCACCAGCGGCGACGCGAGCGCAGACGGCATTTACAGCGGGAACGCCAATGCCGCCAGAAACGCCGACTATGGATCGGGTGTCAATCTTCGAGGTCTTGGACCCTCATCGACTCTGGTGCTGCTCGATGGACATCGCCTGGCGCCATCTGCCTTGGGCTCATTCGTCGATGTATCGCTCATTCCACTTTCGGCCATCGACCGCGTGGAAATTATGACCGATGGTTCCTCAGCCATTTATGGCTCGGATGCCGTTGGGGGCGTCGTCAATATCATCTTGAAGAAAGATTACCAGGGCGCCGACACAACCGCTCGATTCGGCAGCGTCACGGACGGATCTCGCCACGAGGAATTGCTCGCTCAGACACTGGGTACGACCTGGAGCGGCGGCAATATTGTGGGGACATTGCAATACCAGCAGCAAAGCGCGCTCCCAGCGATCGAACGCGATTTCGCGTCTGCGCTTCCGAGCCCCAATGACCTGTTGCCAGAAACCCGCAGCTACGGCGCCACGTTGGTTGGGCGCCAAACGATCACCGACGGCCTGGAGTTCTATGGAGACGTGCTCCTATCGCAGCGAGATTTCACCCAAGGTCAAAGCTTTTTCGAAGGCTCACCCACCTTGGATGACATTGCCGCCACGTACAGTGATGGGACTGCGCAAACCGTCGATATTACGCCCGGTCTTCGCTACCAGTTATCTGACCGATGGTCAGTTGAGTTGAACGGGCTATACGGGCGCCAGAAGACAACCGCCAACTTGGCCTCCAGCCTTCTTTCTACGCCGTTATCGACTGAGTCCGAGACTTCTCGATTCACTGAGAAGTCTGCCGACCTCATAGTCAACGGTCGCGTCGCCGCCATGCCCGCAGGTGACATTGGGCTCGCGGCGGGTATGTCCTATCGAACCGAAGACCTCGATGCGATCGGCGTGCAGACGCCTGGCGATGTCGTCACAAGTCAAGGTGAACATCGGGACATCGCTGCCGCCTTCGGCGAACTCTACGTACCTATCGTTGGTAGAGAAAACCACATTCCCTTGGTGGACGCGCTCGAACTTTCAGCAGCGGTCCGCCGAGATCACTATTCTGATTTTGGATCCACCACAAATCCACGAATCGGTTTGCATTGGGCGCCGTGGACGGACCTTTCCCTCAGGGCATCCTACGGCAAATCATTTCGTGCGCCCAGCGCGGCCGAGGAATTTTCCGAAAGCCCCTTGTTCCAAACAATCGTTTCACTTCCACCACTCCTGGTGAGCCCAACCGGGGGCCTTGCGTCTGTGCTTCTGGAGGAAGGCAGCAAGGTGCTGACCGCCGAACGCGCGCGCACGGAGGATTTCTCAATTGAATATAAACCATCCGGCATCGAAGGATTTGTCGTGAATGTCGGTTACTACGACATCAGGTACACGGATCGGATCATCACTCCCAGTTTCAATGCTAACGCACTCATCGAGCCCAATGTGTATGGATCTCTCGTTACGCCGGTGCCAAGCGACGCCGCAGCTCAGGCGATCATTGACGCTGCCGTGGCGTCCGGCAGTCAATTTGACAATTTTTCCGGTACGGGGGCTACTGGCATTCGCTACCTCCTTGATCTTCGCCAACAGAATGCCGCGGCGGTCGATCAGAACGGATTTGATATTACTTCTCGGTATTCGAAACCCATTGCATCGCACACGCTTATCGCTCAACTGAACATCAGTTACATCGACAAGATAAACACCCAGCTGGTGCCGGGCGCAGCATTCGACAATCTGGTCAATACGGTGATGAACCCGGTGAAATGGCGGGGGCGTTTGGATCTCGCCTGGGCGAGCAATCGCTGGTCGGTCGGCGGGGCCTTGAACGCTGTGGGTAGCTATGTCAATACCGCGAGCGTGGGAAACCCGGCGGTTGCTTCGTGGACAACCGTGGATCTGAATGCAACGATCAACCCCGGCGCCTATTTCCAGGCAGTCGGATGGAAAGGTGTCTCTCTGTCGTTGATCGCGCTGAACGCGCTAAACCGAGATCCGCCCTTCGTCGACGCGGCGTCGCTGTTCCAAGTGAATTACGACCCGTCGAATGCCAGCCCCCTGGGCCGCTTTGTCGCATTGACGGTAAAAAAGAAATGGTAACGCGTTTGGGGCGGACTTCACCGCGTGGATTGCTTCATACAATCTTCGCTGCCACGTTTGTGATATTGGGCTACCAAGCCAATTCTGCCACCCTCGATGGGCGTCAGACATTTTCGATCAGAGACGAGATAGAAACTGCGAGATTCAAGCTCAACGAACGCAAGGAATCCGCGTTTATCTCTCCCGATGGCACAGGGTATGTATCGATGTTGATTCGGGGTGACGTGGCCGGCGACGGTGTCTGGGGAGAAATCGTCTATGGCAAGCTCAACTCACTCGAAAGTGCGAAACCCAAGACGGTCGCGCGGTTGTTCACCAAGGGATTGGGATCGGGCGAGGGATTCGGCTCCGGGGCGGGCTCCGGCGGACTGCTCCTGCAGGCAAAGAATTGTCCTGGATGGATCGACAATCAACGGGTTGCCATTTTGTGGGAGAGCCCCGGCCACGGAATTCAAATCTTTTCCGTCAACGTCGTTACGCATGAGCTAACGCAGCTCACGCATGAAGCGGGCGAAATCGTTGGATTTCTCGCCGGCCCAAATGGTTCGTTCGTCTATGACGTCTCGGTAAAATATCCGCGGGAATCATCGAGTCGATTGCTGGACAACGGGTTCTCGGTCACCAGTACCGACGCGATGGTATTGCTCGGGGGAATCGTTGACGGAGTTCGTGCGTTCGACTTTGGCATGGTCAGGCGCGTCGTATTGACAGTGCATGGAACAGACATTTCATCGCATCCGGTGGCGGTCGGCAGCATCTACGGCAGCTTCTCCTTCTCGCAGCTGGGCGGGCAACCGGGCGGCCATCTGTTCTCGCCCGATGGTAAGCAAGTCATTCTGGACGCCGGCGTCGCCGACGTGCCGCAGGCGTGGAGCGTCTACCAGGGTTTCATCGCGGAGTCATTGCGGGCACATGCCCGCAATCCTAACGGCATGCGCGCACAGTGGGTATATCAGCTGATGCTGGTTGACATCGCTACGGGGCAGGCACGCTCGTTATGGGACGCCCCCGGCCCGACATTCAATCCGATGTCGAGAATAGCCTGGTCGCCTGACGGCGCCGACATTCTGATCGCACCGACGCTTTTGCCGCCGGATAGCAGTGATAACGCCGGGCTATCCGGTAGGGCGGCGGCCGTCGTGGATGCTACAAGCGGAAAGTACGTCAAAATACCGATTGAACCAGGAGATGCTGAACACATTCAGTCCACCGAATGGCTGTCTTCGAACGTCATCGAGATTCGTCTCATGGGCGGAGAATTGATCAGATATGAAAGGAAGGACAACCTTTGGCGGAAAGTGGCGTCGGATGAACGTCCAAAGCCCAACGCGTTAGCTCGCGAGCCACCGAACCGTGTACGCATTGAGCTGCGGCAGGGTTCGAACGATCCACCGGTACTTTACGCCGTGGATTTGCGCACGGGGCAAAGCCGAGCGGTGCTGGATCCCAATCCAAACCTTCGTGCTCACTTTGGACTCGGAAATGTGGATTTTGTGGAATGGACCAACACGGACGGCCGAAAGTGGCGAGGGCGTTTGTACTATCCCACCGACTATGAGCGGGGTCGACGCTACCCGCTGGTCATTCAAACTTATGGTTATGCCGACAAGAGCGAGTATTCGCTGACAGGCCAGGGTGGGCTCGAAGGCGTGGCATTGGGTCCGGTTTGGTCTGCATACCTCGCGCAGCCCCTCGCCAGCATCGGGGTTGCGGTATTGCAAATCGGCGGCCCCGAGGGCGGACCAAGACCTTTCGAAGAGATGACCGACATCGAGAGGATAAAATCAGTAGGCACAGCGTTGCAGACGGCGGCGGAGCACTTGGTAAGCGTAGGACTCATCGACGGAGCGAGAGTTGGCGTAATGGGCCACAGTGCACAGGCCAGAGTCGTAGAACATGCGCTCGTCGACTCTGATTTCCCTTACGCCGCCGCCATTGCGGGCGACTATGCCGACGACAACTACATGCAAGCGGCTTTGTTTGGTTGGGACCATGAATTTGGGCAGTCCTTCCCCTTCGGCGATGGCCTGAAAACATGGCTGGATGAATCGCCCGCGTTCAATGTCGAACGCGTGCGAACTCCCTTACAACTGTTGCTCTATAGCTCCAGCGAAGGCAATACAACATTACTCTGGCATTGGGAAATGTTCAGCCGACTGCGGTTTCTGCATAAGCCGGTGGAGCTCTACGTGATCCCGGACATCAAGCACGGAAGTCATCAGATTCAGAATCCGAGGCAACAGCTCGCGCTCCAAGGACGCGCCATGGATTGGTGGCGGTTTTGGCTGCTGAACCAAGAGGACGCGGATGCCGGTAAGCGGGAGCAATATGAGGAGTGGCACATCCTCCGAGATCAACATGCGGCCGACCTCAGTCACCCGCGCTCACCACGGCTAACCTGGACCTATACGGCGAACTGAACCAGCACGCCCCAGTCTGCGCGTCTTAGCAATGGCGCGGTCATGTGGCGACCCGCTGACCGCGAGAAGCGTCGAAGTGCCTCGACCATAACTCCAGGTCCATGAAGGCGTAAAGCTCACCGACGAAGGAGCTTTTGTCTCTCCCGCCACCGCCGAGCAAATCGTCAATGGCGTCGGTATTTATCAGTTCCTTTGCGGCAAGGTTGCCGCCGCCCAATGTTTCACGAATAAATTCTCTATTGCCCATTGTCATGTCTTCGAACGAGCCCGGCGCCCGGTCCTTCCAGCGGCGCCTGCAAATCGCTGCGGGTATGTCGTCGGCGAACGCCCGACGTGCGAGTCCACGTTCGTAGCCGCGGAGAAAATGGACATAGAGAGGGATGCTCAAGGCGAGTTCAACAACGGGTTGTGCATATAGCGGCGCAACACGTTGTGGATACATTTCGCACGCGTCGCGAAATGGATCGTAGAATGATGGAGTGTTCAGCAGATTCCCCATTCGCCAGATAGTGCGCCATGGGACGCGATCGAGTTCGCGAAACCACGCATGCGGGTAGCTTGTTTCATCCCGCACTGAATTACGCAACGTCTTGTCGCCAAGGCCCGTCGACATCAACAATCGTTCGCGAAAATCACGCATCTGGGGGCCGAAACACCAGCGGCGCAGCCCATCGCTGAGGATCTTCCAGGCCAGGGAATCCTTGTATAAGGCGACTTGAGCCGCGAGAGGGATGATTCGCCACTTCAAATGCTCGCGACTTAGGAAATCGTCTATGACCAAGCCGACGGCCTCTCCGCCGAATATCGAATCCCCCCCGTCACCGGAGAAAATCGCCGTGTGTCCTCGCGCTTCCGCCGCGCGGGTTTCGTTCGCACTACCTCCCAAATACGGCATCAAAGGCACCGGGGCTGCGAGGGGGCGCATCCCCAATATTCCATCCACGCGAAAATGCTTCATATCGAGTGGATGCTCGATATGCTCGGTAAAGGCAACGTGCTCCGCGGCAAGGCGAGCCCATCTTCGTTCATCCGAGTTTCCGTGCGGCACATAGCAAGTGAAAGCGGTAATAGCCGGGCTTGTGGGCACTTTCTGCAGACAACTTGCGATGATCGACGAATCCAGGCCGCCGGACAGCCGAAGCAATATCCCGTCATGGCAGTTCGCCAAGGTGTGGGCTACCGAACGCACCGTCGCGCGCAGCGCTTTCATTGCGAAGCGCTCATTGTCGATCGCAGTCGCGGATTCGGCGAAATCGACGGGATTCCAATACACCATTCGCCGTGGGCTGCTTGCGCTGTTCGAGTCCACGTGCAGGCATTCACCCCGGCTGACTTGAGATACTTCATTCAGGCAATTTAAGTCCGTATCGAAGACTCCGCCACCGATTCGGCGCGCGACGAATGACCAATTGACCGAGAATTGAAGTTGAAGATCCAGGCAATCTGAGATCGACGAGAAGACAATTGTGACTCCGCGCCATGAGGTGCAAAAACAGGGAAGATTGCCGGTGGGATCCTTTAGTACGCGCGTTAGGTTCGGGATGGTCTCATCCGGCAGAATTGCAATATAGTCGCCCCAATAGTGGGATATCAAACGCCGGCCATTCGAGCGCACGATTTCCCGCGATTGTTCGCGCCCAAGATCGGCAATGCGTGCCGGGGAATCATCCTCGAATGAAGCATTGCGGCGATAGAGAAACCCCAGCACGACGCCGGACTCGTTCGGCATGATCCGGGCGTCGTATGTGTTGGGGACAGGATCCGCGTAGATCACGGACAACCCTCGCCGATTGAGCGCCACCGAAAAGCCTTGCAGCTTGGAATTCGCCCGGAGCGAGAGCGCCTTGGCAGCCTCGGCCTGAGAGCGATCGCCGGAGTTCCAAATGAATGCTAAATACCGAAACACTTTGAATCACCCAACGGATCACACCGCCAGTATGGCGGTAAAACCGCAGACCTTTTCCGGATTGGTATCGAGAAGATAGTTGCCGTGCTGAACCCAACTATGGGCGCCCCACGGATCGACCTTCACCCCCAATACCAACCGTGGAAATTCGTTGTAGTGCGCCAGGAAGCGTACAAGCGTGAGCGCGTGCAGGAGGCAATGCCCGCCTGCAACGAATGCGTATGGCCGAATTCGACGAAAGACCGAGACCAATTCGCTGGTCCGCCTCCAGTCGAAATCGTAGCCATTGCGTATGGCGTCAGTACGACGCATATGAATCCTTTGTATCACGGACGCTATCGGCCGGAATCGCAGCACGAAAAAACTCGCGATGAGCGCGTAGAAGAACACGGCAACATGGCCAATATAGGTCCTTGCATCGCTATCGATTTCATCGCCTATAGCGACGAGTTCGCCATCCAGGCGAACGGAAGCTTGCGGAATAGCGCGTGGCTCGTGCGGACCGAGACGGATAATTTCTCGACTCGAGAAAGAATCAATCAATTCTTGCTCTGCAATACGTCGTGATGGCGGGGATGAATCTGATGATCGCGCCGGCCAGTCCTCCACTACGCGCTCCAGCTCGCGTGCCTCAGCCTGACCGATGCCGAGGTATCGATTGCGACGCAGATCCAGAATAACGGCGCCGTGTCGCGTCTGTGCAACGAAAACAAGATTCGCGAGCCAGTATCGGGAGCTACTGGCACACCCTGCAGAAGTCGCACATTCCGAGTGCTCATTCGCGAGTTCGGTTGCGGAATCACAAGTCGGAATGCGAGGTCTGGTGTTGTGTTTCATCGGTTACCGTGTGTTCTCCAAGGAATCCAATGCGTCGACAAAACCGGGTGTGCGTTTGACACGCACACCCGTGCACCCAATGGTGCGATTAAAACTCAGCCTCCGAGTGTACCTACGGTAAATTGGCTATCCATGGTCACTGGAGGAGCGATTTGCCTTGTCTCGTTCGTGACCGGTCCCAGGTCCACGAAAAATGAAGCCAGATCGCGCCGTGAGCCGGCGGAATCCCTCTGTTCTGGGGTCTTCCCAATTCCGTAAGTTCTAGTATTCATAACGTAGTCCTCTGATTGCGGTGATGACAAATAGGCCATCGGAGATGGCGTGCTTGACGTCATCGCGTTGCCGATGATTTGTCAACGAGTGATTCTGTTTCGAGAGATAGAAGGAACTTTCGTCTGTCAAAACGAGAGGGAAGCGCTGTAGTACGTCATGGGGGAATGCCTCAGTACTTGCGGCTGATGGTGATGGCATCTGCAATCTAGATTGCTATGAGTAGTTATAGCTCAATCACGGAGTTAGAAGTCGCTGCGTGGCTGAGCGGGCAGCAAGACTCAGATTACGCAACGACCGTGATGAACAGCTCGCGACCACCAGTAGAACGAGGTCGCATTTTTACCTGCGGCGCGCGCTCTCCGACACCGCAGTAATGAAACAACTGGTCAGGCCATGCATCAACACAACATGAGAGAGGTTCTACCCGACACTGCAAAGCATGCATAACTACAGGGTATTGCCGCCACCGTTGACGAGCACTTATAGTTAGTGCGTAGCCGCTCTGCGCGTGCTCGAGAGTCGAAGGCGAAATGAGTGCCCACGCGCTCTGAATAGTCGGGCGATTCGCTGGTAAGTGCAGAACGCGCTGCGAGGAAATGCAGAATCGAGTGCCGGATAAATGGGTGCGGCGACGAGATGGCATCACTGTCGTGACAGAGATTCACGCAGTACGCAAGGAGGATTATAAATGCCCCGGCTCAAACGACTATCACCTATTCAACACGGGTCGTATTACATCGCGTTGCATGCCGATCGCGGACGTAGCCTGGTCACGAGCACCGCAGATATCAAGATGTTCTTGGACGTTATGCGCGTGACGCTTCATAAAAAGGGTGCGGAGTTGCACGGCGGATACGTTGCGAAAAATGAAGTGCATCTCGCGATTCGAAGCGGTGGCGCGCCTGTCAGTGCAATTACGCGCAGCCTCTGCCATGAGTACGCGCGACGTTTCAACCGGGAGCACCGCGAGAGCGGCGGCCTGTTTCGACCGCACGCTCATATCCTTCTGATTCAGCAACGACGGTGGCTCGTGCCTCTGGTTCATTTCATCCATTGGATCCCAAGACTTCGATCGCTTCAGTCCGGCGACAGCGAGTACTCGTGGAACAGCGACGCGGCGTACCGTGGACACGCGCGTCAGCGAGGACTCATCACTCACGCCGTGCTTCACATCTTGTCCGGCGGTGTTCGGCGCCGCGAAGTCCAAGAGCAGGCTTATCGTGA
>Ga0116129_1002077_pt1 | contig 10423 bp, 12 predicted proteins | sample June2015DPH_17_2_FD_89732 | JGI IMG/M metagenome (GOLD analysis project Ga0116129, IMG submission 89732) | Peatland microbial communities from SPRUCE experiment site at the Marcell Experimental Forest, Minnesota, USA - June2015DPH_17_10 | ecosystem: Environmental > Terrestrial > Soil > Wetlands...
CGGGATTTCCGTCGGCGCTGCAGCATCCTCAATGACTGCTGGCGGCGGTGTCTCAGCAGGATCGGGCGGACGAATGAATTCTTCGGAGGCCGTCGTTATCGATTTCGGCTCGTCGGCGGACAAATGGCAAAGGACATCAGCTTCCTCCGCAGCCACCACATCCATGACATCGGTCGGCAGCGGACACGAGATTGTCTGAACGTCTTCGGCGCGAGAGGCATGAACGGACGCAAATGAGAAGGCGAACACAGCAACGCCAACCACGAAAGCGCTGGCGGAATTAGCGAAAATCGACTTCAGCTTCCTCATATGTTTTACTCCACTGACACACGCATGACTTTACCGGTTCCGAGGCATCCCGACGGCTGCGAACCGTTGACGGACCGTCAGATCGAGACGTCATGGTGAGAGCGACCGGTTAAAGAAGTCCTTCAAATTTTAAGTTCCGCGCGGTCGCCGTTGCGCCTACCCTGGTAGTCTGGGCGACTTGGTGCAGACCCGCGGCGCCATCTGGCGAGGGCTGGGGTCAGCTTGCCTGGGCGACCTTCGCCACTTCCTCGACAACTTCATCCTCGCTTTTGACACCCGCCTCTTCCCCCACATCGTGAAGCTGCGCGAGGACCGCGCGTGCGCGTCGCTCGACGGCCTCCCGCGTCTGGTCCAGCACCGCATGCGGGCCCGCCGGCATCGCGGCCACCGCGGCTGCGGCCGGGCCGGCCTCGGCAAGTGCTGATTGCGCCAGCGCGCCGACGCGGTCGATGACCTGCTTGGGATTGAGTCCGCAATCGCGGGCGAAACGCTGCCAGTCGTGCCCGGTAAGATCATCGCCCCGGCTTTTGCCGGCGATCTTCTGGGCGAAGTTCTTGGTGACGTTCACCCAGACCTCGCCGCACATCACATCGTAGAGTGGCGCCAGCGACGCGCCGTTGCCGCGGATCATGATCGAGTAGTTCTTGGCATGGGCGTCGGTGTTGCAGGCAAGAACGTTGACGATGACCATGTCGAGCAGGCGGACGATATCGGTCGGCGGCATGTGCCGGCGCGTGATAGCGAACATGTCCTTCAAGGTCGGCCCGCCAACTCCGGTATGGTTGGATTCATACTTGGCGGATGGCGGGGTCCCCAGCGCCTGACAGTAGTCCTCCTGGTGCAAGCGCCGCCAACGGCCACCGACATTGGTGCGGTCGTAGCGGTCGACCAGCAGATAGGTTCTCTGGCCGGCCCGGCCAGTGGTGACCGGCGAGGTCGTGATCTTCATCCGTCGCGCCAGCGCCAGGCAGAACGCTTCGTTTTGGACACCGCCCGCAAGGCGCGGCGAATCTGGCTTGAGGATGTGCGTCGAGGGCGAACCGTTCATCGGAATGCAAATGCGGCCGGCCTCATCGACCGCGACGGCGATTTTCGTCTGCGCGCCGGCGAGCGACATCGAGACGCCTTCCTCGCCGACGAGGAACGGCTTGTTCGGCAGATCCTCCAGGACCTTCTCGAGTTCGTCCGGCGTGCCCACCGGTCGCCATTGCACCGTCGAGGTTCGCCCCGGGTGGCCGATCGAGAGCGCGCCGGCGGTGTCGCCGCCGATCGCGGACAGGAGACCGATCACATCGCTGCGCGCCATGCCGAGAAGTTGCCCCAGCGTTCGCAGTTGCTCGCTTTCCGGCAGCAGATTGGCGGCCCAGGGCAAAAACGTGTCGGGACCGATGCGCTCCGGTTTGAACGGCATCGTGGTCGAGATCGGAAAGGCACCTCTCAGCGCCATCCAGTCGGGATCATAGGTGAAGCCGGGCCCGCTTTTGTCGACATCGATCGAACCTATGAGCCGCTGCTCAAAATATACCAGCAGACCGGCCATCCGGCTCCTCCACCTCTTCAGGCAAATCCTGTTCGGGTAAATCGGGCAGTTCGGCAGCCCCCTCGGCTTGAGACGCGACGCCGGAGGCCAGGATGTCGGCTGGGCTGAGCCCCAGGGCTTCTGCCACCAGGAGGCTGCGCCCAAGCTGGCACGACGGCTTGCCGGCTTCGAGTTCGATCAAGAATCTGCGGCCGACACCGGTCGCCAGCGCAAGCTGGTCCTGGCGCATGTCGAGGGCCTTGCGTCGGCTGCGGATCAGCGATCCGAACGCCGACGCCGAATTCGAGGCTCGGCGGTCAATCGTGCTGCTGTCGTCGTCCACCGGGATGTTCCTGAGCGGGAATAAAGCATCGTAAAGGATCGAAGGTTAAGGAAATGCTCCCGATGGGGAACATTCTGCGGTCCGGAGGCCGGCCCAGGCGCAAAAGTGCCCGTTCAGGAGCATTGGAGCCGAGCGCGGGAACGGCGGGAGCCGCGAAAGCGTTGATCCGGGGCAAAATAAAAAAGGAGTCTACAATGAAGATGACCCTATTGCTTTGCGCGCTCGCGGCCAGTGTCCTGTTCTCGGCCCCGGCGCTGGCATTGTCCGGCGGACCGGCCCAATACGCGCCGCCTTATGCGTATCCCAGTTACTGCGCGCAATGCCTTCACCCCTACCGCCATGTCCGCCACCATTGGGGTCGCTACGCACACGCCTACTGAGCTGGCGAATTCCACACTATGGCGAGAACATAACGCCCGGGTCCAAATAGGCATTGGTGAAGGACGCGCCGGCATCGGCTTCCTTGGTGCCGAAAATCTTCTTCACCAGATCGAAGTCGCTCTGCACGCGCTGCGGGTCGAGCCAGCCGACCGGGTGGCCTGACGTCTTCACCAGCGTCGCCACCAGCTTCCAGGAATCTCCAAGAACCTTGACGTCCTGGCTAGCGGCAGTCGCGACCGCCGCGACGCAGGGGTCGGGCTTCACCACGCACGCCGCATAAGCTTGCTGCGATACTTTTACGAAATTGCGGACCGTGTCGGCGTGACTCTTGGCCCAGGCACCATTGACGAAGAACGTATTGCCGTAGGGGTTGAAGCCGATGTCGAACAGGCGCAGATACCCCATGTCGTCGCCGAGCACTTGTTCCGCGATGTTGTGAAAGTAATAGAACTGGGTGGTGGCATCGATAGCGCCGGATTGCAGCGCGGCGAACTTGGCGTCCGGCGCGATGTTGACCCAGCTCACCGCATTGGCGTCGATGCCGGCGACACTCGCGATGACGGGCCACATCTGACGCGCCGCGTCGGATGGCGGTGCGCCGATCTTGCGGCCCGCAAGATCCTTCACGGTCTTGATGCCTTTGCTCTTCTTCCAATAGATCGTGTAGGGCGAATTGGAAAAGATCACCATGGCGCCCACGAGGTCGGCGCCCTCGCTGCGCGCCTGCAGCGCCGTCGGCATGTCGACGATGCCGATCTGGGCGGCGCCGACGCCGGCGCGCTGGGCCGCGTAACCGGAGCCCTTGCCGGTTTCGATGGTGAGGTCGACGCCGGCCGCCATGTAGAGGCCTTCCTTCTGGGCCCAGTAGATCGGCGCGTGGTCAGCGCCGGGGGTCCAATTCAGCACCAGCGTCACCGGCTCGGCGACCGCGCTCTCGCAAAATCCAGCGAGAGCCAATCCGAGCACCAATCCAAACGCCACAGTGGTCGATCGGCGTGTCATGTGTTGTCTCCTTGGCGGTTGCGACGCGGCTACGTCATGCCCAGCAATTCATAAATCCGGCGCGTGTAGGTTCCGAACGCCTCGTGGGTCTTGATCCCGAGGTCGCGTACGGCCGGCAGCACGATCTCGATGCGCGCCGCCATGCGGGCAGGCCGCGCCGTCAGCACCACCACCTGGGTGCCGAGAAACACCGCCTCGGTGATACTGTGGGTGACGAACAGGATGGTTTTCCCGCTCTGCTGCCAGATGCGGCGCAGCTCCACATTCATGCGCTCGCGGGTCAGCGCGTCGAGGGCGCCGAACGGCTCGTCCATCAGCACCAGCTTGGGATCGTGGATGAAGGCGCGGGCGATGGCGGCGCGCTGCTGCATGCCACCGGACAGTTCGTAGGGGCGGCTCGCCTCGAAGCCGGCGAGGCCGACCAGCTTGAGCAATTCGCGCGCCCGCTCGCGGCTCTCGGCGGCTGGCAGGCCGAGGATTTCAGCCGGCAGCAGCACGTTGTCGATGACGCTGCGCCACTTCAGCAGCAGCGGCTGCTGGAACACCATGCCGATGTCGCGGGCGGGATCGAACGGCTGGCCGGCGCAACCGATCCGCACCTCGCCCTCGTCCTGCCGGTTGAGCCCGGCCACGATCTTGAGCAGCGTGCTCTTTCCGCATCCTGACGGCCCGACCAGCGAAACGAATTCGCCGGGACCGACGTCGAAGCTCACATCCGAGACCGCCAGAAGGCTGTTTTGCCGCCCGCCATAGGATTTGCGCAGCCGGTCGAGCTTGACGAACGGCTCCAGCGTGGGCGCGCTCATGACACCCTCGCATCCGCCGGCACGATGGCGCGCTCGGTGAGGATCACGATGCCGTAGAGCGCGACCCCGATCAGCGTCACCAGGGCGAGCGCCATGAACATGCCGGGGGTGTCGAGCGTCGCCTGCAGGCTCATCATCAAGTAGCCAAGCCCCTGATCCGACCCGATGAACTCGCCCACGATGGCGCCCGCGACCGCCAGCACGGCGGCGACCCGCATGCCGGAAAAGATGAAGGGCAACGCGCTCGGCAACGCGATCTTAGCGAAAATCTGCCAGCGCGAGGCGCGGATGACGCGAACCAGGTCGATCAGGTCGGGCTCGACCTCGGCGAGGCCGCGCGACGTGTTGATCACCATCGGGAAGAAGCAGATCGCGAAACCGATGACGATGTTCGGCCCGACGCCGTAGCTCAGCCACACGATGAAGAGCGGCGCCATGGCGACTTTGGGGATCATGTTCAGGGTGACCAGCAGCGGCATGGTGGCGCGGTTGACCGCCGGCCACCAATTGAACACCACGGCGAGTGCGACCCCGACCAGGACCGCGAGCGAGAACCCGCCGAACACCTCTATGGCGGTCGCGACGACGTGCCGGGGCCAGTTGTAGCGCGGCACCCACAAGGTCGCGATGGTCTCGGCCGGCGACGGCAGGATGAAGCGCGGCACATAGCGCGACGCCTCCCACCACAAGGCCACGAAGGCGACATGCACCAGGATCGCGACCCAATGGCGGCCGCAGAACGCCACCACCGCATAGCTCGGCCCGCCTGGATGCCGCGGCCCGGCTATGCCCGCTACCCCGGGGGGTTGTTCCGCGATGTCTGCCACGCCAACACCATTCGCTGAAGGCTTGGTTTCTGCTGAACCCACGGCCGCGCCTAATAGGTACCGGTGCGGACGTCGAAATGGGTCGCCTTGCCGAGGCTCGCCATGCCGCGTTCGAGCCAATCGCCGGTCCACTCTACCATGCGTTCGAGCGGCACCTCGGGATAACCGAACAGCCGCGCGGCCCGGCTGGTGTTGGCGATCCAGGCGGTATCGTTCTCGCGGCCGGCGAAAACCGGAGCCTTGCCGAAGCGGCGACCGAAGGCTGTCGCGAGCGCGCGGATGCTGACGATCTCGGGGCCACTGACATTGAGCGGCGCAGACGGCACCGTGCAGTGCCGCAGCGCGCGCAGCGACTGGCTGCAGGCGTCGCCCTGCCAGATCACGTTGACGTGCCCCATGATGAGGTCGATGGTTTCGCCGCGCAGCACCTTGGCGCCGAGGTCGTGGAGCACGCCGTAGCGCATGTCGATGGCGTAGCTCAGCCGGATCAGCATGCCGGGCGAGCCGTTGCGACGCGAAAAGAACTGGAATGCGCGCTCGCGGCCCACGCAGGACATGGCATATTCGCCCGGGGGCCCGACCGCGTCGTCCTCGGTCGCACCGCCATGCAACACCGGCGCAAACGGGTAAACGCAAATCGTCGAATAGGCGACGATGCGGCTGTTGGCGAAATGCTCCGCCACCATGCCGGGCACATAGGCGTTCATCGCCCAGGTGGCGTCCTCGCTACCGGTGGAGCCGAACTTGCGGCCCGCCATGAACACCACGTTCTCAACCTGCGGCAAGGCCGCGACGGCGTCGCGGTCGAGCATATCGGCCTTGTGGGTCTCGACGCCGTGGCGGCGCAGGTAAGCTTCGAGATGAGGCTCGCTGAACCGCGCCACCCCGATCACGCGCCGGTCCGGACAGGCGCGTTTTGCCATACGGGCAACCGTCGGACCCATCTTGCCGCCGACCCCCACCACCATGATGTCGCCCGGAACGGCAGCGAGATCGGCGATCAGCGCCACCGACGGCCGCGACATGAAGTCATCAAGCTCATCGACGGTGGCAAACCGCTCCGGCAGATGGTCCGGGGTACGGGCCTCGCCGATCGTTGGCGTCGCCGCGTGGGACGCAGGCGCCGCGCTGATGTGGACCGACCGCGGGCCGGCACTCATGCGAGAGCTTCCATGATCGCGAGCCTTGTTGTTCGGTCCACCGGAGTCCACCCTGCATTTCAACCAGATGGTTGATTTTAGACGGGCGTCGCGGCGAGTCAAACCGCGCGCCAGCGACATTTACACCCGGACTCTGTCGCGGCCCGGACGCGCGAAGAGCGAACAGAAAGGCCCGCCGCCACCGAGGCAGACGGGCCAGTCAAGATAGCCTTTAGCCGAGCGCCCCTATTTCGGCAGGATCTCCCGGAAGAAATCCTGCATCGTAACCCATGAGCGCTTGTCGGCCTTCTCGTTGTAGGCCGCGCCCTTCGAATTGTCATTGCCGGCGGCCGGATCGGTGAAAGCGTGCACGGTGTTGCCATAGGACACCAGTTCCCAGTCGACCTTGGCGTCGCGCATCTCCTTTTCGAATCCCGCCACTTCGGGGGCCGGCACGTTCGGATCGTCGGCACCATGCAGCGCCAGCACGCGGCCCTTGATGTTCTTGTCGTCCTGAGGCGTCGGGCTGGTCAGCGGGCCGCCATGGAAGCTGACGATGCCGAGCACGTCGGCGCCGCTGCGGGCCAGTTCCAACACCCCGGTGCCGCCGAAGCAGAAGCCGATCGCCAGCACCTTGCTGGTGTCGGTCCGCGGATCGGCGCGCAGCACATCAAGTCCGGCCAGCACCCTCGCCCGCAGCAGCGCACAGTTGCCGGTGTATTTCGTCATCTCCTGGCCGGATTCGACCGGCGGCTTGGGGTGCACCCCCTTGCCGTAGATGTCGGGCGCGAACGCCACGTAACCCATCTTGGCCAGTTGCGTGGTGCGCTCCCGAACGAAGTCGCCGACGCCGGTCCAGGTGTGTACCACCAACACGGCCGGGCGCTTGCCCTGCACGGCGTCATCATAGGCGAGGAAGCCTTCGAGCAACGGCATCGCCCTGCTTGTATTCGATGGTCCGGGTCTTGATCTCCGCGCTCGCGATGCCGACTGCCCCGACGAGAACGAGCGCGGCGCACAACGCGATCGGCTTGCAATTTCGATAGCTCATGACGAACCTCCCTGATTGATCTTCCGCATGGCCGGAACGCCGGATCGGGTCCAGTTCTTTGACTGGCCGTCGGCCGGAATGATGTATCTTTTCAAAGCCGCCAGCAAGATAAACGGCGCCCGGCAGACGACAGCGACCGCGCGTCACAGCGCCGCGAGGCAAGGGGCGGCTTGAGCGGCGACGATTTGCGCGTGGCGCACCCGCTCACGTCAACCGCGCGGTTGATTTCCAGACGGCGGTGGGCAAATTGACAACCGCGGGGCCCCCGCTTATCAACCGCCGGCTCGATGAGAACCTCATGCCGCTTCTGGCTCACGACCTCCCCGCCGCCATACGCACGATACTTGCCACCGGCGCCGTGGTGCCGGCGCACCCGCTGGCGCTGACCGCGGAACGCAAGCTTGACGCTCGGCATCAACGCGCCCTCACCCGCTACTATATCGACGCCGGCGCAGGTGGCCTTGCGGTCGGCGTGCACACCACGCAATTCGCCATCCGGGACGCCGGCCTGTTCGAGCCGGTGCTCACGCTGGCGCGCGAGACCGCTACCGAATGGGCGAACCGGCCGGTCGCCATGATCGCCGGCATCATCGGCACCACCGCACAAGCGGTTCGCGAGGCCGATATCGCGGTCGGTCTTGGCTACCACGCCGGCTTGCTGAGCTTGGCCGCCATGGGCGGCGTCAACGAGGACGCATTGATCGCCCATTGCGGTGCCGTTGCGGCACGCATTCCGCTATTCGGCTTCTATCTCCAGCCGGCCGTCGGCGGCATCGTGTTGTCGGCTGGTTTCTGGCGTCGTTTCGCGGCGCTCGACAACGTGATCGGGATCAAGATCGCGCCGTTCAACCGTTATCGCACCCGCGACGTCGTGCGCGGCGTGGTGGAAGCCGGCGCGCAGGACCGCGTCACGCTCTACACCGGCAACGACGATCACATCGTGCTCGACCTTGTGACGCCTCACGTGGTGAATGTCGGCGGCCGTGACGTGACGGTGCGGATCCGCGGCGGCCTGCTCGGCCATTGGAGCGTATGGACCAAGGTGGCGGTCGAGTTGCATGCGCGCTGTCGGCAGGCTTCCGCGAGCGGCGCGATCGACGCCGACCTGCTGGCGCTCGATTCCAAGGTGACCGACTGCAACGCCGCCATATTCGACGTCGCCAACAATTTCCACGGGGTGATTGCGGGGTGCCACGAGGTGCTGCGCCGCCAGGGGCTGCTGGCCGGCATCTGGTGCCTCGATCCCCACGAAGGCTTGAGCCCGGGCCAGGCGCTGGAGATCGACCGGGTCGTCAAAACCTATCCGGAACTCATCGACGACGGCTTCGTGACCGCAAACCTTTCGCGGTGGCTGAGTTGACCGTGAAAAAGCAGGGTCAACCGGCCGACTCACGAGAGCGCTTGCTGACGGCCGCAACCGTTGAATTCGCCAAGAATGGCTTGCTCGGTGCCCGGGTCGACGCGATCGCCAAGCTGGCGAAGATCAACAAGCAGCTCATCTACTATCATTTCGGCGACAAGCAGGGGCTCTATCTCGCGGTCCTGGAGCACGTCTATGCCGATATCCGGATCAAGGAGCGCGCGCTTCATCTTGCCGACAGCGATCCGGAAACCGCGATGGCCCGCCTGGTGGGCTTTTCCTTCGATTACGTCAGCCAGAACCGCGAATTCGTGCGGCTGCTGACCAATGAGAACATTCTCAAGGCGAGGAATGCACGCCGCTCAAAGCTTATCCGCCGGACGCGTTCGCCATTGGTGCAGTTGATCGAGGAAACGCTGCGACGCGGCGTGAAGGCCGGCGTATTCCGCAAGGGCGTCGATCCGGTGCAACTCTACATCTCGATGGCCGGGTTGTGCTTCTTCTACATCGCCAATATCCACACGCTTAGCGTCCTGTTCGAGCGCGACATGCAGGAGCAGGCGGCGTTGCGCGAGCGGCGCGGTCACGCGATCGGATTCGTGCTCGGCTTCCTGACCAATACCGACGCAAAAGCCGCATCGTCGCCCCGCTTGAGCAGGCGATCGCAATGCCGATCGGGATGATGCCATTGCGCGTCGAGGATGCGCCGAAATGCCAATTGCTGTCCGACGAGGCGGGCTGGAACCAGAACGCGCACGACTGGACCTTCATCTTGCGCCAGGGCGGCGCTTACGGCGTGTGGCGCGGCGACACCCTCATCGTCAGCGCCGCCATCATGCCGTATGGTGCGACCTTTGGATGGATTTGCATGGTACTGGTGGCGGACCGGGAGCGCCGGCAGGGCCTCGCCTCACGCCTGATGCGCCACTGCATCGACGAGCTTGCGGCGCGCGGTATGGTGGCGGGGCTCGACGCAACGCCGGCCGGGCGCGAGGTCTACTTGCGTCTCGGTTTCGAGGACATCTATCCCCTCACCCGCTTCCAGGCCGACGCGATCGATCGCCATGCCGCTGCGCCGTCTCCGTTGGTGCGACGGATCGACGAGGCGCTGCTTCCGGCCATATGCCGCTATGATGCGCAAATCTTCGGCGAGGACCGGCAGGAGTTTCTCGCTGCCCTCGTCCAACGTAAGCCCATGCTGGCCCATGTGATGACGAAGGGCGGCCAGATCACGGGATTCGTGTTGGGGCGCGACGGCCGGCGATGGACCCATGTCGGCCCGCTGGTCGCCGACAATGCCGGGATCGCAATCGAACTGCTCGACACCGTGGCCGCCGAAATTGCCGGACCGATCCTGATCGACGTTCCGGATCACCATGCCGAAGTGCAGGCGTGGCTCCGGGAACGCGGCTTCGCGGTCCAGCGCGGTTATATGCGGATGCTGCGCGGCCGCTCCGCACCCATCGACGATCCCGCCCGGGTCATGGCGATCGCAGGGCCTGAATTCGGCTAGGCCGGCGAAATCAGCTGGCCTCCGGACGGCATTGCGCCGCTCCCACCAGGGCGAAGAAATTTAGCGCCGATTGGTCCCAATCCGGATGGCGGAACGAGGTCCTGATCCGCGTCTCGCAGGCGGCGCGCGCGGCCGGTTCCTCGATCCAGGTCGCCATCATGCGCCGCCACGCC
>Ga0116129_1002079_pt1 | contig 10420 bp, 11 predicted proteins | sample June2015DPH_17_2_FD_89732 | JGI IMG/M metagenome (GOLD analysis project Ga0116129, IMG submission 89732) | Peatland microbial communities from SPRUCE experiment site at the Marcell Experimental Forest, Minnesota, USA - June2015DPH_17_10 | ecosystem: Environmental > Terrestrial > Soil > Wetlands...
CCTGCCTTGGTCAGCACCTTCTCGGTCGCCGGAATCGGACCGGTGAGCATGAGTACCGGATCCGCCCCGGTCACCGCGCCGGCGCGGTAGCGCACCAGCGGCGTCAATCCCAGCCCGACGGCCATCTCCGACGTGGTCACCAGCAGCGCGGCTGCCCCGTCCGAGATCTGCGAGGAATTGCCCGCGTGGATGACACCGTCGTCCGTGAACGCCGGCTTGAGTCCGGCCAGTTTCTCGACAGTGGTGCCGCGCCGCACTCCCTCGTCGGCTACCACCGTGCCGTCGGCGCCGTCACTCGTGAACACCGGGACCATCTGGTCGGTGAAGGCGCCACTGTCCTGAGCCGCGGCAGCCCGCTCGTGGGACTGGACAGAGTATTCATCGAGCTGGGTGCGGGAGAATCCCCACTTCTTGGCGATCATCTCCGCCGACAGACCTTGGTTGAAGGAGAAGTCGTCGTAGCGGGCGAGCACTTTCGGGCCGTAAGGCATTCCGGTGGCCCGAGCCGCACCGAGCGGAACCCGGCTCATCACCTCGACGCCGCCGGCCACGACGACATCTTGCTGGCCGGACATCACCGCGTGCACCGCGAAATCGAGGGCCTGCTGACTGGAGCCGCACGCCCGGTTGACGGTGGTGCCCGGGATGGTTTCGGGCCAGCCGGCGGCCAGCACCGCGTAGCGTCCGATGTTGCTGGACTGGTCGCCGACCTGGGACACACATCCCCAGATCACGTCATCGACGATCCCCGGATCGAGCCCGGCACGTTCCAGCAGTTCATTGAGAACTATTGCGGACAGGTCGGCGGCATGCGTGCCGGACAGCCCGCCATTTCGTTTCCCGACCGCCGTGCGCACCGCTTCGACGATGACTGTCTCACGCATGTTCTACTCCGATTGCTCGTCTTCGGCTCTTGATTCCTGCTCAGATCTTGATAGCGCCCACCGACCAGTAAACGACGGCTCCCGCCGCTCGGCGAAGGCGGCATAGGCGGCCGCCGCATCGGCCGTCGCGAAATTGACGCCCTGCGCCCGAGCCTCGTTGGCCAGCGCGTCGCGCAGGGTGCGATCGGCACCCTCGTTCAGCAGAGCTTTGGTCTGGGCCAGCGCGATGGGCGGACCGGCTGCCAGCCGGGCGGAGAGGTCCTTGACGAAGCCGTCGATCTCTGCGGCGGACACTACCCAGGTCACCAGGTTGAGGGCCTGGGCTTCCGCGGCGTCGATAGTTTCGGCTAGCAGCGCTAGCCGCTTAGCCTGCTGTAAGCCGACGAGTTTCGGCAGCAGCCAGGACCCGCCGAGATCGATCGACAGGCCTCGCTTGGAAAAGATCTGGGAGAACTTCGATTCCGGTGTTGCGACCACCAAATCACAGCCCAGGGCCAGGTTCCATCCCGCGCCGACCGCCACCCCGGCTATTTTGGCGACCGTGGGAATCGGGAGCTCGTGCAACGCCAGCGCGACATCGGTCAGGCGCTGCAGCCGGTATTTCGGATGTGTGTCGTCGGGGACCGAGATGTCGGCGCCGGAGCAAAAACTTCCGCCGGCACCGGTGATCACCAGCGTGCGCACGCTGCGGTCACGACCGGCTAGGTTGAGCGCGTCGCGCAGCGCAATCCACAAGTCCGGGTTGATCGCGTTCTTGCGGTACGGACGGTTCAGAGTCAGCGTGCGCACCCCATCGCTGTCATCCGACAGCAGCACAGGATCGTCGGTCGGGGTCATCAGCAACGAGTCTGCATCATATCACCATGCCGCCGTCGACCGGGAGCACCTGCCCGGTGATGTAGGACGCGGCATCGGAGGCGAGGAAGACGAACGCGCCTGCGACCTCCTCGGGTTCGGCCCACCGCCGCAACGGAATTCGGGCCATCATGTTGGCCGCGAATTTCGCATTGGTGCGAATGGTCTCGGTCATGCGGGTCGCGGCAAGTGGTGCCAGTGCGTTGACCAGAATATTGTTGCGCGCCATCTCACGCGCCAACGACTTGGTGAACCCGACTGGCCTTGGCGGCGGAGTAATTCACCTGACCAAGCGCGCCGGTGATCCCGGCTGACGAGACGACGTTGATGATTCGACCGGTGCCATCGGTGGGCAGGAAGCCAAGCGCGGACTGGGTGCAGTGAACGGCACCCATGAGGTGGATGTCGAGTACCTGATAGAAACTCTCGTCGGTGAGATCGGCGAACATCCCCGGCGCGGTCACTCCGGCGTTGTTGACCAGAATGTGCAATTTTCCCTCGGTGAGCCCGGCGGCGCGTGCGGCCGCGGTGTCAGCTGCCTGCCGGTCGCGAACGTCGAGGGCGATGCTGTCGGCCGTGCCGCCGTTGGAGCAAATGTCTTGAGCGACAGCAGAAGCAGCGTCCGCATCGAGATCGCTGACCAGTACCGCCGCCCCAGCGGCGCCCAACGCCCGGGCGACCGCCGCGCCGATCCCGCCGCCGGCTCCGGTGACCAACGCCGACCGACCAGTGAGGTCGAACAGCGGATTGGCCATCAATAGCTCCTCGGCAGTTTGAGGACATGGGAACCCAGGAAGTTGAGGATCATCTCCTGGCTGACCGGCGCGATCTTCAACAGCCGAGCCTCACGGAAGTAGCGTGCGACGTGATACTCCTCCGCGTACCCCATGCCGCCGTGGGTTTGCAGTGCCCGATCCGCTGCGGTAAAGCCGGCGTCGGCGCACAGGTATTTGGCGGTATTCGCTTCGCGTCCACAGGATTTGCCGTTGTCGTAGAGCCAAGTCGCCTTACGCAACATCAGCTCGGCGGCGTCCAGCCGCGCCAGCGAGTCAGCGAGCGGAAACTGAATGCCCTGGTTCATACCGATCGGCCGGCCGAAGACCTCGCGGTCGTTACCGTATTTCACCGCTTTGTCCAGCGCCACCCTGCCGATACCGAGCGCCTCGGCGGCAATCAGCATCCGTTCGGGGTTCAGGCCGTCCAGGATGTATTGGAATCCCTTGCCTTCCTCCCCGACTCGATCCTCGACCGATACCTCGAGATTGTCGATGAACAATTCGTTGGAGCTGACGGCGTTGCGGCCCATCTTGCGGATCGGGCGGATGTCGATCCGGCTGCGGTCAAGGTCGGTGAGGAACAGCGTCATCCCGTCCGTCTTTTTAGCGACCTCGTCGTAGCTCTGGGTGCGAGTCAGCAGCAGGATCTTGTCGGACTCCATCGCTTTGGAGATCCACACCTTACGACCGTTAACGATGTAGCGGTCCCCGTCGCGTTTGGCGAACGTGGTGATGCGCGAAGTGTCAAGCCCGGCACCAGGTTCGGTCACTCCGAAGCAGATATGCACATCGCCGGTCGCGACCGGGGGCAAGGTGCGGGCCTTGAGTTCTTCGGAGCCGTGCACGACAACCGGTTGCATCCCGAAAATCGACAGGTGGATTGAGCTGGCCGCGTTCATGCCGCCGCCGGACCTGGCGACCTCCTCGAGCAACAGTGTGGCTTCAGTGATTCCGAGGCCATGGCCGCCGTACTCGGTCGGAATCGTCATACCCAGCCAGCCGCCGTCGGCTATGGCCCGGTAGAACTCCGTCGGAAACTCGTGCTCCTGGTCCTTTTCCATCCAGTACTGGTCGTCGAACTTCCGCGCCAACTCGGCAACCGACTTGCGGATCAGGTCCTGGTCATCGGTCAGCTCGAAGTTCATTCCACCGCCGGGCACTGCGAGATCTCCTTAGCTCAGTTCATGCACCGGCGCACTGGCGTTCCGGTGATGCCTCAGTCCCTGTTGCCGGTCAGCGCTTTCGCGTTGGCCGTAAAGTCGGCGAACGACGAACCGCCTCTTTCCTTGTGCTGACTGCGCGCCCGAATGGACACGTCATGACCCTCGGCGGCCTTGCGCAGCGCGCCGACCGTCGCCTGCTCGCGAGTGATGTGGGTGAACGGGTCGAACGAGTACCAGCGCATCGAGTTCTCGTGGGTCATCTTGCGGATCTCGTCGTCCGGCACATTGTTCAGGGCCAGCACGTCCCAAAGCTCCTCGGGTGCACCCGGCCACATCGAGTCGCTGTGCGGGTAGTCGGCCTCCCAGGCGATGTTGTCGATGCCGATCATGTTGCGCAGCTGAACACCCACCTTGTCGCTGATGAAGCAGGTCAGGAAGTGCTCGCGGAAGACCTCACTGGGCAGCTTGCCGCCGAAGTTCTGGTGCGTCCACGTCGAATGCATCTCGTACGTCCGGTCCGCTCGCTCCAGGAAGTAGGGGATCCAGCCGGTTCCGCCCTCGGAGAGTCCGATCTTCAGATCCGGGTACTCCTTGATCGGCCGCGACCACAGCAGGTCCGCGGCTGCCTGAACGATATTCATCGGCTGCAGCGTGATCATCACGTCCATCGGCGCGTCGGGTGCGGTGATCGCCAGCCGGCCCGAGGATCCGATGTGCACGTTCATCACGGTGTTGGTGTCGCACAAGGCTTTCCACAGCGGATTCCAGTACTCGTCGTGGAAGCTGGGGTAACCCATCGCCGCCGGGTTCTCGGTGAAAGTCAGCGCGTGCACGCCCTTCTTCGAGACCCGCCGCACCTCTTCGGCGCATGCCTCGGGGTCCCAGATCACCGGCAACGCCATCGGGATGAACCGCGCCGGGTACGCCCCGCACCACTCGTCAATGTGCCAGTCGTTGTAGGCCTGCACCAGCGCCAGCGAGAACTCAGGATCCTCGGTGGCGAACAGGCGCCCGGCAAAACCGGGAAAGGACGGGAAGCAAACCGAGGCCAAAATGCCCCCGGCGTTCATGTCCTTGACCCGCTCGTCGACGTCGTAGCAACCCGGCCGGATCTCATCCAGACCCTGCGGTTCGAGCCCGTACTCCTCCTTGGGCCGGCCGGCGACCGCGTTGAGCGCCACGTTCGGAATCACCGTGTCGCGGAACTTCCACATGTCCGAGCCGTCGGGGTTGTGCACCAGCCGAGGTGCATCATCCAGGTACTTCTTCGGCAGATGGTCTTTGAACATGTCCGGCGGCTCGACGATGTGGTCGTCGACGCTGATGAGAATCATGTCTTCTTTGTTCATGACCGTTCCCTCTCCATTTGATCCCTCGGATCACTTCGGAAGCGCCACTCCCGTACGACTTCGGCCGAACCGCCGACTGGCACAAGGTCTCTACTGTTGAAAACTATCTTCTCGCGAAGCGAGAATCAACATCCAAGATCCCTCCCGGGCGCATCCGCCCTGGTAGTCCACGTTACTGCGTGATCAGGCGGAGTGCCCCCGGGTGCGGCAAGGCGGTGACGGAAATACCCGGTAGTGCGCAGCTAATCAAGGAGAGAACCCCGCATCTGTCGGCCCGTGGGCGCCTGCAAGGCGGCCCGGGAAGCCGAAGTCTGACGCCGAGCCGCACGCCCGTCAACCAGCACGAATCCCACCCGGCCGGCATTGACCAGAAGACCGAATCGTGCGAATCTATTGGTTGTAAATGAGAATACGATTCTCTTTGACCGAGAGGACACAGTTGGATGCGCCTGCCGCCGCTGCCGGCTGAGGAGTGGGACGAGGTTGTCGAGCAGTCGCTTTCTGGCATGCTGCCCGCGGAACGGCGCAACCCCCAGGACGCCGGCAACGCGCTGTCGACGTTCGCCCGCCACCCCGCGCTGACCAAGGCGTTTCTCCGGTTCAACGTCCACCTTTTGTATTCCTCCACGCTACCGCCGCGCATCCGCGAACTGGCCATCCTTCGGGTCGCGCATCGTCGCGAATGCACCTATGAGTGGACCCAGCACGTAGCCCTGGCCAAAAAGGCCGGGATAAGCGACGCCGAGATAGCTGCCGTTTGCCGCGCCGGCGAAGGTACTGCCGGTGACTTCGAGGCGTTCGAGCGCGCGGTGCTCACCGGAGTCGACGAACTCGAAGAGAAGTCCGAGCTGTCCGACGAGACCTGGGCCACGCTCGGCGAGCGCCTGGATGACCGCCAGCGGATGGACTACGTCTTCACGGTCGGCTGTTACGCCACGGTCGCCATGGCCTTCAACACTTTTGGCGTAGAGCTCGAGAACGCCGAACAAGACTGATCAAGACTGAAACTGAGAGGTAGAACCTTGCCCCACTTCACAAAGCCAGCCGCGGGAAGCTGGACAGAAAACTACCCGGAACTGGGGACCGCGCCGGTCGACTACAGCGACTCAATCGATCCGGCATTCTTCGAAGCCGAGCGCGAGGCGATCTTCAAGCGGACCTGGCTCAACGTCGGCCGAGTCGAGCGACTGCCCCGCACCGGCAGCTATTTCACCAAGGAGCTGCCGTCGGCCGGCCCGGGAATGTCGGTGATCGTCGTCAAGACCAAGGACGGGTCCGTAAAGGCTTTTCACAATGTCTGCCGTCACCGCGGAAACAAGCTGGTGTGGAACGACTTTCCACACCAGGAGACCTCGGGCACCTGTCGGCAGTTCACCTGCAAGTACCACGCCTGGCGCTACAGCCTCGACGGCGATTTGACCTTTATCCAACAGGAGGATGAGTTTTTCGACGTCGACAAGAGCCAGTACGGCTTGGTGGGAGTCCGCTGCGAGGTGTGGGAAGGGTTCATCTTCATCAATTTCGACCAACACGCCAAGCCGCTCGCTGACTACCTCGGATCTCTGGCCAAAGGTATCGAGGGCTACCCCTTCCATGAGATGACCGAGTGTTACTCCTACCGGGCCGAGGTTGGCAGCAACTGGAAGCTGTTCATTGACGCGTTCGCGGAGTTCTACCACGCGCCGGTGCTGCATCAAGGGCAGTACACGAAGGAAGAAGCCGCCAAGATCCAGAAGTACGGCTTCGAGGCGCTGTACTACGAGCTGGCGAGCCCGCACGGGATGATCTCGACCTGGGGCGGTCAGTCGCCGCCCGCTGACCTGAATATGGTCAAGCCCATGGACCAGGTGCTGCGCAGCGGGCTGTTCGGTCCCTGGGACAAGCCGGAGGTCATCGAGAAGCTCGATCAGCTGCCTCCGGGCGTCAACCCGAAGAGAATTCCGCAGTGGGGCATCGACTCGTGGCACTTCTACCCGAACCTCATGCTGTTGATCTGGGAGCCCGGCTGGTACCTGACTTACCACTACTGGCCGACCGCCGTCGACAAGCACATCTTCGAGAGCACGCTGTATTTCGTGCCGCCGAGAAACGCGCGGGAACGCTTGGCCCATGAGTTGGCGGCGGTGACGTTCAAGGAGTACGCCCTTCAGGACGCCAACACCCTGGAAGCGACCCAGACCATGATCGGCACCCGAGTCGTCAAGGACTTTCTGCTATGCGATCAGGAAATCCTGCTCCGCCATCTGCACAAGGTGACCGGGGATTACGTGAAGGAGTACCAGGACAATGGCCTCCACAAATAGGCTGCCGGCTGAATTCGCCGACCTGGAGCCCTATCTGGATTGGGACCTGGCAAACGAACCCGAGCGCTACGCCAAGCGGCTGGGCTCTTCGATGAGCGAGATGCAGGCGTTTTACGACGTTGCATTTCCCCGGCTGAACGACGTCATCGCCTACTGCGACAAATACCCGCTTGACGATCTGCCCGAGGACGCGCAGACCCTCATGCATATGATGCAGTCGCTGGTCATGGTGTCATTTCCGATAGAGGCCTGGAAGCAGGCGCGCGTCCCCGACAGCGGCGCGGCCTGGGTCGAGTTGATCCGGGAGCCGGTGATCTAGAACGTGCTGACGCTCAAGGCCGCCGGGCTGCTCGACGTCGACGCCGGCGAGATCCTGACGCCCGGCACCCTGCGGGTCGACGGCGATCGGATCGTCGGCGTCGGCGATGGCATAGCGGGTGACCTGATCGATCTGGGCGACCAGATCCTGCTGCCCGGACTGATGGACATGGAGGTCAACCTCCTGATGGGCGGGCGCGGCGAGAAACCCGGACTGTCCCAGGTCCAGGATGACCCGCCGACGCGGATGTTGCGTGCGGTCGGCAATGCCCGCCGCACGCTGCGCGCCGGGTTCACCACAGTGCGCAACCTGGGCCTGTTCGTCAAAACCGGCGGCTATCTGCTCGACGTTGCGCTGAGCAAAGCCATCGACGCGGGCTGGATCGACGGGCCCCGGGTGGTGCCGGCCGGGCACGCCATCACTCCGACCGGCGGCCATCTGGATCCGACGATGTTCGCGGCGTTCGCACCGCATGTGCTGGAGCTGACGGTCGAGGAAGGCATCGCCAACGGGATCGACGAGATCCGCAAAGCGGTGCGATACCAGATCAAACACGGCGCCGAGCTGATCAAGGTCTGCTGCTCGGGCGGGGTGATGTCACTGACCGGCCCGCCTGGCGCACAACATTATTCGGACGAAGAGCTGATCGCGATCGTCGACGAGGCGCATCGGCGCGGCCTGCGCGTCGCCGCGCACACGCACGGCGCCGACGCGGTCAAGCATGCCGTCGCGGCCGGGATCGACTGCATCGAGCACGGTTTCCTCATCGATGACGACGCGATCGCGACGATGGTCGAGCACGGCACCTACCTGGTGAGCACTCGGCGCCTGGCCGAGGGAATGGACGTCTCGCACGCTCCGCCCGAGCTGCAGGCCAAGGCCGCCGAGATGTTCCCGAAGTCACGTACCTCGATACTGGCCGCCTACCAAGCCGGTGTGAAGATCGCAGTCGGCACCGATGCCCCCGCGATACCGCACGGCAAGAACGCGGACGAGCTTGTCACGCTTGTCGATTGGGGTCTGCCGGCGTTGGCGGTGCTGCGGGCGGCCACAGTGACCGCGGCCGAGCTCATCAACGTCACCGATCGAGGACGGCTTGCGCCGGGTCAGCTCGCCGATGTCATCGCGGTGCCCGGAAACCCGTTGGAAGACATCACCGTTACTCAGAAAGTCAGCTTTGTCATGAAAGGCGGCAAGGTCTATGTCCAAAACTGAACCGGCGAACCAGCCAACCCGAACTGACGACCTGGTCGAGATCCAGCAGTTGCTCGCCCGCTACGCCGTCACCATCACCCAAGAAGACATCGACGGACTGGTCGGCGTCTTCACACCCGACGGGACCTACAGCGCCTTCGGTGACACGTACCGGTTAGACCGGTTCCCCGAGTTGGTGGCCGCCGCGCCAAAGGGCTTGTTTCTCACCGGGACCGCGGTGGTCGACATCGACGGCGATTCAGGAAGCGGCACCCAACCGTTGTGCTTCATCGATCACGCCTCCCATGACATGCGGATCGGCTACTACCGCGACACCTACTCTCGCACCGCCGACGGTTGGCGGCTGAAGACGCGGGCCATGACGTTCATTCGCCGCAGCGGCGTGCACGACTCTGGGCGCCCGCACGCCGTCGGCCGCCCCACCCCGTGAAAGTCGAGCAGTTCCGGGCGGGGCTGCGCGCGTGGCTCGAAGAGAATGACCTGACCCCAGGACCCGACCACTCGCTGCAGGGTCATATGCAGCAACTCGCCCGAGTCCACCGGGCTCTTTATGACGCCGACTGGATGCGATACGGCTGGCCAACCGAAGTCGGCGGATTGGGTGGGCCCGCGGTGCTGCGCGCGATCGTCGGCGAGGAGGTGGTCGGTCGCCGTCTCGCCGAGCCCGGCCCGTATTCGATGGTCGAGGTGCTCGCTCCGACGATGATCGACTACGCCCCTGCGGAACTCGCCGCGGAAATGGTGCCACGGCTGCTGAGCGGCCGCGAGCAATGGTGTCAGGGCTTTTCCGAACCGGGGTCTGGCAGCGACCTGGCGTCGTTGTCCACTCGCGCCACACGGCAGGGGGACAACTGGATCGTCAACGGGCAGAAGGTCTGGACCAGCTTCGCCCAGTTCTCGACCCGGTGCATCCTGCTCACCCGCACTGGACCCGGCCATGACGGGATCACTGCGTTCTTCGTCGACCTCGACACGCCGGGCATCACCATCCGGCCGCTACGCACCATGCACGGAGTCGACGAATTCTGCGAGGTGTACTACGACGACGTGGTGATCCCGGCGAGCCGCATGCTCGGCCAACCGGGCGACGGCTGGCGCCTGGCGATGGACCTACTGCCCTATGAGCGCTCCACCTGCTTTTGGCAGCGGATCGCCTACCTCTACTCACGATTCGACGCACTGATCAGGGAGACTTCGGAAAGTTCTGAGGTCTCCGAGCTCGACGACCACGACGAATTCGAGCTTGGTGCGGCTTATCTCGCGTTGCACGTGCTGCGCTGCCGATCACGCGCGACCCAGCACCGGTTGCGGGACGGGGCGCGGCTCGGGCCGGATACCTCCATCGACAAGGTGCTGCTGGCCGGCGCTGAGCAACGGCTCTACGACACCGTCCGCGACCTACTGCCCGGGACGCTCGAGCTCGACGACACGCCGTGGCGCTCGGAATACTTGTACTCACGGGCGGCGACCATCTACGGCGGTACCGCCGAGATTCAGCGCAATATCATCGCCCGCCGGCTGCTCGACCTCGGGAAGGAGTGATCGTGGCGACAGAC
>Ga0116129_1002080_pt1 | contig 10418 bp, 6 predicted proteins | sample June2015DPH_17_2_FD_89732 | JGI IMG/M metagenome (GOLD analysis project Ga0116129, IMG submission 89732) | Peatland microbial communities from SPRUCE experiment site at the Marcell Experimental Forest, Minnesota, USA - June2015DPH_17_10 | ecosystem: Environmental > Terrestrial > Soil > Wetlands >...
GCTGGCCAAGCAGGTCGGAGCTGGCGCGACGACAGGGACGTTCGGCGCCACCCCGGCCGGGGACATCGTTATCCTGGCGGTTCGCTACTCCGCCGTTCTCGACGTGGTGAAGCAGTACAGCGAAGAGCTGGCAGGCAAGCTCCTCGTCGACATCACCAACCCCGTCGCCTCCGACCACACGAGCTTTGTGACCCCTGGCGACAGTTCCGGCGCACAGGAGATCGCCAAGGCCGCCCCGGCCGATGCGGATGTCGTCAAGGCGTTCAACACCCAGTTCTCCAACGTTCTGACTGCCGGTCCCGCCGAGGGCCACCCCTTGGACGTGTTCATCGCCGGGGACGACGCGGAGGCGAAGGCACGCGTCTCGGCGTTCGTCGAGAGCCTCGGACTGCGTCCAATGGATACCGGGGCCCTGCCTATGGCGCGAACGCTGGAGCACGTCTGCCTGCTGTCGCTGGGCCTCCTCACCCACTCCATCAAGAACACCAACTTCTCGATCGGCGTCAGCCTTCTCGACTGAGCGCAGCCGTAGCACCACCCTCACATCACCCACAAGGAGCAGTAACATGAAAGTTTTCGTCACAGGCGGGACCGGCCATATCGGTTCGTACATCATCCCCGACCTCATTGCCGCCGGCCACGAGGTTACCGGCTTGGCTAGGTCGGACGCGTCCGCGGCGGCGGTTTCCGCGCTCGGCGCCAAGGTGCGTCGCGGGAATATTTCCGACCTCGATGGGCTCAAGGCGGCGGCGGCGGAGTCCGACGGCGTCATCCACGTCGCGCACAGGCAAGATCTGCTTCCCTCTGGCGGGCTTGACGCCGTGGCCGCCGCGGAGCTCCAGATCATGCTGGCGTACGGCGAGGCACTGGCCGGAACCGGAAAGCCGCTGGTAGTGTCGGGGAGCATTGGCTCGCCCGGGTGGGAAGACCTAGGCCGGCCAGCCACCGAGGAGGACCCGGCCCTTCCTGGCGGCGATGCGTACAAAGGTACCCTGCGGGTTCGTAACGTCGTGGAACTCACCGTAGTCGGCCTCGCGGAGCGGGGCGTGCGGTCTTCGATCGTGCGGATTCCTCCCATCGCGCACAGCACGACCGATGTCGGCTTCCTCCCGCTGCTTATCGGGCTCGCGAAGCAGAAGGGCGTCGTCGGCTACCCTGGAGACGGCGCGAACCTGTGGCCGGCCGTGCACAGCCGCGACCTCGCCTCCTTGTTCCGCCTGGCGCTGGAGAAGGGTCCGGCTGGCAAAAATTGGCACGGGATTGAGGGCGAGGGCATCCGGTTCCGCGAGATCGCCGAGGCCATTGGTAGCCGTTTGGGCCTGCCCGCCGTGAGCATTCCCGCGGACGTACTGATGCTGCCGGGATTCTTTGGGTTCCTCGCGAATTTGGTCACGCTGGACCTCCCGGCTACCAACCTCATCACCCGGCAGACCCTCGGCTGGGAACCCGCTCAGCCCAGGCTGCTCGCCGATTTGGACAACGGCCATTACTTCCCTGCCGGCTGACGAGCTGACGGGCAGGGAGCCGAGCCGCAACGAGACCGGCAGACAGCAGTGTCACGATGCCGTGATCCGTTCGGGCAAAACCTCCCCCATTTGGGGCGCCTAAGGTCGAAAGTGGCGTTGAGACGATCTGTATTCCGTCGGGCTTTGCGAGAAATGCCGACGGAAGGTGGCGGCGAGATGAGATGCGCTAGCGAATCCGCAGGTTAATGCAATATCCAGAGTGCTTTTATCTGTATCGCGAAGCATCGCTTTAGCCGCCTCCAATCGAAGGTGCTGCACATGCCGGTGCGGTGAAGCTCCCACGGCTTTGGTGAATAGAGCCGCAAAGTGAAACGGACTGATACCCGCTTCCCTGGAGAGGACGCGAAGATCCAAACGGTCAGACAAGTGCGCCTCGATGTACTCTAGAACCCGCACCAGGCGGTAATCAGATATGTGCTCCCTTGCGAGCGACTGGTGCCACTCGAAACCTCTGGATGGGCCAAGCAAAAGATGGAGTGCAATCCATTGCGCAGCAGCCTGGGCGAAGAAATCTGGCGCTCCGCCTCGGAGCGCGGATACTGCGGAGAAGCCGAGGTTAGTGATGACGGGATTATCAAAGAAGGGAAAATCGACGAGGGAACTCCTCACGCGTGTTCCAGGCTTCTGCACTTCATTTGCAACGAAGTCAACCGTGTCCTGGGGCAAAACCAAATGCAGCAGCGTGAAAGCCCTCGGAGTACGAAAGTCGGGGCGGATAAGACGTGCATGCCCAGCGGGGGTGAGCACCCCAGTCCCTCTAGTGTAATTTATCTTACGCCATCGCGCTTCAGAGAAGTGCTCCATGCGAAAGCCGCTGTTAAGTGACAGTGTAATTGACGGATTGGGGAAAGCTGGGAGCGCCAGCTCCACGTCGGCATGGTATTCCCTCTCCGTCACAAGTACGGACAGTGATCGCCAGTTAGCTGAGTCACTCGTCAGCCACTCCGTAACGGCTCCCTTAGCAGTCACACGATTCTTATAGTCAGTCAGGGTGGACATTGGCGCATCTCCTGTTCTCTGCGCAACATCGCGAGTTCGAACCTCACCGTTGGCCCGGCGGAGACAGTCCGCTCTTTTCTCGTTGCCGGTCGGACGCCCATTCCCTATTCGCGATGTTTTTATGACTTAACTCGCCGCGCTGTAGCCTGTTTAGATTTTAGCGTGCAGCCCACTCGATTGCGAAACGTCGACGACCTGGATCCATAGATGATCTTCGATCAGGTACGCCAGGCTGCGTCACCACGGGATCGTTGTATTTCCCAGCGCGTGAACGCGCCCATCGTGCCGTCCGGGCCGAGCAGCGCAACGCGCACACCTCGCGCGGGCCGTCCTCGACAGACTTTTGGGGGTAAATGGGACACCGGCGGAAGGGGCAGCAGGCCATCGGCCCATGCGCAGGGAGTGCAGTCGAGCGCCCCGTTGCACTTCCGCCCGTTTTGTACCAGAAGACAACGTTCACTTTCGATCAGATGCGGCGCGCGTCGATCTGTCAACTCTAGCGTCAATCAATAAGAGCGAGCTATCAAATCGAGTACGTACCTAGCAAATTGTGGACGCAGCTGACCGCCAGAGCCCCGTCACCGATCGCAAAAGCCACCCGCTTGGTGGTACCGCTGCGGCAATCACCACTGGCAAATACTCCCGGCAAGCTCGTTTCTAGTGCCTCGGGTAACCGCTGTTCCTTCCAACTTTCTAACTTTGCGATGGCCGAACCCGTCAACGCAAAACCCTTGTCGTCGCGAGCCAGTTCGGCCGGCAGGAAATCCGTTCTCGGTCTGGCGCCGATGAAGATAAAAAGACCCGTCGTCTCTTCGCGGGCAACGTTTCCATCGTCGTCGCGCAAGTGAACGGCTCCGATGTGTTCCGTGCCCTCGATGGCCGTTACTTGGGTGCGGTAGCGAACCTCGATCTCCGGATTTGCCGCCACCCGATCACAGAGATACGAGGACATGCTCCTGCGCAAATCACTACCGCGCACGACGAGCGTAACTTTTCGCGCGTATTGTGTAAGGAACATCGCTGCTTGCCCGGCTGAGTTGCCCCCACCGATCACATGCACTGGCCAGTTCTTGCACATCCGTGCCTCCACCGCCGTGGCGTTGTAGTAAACGCCGGAAGCGAGCAAGTCATTTGACCCTTCCACGTTGAGCAAGCGGTAGGAAACGCCCGTGGCGATGATCACCGTTTTGCTGATAGCAACGTCGCCCTCGCTAGTATGCACTTGGTAGAGACCGTCGTTACGCTTCAATTCCGTCACATGGCAGGGGGCAACGAACTCCGCGCCGAACTTGAGCGCCTGCAAATAGGAGAGTTGCGCTAGTTCGCGCCCCGTCACGCCATTGGGGAAGCCCGCGTAGTTCTCGATCTTCGAGCTGGAACCGGCCTGTCCGCCCGGCCCGAGTCCGTCGAGCACCAGGATCGAGAGACCTTCGGAGGCCGCGCAAATGGCTGCGCCTAGTCCCGACGGTCCGGACCCGAGAACGAGGACATCATATGTTTTCTCAGGGAGACGGTGACGAACGCCGATGCTTTCCGCCAGTTGTGTCAAGCCGGGAGACCGGAAGAGCAGCTTCTTTCCGCAGGTGATCATCGGATAGTGGAGGTCATCGCCCGCGATTTCCCGGATTCGCGTGGCGTTTTCTTCCTCCGCGATGTTCATCCAGTGATGCGGCACGCCGTTGCGGAAGAGGAATTCGACGGTTTCCAGCGTGTGCTTGTCGTCCTTAGCCCCGTATACCCGCAGCCCCTGGAAATCCGTCGCCATCAGCAACTCGCGCCGGCGCTGAAAGGCCCGCCAAATACGCGCGCCCAAGGTCGGCTGGCGCACCAATATCTCACGGACTTTATCGGGCCGGATGCGGATAGCTTCCACTTGGACGATAGCTTGGCAGGAGGCGGCCGCGCGTCGTCCGGTGAACAAATCAATGTCACCCGTGAATTGCCCACCACGGTGGCGAGTCCGATAGGTGGGCTCATCCGTCGAGACATCAATGATGCAAGCCTCGCCCGAGAGGATCACGTAGCAGTCCAATGGCTGGTCACCCGCTCGAAAGAGGTCTTCTCCTGCTGCGAACAAGCAGCGTGTGCCGAACTCCGCACATTCCTGCAACTCGGCCGCGGAGAGAACCGGAAAAGCCACCGTGTCCGCCACTAGGTCGGTATGGAGTTGATCTGGAGGTTGGTTCATCTTTGTTTATTTACCTGATACGAAGCAGCGACAACATCATTTCACGTTTCCCGATGCAGTGCTGCCGCAGTTGCCGATCGCCATCTTCATAACCAACCCCCGGCAAATCCCGCTAGCCGCAAGCCTCGGGCGATGTATGGGCAGTTCCGCATCAATCGCCACAAGAAACCGCTGGCCGTGTTTAATCATGGCCTGCAGCGCTGGGAAGATCTTCTTGAAAGCGAGATCCCCCGTAGCGCCGAAAAAAACGAATGCATCAGATTGTGGAATATCCATGGTGTGACCCTTTTATCGGATTGCGGAGATTTGTGCGTGCAGCGAAAACAGTCTGTATGTCATTGCGACGCCTCGCCTTCTCGTTCCGTACAAGCGACCTCAAAATCGCGGCCTTCCCACCGGCGCGCGACCGTCCAGAAAAGCGCAAACTGAAGCGAAACTCGCTGGTTGTCAGGAACCACGATGTCGCAATAGTCGATGCCCAAATTGCTCGATGTGGAGCGGGTGTCTGTGGTGGTCGACCAGTTGTCGAGCGAAAAATGAACTTCGAATGCGCTTTCTGAGAGGATGCGTAAGGTGCGCCCGCGCTGAACCGATGCAGACGGATGCTGCATAGACCAGACCTGGACATTGTGAAGGACGCTCCTGTTCCGGACGTACCGATCAGCGACTTCTGGAACCAAATCAAAAACTCGTCCGTCGCGAACCGAGCGAAGGAGCTTGATATATTCGGCGTGCGCCCAGAGTAGTGGTACAGCCGCACCGGTCGGACGCCCACGCTTAAGATGCTGCTCTGGGCGGTCGTCTTCGTCCCAGACCTGCTCGGGGAGGAGATGAGTCGGAGTGGCAAAGCCCTCCAGCCAGCGAACGTATTGCCTCGCATCCCTACCCGAGGCCAGCTCGTAATGACCCCTTTCTCCAGTAAGTAGGGGCCATCCCCGGCCTTTACCGGAACCGACGAAAGGTCCACCGTCCTCGCGCTGACCGTATCCATCGTTGTTGTAGCGGCGCCAGCATGTGCCAGACGGCGTGTCCACTTTGAGCGTGGCATCCACAACGCGAATCGAGTCCCGAATGATGACATCGTCTGCCGCTCGAATGCCGTATCGGACCAGTTCGAGGAAACCCGCATCCACGATCTCTCTCGCTGGATAGGAACGATCGAGGCCCTCGGTTCGGTTGTTCACGGTCACGGTGAGCTGTCCGGCATCATCCACCGGTAACGGATCGCCGGGTTGAAAAGGATTGAGCCGTACATAATGTCGCTGGACACCCTCAAGTAGCGTTCCCTCATTTGTGACCGTCCAGGTTTCGATGTTGGCTTCCAGCCAATCGGCAACCTGCAGGAGTAACAGTTCGGAATTAGAATCCCCCCGGTCCGCTGCGAAATTGGCGGCGCACACGAGGGCTGCGATGTCGACCGCCAATGTGGAGGGAGAGTATCCGCCAGCCTCTTCCCAACGCTCCTGGCGGGTAGCCGGGCCTTGCCGGATCAAGTAGGCCGCCGCCTTCAGAACCATAGGATAGGGATCAAACTCCCGGAGACCGTCTGCCTGCCATAGTTTATGCGCCAGAAGAATTGGAAAAGCCACTTCGTCCAATTGAATGCCCGACCAGAAGGGTGTCCCATCGACCCAAAAGTTCTGAGCGAAACTGCCGTCGTCGCTTTGAGATGTAGCCAGATAGATGAGCGACCTGAGAGGTGTTTCCATATTGCCGACCGCCAGCAGACCGCCGGCGCATTGAACCAGATCCCGCGTCCACACGAGATGATAGCCGCCTTCTCCCTCCAAGTCTCCTTTGGCTTGTCCCCAAGGAATGGCCAGCGATGCCACTATCGCGCCTTGAAATGCCTTGTCCTCGTGTGCCAGCAGCAGCTTATAGCTGGCGTGGAACAGGTGGCCGCCATCACCGGATTGATCTTCGAGTGGGTCATGTGATTTGTGCGTGCGCTCCCATTGTTCGACAAAGCGTCTGCGCTGCGATTCGAATGGTTGAGCGAGACTCTGGAACAGGGTCGCGATGGCGCGCTGCAGTGAGTTGCCGAACGCGATTGCCACAACGAATTCCTGAGTTGTGGCCAACTCCACCTCGCCGGTAAGCGCAACATTTCCGTTTAGCGCCTGATCGAACTGCCAATCAAATTGAAAGCCATGGGAAAGATCCGTCCAGCCATCACTTGCGCCCACGTATCCCACCGAGAGTCGGGAAAACGGAGTGCTGCACATTAAAGCGAGCCACGTGCCGTTCTTCTCAGCCATGAGCAGTTCACGTCCACAGGATTGAACCACAAACGCATTGTTTTCGGAACCGCCGACATCGAGGTGAGGGGCACACAAAACGTAAGCTTTCAAACGCGAAAGCCACTCCGGACTCGCCTGGACCGTCACTCGCTGGAGGAGGCAAGGCAAGTGGGGGTCTGCGATGATCTCCTTGACGTAAGAGTAGCGGCCTTCCGGGTCTGTCCCTTCAACGCGGTATCCCAAGCAAGACGGCATGCGCTGGATGCGGCTCTCAAGATACTGCGTCTCCTGATGAAAGAAGGATTGACCATCAGTAAAAAGAAGCTGAACGTCCCGCATCTGGGGCATATCAACGGTCGGGTAATACACCTCGGTTACGATACCGTTCCAGACGGTAAACCAGATCCGGCTGGCGCCCGAGTAGGCTGTGCCGATCCCGTCCTTGTCGCCGTGCGTCCAACGGGGCTCCAGACCAGGCCAGCCAAATGCGTGATTATCTCCTCTATCTCCTCTAATTCTTGCCATTGCCAGATTTCACACCTGATGCCGCCTCAACGTTTAATTGTGAGTCCAGTACCGTCAGTTCCGCTCTCGCTGAAACCAGTCGTCGTGATCCCTTCCGTAGTGCGACCCGGCTGATCATGAAGCTCAAGAGCCCAGCGTTGCGATTGCATGTATGACGAGATGATCATGACGCGCACGACGCCTCCTTGGGGCACCCGGCCTATTCCGCTATATCGCATTCCTCGCCATCATCAAATCTTGCGCTTTTGACATTATCCTCCGCATCCACAATACGGACGGCTTTTGTTGCTTCCCTGGAACGGCTCGCAAGGGGACACTGCCAGCGCTCCATACTCACTGTATTGAAATCACCGTCAAAATGGTGTCAAAACGGGAGGGCCGGCACAATAAACATCCAACGGCCGCAATGGTCAGATCGCCGATCGCTTCGTGCGCGCCCCTCCTAGCCGTAATGGCACACTCTTCGAGCCTACCGCGAAGCTGGCGTCCCGATGGTAAATGCCAGCTACAAGTTTGGACGTTATTTTGACGATGATGCCGCGACAGAATAGCGCAGCACGAAGCCGCAAATATCACCCTTCAGATTGAAGGAGATCATAGCGCCTCTGAGCAGCCGCGATTTCGGCGCGCTTGGCCGAAGCCCATTTCGCCAGTAGCGAGAGCGGCTTTGTCAACGACCGCCCAAGCTCGGTCAACTCATAGTCCACGCGGGACAAGCGCAGTCGCAGCTTGAATTTCTGGGAAGAGTTCTTGCGTCATTTGTCGTGTTCTCTCTTTCTTGGTTTGTTGAGAGCCACGACGAACAACGAACTCGAACTGGAAAAGCTTCGATGTTGCAGTGGCTCCAAAATGGCTCCATTAAGAAACCCATTGGGCCAACCTGCCAAAACTGGGATGCTTGCTATCGCTTCAAACGCACGCCGTAGACCCTAAATTCTCTATATTCAATCCAGGCTCAGTTTCCCAAGCTGGACGTTGCGGGTTCGATCCCCGCCTCCCGCGCCATCCTTTCAACAAGCGGGCGAGAACTGCGTTTTCGAGCTGTTCCGCCACTTCGGCGCTCGCTCCCGGACATGGCCGCATTGGTGTAAACGTCAAGCGCCACGCTGATGCCGTGCCCGCGCTAGTCGGCCGCGGCCTTTGGATCGATCTTGGCATCATGGCCGAGACTGGCATGGGTTCTGCGGAAGCACTTGAATCCGGTCGAATGTGCATTGGCGGCATTACACACCTGATTTGACAATGACCTGTTCAGAAACCTGTTCAACTACCGCCGAGATGCGCTCCACATGCGCTGCACATTGCACTCCGAAGACTGAGTTTTCAGCTATTTACGATCCGGAGATTGTTTCGTAATCAGCAGGTCGCGGGTTCGATCTTGTCGGGTGGCTCCGGTCGGGACTAGCAAGGACTGAGGCCGCTGAAGCAAGATAAGCGCGAGATTTTTAGAGCCGCCGGGGTCGCGCAGAAGATCCTTGATATGGTGCTTGGGTTTCATCCTGATTTTGCCGCCAGGTCTGCACCGCTGCCAGAGCGGCCTGATGCCTCCCAATGCATGCACCGGGGGCCTGCACCGACATAAGATAGCCTGAGCACTATTTGAGCACTACTGGAAGATGTCAGAATAATCAGGCTGAAAACTGTATGAACTGTATCGCCAGAAACAGCACAACAAGAACGCTATGTTCTTTGTTGTCAATCGAAGGCCATTTTGGGAAGCTGGCATTCTACCACTGAATTACTCCCGCATTCCGTCAAATCAGCTATTTAGCTGAATCCATTGGACTTCCTAAACCGGATACCAGTCTATTCCGTCCATACTGTCTATCCAAAACCACCCGTTTGGATGCCAAAATGGACAGCAAAACAGACAGCATGACAGCCTGAGAATTCGGGCGCACACCAGCCCCGAGATTCCGATACCTATGCTGTCCGTTCATGCTGTCCATCGTGCTGTCTAAAGCTCGTTTAGGCACAGAATACCACAACGACAGGATAGCCGCGGCGTATACCGGCGGGCGGCGCGGGATTCTCAGTTGGCTCAGGCATCTTACGTGAATCTGCGTCTGAAGTGGAAGAGGCTTTGATTCACTGATTCGCTCGATCAGTGATGGCGGCATCAGTGATCGAGCGGCCTCTTTGGTTTACAGCCTCGCGAATCAGGTTCTGTGTGCGAAGAGTGTGCCCCGTGCTGATGTTATCAGCCTCCGCTGCGGCCGTCGACCTTATGGCCGGATCTGGAGACTAAGCAATGTGCACGGACGTCCAGCTTGGGAAAATGGGCAATGTTTTGTTTTCAGTAATATAACTGCGCACGGCGTTGATTCAGGGTATGGAAAACGCCAATATAACGGTATCCCATTTCGGCTGGTGTGTTAATGGAGGGTTTTTGGAGGGTTAAAGACGACCCGCGGGGAAGGTCGCTTGGATACCTTCAGGGCGGAAGGGCTGCGCGGATCGTCCGCACATCGAGAAACATCTTTTGTGGTCCCGTCGCCGCGGCACCCTCGATGGGCACAAACCCGTATCGTGCATACCAGCTGACCCGATCCCGGTACGCGTCTGTAATGATCGAGCGACAGCCAACTTCATCGGCCACACGCAAGCTGATGCGGAGCGCTTCCGAAATCAGCGCATGGCCAAGTCCCCGGCCTGCGAATCGCCGATCCACGGCGAGCCGCGCTAGCAAAATCAGCGGCAGATCGTAAGGAGGCAGCCCGCGGACATACTTCTTCGGAAACATATCGCGAGGCACGCTTGCCATTGCCAAAGTAAAGTAGCCGAGCACGGTTCGTGGAGCGTCCTCATCGAGAGCCGCATAGCTTACACCGATCGAGCTCTTCTGCTGATTGGTCCAGGCATGACGCCTGAGATAATTGTTGAGGGCGTCGTCACCGCAATCGAAATTCTCCACCTCATCATGTTCTTCGAGGCGGCGAA
>Ga0116129_1002081_pt1 | contig 10417 bp, 8 predicted proteins | sample June2015DPH_17_2_FD_89732 | JGI IMG/M metagenome (GOLD analysis project Ga0116129, IMG submission 89732) | Peatland microbial communities from SPRUCE experiment site at the Marcell Experimental Forest, Minnesota, USA - June2015DPH_17_10 | ecosystem: Environmental > Terrestrial > Soil > Wetlands >...
CGTCGAACTGGCGCGTCGGCTTCTCTGTAGGCGCACTGACCCACGAAGCCTTGGATGGTCTCCTATATCAGATAGAGATACCGAGTTTTCACAGCAGCTACCTCGCTGAATTGAATGGGGTGTACACCCTGCACCGATTCCAGGTCCTACCGATGGATTTGGAGGTGCAGGGTGAAGTCGCCAGGCGCTTCGGCATGGATCATCAGAGCGAAGTCGACCTGATCTCCGTCGTGCGCTGGAAGCAATTTCCCTGGAATGACAAACTTTACACCAATTTCCGCTTTGGTTTTCTGGGCGGGAGCTACGTGAGCAGCATTTCACCCTGGGAGAAACAAGACTCGGGCAACAACACGGGTTCGAAATTTCTGCAGCTGCTGATCGGAGAGTTCACCTTCTCTCCGAGCGAAAACGCGGGTTACGAGGCTTTCATCGGATTGCACCACCGCTCGGGTATTTTTGGCTTGATCAGCGGAGTGACGGGAGGATCGAACTACTTCATGGTGGGAGTGCGATTTCGGGGCGACTGAGTTTGCCAAAGAATGTTCTCTTCAATTCGCCTGTGGGGCCTCATTGTTGATGTGCTCGCCGAGCGGTCTCAATCCGAAGCCGCATGCAGCGCGAAAACATTCCTTGCATCCACCCAGGTTGCTGAGGGGTGTTCGGAAACGATTTCGACGAACCGCGAGACAAACGCAAACGATTCATCGTTTTGCGCGAGATGATGAGTCAGCAGACCGGTCGGCTCGGCAGCGTCGTACAGCCCGCAGCGCCGCCCGCTCAGATGATCGATGACTTGGCCAAGATAGAGAGCATCGCCTTCGAACGAGGGTGGGTCTGTCCACTTGATCGGGGCTATGTGAACGTTCACCACGAATAGGCCCTCCGCCGCAAACGCGGCCGATCGCGGTCCCTTTCGCGAAATGCCAATAATACCGTTCCGCCTCAACAATGGAAGAAAGCACGAGTCGAACCCATGCCAGGGTGGACAAAAAACCGGAATCGTCTGTAGCCCGAAGAGCGCGGTCAGCACCAGCCTGCCGTTGGCCAATTCCTGCGATACTTCCTCGACTGCCCGACTGGCAGGATATTCATTGTAGCCCGACGAGGCGTGATTCACGTGGCGCCATCCATGCTGCAGCACCACAACAAAATCATAATTTGAAAGCTTTTCCGCAAGGCGTCGCGTCGCCAATTCTGGTATCACCGCGAGGGCGAGGGGAACGGCACCCGCATGACGTAAAAGGGTGTCCAACTGCGGCGTGTCATCCGCGGCGTCGTCATCTCGCCACCAGAATGTTGCCTGTAGACCAGCCTGATACCAGCGATCAAGTTCGTCGCTCAGTTCCAGCCAGCTAGCCATATTGTCGTGTACTACAAAACAGGCTTCACGACAATACACTGCTCACCATATGTCGCAAGGCAATATACTCTCAAGCGCAATCCAGTCTCGCGCCCGAGACCCGTTGTCGATGATGACGAAATCGATCCCTTTCGAACAGTCGGCGTAGGCAAGCTTATCGGGCCGCTCTTGTCGTCGTCCATCCGAGCGCCGAGACGATTGTATGAATGAGCCGCGAACCAATCCATGTCCGCCTCTTAGAGCGTTTTAGAAATTCGCGAACCACCGGAGCGGCCGTACCGCCGTCCGACATAATATAAATACGCTCCAATACAAGTGTGACAAATCTATCGTCAACGACCGCAGGTTGTTCATAATCCCCCTCGCCCCGCACAGCGCAACGCAACTCTATGGCCAGCGTTCCTTGAGCATTCGCCATTCCGGGCGGCACCCACGCTCCGATGTGCCAGCGGTCTCGAAAATGCACGCACTCGCTCTCGAGAGGTCGTCCACCTGATTCCAATGTAACAAGCGGCATCTCTACTCGGGGGTGTACCGAAGGCAAGTCGAGCATCATAAATAGCGAAGTGTCCTGAGGTACGCGTAGCTGCAGCCCCATCTGCGCGCTCGCTCCCCAACGCCAATATCTTCCTGCATCATCGGTTCCGCGGTCGTGCCATCCCCAGCACCTCAACGGCTGCTCCATTCCAACTTCACCGTCCAATCCTGTGAGATATGAGTCGGGAGGCGGCTCCGGTATCGAAACAAGCGTTCGAGCCCCGGCGGCTATCTGCGGGTATTTCGCCATAAAGGTTTCTCTCACCATCCGATACAGCGCGCAGTCGTTTACGTTTCGCTCGGCAATTGCTCGCGACACCCGATCGCCATCGTCCAAGGAGATATCGCGAACCGCATGATTGACCAACTCCGGACGGGACTGCGTTAGCCAGCCATTGAGCTTGCACAGCTCGAATACGGACCGGTCTATTAAGTCCGGATCGGCGATACCAACGAAGTAGTAAGCCTGAAGGTTTGCAAAAGCGCGCGTTACCCAGTGCTCGGCTGAGACGCCAAATGGAAATAGCATTCTTACCTGGTAATCGCCGACCATCGTTGCAATGTCTCTGTCGGAATGGATGACGAATTCGTAGAGCGATAGAGAACGTGCTTGCTCGACGAAGAATCGGTTGCGATCTTCCGGGGCAAAGGCAGTCGGGTCCTGCCGTCTAAGAAAAAAATATAGGGAGCGAACCCGCTGGATGGGATTACGTAAAAACGTAATTATCCTGGCTGTTTCGAACAGTCCAGCCAACGCGCCGTAGTGAAAATGCCCGTGAACGAAATCATGATGTGCGGCGGTTTCGAACACGAAAGCTTGATCCAGCCAATGCCGATCCGGTACGTGCGCGATCCGCTGAGCGTGAAAATTGGCACCGATGACCGCCCGCACGCTGACCCCCGCAGTCTTCGGGATATGCTGGAAGATCAATGGCGAAACTCGTGCCGCCTTCGGGGCATGATTTTCCGGCGGATCACTTTCCAACGTATCTATCTTTGCCTCGTCTTCTCAGCACGGCTGCTCAGCAATCCGTCGCTATTTTCCATTGGCATAACATGCCGCTACATTGCCACGTACATTCAAACATTGTAGAACTTCTACTTACAATCGATTAACCTTTCTTAACACTGTTTAACTACGCGTAAGAGACGTGGAGATTTCCCCGCGTTAGCGCGCTGCCAGCCGTCCGCGATGTGGTCTTGAGCTGGACCGTATTGGACGCCGGCCAAGCGGGCGAGGGACTTGAATATGAAGCGATTGCTTTTCGCGGTGCTGTTGTCCCTTCCAACAGCAATTCTTGCCCAAGATAGCGTTGGTATTTCAATTCTCTCGTTCGGAGCCGATGCCACGGGCCAAAGCGACGTGTCCGATGCACTAAACCGCGCTATCGCGGCCTCGGCCCACATAGTCGTGCCACCCGGAAAGTATCTCTTGAGTGGTAAGGCGACGGTCAGTTTGGCCAATGTCTACCTTGATTGCCAGGGTACAGCGCCTAGTGCAAATACACCTCCTGCCTATGGCAGTACTGGCGCAACCTTCCTTTTGACTAGTACCACGGTTCAACCCTTTACGGTAGCCGCTGGTGTGCGGATCAGAAACTGCAATTTCTTCTGGCCGAAGCAGACCGGCGCCAGCGCTACACCCATCATTTATCCACCGTTGTTCACCGAGCCATCGGGATCCCAGATGACGAACTTCGATCTCATCGAGGCTCGCATCATCAATGCGTACGACGTTATCAACGCTGCCAACACCAAAGATGCCTTTGGCGCGATCAATCTGACGGACACCCAGGGCTATGCGGTGCATGCATGGTTCAATCTCGCGAACGTGCCGGAGACGGTAACGATCAAGGGAATGATCACCGACACGAGCTTCTATCAAAATGTCGCAAACACTGGAAATGCGTTTCTTGCGAAATACACGGCACGGAACGGCACATTCCTGCATTCGTTTGGCAACGGCAATGGCACAACCGGGTCAACGGTAAGTGTCCAGGGCCTATTATTCTCGGGGTCGGTTTTCGGCTACGCTAGATTCATTTGGGTCGATTCAACCGGCGCTCTCGCGGAGTCCAGCTTTCAAGGAATCGTTGATGCGGTGCCGCGTGCGATCGAGGTCGATGGCGGAGGATGCATGGCAAATGTACGCATCGACGCGATTTACTACAGCTACGAGTGGCGCGGGACTGGTGTGGATAATGCTCCCGTCTTTTCCATCGATCATGCACCCGCGAGCGCGTGCAGTTCTGCCGGAATCGACATCCGCGGCCAGATGGTCCGGTCTCAGGGCGACGTAATCGACTTAACAGGCAACGGTATCGGTACAGTCTCCGTTCAGTTGACAGGCAATGGAATATTTGCCAAATCGAGCACTGCCGGACCTTACTATTTCGCGAATATCGATTCCATGAGCGCGTCCTTCAGCGCCGTTGGCAACTTCATCCACCCGCCCAAGGCGAGCGTCAACTACCGTGGGTTTCTGATTCAGAATTGCCACCTATGTACAATCGAGGCTAACCAGTTCAGCGGCATTTACAACCCAATATCGATATCACGCGCATCAATCCCGGTGGTCGGTTCCGGAAACGTGTCAACCGCATCGATGATCGGCAGCTCGATCGTGGGCACCGGGATTTACTCACATCGACTCCAGATGCAGAACAACTCGTGGGACACACTTCTCGCTCCCGTGCCCATCGCTTGCGGGGCCAACCCATCCGTGGCCGGCAATGATCAGGTCGGCCGCCTTACGGTGGGCGAAGGCACGATAACCAGTTGCACGCTGAAGTTTGCGCAGAGCTATGCACCGGCCACACCAAATTGTTCGTTCAGCGCAACGGTCAATGCGTACTTATACATTAGCGAAGTTACCCCCTCCGCCGTCACAATAGATTCTTCCGCGAACTTGGCCGGCCGAGCGATTTACTACAACTGCACGGTTTGACCGGTGCACGGGGTGCGATGACCAACTCGTGGAGGAGACTCGCCTTGGCTAAACGATTTGTACTGGTAGACCGGGACGGAACCTTGAATGTCGAGAAGAACTACCTGTCTGCCCCCGATCAATTGGAACTGATTCCCGGCGCGGGCGTGGCCCTGAAGCGGCTACAGGACGCCGATTGGGGGATTTGCGTGGTAAGCAACCAATCGGGTGTCGCTCGCGGCTATTTTGATATGGAGCAATTGGCCAAGGTGCATCGAAGGCTGGAGGAGATGCTGGCCCGGTTTGATGTCCGGCTGAACGGTATTTATCTCTGTCCGCACAGCCCGGATGATGGGTGCAACTGCCGCAAACCGTTGCCGGGGATGGTCCATCAGGCGATGGCTGAACACGGGTTCGACCCCCGGCAAGCCTGGATGGTTGGCGATAAGGAGGTTGATGTCGGGTTGGGGCATGCGGTGGGAGCCAAAAGCATCTTGGTCCGTACGGGCTATGGAAAGCGTTATGAATCCGAGACTAAGGCGGATTTCATCGCCGACGACTTGGCGCAGGCCGTTGACCTGATTCTGGATGGAAAGAGACGAAAATAGTGCGTGACTCTCTCGATCCGGGCGCAAATGAAGCCGATTTCGCGGATTTGTCCGCTGGTGGCATACTTCGTTCCCTTCGTCTTTCCACATTTACCTAACCATCGGCCCGCGTTTCTATGAGCCATTTTCTCGCTATTCATCCGGCAGCCTGATGTCGGTACATTCACAAACCCCCGCAAATCGGCTTAAGGACGTTCTGTCGCTGGACGGAGCAGAGTTTTTGGGAGAGGCGTACCTGCTCATGCTTGGGAGGCCGGTGGATCCTGAAGGCTTCCGCAATTACTCCGCCCGCTTGAACTCGGGCGCAAGCAAGCTCTCGATTGTGGCTGAGCTTCATGCGAGCCCAGAGGGCAGGGCGTACGGCGCAAACGTTCCGGATCTGTTGGTACCATTCGCACAGGGGCTCCCGGTCGCTACGGATATCGGAGAATTGCTGGCGCTCGACGACTTGGCCTTCATTGACTGCGCCTATAAGTCGCTGCTGAAGCGGGCTCCCGATGCGATTGGATTCAGTCATTACCTCAAACTTATCCGTTCGGGCGCAGCTAAGATGCGAGTCGTATCGAATCTGGCCTTTTCGGCGGAGGGGCGTAAAGCGGCGCCTTCCTTGCGCGGCTTGAGGCGAACCATTCTTCAATATTGGTTGGCCAGTAGCCGGCTCACCGGCTGGTGGTATCGACCCATCGCGCAAGTCGAGGGCGATACGCCTCTCGAATGCCGGCTTCGCGCGGTTGAGAATGCGCTGATGCGAATGACCCAAGATCACGAAAGGGAATCCAGTGAATTGGATACAGCAGTTGACGACGTCGCACGTTTGTTGAAGGCGCTCGCCAACCGCCGATCCGTGTAATCCAGAATGTCCAAACACAAGATCGGCATTTTCACGATTGCCTCGAAGAATTACCTTGCCTATGTTCGGGTGTTGCTCAAATCAGTGGCAGCCATACACCCGGAGTACGCGCTCTATCTTTGCCTGGCTGATACCGTGGACGACAAATTCGATCCGCGCGCTGAGGTTTTCAAGGTAATTCAAAGCGACAGCATCGGAATTCCGCACTTCGACGACATGGCGCTGCGGTACGGCATCATGGAGTTCAACACCGCTGTCAAGCCGTTCATGTTCCAATGGTTGCTCGATAACACAGACCTCGACAGCATAATTTATCTTGACCCGGACATCCGGGTGTATTCTCGCTTTGATCGCCTGGAAGGCGTGCTCGCGTCCGACGTTTCGGTTGTCCTCACGCCGCACATCACGCGGCCCGTCGAAGACGGCAAGAGTCCGGACGACTATCACATGCTGCAGGCCGGTGTCTTCAATCTTGGCTTTGCAGCCGTCAACCGGTGTAAGGAGGCCAGAGGATTCCTGGAATGGTGGGGACGTCGCCTCGAAACACGGGCTGCAGTCGACATTGAGCGAAATCTATTTACCGATCAGCGGTGGTGTGACCTGGCCCCTTGCTTCTTAGATCGATTACACGTGTTCAAGCACCCTGGCTACAATGCTGCGTACTGGAATCTAACCGAGCGAACGATTCGCCAAGTGCGCGGGCAGTGGCGAGTTAACGACGAGCCGCTCGCATTTTTCCACTTCAGTGGCGTCGGGATCGGCAGGGAAGACGCCATATCCAAACACCAAGATCGGTTCACCTGGAAGGAATTACCGGACTGTAAGCCTTTGTTCGACGCCTACCGGCATGCGGTGCTGCAGGAGGGCTGGGAGCAAACGCAGGGATGGCAGTACGCTTATGCCAAAACGAAGGACGGCTTGCCGATTCCGACTATCGTGCGGCAGCTTTATAGGGAAGTTCATCCGACTTCCCAAGACTTCCCCAGTGCCGACGTTGCGGAGAAATTAAGGGATCTGTGCAATGGGACTTCCAACTTTGTGCCATTCGATTCCGTAAGTCCAATAAGCCGGTTGATGGAAATCGTCTATCGAAAACGCCCGGACTTGCAGGCCACGTTCCATCTCGGTAGTCAGGAAGGGCGCACCGGTTTTCGCGCTCGGTTTGCGTCGATTGCCAGTCGGGAATACAACTTACCGTCAGATTTCATTCCCCGGATGTCATCGGTGGAAGCTAAAACTCCGTCATCTACCACCGCGGAATTGACAGACGAGGTTCTTGACCCAGCCCCCAGCCGTGTATCTACCTTTGGGCGGGGGGCCGCGGTACTGGCGATGACGGATCCTGGGGTCGAAAATACAGCGGCGAGAGCCAACGATGCTTGGGGAAGACTACCCATTTCCGTCAGGCGTCTTCTCGCACCGGTCGTCACTCGAATGCTTGCTGCCACTCCCGCCAATGAAATACGAGCCGTCGAAGAAATACAGGGTTCTGCGCCGCCAACGAAACCGGGTGAGGAATGCAACTTTGAGCCGCCACTCACGGGGAGGATTGCTGCGCTGCGTAGTCCGGCACCTATCCCTCAGTTGCTAGGGAGCCGGTGCTGCATCACGCTATTGATGCATATGATCTGGTCTTCCTCACCTGATCTTCAAGCGGCCTTCGATCTGAACACTGCGGAGGGCCAAGCCAGCTTTGCTGGATGGTTAGGCGCTTTCACCGACAACGCGACTTCTTATCGGACAACGGCGTCGACACGCCCAGGCGCAAACCTCATAGGCTATGCTCACGCCGAGATCGGGATGGGTGAGCATGTGCGAATGTCGGCAGCCGCCCTTGAAAGTACGACGGTGCAATTTGGAGTCGTTAACTTCAACGCAGGGGTTGCGTCACGCCAGATGGCAAGACTCGACCACGGTAAGGTGATATGCGGAAATCCCTTTGCAGCGAACGTCTTCCACGTCAACGCAGATCAGATGTTTGTGGCCTACCGTCATCTTGGCGACCGCTTCTTTTCCAACCGCTACAATATCGGGTATTGGGCCTGGGAATTGGCTAAATGTCCGCCGGAGTCGCGCTTCGCCTCGAAAATCATGGATGAAATCTGGGCACCATCTCGCTTCATTCAACAGGCGTTCGGGGAGGGTGCCGATATCCCCGTAGAATACATGCCGCTGTGCGTGGTGTTGCCTGAGTTTGAGCGCTTGGGTCGTCAGCACTTCGGATTGCCGGGTCAGGCATTTGTATTTCTTTATACTTTCGATTTTTTGTCATTCCTGGATCGTAAAAATCCTTTCGCAGCGATTCGCGCGTTTAAGCTGGCCTTTCCCGATCGACGCTCCGAGTCCTGCCTCGTCCTCAAGGCGATAAACGGCAAAGACGAATCGCCGCTCTGGGCTAACATGATCCAACTGATCGATGGCGATCCGCGCATCGTTATCATCAACCGGACGCTGAACCGGAGCGAATTACTTGCACTGTTCGAGACGAGCGACTGTTTTTTATCACTGCATCGATCCGAAGGATTTGGACGCGGCCCAGCCGAAGCCATGTATCTGGGAAAACCGGTCATCGTCACGAATTATTCGGGCAACACCGACTTTACCTTGGCAGACAATTCATGTTTGGTCGATTTTGAACTCATACCGGTTGAAAAGGGTCAGTATCCTTGCTATCAAGGGCAGCAATGGGCCGACGCAGACGTGGAGCACGCTGCTTGGTACATGAAAAAGCTGCACGCCGACAGCTCCTACGCGTCCGATGTGGGCGCGCGTGGCAGAGCCTACATCCATGAGAATTTCAGTCAACATGCCATCGGTGCAATCTATGAATCACGGCTCAAGAAACTCGGGCTCGCCTGAAGCGGCCTGGCAACGGCTAATCATATGAAGGAATGCAGCAAATCCATCGCTCGGCGGCTCGCCGACTCCAATTTCACACGGCGATACTTCGTCGGGGACGGCGTCGACATCGGGGGTAAGCCGGACCCCTTGGCTCTTTATCGGGAACTTTTCTGTCGAATCAACAGTGTGAGAACTTGGGACTGGGAAGACGGCGACGCTCAGCTCATGAGTGATGTGCCCGACAATCACTTCGATTTCGTCCATAGCAGCCATTGCTTGGAACATTTGGTCGATCCGGTTGCGGGGCTACGAACTTGGCTTCGCATCGTGCGAGATGGCGGATATCTGGTCATCACTGTGCCGGACGAAGACCTTTATGAGCAGGGAATGTTCCCGAGTACGTTCAACCGGGATCACAAGTGGACATTCACGGCCTTTAAGACTGCCTCGTGGAGCAGACGATCGATCAATATCATCGATCTGATCCGAGATCTGGGTGAGGCGGCGGACTTGATTCGACTGGAACAGCTCAACTCGACGTACCGATTCGAATTGCCGCGCTACGATCAAACTCTGTCGCCGGTAGGAGAGTGCGGTATCGAATTCGTGATTCGCAAGCGAAGCGGTCAAGAAATCAGCGATCGTGGACAGTGGCGGCGCGGCGCACAACAGCCTTCGCGTGAATTGCGAGTGCACCTTAATCAGCATCGAGACGATCTGCAGACGCTGAAGGCGAGCAATGCCGGTCGTCCGCCATTCACCAACGATTCCGATCTTTGAGAACTGACATGATTGTCCGCGCTCGTGCCCCTCTTCGTCTCGGTCTCGCGGGCGGAGGTACCGATGTCTCGCCATACTGCGATTCTCACGGGGGCTATGTGCTCAATGCGACCATCGCTCGATATGCATATGCGGTAGTGAAACCGCTAAACGAACCTTTGGTCCGGTTCGTAGCCACCGATTACGCTCAAAGCGAAGTGTCGCGGCTGGATGACGAGTTGGTGCTCAATGGGAAGCTCGATCTTCATAAGGCTGTATATCGCGAGATGATGCAAGCGTTCAATGGAGGCCGTCGCTTGCCGCTCGAGCTGAGCACCTTTTGTGATGCACCAGCGGGTTCCGGACTAGGATCATCGTCAACGCTCGTTGTCGTGATGATCCGAGCGTTCGCGGAGCTTCTAAACGTTCCGCTCGACGATTACGCAATCGCGCATCTAGCTTTCCGCATTGAACGCATCGATTGCGGTCTCCAAGGAGGGCGCCAGGACCAGTACTCGGCAACCTTTGGCGGCTTC
>Ga0116129_1002082_pt1 | contig 10414 bp, 8 predicted proteins | sample June2015DPH_17_2_FD_89732 | JGI IMG/M metagenome (GOLD analysis project Ga0116129, IMG submission 89732) | Peatland microbial communities from SPRUCE experiment site at the Marcell Experimental Forest, Minnesota, USA - June2015DPH_17_10 | ecosystem: Environmental > Terrestrial > Soil > Wetlands >...
CGAAGATATCGAACTCACCACCAATCTCGCCCCCGCCATCGGCTGCACTCGTGCCGACGCTGGACAACTCGAGCAAGTCATCATGAATTTAGTGGTCAACGCCAAAGACGCCATGCCCAACGGCGGCAGGATCTGCATTCGCACCGCCAGCGTCACCTTCGACGAGTCCTACCGCCCCGAAAATACTTTCATCAAGCACGGCCCCTACGTCATGATTTCCGTCAGCGACAATGGCCAGGGCATGGACCGTGAAACTCAGGCTCGCATCTTCGAGCCATTCTTCACCACCAAGGAAAAAGGCAAAGGCACCGGCCTCGGACTTTCCACTGTCTACGGAATCATCAAGCAAAGCGGCGGCTACGTCTTCGTCCAGAGTGAGATGGGCCGCGGCACCGTCTTCACCATTTATTTTCCCAGCGTCGAAGGCCCGTCCGAAGCCCACGCTTCTCCATTTTCTCTCGCCGCCGTCGGCGGATCGGAAACTATCCTCCTCGTTGAAGACGAAGATTCGGTCCGCCAACTCGTCCGCGAAACTCTCCAGTCCCGCGGCTACCGCGTTCTCGAAGCCGCCAACGGCACCGCCGCGCTCGCCCTCGCCGCCACGCACACCGACCCAATCCATCTCGTGATCACAGACGTCGTCATGCCCGGCCTGAGCGGCCACGAACTCGTCCAGCAACTTCTCCCCACGCGGCCCAGCGCCAAGGTCCTCTATCTTTCCGGCTACGCCGAAGATGCCTTCGCCAGCCCGCTCCCCGTCAAAGATCAAACCGCCTTCCTGCAAAAACCCTTCACCTTGCAAAGCCTCTCCCGCAAAGTCCGCGAAGTCCTCGGCCCACCATTGTCATAGTTTGCCGGGCAATCTCTGCTGCCCACCGGGTGTGGAAACGCAACTGCGTTACCTCAGGCACAGCTGCGGCGCCCGCACGACTCCTGGCTCCGGCGCAACCGTGGAAGAGCGGCGCTTCAGCGCCGCGTCAAGATGCCCATTCGAGAACTGGGAATCAGCCCCTGGGGTCCCCCGGCTCCGCAACAACCGCAAAATATCTCGCAACCACTCTTCCTTTTTCTGCCTCCAAACAAAGGCACCTGAATCCGTACTTCCGCTCTCATCATCAGTACAATAAGAACTCTGGAGGAAAAATCATGGCTCATGAACTACCGCCCCTGCCCTACGACTATGCGGCGCTCGAACCCGTCATCGACAAGCAGACGATGACCCTACACCACGACATGCACCACGGTACCTACGTCAAGAATCTCAACGCAGCAATCGAAAAGCATCCCGAGCTCGGAAAGAAAACTGCTGAAGATCTCATCCGCGACCTCAACGCCATTCCCGAAGATATCCGCGGCGCCGTCCGCAACAACGGCGGCGGCCACGTCAACCACACCATGTTCTGGAAGATCATGAAGCCCAAAGGCGGCGGCGATCCCACCGGCCCCATAGCCCAGGTCATCACCAAATCCTTCGGCAACTTCAAAGATTTCCAAACCAAGTTCAACGACGCTGGCGTCAAACAATTCGGCTCCGGATGGGTCTGGCTCGCCGGCAAGCAAGGTGGCGACGTGCAAATCATCTCCACCCCCAACCAAGACAGCCCCATTTCACAAGGCCTTTTCCCCATCTTCGGCAACGATGTCTGGGAGCACGCCTACTACCTGAAATACAACAACCGCCGTCCGGAATATCTCACTGCCTGGTGGAACGTAATCAACTGGGACGAAGTCAACGCCCGTTACGAAGCCTTCAAATCAGGCAAGTCCGTACAGGAACCAGCCATGGCACGTTAGCCAGTGTAGGGCGGACGCCCTCGTCCGCCCGCCTTTGACTTTGCTTTGTTGTAGCCATCATCACAACCCATGTAGAGACAGCCGCCTTCGTCTGTCCCGCGAAGCCTGCCCTGGGCTTGTCGAACGGGCGAGGCGAGCGGAACCCACCACAACCGCAAATAGAAAAGCCCCGCAAATTCATCGGGGCTCTCTTTTTCTTAACATCAATTTTCTCCACTGAATTGCTAGACCAATCCGCGACCCCCTACGCGGCAGCCGTCTCCACAAACTCATCCGGCTCCGCCTCAAACTCCTGCCTGCAATCCTCCGAGCAGAAAAAATATTTTCTGCCCGCAAACTGCGTATGAATTCCGGATTCTTTCTCGTCCACTTTCATTCCACAAACCGGGTCTGTAGCCATGATGCCTCCGTGTTGAAATGGATTTACTCAACCTCATTGCAAAAATCTTTCCGTTCTTTCCAGTTTCTCCAAATCACTGACCCCGCTTGCTTTTCCACGCTCAAGAATTTGTTTCTCACAAGCTCGCGAGAAATTTCTTCCATGCCACGTGCAGGTTGTACCCATCAGATAAAACCTGAGCCCACACGGACAACCGAAACCCACGAATCCGCCTCCCGCCCTTTCTGCATTTCCTGTGCACACTCTGTGGACAATCCGCCTCTGCGCCCTCCCCCATTTCTTTCCCATCAATTCCCCTCGCAACAGAACCCCCTCCTCGCAGGCGCCTTCGCGAGATATCTTCATCCTCATCCCGCATCCCCACTCACCGCTGAAAAGCCGCGTCTGGGATTTTCCTCAACTGCACCAAAAATACTGAATTGACCCCGCGCCATTTCGCTCGTACAGTCATCTTCGCCTTTCAATATGAGTTTCACAAAAAAGTTCAGCCACTCGCCCGATGACGGTAACCGCACGAGAGAAAACTGAACTCATCGCCAACATCCGTGAGCACTACCACATTTACCATCAGACCGTCGAAACAACGAGACCAAAAAGAAACTCATGAATGCAACTCCGTGGATCACCTACCGTACTCGCTTTCTGGTCACAGCCAAGCAACTTACCACCCGCCTTACCTTTACGGACGTGCTCGGCCGTCAACACTCCGGCCGCAAGGGCGACTACCTGGTCGAGTCCTCCGACGGCGTTCTTCGCATCGCTCCTCGTCAAATCTTCGAAGATATTTATGTCCCCTTGCTCGCCGGCGAAGCTCCCCAGTCAAACGGAACCTTGCCGGAGAAGGAATTCGCTTCTTCGCATGACGCGCCGCGAAGCCGGACTCACATCACCTTCTCGCTGCCAGTTCGCAAAGCGCCTCAACCCGATCGCAACCTGCGCAATTCAGCCCAACGCCTCCGTTCGCTCTACGAATCAACTTTTGTGAACCCTCTGTGAATGTCACTTGTGGAAAACAGAACCCTCACCCCCGCATCAAGCCCGTCATTGCTGGAGATACAACCTGTAGTGTTTCCCTCTTGACACGTACAATAAGCGGGAGTAACTTTGCAATCCCATAGCTTTGAAATTTGCCTCGCGGGAACGGGGCGAGTTTCGGCAGGTGAAGTAAGAAGAGAGTAGTCAGGATGGGGTGGCGTCAGGCCATAGGTGACCCGGCGCTATCCCCGTAACCATAAGCAAACAAAGTAGTAAGCCTGCCCACCAGCAATCGGCCCCGTAGCCGGAGATCAATGGGTGGGGGTGGCGCATACGTGCGGTGGCCGTTCCCCTGATCCTCCCCCGGGTGGACGACCAATAGACGGCGATTAAGCGGCTGGTAGAACAGCCCGATTCCGCAAGATTCGTGCTTACCACGAATCCTGGTTACGGCTGGGCAGCGCTTTCGGTGCCGCGAATCTACCGAATAAGTGTGGGGGCTTTGGCCCCCAATCAGTCTGAATTTAAGGAGCCCATGGATGGAAGCTTTATCCCGTCTCGTCACCGACTCACTGGCCCGGCACGGCTTCGACCGCCCCATCGACCCGCGCCGCCTGCAATGGTCCCGTTGGTTCCGCTGCGATTCCCCTCATAGCCTCCTGGTCGTTCCCAGCAAGCCTGGCATCTTCGCCATCGCCGAAGAAATCATGGACCTAGGGAGGGGCAACACCCATGTAGGGACAGCCGCCCCCGAGAGCCTGCGCCGAGCGGAATCGCGGGGTCCAGCCGAGCAAAGCTCGGCAGCTCTCGCCACAAGCTCGGGTGCCGACAGATTTTCGGCCTCCGACGAGACTTCGTGCCCCGACAAAATTTCATACCCCGACAATGTTTCCCCCGCCGACAAGATTTCATCTACTGTTGGCCTTTCATCTGCTGCCGGCCTTTCCGCCGAGAAGCTTTTGGATGGCGCAGCGCTTCAGCGCTGCGATTCCCCGTCGCCCAAAGACGCGGCTTTAGCCGCTGAGGGAAAACGCCGCATGCTCGCCGTCCTCCAATTCTCCGAAGACGACGACATGGCCTTTACCCTCGACCGCATGTTCACCCGTCCCGATCCCATGCGCACACGCTTCTCCTCCGGCCGCTGCTTCCTGCGCTTCGTCGTCATCGAGGATCAGGCTCAACGCGCCAGTATTTGCTCGGCCCTCAATCAATGGATGCTCTCCTCCGCCGAAAAAGCCGCCGGCATCCCCACCGACTTCTCCTCCTCTCTGGAGTTTGCTCCACTCACGGACCGTGTGGGGCGGACGCTCCCTTCGGCAAGCTCAGAGCCTGCCCTGAGCTTGTCGAAAGGGCAAGCTCTGTCTGCCAACGCCATAACGCCGCCTGGGCGGACGCTCCCGTTGGCCGGAAGAACGAATTTCGCGTGCTCTGTCCCCGAGGCCGCGGCCCCACTGGTTGATTCCGGAGCCCAAAAAAATCTTCATTGTCCTCACCCCCTCCCCTCCGGCTTCTAGGGAGGGATTTTGGGTGGCCCAGCGCTTGGTTTGCCTCGACCGGGGCTTTAGCCCCCAGATGTTGGATTGGAGGCTAGATTTTGATTTTAAGGGCGGCGGCGCTGGGTTCCGATTTGAAGGAGCGCGGCTTTGGCCGCAACGCAGAAGTAGAAGTAAATAGTGCCGATATCGCGGGCAGTACCGTGGATGAGCGGCGCTTCAGCGCCGCATTAGAAGCAGAAATGATCCCGGGGCTTTTAGCCCCTGATGTTTGGATTCATCAGCCCTAAACGGGCGAAAGAAAAGCTCTTTACAACAAACGCTCTACCCCGAACAAGTTCCCGTTCGGGAACGCCCAAATTCCCCGCCTCCGCCGCCCGGGACGCCGAATCGGGCTCTATTGAATAGAATCTAATTAATGGAGAAAGCAATGCCCGAGGTCAAAACCACAACCGTTGATTCCACTGCGGCCGCTCCCGTAACCCCAGTCGCCGCAAACAACAAGAAGACCGCCCCCGGTCTCTCCTTCCGCCGTTTCTTCACCAAGCTCGGCGTCTCCCCCTACGCCGAACTTGAATGGGATCTCCGTCTCGCTCAGATCACCGACGCCCAGGGCAATGTGATCTTCGAGCAAAAAGACGTCGAAGTGCCCAAAGATTGGTCCATGACCGCGACCAACATCGTGGCCAGTAAGTATCTGCACGGCAAGGTCGGCACGCCCGAGCGCGAAACCGGCGTCCGCCAGCTCGTGACCCGCGTCGCCGAAACCATCCGCAACTGGGGATTGGCTCAGGGCTACTTCCAAACTCCCGAAGATGGTGCGACTTTCCACGATGAACTCGTTCACATCCTCGTTCGCCAATATGCCGCCTTCAACTCGCCCGTCTGGTTCAACGTCGGCTGCGACCGCATCGAGCCCAACTCCGACGCCCGCAACTGGCACTGGAATCCCAAGACCCAGCAAGTCGAATTCGGCGTCACCGGCTACAGCACTCCGCAATGCTCCGCCTGCTTCATCAACTCGGTAAAAGATTCGCTCGATTCCATCCTCACCCTCGCCAAGACCGAAGGCATGCTCTTCAAGTGGGGCAGTGGCACCGGCACCAATCTTTCTACGCTGCGCTCCTCGACCGAAGGTCTCAGCGGAGGCGGCACCGCCAGTGGCCCGCTCAGTTTCATGAAGGGTTTCGACGCCTTCGCCGGCGTCATCAAGTCCGGAGGCAAGACTCGCCGCGCCGCCAAGATGGTCATCCTCAACGTTGACCATCCCGACATCGTCGAGTTCATCGAGTGCAAACAAAAAGAAGAAGCCAAAGCCCACGCGTTGGTTGCGCAAGGCTATGACGGATCGTCTCCCGATTCCGACGCCTACTCCTCCATCTTTTTCCAGAACGCAAATAACTCCGTCCGCGTTACCGACGACTTCATGTACGCCGTGATCCGTGACACCGATTTCTCCACCAAAGCCATCGGCGACGGCAGCGTCATGAAAACCTACAAAGCGAAATATCTGCTCGAGAAAATTTCCGAAGCCACCTGGCACTGCGGCGATCCCGGCATGCAATACGACACCACCACCAATCGCTGGCACACCTCGAAGAACACCGCGCGCATCAATGCGAGCAATCCTTGCAGCGAGTACATGTTCCTCGATGACTCCGCCTGCAACCTTGCCAGCCTGAATCTGCTGAAGTTCGCGCCCAACGGCACCTTCGACGTCGAAGCCTATCGCCACGCCGTCGACGTGCTCATCACCGCGCAGGAAATTCTCGTCGACAACGCCGGCTATCCCACGGAAATGATCATGCGCAACTCGCATGACTACCGCCCGCTCGGACTGGGCTACGCAAATCTCGGCGCGCTCTTAATGGCCGCCGGCCTGCCCTACGACTCCGACGCCGGCCGCGACTACGCCGCCTGCGTTACCGCCATCATGTGCGGCGAAGCTTATCTGCAATCCTCAAAGATCGCAGAGCTCTGCCAGCCCATCTCACCCGCAACCGAAGCCACAAAGAAAAATCTCGCCGAAACCAATCTAGGTGCAAGCATCAGCAGTGTCCATGTAGGGCCGGGTCTTCGACCCGGTCCCGCCGAGCAAGGCCCTGCAGCAACCATGCCTGGCGGAGCCTGCCCCGGCTGGTACATAAACCGCGAACCGTTCCTCGACGTAATCCGCATGCACCGCGCGTCCGTAAATAACGTAAACAAACAAAACGTCCCCACCCCACTCTACGAATCCAGCAAGCAATGTTGGGACGAAGCCCTAGCCCACGGCGAAAAACACGGCTACCGAAACAGCCAGGTAACAGTTCTCGCGCCCACAGGAACCATAGGTTTCATGATGGACTGCGACACTACTGGCGTCGAGCCGGATTTGGCGCTGGTTAAGTACAAAAAGCTGGTCGGCGGAGGCATGATCAAAATCGTCAATCAGACCGTACCGACGGCGCTGTTCAAGCTGGGGTACGATCACGATCAAACCAACGCGATCGTCAGTTACGTCGATGCAACGGGAACCATCGAAGGCGCGCCGCATATGAAGGACGATCATCTCGCGGTCTTCGATTGCTCGTTCAAGCCGGCCAAGGGAACTCGGTCGATCGCTTACATGGGACATCTGCGGATGATGGCGGCGGTGCAGCCTTTCATCTCCGGAGCGATATCGAAGACCGTCAATCTTCCCGAGAATGCATCGGTCGAGGACATCATGGAAGCGTATCTGCAGGCCTGGAAGCTGGGGCTGAAGGCGGTCGCGGTTTATCGCGACGGCTGCAAGAAATCGCAGCCGCTTTCGGCGGCAGGAACGAAGACCGCCAACTCCAGTAAAGATGATCCGCGCCCGGGAGCAGCCGCGGCGCACGAGCCCGAGGATATGAACGCGCCTCCGCGCGCCAATCGTCACAAACTACCGGAAGAGCGGAAGTCGCTCACGCACAAGTTCAACATTGGCGGGCACGAGGGCTACATCACGGTCGGGCTCTATCCCAACGGCGAGCCCGGCGAACTGTTCATCACCATGGCGAAGGAAGGATCGACGGTCAGCGGATTGATGGACAGCTTTGCGCTGGCAGTCTCCATCTCGCTGCAACACGGCGTGCCCTTGAAATTGTTCTGCGAAAAATTCGCCCACACCCGCTTCGAGCCCAGCGGCTGGACCAGCAATCCTGACATCGGTTTCGCCAAGTCGATCATGGATTACATCTTCCGCTGGCTGCAACTGCGCTTTACCGGACAGCAGCAACTGCTGTTCGAGAATCTGCGGCCGAAGCTGTCAGGAGTCAACTCGCAGCCGTCAGAGGAGGCGGCGTCCGGCATGCGGCGCCCGGAATCCGGGAGCCGGGAACCGGGAGTCGGCTCCATCCACGCCGCCGACGCGCTGGCCGGCATCATCGACCTGGGCGACGCTCCCACCTGCAGCTTCTGCGGCAGCATCATGACCCGCAACGGCAGTTGCTACAGGTGCGGAAGTTGCGGAAGTACAAGCGGGTGCTCGTAGGTCGATGTTGATGGCGGTGCCGGAGCACATGGAGTTCAGGATCGTCGGTCGCAGGGTCGATGTGGAGATTATTGCGAGCGGCACCGCCATCCGAAAGCGCAGGCGTCTGTGGAAGTTGTACGGCATAAGGACGATGGAGAAAGCTGAAGGGGATTGCAACCGTTGAATTTCCGGATGGTACGATATCCCATGCGGAAGTCCATTGGTACGAAGCCCACGGGATCGGCGCAAAAGGACCATAAGATCAAGCGGATCATCGAGTGAAATGAAGGGCGAAGCTCAATTTGCCGTGTGCATCTCGAACAAGGGATATGCTACTTCGTTGGAGGTACGCAAGATTTATCGTTTTGATCCCAGACAAAGCTGGATCGAAACATGGTTTGATCCGCGTGATCGATGAGATGGGCGAGGATTATTTGTTTCCGGAAGAATATTTTATTCCCTTGCGGCTTCCTCAGGCTGCAGAATGGGCAATACTGAGAGCAACGCCTTAAGCCGCCGACGCGAGGCTGCCTGGCTTTCCTGGAGGATTTCCAAGAGCCATCCGAATTCTTGCTTTCTCTAGCTACTTTCCGTCGCAAAAATGCGCTTTCTGACGTAGGCCGGCTAACATCATTTGCAGCGGATATGGTCTTCGGTGGTAATTTGGCGCCGTCCACTCTCTCGCGCGAGGCGAGTGGACTGTGCCGCCTTAAGTGCTCTGTCGCGCAAGATAGCACCCCATCTGGATGATGTTGTCCGCAATCACGCCCAGCCCCACCCAACGCCGCATTCCGTCCAAACCGGGATAGAGGCTACGTCGCAACCCGTGTCTTCGTTTGAGCACGCTGATTCTTCCCTCGGAGCCGGTTCTCCACTTTTGCCCGCTACGAAACCAACCCTGGCGCTGAACAAGTTTGCGTTCGCTACTGGTAGTTTTCTTGTTGGGCACAGACATCCACCGCACGCCCAGCGCTTGTCCGGCTTTCTCGCTCGCACGCGAATAAAATCCCGCATCGGCCGCCACCATCCGCGGGACTCGTCCCAGCCTCTGTTGGTGCACCTCGATCGAGGACAGCAACAGAGTCGAGTCCGCAGGCCGCTCGGCAAACACCTCAAAGTGGGTTACGATTTGGTTCTCCGCTTCCTGAATCTTGACCAGCTTGCCAAACTCGTTGGGCTTGCTCGCTTTCCCTTTGCGAATGATTTCCGTCTCCGGTTCGAACACGCTCACGAGCTTTCCTGGCGACTTCGTGTCTCCTGCAAAGATCCGAATCCGCGTCTGTTTCACTACTTGCCCAACCCGCCCCACCATGGTCTCCAACGATTGCGCCAGACCTACCAGCGGAGTGCGGCGACGCCGCGGTACCTGCTGCACCTCCGCCAGTACTCGCTTCGCTTGATTCATCACTTTTCGCGTCAAGCTGAGGAGTTCCCGATACTGCCGCTTTCTCCGCTCTTCTCCGGGCGGTCCCAGCAGTCGGGTCGATAAGGCAATCGCGACGACTCGCTTGCGTATGCTGCGCATTCGATCTCGCACCTTGCGCTTCAGACCTCCCGACTTGCTCTCGATCTTCTTCATGGTGCGTGTCAGCACCCGCGTGCCGTCCCCCAACAAACTACTGTCGGTCGGATAATGAATGTTACTTTCTACCACTGTCGTATCTACCCGCATCTTCCGTCCCTGGCTCACCCCTCGCTCCTGCGCCAACTCCACCACCCGCCGGTGCAATTGCTCAATGACTTTCGGCCCGACCAGTTGCCCCAGTCGTGCCAGGGTCTTCGCGTCCGGCACTTTTTCATCACCGATCCGGGTAAAGGCGCGATACACCAAATTGGCCCGCACCTCTCGCTCCAGCACGTCGTAGCTCCAATTCCGGATGTGCTTCAACAACAGCAGGCGCAACAATACTTCCGCCGGCGTTTGCATTCGACCGCGAATGCGGCTCTGGGGATAGCGTTCTCCTTGAGCTTCGTATACCGTGTCCAGAAGCTGCTCATCTTCCAGCAGTTCGTCCACCAGCCGCATCCACGGTTCCCACAACCCCTCGATATCCTCGGCCAGACCTCGATGCCACAGCGACGGTTGTTGATGACGTAGTTTGATCATGGCCGTCATCCTAATTACTGTTGCTGCCCAAAACAATATGCCATCAAAATGTTTTATTACTTTCTTGAATCCCATCGCGCAAACTGAACACTCTGGCTCCACCCTCGGCTCCTGCCTCGCTGATTACGCTCCCCTCATGCCTCATTTTTGCGACGGAAAGTAGCTAG
>Ga0116129_1002085_pt1 | contig 10402 bp, 9 predicted proteins | sample June2015DPH_17_2_FD_89732 | JGI IMG/M metagenome (GOLD analysis project Ga0116129, IMG submission 89732) | Peatland microbial communities from SPRUCE experiment site at the Marcell Experimental Forest, Minnesota, USA - June2015DPH_17_10 | ecosystem: Environmental > Terrestrial > Soil > Wetlands >...
ACGCCGACGCTCAACCCCGCCCAGAACCTCTACCCGCATCTACCCGACCTTAAGGCTAGCCTTAAAGCTAGATCTTCGCCGGATACCTGTAACTCAACAAGGCGGCCTACCCCGGAGGAATACGTTAGGGAAGGCGCAAACGCTCTACCTCATGGCGACCGGGTTGGCCACGATAGGATGGCTTTGGCTTATCGCCTGGTGCGCCCTACAATTGGTCTAGTCTCGTTCCAGCGGAGCTCGCCAGCGCCATTGTGAAAGGGGTCGGGCAAGGCTCAGTGGCTCGCTGCTCAGTTCGACCGTCTGCGATCAGCGTGGGTACGTTCGTGTTCTGACTGAGCCTTCAATACCGCCTGGCGCAACCTCACCAATTCAGCATAGCGAACGCTGAGCGGCTTTCCATTGAACACCGCTCCAACTTTAGCTCTCGTAAGCCTTCGGCGCTTCACATTCGCTCCGCACTGTCTTCAGAAAGCGAAACCTATCGCCCTGAAAATGAACGTTTGCTGTACGTGAACCACCTTAGAAATCTTTGGCGGGGGAGCAACACGTGTTGCTGGTTAAGCTTGATGCTCGCACAAAAGGTTAAATCTGGAACCTCCGGGAATGCAAAACTGTACTCGAAATTACCGCGATCGACCATATTCATCGTCTGCTGTTTCAGTCGCACCCGCGAGCATCGTTCGAATTCTGAGGCGCATGACGTACCGAACGGCCCGATTGCGGCCGAGATCAGTGCTCTGCGCTTTGGCGGGAGCATAATACCTGGCTGGTCATGACTGACAGCCGCGCATCGCCTAACTGCAACTCGCATCCTTAAAAGGGATGTTTCGTGCCACTAGTCAATCACTGGCCGAAGCTGAGCCACAATCATCTGCTGGAGCGTTTTGACTGACTGGAAATTCTCTGGGGTGATGTCAGTTTGCGGAATCGTAAAATCGAACTCGGCCTCAATGCCGAGCATCAGGTTCACCATATCCACCGAGTTCAGCCCGACATCGACTAAAAGCGAATCCGCGTCAACTTCGGTTGCGATCGCGTTCTGCATGAGGATCGACTTGACGAGCGCAATGACCCGATTCTGAATATCGCCGTTGCAAGTCAGCATTTCTCACTTCACGCTTTGGGCCGGACGATCAATTCGTCCGGTCGAAATCGAATTAACTTGAGAGCCCACTTAGATTAAAGCGGGGCGGGGCTTATCGCAAGCTTTGAGGCTGCTGAATTAAATGGGGCGCCCATCGCCGTGCTCGATTTCGTGAAATAAAAGGCGCGAAATGACACGAAATCCCGCTCGACACCGAACCGGCGGTGCCGTAGGGTGCGTATAATATTAATGTGCGAATTAAATGCTCAGTTAAAATATCGTTCTGATCGCAGCAGCGCCTGCGCGCAATTTGGTAGTTGTTAAAAGTATTTAGCGTCGGTGGGGATTGGCCATGAACCTGCAGGGAGCACGTAGCCGAGAGGCCGCCGGCAAATCAAAGTTTATTTTCGATACCGGTTTCCGGCCGGAGCAGATTGCAGCCGTAGTTGCGGCAGCGGGCGCGGAAGCCGACGACGTCGACCGCACCGCGCGCTTCCCGCAAAAAGCGATCGAAGCGGCACGCGCGCAAAGGTTGCTGGGCGTTCAGATCCCGAAAGAGTTTGGCGGCGACGGCGCATCGATGTTCGACATCACCGACATGTGCTACGCGCTTGGTCGCGCCTGTTCTTCCACAGCGATGATCTTCGCGATGCATCAGACCAAGATTGCGTGCCTGGTCCGGCACGGCGCCGGCAGCGCCTATCACGAATCCCTGATGCGTCGGGTGGCTTCCGAGCAGATGTTGCTGGCTTCATCGACCACCGAAGGCCAGAACGGCGGCAACATCCGCTTCTCGTCCGCCGCTGTCGAGCGAACTGGTGCCGAAATCTCGCTGGTCCGTAACGCGACGGTCATTTCCTATGGCGCAGAGGCCGACGGTATCATTACCGTTGCCCGCCGCGACGGTGCTTCCGCCGGATCCGATCAGGTGCTGCTTGCCATCACCAAGGAAGACTACACGCTGGAACGCAGCGTCGAGTGGCAGACACTTGGCATGCGCGGAACGTGTAGCGCCGGTTTTGAGCTGAAATTTAAGGGCTCGAGCGAGCAGATTTTCCCTGAGGGCTACGACAAGATTCATGCCCAGACGATGACGCCGGTGGCGCATCTGTGCTGGTCGTCGGTCTGGGCCGGCATTGCCGCAGCTTCCGTAGAGCGCGCGCAAGCCTTCATCCGCAAGGCTGCGCGCGGCGCGGGTGGTCAGATGCCGCCGGGCGCCGCGCATTTCAACGCCGCCAAAATGACGCTCACCAAGCTGCGCGCGGTCATCACCGCCAATCTCGATATCTATGCTGCCCACGAGCATGACGAGCGCGCCTTGTCGTCGCTCGATTTTCAATCGTCGATCAACCTTCTCAAGGTGGAAGCCTCCGAGCTGGCGGTCGAGACCGTGATGAGCGCGATGCGCGCCTGCGGGCTTGCGGGTTATCGCAACGACGGCGATTTCAGCGTCGGCCGCCTGCTGCGCGACGTGTTGTCGTCGCCGATCATGATCAACAACGACCGCATCCTCTCCAATATTGCCACCACCAGCCTCATGAGCGCGGTGCCGGCAACCTTGCGCGACTAAGCCACACAGATCCAATAAAAACGGGAAGGCCCGACATGAATGTAGCCGTCCGAGCCAACAAGATCGAAACCGCCCCGCAGCCCGCCGATCCGCTGGACCATCTCGCCGACAAGCTGTTTCACAAGATGGGCACCGATGGCGTTTATGCCCGGACCGAACTCTATGAGCATGTGGTGGAGCGGCTTGCTGCGCTGATCACGCGGCACCGCGAGGCCGGCACGGAGGTGATGCGCTTTCCCCCGGTCATGAACCGTGCGCAGCTGGAGAAATCCGGCTATCTGAAGAGCTTCCCCAACCTGCTCGGCTGCGTCTGTGGCCTCCATGGCACCGAGCGCGAAATCCATGAAGCGGTCGGCCGTTTCGATGCCGGCGGCGATTGGACCACCTCGCTCTCGCCCGCTGACCTCGTACTTTCGCCCGCCGCCTGCTATCCGGTCTATCCGATTGCGGCCGCCCGCGGCCGGTTGCCGAACGGCGGCCTGCGTTTTGACGTCGCGGCCGATTGTTTCCGGCGCGAGCCTTCACGCCATCTCGACCGGCTGCAATCCTTCCGGATGCGCGAATATGTCTGCATTGGCAGCCCCGAAGACGTGTCCGATTTCCGGGAGCGCTGGATGGTCAAGGCGCAGGCGATCGCGCGCGAGCTCGGCCTCACCTTCCGGGTCGACTATGCGAGCGATCCCTTCTTCGGCCGCGTCGGCCAGATGAAGGCGGTCAGCCAGAAGCAGCAATCGCTGAAATTCGAGCTGCTGATCCCGCTGCGCTCCGAAGAGCAGCCCACGGCGTGCATGAGCTTCAACTATCACCGCGACCATTTCGGCATGACCTGGGATATCAAGGATGCAAGCGACGCACCCGCCCATACCGGCTGCGTGGCGTTCGGAATGGATCGGCTGGCGGTTGCGATGTTCCATACCCATGGCACGGACCTCGCCAAGTGGTCCGCCCCCGTGCGCGAATTACTCGACCTGTAGCGCGGGAAATCGAGCGAACGATGCCGCAGCCATCCTAGTGGAGTGGATTTGACATTCGCTGCCCCCTGACCGGGAATTCGTAATGCGAATGTCAAATCTAAAACTCCACTAAAACCTATATTTGCTGGTGGTCCTTTGATTCTAACATTTGCAAAAGTGCATGCCACATCGGGATGCAAATGTTAGAATCGGACCACTAAAGCGCGATGAGATTTGGTTGAATCGTCATCGCGCTTTAGCTCTTTGATTGAGCATGATCTTTTCGGAAAACCGCTACACACTTTTCCGGATCATGCTCTAGGCTCCGGCATCAGCTGTGCGCAAATTCCCAATAAAGCTTGCGCGCGCGCTGAAAGAACGGACCCGGCTGCAATGAGCGGTCGTCGATCCGGATCACCGGCGCGACCTTGGCGAAATTGCCGCTGGAGAAAATTTCGTCGGCGCCCAGAAAATCCGGATATTTGAGCGTCGTCTCGATGACGGTAACGCCGCCGGCGCGCAACAGACCAATCACCCGCTGCCGCGTGATGCCATTGAGGAACGCTCCATTCGGCGCCGGCGTATAGACCACGCCGTCTTTGGCCATGAACACATTCGAGTTGCCGAACTCGGCAACATTGCCGAGCATGTCGAGCATCAGGCAGTTGTTGAAGCCGCGCGCCTGCGCCTCGATCAGGGCGCGGGAATTGTTCGGATAAAGACAGCCCGCCTTGCAATCCACCGGCGCGCTTTCCATGGTCGGACGGCGGAACGGCGATAGCGTGATCGCCGAACCTGTGACCGGCGGCATCGGCGCGGCATAGATGCACAGGCACCAGTCCGTCGTTTCTGGATCGAACAGAACGCCGCCGCCACTGCCGGTCTGCGCCCAATACATCGGCCGGATATAGAGCTCCGCCTTGGCGCCGAACCGCGCGATGCCCTCGCGCGCCAACGCCAGCCAGGTCGCGGTATCGATCACGGGTTTGAGTTTGAAGTTGACCGCGGATTGATTGACCCGTTCGCAATGCCGGTCCAGATCGGGCGCAACGCCTTCGAAAGCGCGCGCGCCGTCAAACACCGTGGAAGCGAGCCACGCCCCGTGGGTACGGGGCCCCATGATCGGCACATTGCCGGCGTACCAGTCACCTTCGAAGAAGGTCAAGGTCTCGGAAAACTCGACCCGCTTCACGGCCGGGACGGATATGGCCATCTGTGCTCTCACAACCGGTGGATGATGGCGTCCATATTGTCCGAACTTCCTAAGGATTCCCTTTTCCATGTGGGAAGGCGTGGCACCGGCAGGCGATCGCGCGCATCCGCTTTCGCGGCCCGCTATCATGACGCGCGGCTAAACATGGTTACGAAGGCATGAAGAATTCGCGCGGGCTTTTAATCAACGCAAGCACGTTTGTTAGGGTTATTTCATCAATCTTGGTGCGAATTATTGAAGGCTTGAGGGTCGGCATCTAACAAGATCACTAGTGTGGCGACACTGACGTTCCTTTCAGTGCGGCCGCGAGTTCTTCGAAGGAACGTCAGAGTCAAAGCCACACTAGAATCATATGATTGCTAGTGTCCCTTTGGTTCTGACATTCGTAAGAGTGCCCGCCGCGATATGATACGAATGTCAGAACCGGGACACTAGCGAAAAAAGCACGCTGAAGTGCATTACGCGAAGAACGTAGAGGTGACCGATGCGCAGCGAGACGATCGCCATTCACGCTGGCTACGAACCTGATCCGGCTACCAAGTCGGTCGCGGTTCCGATCTATCAGACCGCATCCTACGCGTTCGACAGCGCCGACCATGGCGCGGCACTCTTCAACCTGGAAGCCGAAGGCTATCGTTACAGCCGGATCGCAAATCCGACGACGGCGGTACTCGAGAAGCGCATCGCCGAACTCGAAGGCGGCGTCGGCGCGCTGGCGGTCGCAAGCGGCCAGGCCGCGTTGCACTTTTCGATTGTCAATCTCGCCGACGTTGGCGGCAACATCGTCTCGGTACCGCAACTTTACGGCACGACGCACACCCTTCTCGGTCACATTCTGCCGCGTCAAGGCATCACCACCCGCTTTGCCGAAAGCGACAAGGCCGATGCGATCGAGAAGCTGATCGACGAGAACACCAAAGCGGTGTTTGCGGAAACGATCGGAAATCCCGCCGGCAATATCTGTGATATCGAGGCGCTGGCCAAGGTCGCGCATCGCCACGGCGTACCGCTGGTGGTCGATAACACCGTTGCGACACCGATTCTGCTCAAGCCGTTCGACTACGGCGCCGACATCGCCATTCACTCGCTGACCAAATTTCTCGGAGGCCACGGCACCACGCTTGGCGGCGCCATCGTCGACAGCGGCCGCTTCCGCTGGGCCGATCACGCCGACCGCTTCCCGGCGTTCAATCAGCCGGACGTCTCCTATCACGGCCTTGTCTATGCCGCGCGTTTCGGTGCGAAGGCCTATATCGAGCGCGCGCGCAGCGTCTATCAGCGGACCATGGGCTCGGTACTGTCGCCGTTCAATGCATTCCTGCTGCTGCAAGGCATCGAAACCGTCGCGCTCCGTGTCGAACGGCATGTCGAGAACGCCCGCAAGGTCGCCGAATTCCTGCGTAACGACCCGCGCGTCGAGTGGGTCAACTATGCGGGCTTCGCCGACAGCCCCTACTACCCGCTGGTGGAGAAATACCTCAACGGCAACGCTTCCTCGCTGTTCACCTTCGGCATCAAGGGCGGCCTGGAGGCCGGCAAGGTCTTCTACGACTCACTGAAATTGATCACACGCCTCGTCAATATCGGCGATGCGAAGTCGCTCGCCTGCCATCCTGCTTCCACCACTCACCGCCAGATGACCGCGGAGCAACAGCGCGTGGCCGGCATCCTGCCCGAGACCATCCGCCTTTCGATCGGCATCGAACACGTGGCCGATATCATCGAGGACATTGATCAGGCGCTCGAAAAAGCGAGTTCCCCGCACAAGCGGCTAGAAGCAGCAGAATGAACTGGCTAGTGCGGCGAATTTGAAGTTCCTATCGGTGTCGCAGCAAATTCGTCATAGGAACTTCAAATTCAAAGCCGCACTGGGAATCGATAAGTTGCTAGAGCTCCTTTGATTCTGAAGTTCGCATCAGAGGTTGCCGCAATATCATGCGAACTTCAGAATCGGAGCTCTAGGCACGACATGACCAGCTTACTCGAAAAGCGGCGACTGATCGTCAGCCCGGGTCTCGTACCGGCCCAGCAGCGGCGAGAGGACAAATTCGGTCATCCGCAAAATGTCGATGTCGACCTCACGATCGGGCTCATCAACAATATGCCGGACGCCGCGTTGCAGGCAACCGAGCGTCAGTTCATGCGCCTGCTAAGACAAGCAGCCGGGGACATTCGTATTGATTTCCACTGCTTCTCGTTGCCTTCCGTGAGACGTTCGCAGCCGGCGAAAGGGCGCATCGAGTCTCACTATACCGATATTGCCGACCTCGGCCGCCTGCCGATCGACGGGCTGATCGTCACCGGCGCCGAACCTAATGCGTCAGAGCTGTCCGGCGAAGCGTTCTGGCGCGATCTCACCGACATCATCGACTGGGCCAAGGACAACACCCGGTCGGCAATCTGGTCCTGCCTGGCTGCGCATGTCGCAGTGCTGCATCTGGACGGCATCGAACGCCATCGGTTAGAGACCAAGTGTTCCGGCGTCTACAACTGCGTCGCCCTATCGAGCCACTGGCTGACGAACGACCTTCCCTCGCCCTTCAAGGTTGCGCATTCGCGCCTCAACGAATTGCGCGCCGATGATCTGACAATGAAAGGCTACCAATTGCTGTCGTTTTCGACGAAAGCCGGCGTCGACAGCTTCGCCAAGGATTTCGGCAGCGAGTTCATCTTCTTCCAGGGACACCCGGAATATGAGTCGCTGTCGCTGGAACGCGAATATCTTCGCGACATCTCACGCTTCCTCTCTGGCGAGCGTGACAGCTATCCAGGCATCCCGGTCGGCTATTTCGACGCCGAGACCGAACAGAAGCTGGTGGCCTTTGCCGCGCGCGCACTGTCCGAGCGGCGGCCGGCGCTGAGCGCGGAATTGCCCGATCGTACCCTTCGGCAAGGCAGCACGGCCGGGACTGCCGCCACCATGATGTTCCGCAACTGGATCGACTTTCTCTCCGAACGCACACGCACTGCTGCAGCAGAAATCAACCTCTGACCGGATGAATGAAATGGCTGCGCGAACCGGATGGCCGGCATTGAAAGCGCGCGTCAGCAACCGCCTGTCGCGATATTTCCGCACGACGCCGTTCAAGCTGCGCAACACGCGCCCCATGGTCAGCTTCACATTCGATGACTTTCCCGAGAGCGCAGCTTCGGTCGGCACTCCCATTCTCGACCAATATGGCGCCAAAGCGACGTTCTATGTCTCTGGCAGCCAGGTCGGCACACGGTCAGACCACTGGCAAGGGGTCGGGGCCGATGTGATCGTCGAACTGCACCGGCGCGGCCACGAGATCGCCTGCCATACATTTTCACATGTGCGCTCGACCGATCTAGATGCGACGCATCTCGCCGCGGAGATCGCGGAAAACCGCCGCTATTTGCTCGGCCTCGACCCTTCGATGCGGATCGAGAATTTTGCCTATCCCTACGGGCTGGGGTGTGTATGGCGCAAGACGCAGCTTGCGAAAACCTTCCAATCCTCCCGCGGCATTATTCCGGGCATCAACAGCGGCGTGGTGGATTTGCAGTATCTGCGCTCTACCCCGCTGATCAATCACCATATCGATGAAGAGCACATCGACCGCGCCTTCGATGCGCTGGTCGATTCAAACGGCTGGCTCATTTTCTACGGCCATGACGTGGCAACCGAGCCCAGTCCTTTTGGCTGCACCCCGGCCTTGCTGCGGCATGCGCTCGATGCCGCAGCGAAACGCAACGTCGCCATCATGACCGTCGCCGGCGCACTGCGCGCGGCCGGCGCATAAGATCCAATCGCCGCGCCTGGTCGTCAGCGAAAATTTCCCTTGGTTTCCAGGATCACGAGCGCGCCGATCAGATAGATCGCGCCTCCCCCTCATTCCGCCCTGATGTTGGCGGCGCGGATGATCTTCGTCCACTTCTCCATCTCGACCTTCAACTGCGCGGAGAACTGCTCGGGACTATCGCCTACAGGCTCAAGGCCAAGCGCCGCCAGTCGTTCCTTGGTGTCCGGCTCATCGATAATGTTAACAATCTCCTGATGGAGCCGCGCGGTAACGTCTTTCGGTGTGCCGGCCGGAACCAGGACGCCAACCCAAGCATCGCCGTCGAGATCCGGGTATCCGGCTTCGGCGATGGTAGGAAGGTCGGGAAACGCCTGCGATCGATGTTGGCTCATCACCGCCAGCGCCCGCAATTTACCGTCCTCGATGAACGGCGCCGCGGCCGACAAAGCTGCGAAGCCGATCGGCGGGTTGCCTGAGACTACCGACGTAACAACGGTGCCGCTCCCGCCATAGGGAACGTGCACCAGATCGACGTTGGTCGCGACGCGGAATTGTTCACCGAGGAGGTGCGATGGCGTTCCGAACCCTGGAGAAGCAAAGCTGTATTTGTTGGGGTTCGCCTTGATCAGCGCAACAAGTTCGGAAACGGTGTGCGCCGGCACAGACGGATGGACGAACATCGCCGACTGGAAGATGGCGACCTGCGTCACCGCCTCAAAATCCCTGAGCGCGTCGTAGGGAACCTTGTCGTACAGGGTCGGATTGATGACGTAGCTGTTAACCGTAATCAGGATCGTGTAGCCATCCGGCGCCGCTCTTGCCGCTTGTCCCGTGCCGATATTGCCGCCGGCGCCGGCGATATCCTCGACATAGAACTGCTTGCCCAGCCGATCGGAGAGTTTTTGCGCGATCAGCCGTGCGCAGACATCGGTGGGGCCACCCGGCGAATACGGCACAATCACCCGAACCGTCCGGGCCGGATAGGATTGTGCCCTTGCCAATCGGGAGAGAGCCGGTAGCGCAGCAATACCAGCGGCGAAATGCAGGAAACGACGACGTGTAGGTCTCATGGCCTCAAACTATCCCAAGGCGGCAGCAATCGAAAGAGGCCACGATTTCCCATTAACTTAACGCCGCTTTGACTCTGTGCTATTCACGACCGGAGTAGCGCTCTATTTGTTCTAAAACTGGTTCTGTCTTCGATGAGTTCACATCCGCGGCGATTGATCGTCGGCATCACCGGCGCTTCCGGGGCGATCTATGGCGTCCGGCTGCTGCGGCTGTTGCAGACGACCGAAATCGAAACCCATCTCGTGATGAGCCGGTCGGCGAAGATCACCTTGACCCAGGAGATGGACATCGGCGTTGCCGAGGTTTCATCGCTGGCCAGCGTCGTTCATCAGGTCGATAATATCGGCGCCTCAATCGCCAGCGGGTCGTTCAAAACGATGGGCATGGTGATTGCGCCATGCTCAATGCGAAGCCTCGCCGAAATCACCTCCGGCGCGACCTCCTCATTGGTCACGCGTGCCGCAGACGTCGTGCTCAAGGAACGACGGCGTCTCGTCTTGCTCGTTCGAGAGGCGCCACTCCATCTGGGCCATCTGCGCGCGATGACTGCAGCCACCGAGATGGGCGCGATCGTCTATCCGCCAGTGCCGGCATTTTACGCCAGACCTGCAAGCCTGGAGCAGATGGTCGACCACACGCTGGGACGCGTGCTTGATCTCTTCGACGTCGAGAATACCGCCGTCAGCCGCTGGGGTGGATTGAATTCGATCAAGACGTCCGAATGAGATCGCCAGTACCGCCGATCTG
>Ga0116129_1002086_pt1 | contig 10398 bp, 11 predicted proteins | sample June2015DPH_17_2_FD_89732 | JGI IMG/M metagenome (GOLD analysis project Ga0116129, IMG submission 89732) | Peatland microbial communities from SPRUCE experiment site at the Marcell Experimental Forest, Minnesota, USA - June2015DPH_17_10 | ecosystem: Environmental > Terrestrial > Soil > Wetlands...
GCGATCGAATATGCCGAGCGTCTGGCCGGATCCGCCTGAACGGATGGCCGGGCGCGGAAATGCTTCCCGGTCCCATTTCAATGGCTCGGTGTCAATTGCTGGCCCCAGGATGTGGAGCATGCGACGGCGCGATAGCCGTGTGCGTTCAGGTCGGCTGCGAAATCACACAGGATCGCATCGGGGTCCTGATCCGCGCCATAGACCAGGGCTGCGATATCACCTTCGGCATCGAACATGGTTCGCCCCTTTATTTCCGTGAAGTGCGGGATCGCGGCGGTGAAGCCGCGATCCCGATGTCGTGCGATCAGGCGCTGGCGGCCGAACCGTTGATGATCTGGAGCTGGGTGAATTCCGCAAGTCCTTCCTCGGCGAACTCGGTGCCGATGCCCGACTGTTTGGCGCCGCCGAACGGAATATGCGGGGCCATGTCGAGGTGCTTGTTGATCCAGACCGTACCGGCCTCGATCTTGCTCGCAACGTCGTGGGCTCGCTTCGTGTCGGACGACCAGACCGAAGCACCAAGGCCATAGGTTGTGGCGTTGGCGCGGCGGATCACATCGTCCTTGTCGGAATATTTGATCACCGGCAGCACCGGCCCGAACTGCTCTTCGTCAACCAGCCGCGAACCTTCCTGGATGTCGCGCACGATCGTCGGCTCGATGAAATAGCCGGGACGGTCCATGGCGGAGCCGCCGGCGATGACATTGCCGTTCTTGCGGGCGTCTTCGAGGAAGCCCTTCACCTTTTCGTACTGCATCTTGTTCTGAAGTGGTCCGAGCTTGGTGCCTTGCTTGGAGCCATCGTCGACCACAGTGTTCTTCGCAATCGCGACCAGTTCGTTGCAGAGTTCGTCGTACACGGACTCGTGCACATAGAGCCGCTTGATGGCGAGGCAGACCTGACCGGAGTTCTGGAACGCACCTTCGAAGATGCCGGGCGCGACTTTCTTCGGATCGACGTCGTCGAGCACGATGCCGGCGTCGTTGCCGCCGAGTTCGAGCGTGATGCGCTTGAGCGTTTGTGCGGCGCTCGCCATCACCTTCTGGCCGGTGGCTGACGATCCCGTGAACGAGATCTTGCGAATATCAGGGTGCTTGGTCATGTGGTCGCCGAGGTCATTGGCGTCGGTGATGACGTTGAGCACGCCCTTCGGCAGGACGTCCTTGACGAGTTCGGCAAAACGCAGCGTCGACAGCGGCGTGGTCGGCGCAGGCTTGACCACCAGGGTGTTGCCGGCGAGCAGGGCCGACGGCAGCTTGAAGCTCAGGATCAGGAGCGGATAGTTCCAGGGGATGATGGCGCCGACGACGCCGAGCGGGCGGCGATAGGCCTCGACCTTGCGGTCGCCCGAATTCTCAATCACGCGCATCGGCAGATCGAGCGAGGCGAGATAGCGGAAGAAGGCCGCCATGCCCAGCACTTCACCGGTTGCGTCTGCGAGCGGCTTGCCCTGTTCGCTGGTGAGCAAGCGGGCCAGTTCGCCCGAATTGGCCTCGATCACATCGGCCATCCTGGTCACGAGCTTGCGGCGTTCTTCGATCGGTGTTGCGGCCCAGGCCGGATAGGCCGCTTTCGCCGCCGCGACCGCCTTGTCGAGCTGCTCCTTCGAGGCGCGCGGGCATTGGGCCAGCACTTCTTCCGTCGCAGGATTAACAACCGGCATTTTCAGATCGCCAGGAACCATCTTGCCGTCGATGAGAAGATTGAAGTCACTCATTGGCTTTGCTCTCCCTTGAATTGTGGCCCGTTTTGGGCCTCGTTATATCCAGGTATATATCACGAAACCGGATGAGAGGCCATTACCTCGGCGCACTGGGGCGCCGTCACATCCATGACGACACGTTCATTGATATATAACGAGAACCGGCGGGAGATTTCGCCAGACGGAAATAGCGATATCGTTGCTGGCGTATCTTGCCTTCACTTGGGCGCACTGACCATGATCTGGTACAGGTTACTGTTGTAACGGCGAGTGATATTTGCGCAGCGCGGCTTCGATCAGTTGGTTGTCGTAGGTCAGATCGCAATACCAGTGGCGCCCAGTTGCTGACGCTTCACCGGGCTCAAACCTTTCTGCCATTGCTCTTCGGCTCCCGGCGCCGGTAACACGCGTCCAAACTCGACCATCTGCTCGGGCGGAATATCCTGGATGTAAACCCAGATATCCTCGGCGCCGACGCCGGAAATTTCTCGCGCCCTCAACGCGATTTGCTCGATCAATTCCGTCTTTGCGGCGGCGCTTCGGCCGGCCCGTATCAAGCCATGAATATAGATATGCGACGTGCTGTTGAGCTTGCCGCCGATATAGTGCTTTCGCTCCGGCAGCGTGACGAACAACACTTGTGCGAAAAAGCCCGGCGCCCCGGTGTTGCGGTGGTGCGCATCGGTAATCGCCGCGGCAATCTCACCCTCCTGAGCTGGCGTCAGCGCAACGTTCGCTGTTGTAACGGTGTAAGTGGGCATCTCTCCCTCCTTTGTTCCTGACTTCTTCCCTATCTTTTGGCGCGTGGCGGGCCGAACCGGTTCGAAGCGGAGACCGGCGGCGTCTCGGCGGCGCTGACGAGCCGCCAGGTCAATAGGGTCGAAACCAGCATGAACAGCGCGGCGGCGAGAAGCAGCCACTGATATCCGCTGGCGAAGCTGGCTGCGGCGATGGCGTGGACGGCGGCAGCGTCATGGCCCGGTAATGCGGCTCCAGCGAACTGACCAGCGGTGATGTCGTGCACCAGCCGCAGTGCGGCGGAGGCGTCAGCCTCGGGCAGGGCTTGTCCGACCGCTGCGGCAACTCCGGCATAAAGCACGGCGCCCAACGCTGCGATACCGATGACCAGACCGGAAAAGCGCACAGTTCCCGAGACGCCGGAAGCCATGCCGGAGCGCTCCTTTGGAATGACGGTCATCCCGACTTTGGTGGTCTCGCCATTGAGGAAGCCCGCGCCGATTCCCGTTAGCAACATGCCGCCGATCATCGGAACGTAAGCGAGTTCACGCACAACCGCCGCAAACCAGAACAGGCCAAGACAGACCAGGAGCAGACCGAGGGTCAATAGCGCGCGTCCGGACAAACGGTGCGCCAGATAGCTCGCCACAATGCGCGGCACGATGAAGAGCGGTATCACCATCGGCAGCATCAACAGGCCCGCTGTCGCCGGGCGATGCCCCAGTCCATTCTGCAGGAAAATCGGAATGAAAGTGAGCATGGTCAGCATGCCGGCCGAGAAGGAGAGCTGGGCCAGATTGGCGCCGAGATAGGTCGATTTGCGGAAGTAAGAGAGATCCAGCATCGGCCGCGCCTGTTTGCGCTCAACGATGACGAACAGCCCGAAGAGAACCGCCGCACTCGCCAATTCGGAGACGATCCAGCGATCGGCCCAGCCGCGATGGTTACCTTCAATCAGGGCGAGCGTCGTCAGGAACAGTGCGCCGGCGAAGCAGGCGACGCCCGGCAGATCGAGCCGTACTGCGGCGGGATCCTTCGAAGAGTCGATTACCTTCGCGATCAATGCGATCAAGGCGATGCCGATCGGGAGATTGACATAGAAGGCCCACTCCCAGCCAAAACCTTGCGTGATGAGTCCCCCGACGACCGGACCGCTTGCGATACCGATCCCGACTACCGAGCCCCAAAAAGCGAAAGCTCGCGAGCGGGCTTCGCCCTGGAAAGCGTGAGACAGCGTGGCCAGCGCGGAGCTGAGCTGCATCGCGGCGCCCGCACCCTGGAGCGCCCGCGCCGCGATCAGAACCGTCAGGTTCGGTGCCGCACCACATACGAACGACGCGAGGATGAATACCGACAAGCCGGTGATCAGCAGCCGTTTGCGTCCAAAACGGTCTGCCAGCGCGCCTGCCGGCATCAGCAGTGAGGCGAAGCTCAACATGTAGGCGGTGATCACCCATTCGATGCCGGCAAAACCGGCGCTGAGCGAATGGGCGATCGCGGGCAACGAGACTGAGACGATGTTGGCATCGAGTTGAAGCATGAAGGAGGGCACTGAGGTGCAGATGAGCACCAAAAGCGCCTGACGTTTTGCCGAAGCTGTAATCTCGGCAGGGGAGACGGCAACGTGCATGGGATTTACCGCCTCACGTTGCGTATTGCGCAATGCCGTTACCGAACGACCAGTTCTCTTTTTTTATCTCGATGAGGTTGATGAGGACGTCCTCGGGCCTGAGGCCGATCGCGGCCTGCAGACCGTCGGCGATGGCTTTAAACAGCGCCTTCTTCTGCTCGATCGTCCGGCCCTCGTTCCAGGTGATCTGGATGATCACCAGATCGTCGCTGCGATGAATGCCGAGATAGTCGGCATCGAACAGGAAATCGTCGGCGTCGTGTTCATTAACGACCTGAAAACGATCTCTCTGCGGCACGCCGACACCGACGAGCGCTTCATAAACGACGCGGCCGATTTCCTGCCGATAGGCGGCGTCCTTGCCTTTGCGAAGATCGACGCGAGCGAACGGCATTTTCATCCTCCTCAGATACCAGCATATGCTTGCAATTCTCACAATATCTGCATATGCAGGTATTGAGAGTCAAGTGGGAGGAATGGAGAGAATAATGGTGGACAGGAGAATGGCTGCGGACGCCGGCAAGGCAAGCCGCTGTAATTGCACGGCCTTGCGCAAGGCGACACGTCGCATCTCGCAGTTCTACGACACGGCTCTGGCGCCAAGCGGCCTTAAGACCACGCAGCGCGCCGTCCTTGCACAGATCGGCCGCTCTGAACCAACGACCGTCGGCCAGTTGGCCGAGGCGCTGGTGATGGACTCCGGTGCACTCGCGCACACGCTCAAGCCGTTGGAGCGAGACCGTCTCGTCGCTGTTGCCGTTGATCCCGACGACAGGCGAAACCGGCTGATCACGCTGACGCGGCAGGGCCGCGCCAGGCTCGCTGAGACGGACGTGTTATGGGCAAGAGCCCAGGCGAGTTTTGAGGCCGCCTTTGGGCGCGTGAAGTCGGAGGCTCTGCGAGAAGCATTGCAGTTCCTGATTTCCGATCATTTCGGCTCTGCTTTCGAGGAGAACCTGTCAACCTAGCTCAATCGTGCGAGGGTCTGACTTCGACCGGGCCAGATTATTGCTGCAAGGGCGAGTGATATTTGCGCAGCGCGGCTTCGATCAGTTGGTTGTCGTAGGTCAGGCTAAAGTCGATCTTCGCCTGCTTGAGTACCGGATCGAGAACTGCAATCGAATCCAGCACGTTTTTGGCAGCTTCCGGTGTGACCAGGCCATCCCATTGGAAGGCGGAAAGATTTCGCTCCAGCGACACCCGGTAAAGCGCCTCATCGCTTTTGTAGTAAGCGGGTGGCAGCGACTTTATGATATCGTCGATCGATGCCGTTTTCAGCCATTGCATGGCATGGACAATCGCATTGGTGATCGCCTGCGAGGTGTTGGGATTGGCTTTCAGAAAGTCGTTTTTTACCATGAGGCAGTCGGAGAGGTAGCCGCCACCAAAGGCGACTTGGGTCCCTTCGGCTGTGCGGCTGTCGGTGAGGATCACCGCATCTCCACCGTCCACGAGCGCGTTGATGGCGGGATCGAGGTTCACGAGCGCGTCGAGTTCGCCGCCCGTCTTCATCGCAGCAAGCGCACTCGGGCCGGTACCGATCGAAATATAGCTTGCGTCTTTCCAGGACACGCCGGCGCGTTCCATCAGTCCTGCGACGAAGTTTTGCGTTGAAGAGCCGGGCGCGGAGACGCCGATCTTCTTGCCCTTGAGGTCGGCAACGGTCTTGATCTTGTCGGCCTCCGATTTTCGCACCACCAGCACATTGCCGGGATAACGGCCGTATGGCACGAGGCAGGTGATATTGACGCCCTTGGTCTGCATGCGCAGCGTGTGCTCGTAGGCGCCTTCGGCTACGTCCGCGCTTCCGCCAACAAGGCTTTGCAAGGCTGCGGTTCCCGATGCGAAAGCATTGGAATCGACGGTCAGTCCTTCCTGCTCGAAGTATTTGCGGTTCAGCGCCACGAAATAGGCGATCTTGTTCATCTGGCTGATCGAACCGCCGACCGCGATGGTGATGTTCTTTTTCTCGAGCGCAGGGTTGTCGGCTGACGCCGGGCCGCTCGTGGCCAGTGCTGCCAGGCTGACGGCCGCAACCATCAAGCAATGTTTCATCGTTTCCTCCGTCGCCATTCGGCGTCATTTTTGGTTTTTGGTTTTTAAGTCGTGCGTCAAAGTGGCTCGTTCTTGAGAATATCCTGCAGCAGGTTGCGGGGAACGCGGATGTCGAGGCCGGCACGTTCCTCCTGAATCAGCATTGCCGACCGGGAATCCCGCTTCCCCCATCCCTTGTTCAAGGCTTCCGTCATCTCGGCGAGCGTCATGTTGGCAAAGCGCATCGGCACGCCGGTCTCGCGGCCGAGAGCTGTGGCCAGGGAAACATCCTTATGGGCGAGTTCCAGCGCAAAGGCCGGATTATCGAATTCATGCGGCAAAAACTGATCGGTCATGCGGTCGACAGCGCGCTGCCGCCCGAGCGATCCCTGCCGGATGGCGCCGAACAACGTGACAGGATCGACGCCGGCTTTGACCCCCAATGTAAAGGCTTCCGCGAGAACCATCTGGATGCCGTAATTGGCGCAGTTGTGGACGAGCTTGGCGACGGAGGCGTTGCCGCTTTCGCCGAGATAACGCACCTGATCGCCGAGCAGATCGAGGATCGGCTTGCAGGTATCAAAGGTCGCTTTCGCCCCGCTGACCCAGATCGCGAGCTTTCGGGACGCGGCGCCCTTGGGGCCGCCACTGACGGGGGCATCGAGCATGGAGACGCCGCTTCCGGCGAGCTCGGCGGAAAGCTGACGCACCAGCGCCGGCGAGTTGGTAGAGAGATCGATGTAGGGGGTTCCGGTTTTAAAGCCGGCCCGCAGACCGTCTTCTCCGGCCATGATCGCCTCGATGTCGGGAGGGCCGGGAAGCACGGTGAAAACGAGTTCCGAACTGGCCGCCAGATTCTTCGGCGTCTCGGCCCAGATTGCGCCTTTGGCAATCGCCGCATCGGCGGATTCGCGACGCCGGGTCAGCACATAAAGCGTGTGGCCCGCATCGAGCAGGTGGCCCGCCATCGGTCCTCCCATGGCGCCCAGTCCCGCAAAACCGATTTTCATCCAGCTCTCCTTCTCAAATGTTTATTCACTCGGCGGATCGTCAAGGCGCACCACAATGCCCTCCAGCTCAGGGCGGGGTGCCTTGTATCGTTTCATTACCAACGGATCGTGGCCGGGAATGATGTGCTGAGGTGAGGGAGATGCCGCACGCAGTTTGTCAAAGCCTTCGAGCATCTGGCCGATATGGAAGGCCGTCACATAGGGTTTGTAGGCGTCCATGTTCTCGTAGAAATGCGTGACGTCCGACGCCAGAACGACCCAGCCGCGTTTGGTGTGCACCCGCACGAACTGCAGGCCTGCCGAATGGCCGGGGGCAGGGTGGATCGTAATGCCCGGCGACAGCTCCGCCGAGCCTTCGTAGAAATTGACGCGCCCCGCATAGTTGGCGCGGACGATGCCGACGACGTCCTCGACTTCGTAGGAATGCTGCAATTTCTTGTAGCGCATGTAGCGGCCGACCGCGTAATGCAGCTCGCTCTCCTGCAAGTGGAAGGTCGCGGCGGGAAGCTTGTCGAAACTGCCGACGTGATCGTAATGCAGGTGGGTCAGGATGACGTCGGCGACCTTGGTCGGGTCGAGGCCGATCAGCTTCAGCGCCTCGATCGGGCAACGCAGATAGTCGCGCTTGCGCTTGGCCGCGATCTCCGCCGTGAATCCGGTATCGATGACGTAGCTGCGATCCGGTCCGATCGCGGCCCACACGTAATAATCGAGCGGCATCGGTCCGTCATGCGGGTCGCCGCCGATGAAATTGTCCGATCGCTTTGCGGCGCGGGTGGCGTAGCGGATGGCATAGACTTTGTAGTTGGGAAGAGCGGACATGAGCTACTCGTTGAGAGAACGGGAAAGATGGCGCCGGAAGGTTTCGGCATATTCTGCAATGCCCGCCTCGAGCGGCCATTTCGGCGACCAGTTCAAAAGGCGTTTGGCTGCGCTGATGTCGAGCGACGTCCGCATCTTGACGTTCTGCTCTTCCAGCGGCGTCAAGTCGTCGCCGATTTCAATGTCGGCCCCCGGAATCGTCGCGCGAACAATTTTGGCGACCTCAGCGGCGGTTCGTGCGTTGCCACCGGCGATATTGATGACACGTTGTTCACCTGCCTTCCACGGCGGCGCCAAAAGAGCCGTAACGATACCCTCGCTGCAATCCAGCACGTGGGTATAATCGCGCTTCATGCGCCCGCCGGTCTTGAACCGCGTCGGGCAGCCGAGCACGGAATTTTCGACCATCGGCTTGATGTACATCGGGCTTCGCATGCCAAAACCGTAGATGGCGGTGACGCGCAAGGCGAGGAAGTCGAGGTTCTGGAAGCTCGCATAGGCAAGCCCAATGGCTTCGCCGGCCATCTTGGAGGTGCCGTAATGTCCGGCAGGATTGGCGTCGAGGATCGAAAAGGCAGGATCGGTCTCGACCAGCGTTGTGCCCGAACCCCTGTGATAGGCCGCGTTGCTCGACACGAAGACAACGCGCCGCATCTCCAGTTGTCGCGCGACCTCGCAAACGTTGACCAGGCCCATGATGTTGGTCTGATAGGTCGCGACCGGCTGCTCCAGGGACGGCTCAAGGCCGACCATTCCCGCCGAATGAATAATGGCCTCGATCTTTTCGCTGCGGCAGACAGCGAAAAGCCGGGCGATGTCGTTGATCTGGCCGCCACGAAAGCGGGCTGCGACGTCGGGTGAAACCGCCAGCGTGTCTGCACCGGGTGGCGCGATGTCGTAAGCGAACGCCTCGTGTCCTTGTCGCAGCAAGGCGGCCATGATGTAGGCGCCCAGAAATCCGGCTCCCCCCGTCACCAATACGTTCATCGGTTTGTCCGTTGGTTCGACCCGCTAGTGGAGTGGATTTGACATTCGCTACCCACTTGGTCGCGAGCTCGTAAAGCGAATGTCAAATCCTAAACTCCACTAGAAACCTACATTTGCTAGTGGTCCTTTGATTCTAACATTTGCAAAAAGTGCCTGCCACACCGGGATGCAAATGTTAGAATCGGACCACTAGTCGGGACCGGGGCTCAATGCGCGGCGTTCCGTTCGGCCAGCATCACGCTCATCAATGCGACCGCATGTTCGCTCAAATGCTTGGAGTGCACGCTCGCGACTTCGCGTCCGAACTTCCGAAGCAGCCCCATCGCCTTTGGATCGAAGGCGGCCATCTGGTTGGCGACTTCCAGCGCGCGTTTCAGCGTGGTGCCGGCCGGCACGATCTCGGTCAGGATGCCGGCATCCGAAGCCTCCTTCGCCGAAATCTGCCGACTGGTTACGGCGAGTTCAAACGCCCGCTTGTAGGGAACAAAGCGAAACAGATAGGTGAACACGATGAGCGGTGGCAGGCCGTGAGACATCTCCGGTAGCGAGAACACCGCGTTGTCCGCCGCGACCGCATAGTCCACCTGGGTGGTCATCCCGAAGCCAAATCCGAAGGCCTGACCTTCGACCGCGACGATGACCGGAACGCTCAACGCGTTGAGCGCCGTGTTCACCTTCAGGATGGCATTCAGGTCTTCGGCCACCTCGGAGGCGCGGGTCAGGCCCTTGGCGCCAATTCGTCCGCCGCAAAATGTGTTGTTGCGGCCGGTGATGACGAGCGCCCGCAAATCCCCATCGGAGGCGCACTTCGTGAGCACCTGGGCCAGATCGAGCAAATCCTGGGTGTAGAGGAAATTGCCGGCATCATGGCCTGCCAGGGTGATAACCGAAACGCCCTTTCCCTGGGCACTGATCTCAATCGCCATGATGGCATCCTCCTTTTTGACTTTTGTATTTGGGCTTCCTGCCGAGAGCCGGAAAAGAAGAGATTGTGTAACAGTCTGTCAATCCGTTTGTCACGCCCCCTCCTTCACATCTTGCTTTTTAGAGAGGCGGCGTCCCGGCTCTCTGCATGACAGGTATCGTAAGGCGTATCGGTTCGGTCGCTTTACGGTCACGGGCCGTCATTATAAAACAATGGAAATAACGAAAATAACGGCCCCGCACGACGCGGAGCCAATCAGGGAAGGACAGAGGAAGACAATGGCTGTTTCACAGGCAATTCCGATCACGCGTCATCCTTACGCCGACGGTTCCTACAAGAAGATGCTGATCGACGGCCAGTGGGTCGATGCGGCTTCGGGCAAGAAGTTCGAGACACTCAATCCCGCAACCGGCGAAGTGCTGGCGACCGTGGCCGAAGGCGATGCCGAGGATATCAACCGCGCCGTTGCCGCCGCCCGCCGCGCCTTCGAGGGGCCGTGGAGCAGGGTGAAGCCGTTCGAGCGGCAAAACCTGCTGTTGAAACTTGCGGA
>Ga0116129_1002089_pt1 | contig 10395 bp, 7 predicted proteins | sample June2015DPH_17_2_FD_89732 | JGI IMG/M metagenome (GOLD analysis project Ga0116129, IMG submission 89732) | Peatland microbial communities from SPRUCE experiment site at the Marcell Experimental Forest, Minnesota, USA - June2015DPH_17_10 | ecosystem: Environmental > Terrestrial > Soil > Wetlands >...
CCGTGATTGTGTTGCCGAGCCATTCGAGCATCGTCTCGATGCCGCTGACCTCGATGAGCACGCCGCCAACGTCAAAAAGCAAAACGCTGATATCGGGCTCATGAGTGGGCTGCATCGTCAGGATTGTGGCATAGCGGCGCGGCGTGGGAGCGAAAACCGACGCCGCTATACTAGCGACCATGGTCCAGCGGACCATCAGCCAACCTAAGGAGCATCCATGCAAGCACGATTGGATTATCTGAAAAACGCGCACGGTATTTACGACGCCATGTACGGCCTCGAGAAATACATTCATCAATCCGGTCTCGAGGAACCGCTCATCCACCTGGTGAAGCTGCGCGTCTCGCAACTCAATGGCTGCGCCTATTGCATCGACATGCATTGGAAGGATTTGCGCGCCCTCGGAGAACAGGAGCAACGCTTGTACGGGTTGGATGCCTGGGAAGAGTCGCCCTATTATACGGATCGCGAGCGAGCCGCCTTGTCTTGGGCCGAAGCCGTGACCAATATCCAGGAGACGCATGCGCCGGATGACACCTATGAGGAGGTTCGGGCGCTATTTACCGAAAAGGAAGTGGCGGACCTGACTTGCGTCATTGCCACGATCAATGCCTGGAATCGACTCGCGATTTCGGCGAGAACTGTGCCCGGAACTTACCAATCGTCTCGGAGAAACGACCCGAACAAAGGTCGCTAGCGCGAATTCATACTGGCAATCATCGCGCCGGAGCACTGTCCGGTGCCCTGCAAGAATTGCAGTAATGACAGGTTGGAATCGTCGTGCTAGCCTAGAATTACGTCGAGCGGTCAAGCCGCTCCTTGCAGACGAAAAAGCAGGATGTCAATTTACCAAGATTCGCTGCGGAATTGCGAATAGCGGATTCTCAAGATCGCTAACGAGTTCTTGAGTGATGTTGTCCGCGGCATCCACGGGCCGCACGTGATACCTGCGCACCTGTCGAGGAGCTAGGGTGTCGCTGAGTCGCTCCATTATCTTATCTGTCTGTGCGGCTGTACCCGTAGTCGCCTCGGCGCAAGGCGTGGGCAACGGCACGAATTATCAATCTCCGAACGCGCCCAATTACCAGGCGCCCATCGTGCCGCCGCCGCCGAACCACGAGCTTCCGTCCGTACCGAGTGCGCCGACTCAACCCGCGCCGGCTGGCACCGGCGGACAGCTGTTCGTGAAGAAAATCGAAGTTCGCGGCGTCAAGGCTTTCAAACCCGATCTGATCCACAAAATCGTCGCGCCTTATGAAAATCGCGTGGTCAGCGCCGCGGAGTTGTGGTCGCTGCGAGCGGCATTGGCGAAGCTCTATGTCGACAACGGCTACATCAACTCCGGCGTATTGCTGCCGGATCAAGAGGCTGCGGACGGCCGCGTCGTTTTCCAGGCGATCGAAGCAGCCTTGACGCGCGTGGAGGTTGCCGACAAGGGTCACCTCAATCCCCGTTACATCAAATGGCGATTACGCGATCATGTCTCGGATCCCCTCAAGATGAATGACCTGCAATACGCGATTCACTACTTGCAGCAGGATCCGAACATTCAGCGCCTCGATGCACGGTTCAGTCCAGGCGAGGTGCCCGGCCAAGGGGTGCTGCGCCTCGAGGTCGAGGACCAGCCTCGCTTCAGCGCTGGGCTCGGCTTTGACAATCATCATACCTCCACGACCGGCGCCAATGAGGGCACGGCCTTCTTTGGCGCGCGCGACTTGACGGGCTTCGGCGATGAGATTCACGGTACTGTCATCAGGGCGCGCGGTGACACAGAGGGCTCCGGCGTGGTGTCGGTTCCGATCGCTGCGGACGATGCTGCGTTTCAGGTTTATTATGCACGCTCGAGCGCCGGCATCATCGAGCAGCCGTTCGAATCGCTCAATATCGAAGAGACGACGCGAACATACGGATTTTCCGTAACGGTGCCGCTACTCAATCGACCGGACGATCGGGTGTCGTTGTTCGTCGGTGCTGAATCGGATCGAAGTTACACGCAACTTCTGGATCAGCCATTTTCCCTGTCGCAAGGGGCGCAAAACGGAGTGTCCGCCGCTGCCGTGGTGCTCGGCGGCGTCGACTGGACGTTGCACGGCGCGACGTCGGTGACCGACTTACGCCTCACCTATCGGCGTGGGATCGACGCCCTTGGCGCGACCATCAACTCGAACGACACCGATTACGGTCCCAACCCGACCGGCGCGGATGGTCGCTTCGGCTTGGAGCAAATGCAGTTCATCTTCATCCAACGCCTCAACGCGTTTTCGCCATTTTCCGCGTTGAATGACCGCGCGCAATTCATCGCCCGCGCGTCCGGCCAGCTCAGCCAGCGGCCATTGTTGTTGCTCGAGCAATTCTCCGTTGGCGGCGTCGACACGGTACGAGGCTTTTCCGAAAACCTGCTCGTCAGAGACAACGGAACCGCAGAGACCCTCGAGATACAAGTTCCTGTGCCGGGCTATCGAGCACAGCCCAACTGGCGCAATCTTCTCGTCGCCCCGTTCGTGGATTACGGCCGCTCGTGGGACAAGGCAAACGAAGATCCCGGCAATCCCCTGTTGGACACGACGCATCCTCTCTACATCGCGAGCGCGGGCGCGGGCTTGCTGTGGAATCCATTGAAAGGACTCGATGCCCAGGTTTATTACGGTAAAAGCATCGCGAACAACTTCAATTCGAGCGATGACCCGAGAAATTTTGCTCCCGATGATTTGCAAAAGCGCGGCGTTTATTTCGCAGTCAACTATGTAGCTCACTGGTAGGAAGAGTACCGGCGTCGCCGGGCGCCCTCGTTGCCGAGCCGCCTGTCGCTAGGGTGTGCCCTTGAGAAGCTCAACGATGCTCGCGTGGCCGTGCTTTTCGGCCAGCCATTCGGGCGTTTGCCCCTGAAGGTCGGCTGCATTCACATCCGCTCCCCGGTCGAGCAGGAACCGCACGATCTCCACGGAGCCGCTTTCAGCGGCATTCATCAAGGGCGTCGCTCCTTGATCCGATCGCACGTCGATCGGCGAGCCGCGCTCCAGCAGAAACGCGAGCAAGGTGAGATCTTTGCTGGCGAGCGCCCAATGCAGGGGGGCAAGCCCGTCCGCAGCGAGCAGATCGATGGGCACCCCCGCTTGCAGCTGCTGCTCGATTTCGCTGAAATTGGACCGCGCGACCGCGATATGCAGCAGGGATATGGTGCGCAGCGGTTTCTGCGGCGGCCGCCACGGTATCGCTTGTGAGCTTGCCACCAGCGCGCGATTGCCAAACATCGAGAAGCACCACTGGGCGGCGTGTTGCGGATCGTCACCCGTGCCGGCGGCCGGCAGCGGCAGCGGATGGGGAAGCCCGAGCGCATGGCTGCGAAGCAGATAATCCAGCGTTTGCTGCGTGAAATCCGGAGTTTCGGATGGGCTCGCGAAACAGCCGCATATGCGCATGACTTCCAGGCTGTTGTTCCACACCGCGGTTTCCGCGACCACCATCACCCGGCGCGTCCAGCTCCTCACGAATATCAAATGCTGCGAAAAATAGAAAATCGCCCACTTATGTTCCATGGCGACCGGCCGGAACAGTATGCCATCGGCCAGGAAGCCATCGATGGGATACTGAAGGTCCGCGGTGATGGCGCGCTTGATTTCCGGCTCCTTGCCGATGAACTCGCGGCCGTCAGCCTCGAGAAAGGAGATGGCGTTCTTCGCACACTCGGGATCTTTCGACGCCGCCGTCATGGTAAGCGTCACGGAACGAACGTCGAGAACGGGAACGTCCCAGGGATTCTCGAGGGCACCCAGCCACACGATCTTCTGCCGCTCAGATCCCGGGGCGACTCTTTCACCGACCTCGCCCGGCACGGAGAAGCGCCCGAGAAACTTCTTGATGCCGGACAATTTCACTCGCGCTCTCCGGCGAGCGTCGCGGCGTCGATTTGCGCCAGTATCGAGGTCCAATGCTCCACCCAGCAGCAGCCATGATCGAACTCGGCATAGCGCCAGATTTGTTGCGGACTCAGCGCCTCGAAGTAGCGCCGATTCACACTCTCGGGAACGTTGGTATCGCGGCCGCCGACCAGATGCAACTGCTGAATCGAATCCGCCAAAGGCCACTGCGTGGCGGGATTCACGCTTGACGAGAGAGGTAGATAGCCGTGCCAGCGAGCCCAGGCATCGACGTCCAGATTGGCTGCAATGGTAACGACGGCGCGCGTCGCGGGCAGTTGTGAAGCCATGAGCACGGCCAACGTACCCCCGCCGCTGTACCCGATCAGAATGAGCGGCGGATTCTCGTTGGCCGCGGCGTAGCGAGCGACGGCGGCGGCCGTGCTGGCGACGACTTCCGCGGAGTAGCGGCGATAAGTCCAGAGGCCGGAGGTGCAATTCGCGTCGGTGCGCGGTTCGAAATAGCAGGGCCGCCCCACATAGAGCACGGTATGGGGAGTCGCGGCGGCCAACTCGAGCGCCAGCGGCCGGCGCGGCGTGGGATCGCGCGCCACCTTGGTTCCGTCGTCGACCCACGGCGATCCATCGCCCTCGATGAATACATACAGCATTCCGGCGTCGAGCGCGCCGGCGTTTCGCGCGGCGCGCGCGCTGAATATCTGGTGGCGAAAGCGCGTCCCCTGAATGATGGACACCGCCAGGCCGCTGCGCTGCGCGTACGCCAATGCCCGATGGGTCGGATTGGCGCAGCCGGCGCACGCCAGCGCAGCCATCAGCAGTGCCGAAAAGCGCTTCAACACGGACGATCTGCGCAGCGCCCGGTCATCAGTTCACGATGAACTGATACACGAACTGCGTCGGCGCGGCTCCCAGTGCTCCATCGGTAGCGTTCAGCGTCAAGAAATAGGTGCCGGCAACGCTGGCAGCAAATGCGGGTATGGAGGCCCCCGCCTCGGCTGCTGCGGCGCTCGAACCGCTGGCAACGAGCGGTGTGCCGATGACGCCGAAGGTGGTGCCGGGGCATGGCCCGCCGGGTGTTGACGGCGGGCCGACGAAACACAGCGACCATTGATAATTTGCGGCGAAGACGCTCTGCGAGACCGCGTCCAGTGCGAGCCCCTGCACACCGGCCGGAACGGTAACGGGTGTACCGGGTAGCACAGTCGTCTCGGGCGTGACGGACTGATCGAGGAGCGTGATCTGCGGCTTTCCCGACCCGATCACGTTGCCGCCGGCGTCCATGGCGACATTGGGCGCGCCGGCAACACCATTGACGAACGCGGCCAGCGTCTGCGCTGCGCTCGTGCCGCCATTGAAGTCCTCCCAGAAGCGATCCGTGGTGAGCCGCGACAGCGGCATCTGCGCGTTGCGATAAACCGCTGCCGTGATGGCACCGAGGCCCAGGCCCGGCGGCGGGAAGGGCAACGCGTTTGCGAATTGCTCGTAGCTTGAGAATTGGAAACCAGGGGCTGAAATCTCGGTATGGCACGAGCGGCAGTAGTGCGCGAATACCGAGTGATACAAGTCATCCGGCGCCGACGCGGTTTGTCCCGGCGTCATCCAGGCGGGCGGCGTCGCCGCGTCGTCGAATGCGTGCGCGGTGCCGGCGGCCGGATCGCCGCCGTACCACTGCGTCAATAAATTGCGCGGCGCCAGGTTCCTGTCGACGGGCGGCGCACCCGGAGCGGCGCTCTTCATCTCGACATACTGATAGGTTCTCCACGCCAGGGCGTTCATTTGCTGAATCAACGGCTCCTGCGTCGCCTTGGTGTATTGCGCCGCATTGACCGACACGCAATTCGGATTCTTATTGGACGCGATGCACGAAAAAGCCGGGTCGGTGTCGCCGAACAACAGCGTGCCGACGTCCCAGGGCAAGAAGTTCGCATCGATGTTGCCATTGGCAGGATAGGGCTGTCCGGGAGCGAAGGCGGGCGTGCCGCCGTGGCAGGCGGTACAAGAGCCCGGCAAATACTTCTGTCCGCGCCGATCGAAGTTGGCCGAGAGAATGCGCTGAAACACGCCGGTGCGGTCGTCGGGCGCGAAGGAATAAAAGGTGGCAAAGCAGTTGCCGGTGTTGGTGGTCGGATCGGCGATGTTGGTAAAGCAGGCAGCGCCCGAGCCCGCACCGGGCGTGTATTCCATGGCAACCGCCAGGAAGGCGCCGAGCTTATTCGCCGCCGCTTCGAGCGTGGGGTAGTTGATGACCACCGATGCCATGGTGCCGTTGGCACATTTGGAGAAATACATGTCGCGGCCGAAGCCTAAGTCGAAGTTATTGGTGTAGACCGCATGGACCACCGAGAAGCCAGCTTTCCCGGCACCGTAATTGGCGTCGTTGGCGTCGAAGCAATTCGCGGCGAGCCATGCCGGTAGCGTGGTCTTGGCCGAAGTCGGATCGATGGCGGTGTAGTACGCGGCGGCGGATTCGCGCGTCTCGTAGACCGGATAACGGGTTTTGTAGGCCGCCGTGGCAACGACTCGGCCGGCCTCGGCGCGCCGAAAATCATCCGGCGTCAGGTTGCGCGAGCCATCCGGCGTCAGCGGATCCGGGCTGACGCTGTCGGCGACCAGGGTGGAATTGATGGCGACCGTGGCGCCCGCAGCAGCGGCCGTGGCGGCCGAACCCACCTTGGCACCGGTCTCATCGTAGAGCTGCAGCATGAGCGTGGATGCCGCCAGCGCCGCGTTGCTCGCCGTGCCGTCGCAGGAGCCGGGCGCGGCCGAAACGGCCATTTGCACGTAGGCGGAATCGACATCGGATGGTACCAGCGACAGCGGATTGACCTCCGCGCTCGGTCCGCCGAATTTGGCGAGAATGTCGTCATCGTTCAGCGCCGGCAGCGCGAAGGAAACCACGGGATTGGTGTAGTCGCCCGGACTGAATCCGGCCGCGCCGCCCACGGCAGCCACCCATTTCGCATCGACCTGCAGCGCCGGCAGCGCAAGGGATCCGGAGTTTGCCGCGCCGCTGCGCGGTGTATAGGAGATGGTGCGATTTAACGTCACGCAGACCGGTGCATCGGCGCTCAAGTTCGCAAGGCCCGCCACGGTGCTCACGCCGGCGCGGAAATGCCTCGGCACTGCCGGCACGGGCGGGATCACCGTCGCCAGCAAAAACCGATCCGGATCGTTCGAAGCCAGGACGTTGACTTCGGCGTTTGCGGTGTTGGTTCTTTGCGACTGGTTGGTGACGGTGAGCTGAAAATGCAAAGTGACCGCTTGGGCCACCGCGGGAGCGGTAAAGGACACGGTGTTGGCATTTCGGTACAGCAACGTCACCTGCGGCACGGGGGCTGCGTCGGTTTGCACCCAGGTGAACGATATGAGGGAAATATTGCCATTGACGCTGTCTTTACCCGACAGCTGCACGTCGGCGCCGGAGCGCACGTTGATGGTCACGGGAGCGCCGGCCGCCCCGGCTACGGCTTTGTAGTTCAGGGGCGTTACCACGGCCGTAGGATCGACGACGGTGTCGTTACCATGGCCAGCACCTGAACATGCTGCGACCATGATCGCCGCGAATGCGAGCAGCACGTGATGCAGCGCCTGGGCCGGACCTCGAGATTGTGCTTGCTTCAATGTTTTGGCCTCGCGCGGGCGTATTAGAATTGGAAACGAATGCCGCCGGAAATGCCGTAATCGGAATAATACTGAAGGCTCAGGAGCCTCATGTATTGAACATAAATCTGAGTGCGGCCGGCCAGCACGCCCATGAGCCCGGCGCCGACTTCGTAATAGTTTGGATCGATGGAGTCGGTCGGAAGTTGGAAGCCCGTGGCCGCAGTGCTTTCGGTCGTGTAATTCGAATCGACGTTGATCGAGCGATTCGCGAATTCATGGCGGTACTCCCCGTATGCGTACGGCAACAGCACGCCGATGGGCAACGACCATGCGTATTGAAACTTGACGCCCGCAATGCTGATCAGTGACGTCACGGTCTGGGCGGCAACGGTCGCGGCAAATTCGGGATCGGTGCTGTTGCTGGTGGCGCTTTCTTGAAATCCGGCGATATGGGTGCGCAGATATTGCCAGTTGAGGTACGGCTGAGCCGAAAATCTGCGCAAATAGAACGTATAGCCGCCGCCGCCCGTCGCCATCAGCGAGGTGGCGTTGGTGCTGCTGGTCAGCGTGGTATTGACATACCCCACCTGTGGATTGTTCGACCCGTAAGTCACCACCCGGGTCGTGTCCAAACTGATGCGCTGCACCCCCAGGGAGAAGTTCAGGTAGGCATCGCCGATGTCCTGGTCCACGTAGACCGTGGCGCCGCCGCCGGATCCCTTGACGTTGCCGCTGACGATGCTCTGGCTGGAATCGAAATCGGCGTGTTGCTGAATGTCGGTGGCCAGAATCCCGACGACCAGGGTCCGCGACACGCGCACGTCCGCGCCGATCAGCGCAGTCGTACCGGCGAAGCTGAAAGCATCGTTGAAGACGCTCGGCTCCTTGCTGCCCGCGTCGTACACCCCGTTCGCGTACGCGCTCCACTTGCCGATGGCCAACAAATCGTTATCCGCGCTCGCGCCGCCGCCCAGCGCAGTGCCGGAAGCGCCGTCCGCGTCGGCCACAGAGCTATCGCCCGATGAATCAGCGCGGGCGAAGTGCTGCGTCTGCGCGATGAAGCGCAGCGCCGCCAAGCGATTGGTGAGACCGGCGAACTGATTGCTGGCAAAACGGTTGGTCAACGAACTCTGCGCGGAAAACTCCTCGTCCGCGGTCCAATGCAGCGCAGCGCTGAGCAATTGTGCCGGCAAATGCAGGCTGTACTGCGTTTCTCCGAAGCCGAGAAGTTCATCGGCATTGTCCTCGAGATTGCGTAGCCGGTTGAAAAGCGCGAGCTGCGAGCCGCCGCAGCCCTTGGCCGACGGCCCGCAGACCTTGAGCAGCGACGCATACGCGGCATCGTTCGCCTCGGCCGAGGCAAGATCGAGGGCGGTGAAGGCGTAGGTTCCCGAGCGCATGTCGTCCGTGACCAAAGTCGTCAGGCACGGCTGGGCGGCAAGTTCACCGACCGAACTTGCGGCGGTGCAAGCGGCGTAGGCGGACACTCCACACTGCAGGATCCAAGCCAGCGCCAGCAAGCCAACGGCGCGCACCGCGCCATTGCCGGGAAGCCCGCGCAAGAGCGCACGCATCCTTTCAGCAAGGCTCATTCCGTTGAGTGACATCATCCCACTCGGCCTTATTTTTCGGTCGTTCAGTCATAACCAACTCACTTATGGATGTCAAGTCAGTGCGACGAATCCTTGGCAGCCCGCCTCGAGCACGCTGCACAGGGTGTTGACCCGGCCCACGTGTGGCCCGGGCGAATTCACAACTTCCTAAGGACTTCCTAAGGATTGGCAGCCCCAGGCGCACTAACTTAAGTACCGAGGCCTGAAGACGCAGCAAGCGCGTTCCGAAGCCCCACGAAAAGAACCCTCAACAATTGCAAGGAGATGACCATGAACATGAACACCAAAATCGTAGCTCGCTTCGTCGGCGTCAGCTTGATCGCTGCGGCCTTTCTTGGCCCCAAGGTCTTCGCGGCCGATCCCAGCGATTCCGTTCGTACCCAGACCGTCAAGTTCGAGGACCTGAGCGTCAACACCCAGGCGGGTGCCGTGACCCTGTACCAGCGTATTCACCGAGCCGCAAAGCAGGTGTGCGAGCAGCCGGGCGCCGAGGAGAGGAATCTCACGGCGTTGGCGATGCAGCAGTCCTGCATGGCGCGTGCTGAGTCGCGGGCGGTGGACAACGTGCATAGCGGAGCCCTGTCGGCCTACTACCGGATGACGATCGGCCACACCTTCGCGGTTTCGGCTCAGAACAACGTCAAGTGATCGATGCGGAAATGCGCCCGGCTAAAAGCATCGGCCGGGCGCAGCGGGCCTCGCTTAGGATGACCACCACCACCTTGGATCGCCGGCGCGAAGTGATGTAGGCTAAAACACACCGCCGCTACGTGTCCGTTTTATGGAACTGACATTCGCCGATTGCGTTTTGAACCTGACCTCTCGCCAACTCAGCCGCGGCGGCGTCGTGGCTTCCCTCGAACCGAAAATGTACACCCTGCTCGAAGTGCTGATTCAGAGGCGCCCGGCGGTGGTGACCAACGAAGAACTCGACGAACTGCTGTGGCCGCAAGTCTACGTGGCGCGTACCAGCCTGACCCGGCTGGTCTCGGAACTGCGCGCTGTGCTCCATGACTCGCCGCGCGATTCGCGCATCATCCGCACCGTTTACAAGTCCGGCTATGCGTTCGCAGCCTCCGTGGTAGCAACTGCCGTGGAGACCGCGGGCGGCGGGATCCTGGGTTCGGTAGCGCCTGCGGTGTCGACAGGTGTGGCGTTGATTTGGCAGGAACGCAGCCTGCCGCTCACAGCGGGTGAAAACATCGCCGGCCGCGGCGCCGAATGCTCGATCGTCATTGACGCCACGACGGTGTCGCGCCGCCATGCACGCATCACGGTGGTTTGCGGCGGCGCGACGATCG
>Ga0116129_1002090_pt1 | contig 10381 bp, 13 predicted proteins | sample June2015DPH_17_2_FD_89732 | JGI IMG/M metagenome (GOLD analysis project Ga0116129, IMG submission 89732) | Peatland microbial communities from SPRUCE experiment site at the Marcell Experimental Forest, Minnesota, USA - June2015DPH_17_10 | ecosystem: Environmental > Terrestrial > Soil > Wetlands...
CCCATGGGACCCCTATCCGTGCCGCCTTTCTCAACAGGCCTGTCGATAAGCACGTGATGGGTCCGGAGCGTCGCTTCGGACGTCGAGGCGGAAACCTGGCGAACCTGAATTTTCATCGTAGTCATAGTGTCTGCGCTCCTTCTTGTCGAACGGCGTTAAGACCATGCTGCCACATCGGTCCGCTTAATTCTGCGGGACGGCTTGCGATCCATGGCCGATCGCTCTCCGCACGTCGTCGCGGCTTAACCTTGCAGTGAGGAAGGCGTCCATGGAAGCCTTGCCGGGGCCAAAAATCAGCACGATCAAAGAGGCGACCGAAAAGGTATTGGGTGCCGCTCCGATAAACTTATCGGGATCTGAAAAGATCGAGAAGAGCGCCTCGCGCAGCCACTGTCCAGGCCAGCGAGTCACTGGTGAGTGGTATGCGGCAAGTCCCACGCGAGACTGAGGGGGTGGATGGTGGTCACGAGTTGCACCATGACCGCCCGGTTCGTCTGTCCCGATTGGTCGTTGTGCTGGCTCTCGTAGCTTAACTTGATGATCTGGCGCGTATTGGGGCGAAAGCCGGCCGCCACCTCGTAACTCTCAGCCAGGTCTCTGTTCATAGTGAGATACCCCGCGCGCACCGCGGCGTACCAGCGCGGAGCCAAGCCGCGCTTGACCTCGACATAAGATCCTTCGCGGCGCGTGAACGGGATGGCGTGGTATGACATCAGCATCCAGTCCCACTCCCCGTGGACATCCCAGTGACCATACCCAAACTCCACGTCAGCGGCGGCGCTTCTGCCGGGCAGCACGTTGGGATTGGCTTCCCCCCGAACGTAGAAGGGCCAATGCCGGTCGAGGTAGGGACCGCGTCCTGCGGAAGCGCCTACGCGGAGGCCTTGCAAGATGGTATACCCCACGTCGCCCACCCAGTTGCCATATTGATCGCGGTCGAATACGCTACGCGGATTCATCATCGAGGAATTCACGAACTGCGCGTGGGCGTCCCAGTTCCGGTCCGTGACGTCGGCCTCCACACCTGCCACCCCCATCGGCGAAATTTTGGCGTAATAGCCATACAGAATCGGCATATCGATGAGCGGATTCACGGCGTCGTCGTATCGCAGGTTTAAGTCGCCCCTTACCGACCCCAGTTGTCCGGCGCGAACAGTGAGCGCGAGCGCATTCCAAGTTTGCTTATAACCCAGGGAGGCCAGCAGGATCTGGGTCGTCACGCTGTGTCCGGGCGCGCTGAAATCTTCGGTGAAAAAAGGCGCGGAGTCAAACTGCACAGCGCCGTCGAGCCACCAATGGCGGTTTAGCTTGATCAGGGGATATACCACCGCCCGGAATGCCCCATCGAGCCGGCCGCCTTTTGGCCTCCAGCGATGCCGCGTGGATTAAGGGTCAGCTCATTCCCGTATCTCGTGGCTTCCGCTTAAGCAAAGAACCGCGATCACGGCGTAACTTTCGCCGGGGCCGAGCGAACTCGTGAGTGGCGCCGGTACCCGGCCGAATCTTCACATCAGAGAGGGAATCGCGTGAATCGTGTATTTATGACTGTGGCCGCATTCGCGACCGTACTCCCGATCGCAGCGGCAGCGCCGCCCGCTATCGGCGAAAAGGCCCCGGACTTCAAATTGTCCACACCCGAGGGCAAGACTGAGCCTCGGCGATCGTAGAACATCCACGGTGCGAGAGATCGTGGCCGTCGCGCCAGCCCGCATCGGACCTCACGGGCAAGCGCTTCGCTTGTTCCAGCCGGCGCGACTTCTATTTGATCGAGTGCTTGAGAATAGCTGGCCATGACAATTTGTTGAATCCATCGAGGATACTAATCGAATGCCAGTGAACTGCCAGCGCGCCGCTGGACTAAAGGAATTGCGGTACGTAGGGCGAATATGGCTCGTGGGCGTGGCGCAGGACCCTCCTCGCAGAATCATCTGGCTGGACAGGAACTTCCCGTTGTACTCGCTGAGAGGCCCCGGCAAGGGTCTATAGCCCGGATAGGCTGTATACGCGCTTGCTGTCCACTGCCAGCAGTCCCCGAAAAGCTGCTGAACGCCCGCCATCTTCGCTGTAGCCGGGTGCAATCTCCCGCTGTCAAGAAGATTGCCGCGAACCTTTTTTCCGGTCGCCGCAACTTCCCATTCCGCCTCCGTCGGGAGACGGCAAGATCGCCATCGTGCGAAAGCATCGGCTTCGAAATAGCTCACATGGCATACCGGCGTATCCAACAAAGCCGAAAGCGGGTGCCAGCCCCGTAAAGTGAATACACGCCAGCCGGTCTCGTCCGCAGCGAAGCGTTCCCAGTACAGCGGCGCCTGCCACGCCTGGTTGCGCACCGCATCCCAACCCTCGGAAAGCCACAGCTCAGCGCGACTGTATGCGACATCCAGCATGAAGTCGAGATACTCTCGGCACGTGATATCGCGGCCGGCGATCTTGAAGGGGTCCAAATGCACCTTATGGCGAGGAGTCTCCTTGTCAAAGCAAAAATCAAGAGGAGCTTTGAAGTCGGGGGAATGGCCGATCTCGGCAACCCCTCCGCTGAACTCGTGCCATCCCAGTCTGGCGGGCGAAACGTCAAGGTCTTCGACAAGTGGAAACGCATCATAGGAGGGATGCAGCGGATTCGAGAAATACGCATGCTTGATGTCGGTCAGCATGAGCTCCTGGTGTTGTTGCTCGTGGTTCAAACCCAAAATGATGAGACGGACTGTTTCGTCGCCTAGGCTTCGCTGAAGCAGCGACTGCATGGCACGATCAACGTGTTCACGAAATGCCAGAACTTGATCGAGTGACGGACGGGAGAAGGACGCACGCTGGCCTCTGTCCGGAATCTGCTCAGCAAGCGAGTTGTAATAGCTGTTAAAGAGCCGACTGAAGTCTTCGTGGAAGGGCTTGTAATCCGCAAGATACGGTCTCAGCACGAAGGTCTCGAAAAACCACGTCGTGTGTGCCTGATGCCATTTCATCGGACTGGCCTCCGGACACGATTGCACCATCTGATCCTCGGCGGATACTCTCTCCGCAAGACAGTCGGTCGCCGAGCGAATTGCCGCATATTGCGATCCAAAATCAGCCACTTGTGGCCTTCTTTTCCGCTTTGGTGAGAATGAACAACTCTCCTCGTCCGATTCCGAGTTCTTCGATTCTCCTTTTGACAATCGGCGGTACGTACACGACTCGCCCGTCAGTGAGGGTATACAAGACCTGGTCTCCGTATTGGCCGTTCACTTCCTTCCCGTCGCCGTATTTCAAAGCGACCTCGACCGGGATATTCGTCTGAAATTGAACCTTATCGCTCATCGTGCGCGCCTTTCCCATCAGTCACCGCCGGAGGAGGTTCTTGCCGCTCGCGGCGAAGCACTTCGTTGCAGGTCATTGTGCAACCCCTCTTGCCTCACTCCGTTTCGCCGGCGTCCGCGTCAGCAAATTGCGTAGCCGTTCATACGCCCGGTGGGCCTTCTGTTTTACGGCGCCGGGGGTCGACGCGGTGGCGCGGGCAATCTCTTCGATGCTGAGTCCATTCACTTTGAGCATGACGAGCACTTCGCGCTGGCTCTCGGGTAGCGCCGCCACAAGCTCGTCGAAGGGCGGCAAGTCGCTCGTTTGATCGTGCTCCGCCGGAGGCTCAGGCAACTCGTCAGTTCCGAACTCGTGCGAAGAGATGCGCTTCCGCTTCCGATAGTCGTCGACCCGTACATGGTGTGCGATGGCATAGACCCAAGGCAAGACCGGCTCTCCCGGACGGTAAGTGTGCCGGGCCCGGTGAATGCGCAACCACACCTCCTGCAACATGTCTTCTGCATTGGCTCTGCTGCCCAGCTGGCTGGCAAAAAACCGATAGAGTTGCGGACTGAGCAGATCGACCAAAGCCGTCGCCGCCGCCCCATCCGCTTGTTGGTACCTCGTCATCAGATGCTCCGCTTCGTGTTCGCGAGCCGCCGCGGCAGCCCTGTTGGGTTGGATCGCATCAAGCTGCATAGGGGATACCCTCTCAATAGTTCGTAGTTCGCTGTGACAGGCCAAATAGTTACGGAGCCCGCCTGGGGAGTGCCGTAACCGCGGTGGCTGCTGGGACCGCCAGAGGACAGAGACGCGCATTGGACGCCAAGGATGCAAACTGTTTGGGGCATGGTGGCAGCATGAGTGCAGTTGGCCCGGTCCCCACGCCCAGAATTCATGCACCGGTCGCTTATCGCATCGAAGCCGCCGCTTGACGCCCACCGTTTTTCTTCAGCGGCCGGACTGCGGACTTTTTCGGACGACTGGTTGCCGCTCAGCGCTGCCAATCCCCAGATCTCCTCTGGTGGAATTCCAGATGTCTTTAGCGGCGGAGGTGGGCCGTTTGGTCAGAGCGAAATTGTTTCCATTTATGGCGTTTCATTTGGCCCCGACCTCGGATTTGGCCCTGACCTCAGATTGATCTCGACTTTGGGCGGGAGTTCCTGCATCCTCTTGGCTTCGGTCGCGTCTTACCGGTGGGCCGCAGCCCTTTATGCGATGCCAGAGGAGATGCCAAATGGACACTACCATGAATGAAACTCATTTCACGAGGAAGGAAGCACAGGTCTTGGACCTACATGAGCGGAACCCGGGGGCGGGTTGTTACCAGAAAGTTTCTGCTTGAGACCTCTGGCCTGCGTAACTTTTCGGGCGCGTCAAGCGATTACGTTTAGTGGAACGGACATCTCCGGGCACATCGCGTCCGAAGATGCAAGCCCAATTACTTTGAATAGAGGAGAGTTTCAATTGAACTGTAAAGTGTTTAACACTCGAAGAATATTAATGGGCGTCATGGCATCGGCGATTTCCATCACATTGGGAATAACCGTCTTGGCGCAGACTACGCAGACTACGCAGGATCCACGCGCAATTCGTACCCCGCGCAGGCTGTTCAACGGAAAGATCGACATACGCAACGCCAACATTTCCCCTGCAACTGCAACCAGTAACCCCAACACTGCGCAGGGGCCCGGAGGGAGCGCGCGAGGCGGTGGACCGGGCTGCGATGTGTTCCCAGCTCCGGCTTCCGTGGGCACGACCGTGGATCTTTCCTACTTCGGACCACCCCCGTCAACGGTCAATCAAAGCCTGGTTGGTCCGGTGCAGTTGCTGAACACCGGCCAGGTCAATTCGCTTAATGGCACGGTCACGATTCCACTGTATCTGGGACACATGCTGGATGGGAGGAACGTCTGGTACATTCTGACAGATGTCGATGACGTTAACGTGGCAGCCGAACTCGGACTGAATTTTTCCGCGAAGCTGACATTTGCTGCGAACGCGGCGCGGACCGCAAACTTCGATGAGAACAACGACCTTGTGTTCAATCAGGGAACTGTCGATTTTTCTCCCGTCAGGAGTATTATTGCCGGGCCTCCCGGCCAGGAATTTCCACCCTCGGCCTACCAGCCGGGATCGATGGGCGACAGCAACTACAGCCCGCTTGTTCAGGTCGTGAATGCAGCGGGCGTTATATACAACGCGCCCATCGTCGCATTCAACGTTAATGCCGGACAGATCGATTTCCCGAACGGTAACGTAGACTATTCGATGGTTCACGATCAGGTGATTGCCATCGATCCGATCAATATGACGGTAACGTTGAATCTGATCAATGGGTTCAGTTTTGGCAGGCCCGTGTGGTACATCTCGATGGACGCCAGCATACCTCTGGCGGCCGCGATCGAGCACAATACTTTTGCGCCCCTGATGGCGAATCTTCCGCTCGGGAGGGATGACAGCTTCTCCAGCCCGATCGAACGGATCTTCATCGCCACCAACGGTCCGGAAGGATGCGCAAATCCGATGCGGCAGGGGTTGTCAGCCGACCTGCAGGATGGTTTTCGGCCTAACAACATCCTGGGCGGAATACCGACCGAAGCCCTGGACTATTCTCCTACCTGGGATGCTAATTTGTTCACGTGGACCCAAGCTGCAATTAACAACGGATACCGGGGCCAGTTGCGTGAAGAGTTCCAGGTTCTGACTTACGTTCAAAACGGCTTCCTTACGGGGCTGGCTGGGGCGGCGTTTGGGAGCGCCGGGTTTTCCATTAATTGTCCCATCGTTCAACGGCTCGATTGACGTTCCCTCGTGCCCGCCGCCGGCCGTCACTCGGGCAGCGGGCACGAGCATTTTCTAATTCAGAGATAAGGAAGGACCAGCGCACCAGACAGGGATCAAGTTCCTTTCGTTTTGATCTTGTTGGGTAGGCTGAGCGGCGGGAAAGGGGGACTCGTGGCTGTCGGATCTCCACTTGTCCACAGCCGTCGCGAGCCGAGGCCGCAGGAATGTGGAAATCGCGTAGCGATGTTACGGTATGAAGTTTTCCGGGCGCCGTTACCAGCGCGATGGCTTCAGCGAACTATCGAGTAGAAGCGCCGAGGAGCTGCTCAATGACCTGCCACCAGATGGACCGGATAATCGCGTCGCATTCAACCCTTTCAGGGCTCGTGCCCGAGGCTGCGGACCATATCGCCGAATGTGAGTCGTGCCAACGTCTGGCAAGCGTATTTGACGAGTGTCGCCCAGCTCCCAAGCCTTCCGAAAAGCGGGTAAAGCGTATTGAGGCGATGATGCTGCAAGACCTGGCTCCGGTTCAACCGCTGGCGCCCGCCCGCATATTTTTCGCTGTACTATTGCTGGGATGTCTTACAGTGGTTGCAGTCGGCTCTGCGCTGTTCGGAACAAACGGATGGCAAGCGCTCGGCGCCGTTCGGAAGATCGCTGTCTTAGTACCGCTGACGGCAGGCGCCGTTATGTTGGCCTGGTCTCAGGTTCGGCTCATGGCGCCGGGGAGTAAGCACGCCATATCGCCTGCCAGGCTGCCTATTGGCGTCTTATCGCTGCTGGCGGTTGTGATCGCATCCTTATTCCCTTGGCGCCTGGAGCCCGCCTTTGTCCAGAACGGTATCGGCTGCATGAGAACCGGCTTGACCTGTGCGGTTCCTGCAGCGGCCTTGTTTTGGCTGTTTCTAAGGCGAGGGGTCGCGTTATCCCCCGGGGTGACCGGCGCGACGGCCGGTGGATTGGCCGGTCTCGTCAGTTTGGCTGTGCTGGAGATGCAGTGTTCCAACTTGAGCGCCTCTCATATCTTGATTTGGCACTTGGGCGTGACCTCGCTCGCAATGGCGGCCGGCTTTGTGATTGGCCGCTTGTCGAGCCTGCGGCGTAACCGTTCGACCTTTTCGGCGAACTACTATCGGCGAACTATTAAAGGGTAAGAGCTGTTTAGTTGCCGAGGTCGCTGGAGGCCCGCCGCTGGCGCGGTGAGGTGAAGGCGCCCGCGCCTCGGCCATCTACGGCGGCAGCGAGGTAGCGCGGCGAAGCTATTCCAGATCGCTGAAGCGTGCAGAGTCCAAACCCGGCTGGCTCCGGCGCTTTTCTGTAGAATGCTTACGGTGCGTTTCGGGTGGCCGACAGGCAAACATGAGCTTCCTCCAAGAGGTCGAGTTAAGCAAGACGTTCCCACCGTTCGCCTCGTTGGAGAAGGTTTTTGGGTTCGTTCCGAATCTCTTTCGAGCCCAAACTCTGCTGCCACGAGCGATTGATGCCGAAGCGGGAATTGCCGGGGCGGTGCTCTTCGAGGAGGGTGCACTTCCTCGAATCCGCAAGGAAACCATACTCTTGGTGGTCGCGGCTGCGAATCGAAACGCCTATTGCCTCACCGCACACCTTCAAGCATTGCGCGCCTTGGGAGTGCCGGATCGTCAAATCAACCAAATCGTCGTCGACTACCGCCATGCCGACCTTTCCCAACCCGATATGGCTCTGCTCGATTTCGCGGTGCGGCTGGCCAGGAATGCACCTTGGCTGTCCGAGGAGGACATCGGTGCACTCCGAGGCCACGGATTCAACGACGAGGCCATCCTGGAGGCGATCCTGACAACTGCATTGAGCGGTTTCCTCTGCACACTGTCCGCCGGGTTGGGCCCATCGCCCGATTTTGAGCCGCCGGCTCCTATGCCCGGAGTCACTACGCCTGCCCCGCCGGGCGCACGCCCATACGTTGGCGGAATCGCCGGACCGTACTTGCACGCTGTGGAACTAAGCCCCGCAAGCTTTCCGCCCTTCGCATTCTTCCTGGAGAGATTTGGCTCGATTCCCAACCTCTTCCGGGCCCAGACGCTCAGGCCGGCTGCGATCGAAGCCGAAGCAAGTGCGTTCCGCAACGTGCTGATGCCCGACGATTTCCTCTCTCATGTGCAGAAGGAGCGCATCCTCCTGGTCGTTTCCGCCGCGAATCTGAATACCTATTGTGTCGCCGCCCACTGTGAGATGCTTCGAGCAATGGGAGTACCGGCGGAGGAATCGGACCAGATCGCGGTCGACCACCATCAGGCCGATCTTTCGGAGGCCAATAAGGCGCTCTTGGACTTCGCCCTCAGACTTACCCGTCACCCCTCCGAATTCGGTCGCGAGGATATCGATCGGCTTCGAAACTGCGGTTTTTCGGAAACGCACATTCTGGAGGCCGTGGTGGTGACAGCTCTCAATAACTTCATCAACACGCTGCAAATGGGGCTGGGCACGACTCCGGACGTTGAAGCCAGACGGGTCTTCGGGCCGGAAGATGTGCATCTTCCTCCCACTGTGGAACGTCATACGGAAGGAACGCGAGACGATCCCGATGCCGCGCTTGTGGCTAGAGCGCAGAATGGCGACCTTGATGCCTTTGAAGAATTGGTTACCTGCCACAGCCGCCGTGTCTACCGGACGTTGATAGGTATCGTCGGGAACATTGAGGAGGCTCAGGACGCGATGCAGGATACCTTCGTGAAAGCATTTCAGCACATCGGGAATTTCGAGGGCCGGTCGAGGTTCTCTACATGGCTGGTAACCATTGCCAGCAACGCGGGTCTGCAACGCTTGCGCGAGCGCAGGCATATCGAGAGCCTCGACGATTCAGCACCCGAGACAGATGAAGAGTTCCGCCCGCGTCAAGTACGGGCCTGGACGGGGGACCCGGAAGAGCTGTGCTCCCAGGCCGAGAGGCGCGGCCTTGTGGAAAGCGCAATGATGAAGCTTCCGCCAAAGTACCGCGTGGTCTTAATATTGCGCGATATCGAGCAGCTTTCCGGCGCGGAGGCCGCCGCGGCGCTTGGCCTGGGAATACCCGCCATGAAGGCTCGCCTGCTTCGGGCCCGCCTGATGCTGCGCGAAGCGCTTGCGCCTCATTTCATAAGCAATACAAGAAGGATAGGGCTATGATTACCTGCGACGAATTTATGGCGGACTTGGGGAATTACCTGGAAGGAGACGTTGCAGGCGAAGTCCGCCAACAGCTCGAAGACCACCTCTCACACTGCCAAACCTGCCAAGTGGTTTACGATTCCACTCTCAAGACTGTCAAGATTGTGACGGACAGCGGTTCGTTCGATCTCCCGGAGTTAACCGCCAGGCCGATTAGAGAAAAGATCATGGCCAGAATACGCGACGTACTGGACTCATAGCTCGACCCTGATCCGATTCGCCTGTGGATCCCGCCGTTTCAGTGCGAGGCACTCGTCCTAATCCGCTTTTTACTTCTTATCGCCGGGGGTTTTCGCGTCCAGCCCACGCCGCAGCCGCGGCCGATTGGCGTCCTCTCCGTGTCGATCTGCCGTTCGTTGTGCAGCATTCAGGAATACTGCCGGTAGATGGTTTGCCGCACTTCGCTGAGCATCATCGTTGAGAAAAGCGCCCAACGAGCTCGAAGAGATCGATCCCGGTGGGCGAGACATTGTGATTCAAAATCTGGACCGCGAGTCCAGGAGGCCGCCGACCGTCGGGCTCGCCGATGGGACGTAATTTCCGGGTCGATGCCTTTCCGCTCCGTAACTTTCCTTGAGGGACGACGAATGATCCCTATAGAAAGGTGTACATGACTACTTCGAAACTGATCGTGGCCTATCCACAACCCACGAACGCAGAAGCTTTTGAAAAGGCGTATCAAGAAGAACACGTTCCCTTGGCGATCGACAAGCTGAAGGGTATGACGAAGATCGTCGGCACGAGGATCATCGCGTCCCCACAAGGTTCGCCGCCGTTCTACCGGGTGGCCGAGGTTCACTTTCCCTCCATGCAGCAGCTCGAAGAGTGCGCAGGCTCGGAAGGCGGAAAGGAAACGCTGGCGAACGCCATGAAAATTTCGTCTGGTGGCCCCCCGGTGATCATGATCGCGGAAGAAGAGAGCTTCAATTTTTGACCCAATTGCCCCCTGGGCTCCACGCTCCTAAGTGATATAACGGAAAGGAGTTGCCCTAGTACCTAATTGCAAAACTCAACGTATTCGCTTATAATCTGGTCATGAGCCAACGATCGACGATTTCTTTGACCTCTGAAGAAGAGCAGACTCTGCGACAGTGGGCGCGCTCTGGTACCAGTGAACATCGGATGGTGGAGC
>Ga0116129_1002091_pt1 | contig 10380 bp, 7 predicted proteins | sample June2015DPH_17_2_FD_89732 | JGI IMG/M metagenome (GOLD analysis project Ga0116129, IMG submission 89732) | Peatland microbial communities from SPRUCE experiment site at the Marcell Experimental Forest, Minnesota, USA - June2015DPH_17_10 | ecosystem: Environmental > Terrestrial > Soil > Wetlands >...
AATCGTCAGCTCCGCCGGATTTCCCAGGTTCACCGGATACCGTTCGTCCGATTGGCTCAGCCGCACCAGGCCGTCCACCAGGTCCGATACGTAACAGAAGCTCCGCGTCTGGGAGCCATCGCCGAAAATCGTCATCGCCTCGCCGCGCAGCGCCTGGTCGATGAAGGCCGGAACCACGCGTCCGTCTTTCAGCGCCATCCTCGGCCCATAGGTGTTAAAAATGCGGGCGATATTGGTCCGCACGCCATAGCTCCGGTGATACGCCATTGTCATCGCCTCGGCGTAACGCTTGCTCTCGTCGTAGCAGGAGCGCATTCCCACTGGATTCACGTTGCCCCAATAAGTCTCCACCTGCGGATGCTCCAGCGGGTCGCCATAGCACTCTGATGTCGACGTCACCAGGAACCGCGCGCCATCGCGCCGCGCCACGTCGAGCATGTTACGCGTGGCGGTCGAGCCGCTCTCCAGGGTTTCAATGGGATGCGCCAGGTACGCCATCGGACTCGCCAGGGACGCCAGGTGCCACACCTGGTCGAACTTTCCCGCTACCGTGACCGGCGCCGTCACATCGAACTCATGAAATTGGAGCTGTGGATGACCGGTCAGATGCTCCAGGTTCTTGCGCGATCCGGTGATCAGATTATCAAGCGCGACAACGCTGTCTCCGTCCTTGAGAAGGCGGTCGCAAAGGTGGGAGCCGATGAATCCAGCGGCTCCCGATATCAAATGATGCAAACAATATCCCCCATCTGTCATATTCTACAGTAGATGCCTGTTCCTTCCCACGTTGAAACCGCAGTCTTCCTCATCTTACTTGCCGCCTCCGCCTATGGATTCTGGTGGCGTTTTGGAAAAGTCGTTCGCAAAATCCGCGCCGCGAAGCCGGACCCCGGTTTTTCGCTCCATCCCATCGGAAAACGCGTTTGGGATTTCTTTTCGGAGGTCATGCTTCAGTCGAAAGTAATTCAGCAGCGCCCTTTACCCGGCATCGCCCACGCCTTCGTTTTTTGGGGATTCTGCGCCTTCGCGCTGGTGACCTTGAACCACTTCGCGACGGGCGTCGGAGTTCCTTTTATTTCTAGAGACGGCTGGTTCGGCCGCATTTATTTTTACGTCGCCGCGGCCTTCGCCGTTTGCGTCGCGATCTCCATCGCCGGCCTTTTTATCCGACGCTTCGTCGTCCGTCCACGCTGGCTCCTGCGAAAGTCGACCGGGGACAAGATGTCCTGGGAGTCCGGCTTCATCGCTTTCCTCATTTTCAACCTGATGATCACCTACCTCGCTACCTTCTGGATGGATACCAAACTCGTCTGGTGGGCGCACACGTTAACGCTGCTCATCTTCATGCCGCTCATCCCGCACACCAAGCATCTTCACCTGGTGCTGAGCCCGGCGACCGTCTTTCTTTCCCGCGGCGGATTCTCACAAATCCCACCTTTGGCCGGCGATGAAGATTTTGGACTCGATACCGGCAAGGACCTCACGCAGATTGTCGCGCTCCAAGCCTACTCCTGCGTCGAATGCGGACGCTGCACCGAACATTGCCCCGCCTATAACACCGGCAAAGTTTTGAACCCCAAAGAAATCGCGCTCGGCGTGCGCAGCTATCTCAACGAATTCGGCCCCGGCAGCGAAGAACCTCTGCTCGGCAAGTACATTTCCCAGGAGGCCGCGTTCCAATGCACCACCTGTGGAGCTTGCGAATTCCAATGCCCCGTCGGCATTGAGCACGTTCCGATTATCGTCGGCCTCCGCCGCGGGGCCGTCAACACCGGCAAATGGGAAGACGACTACGGCACCAAATTATTCCTCAATCTGGAACGCAACGGCAACGCCTTGGGCTTCTCCTCGACGGAGCGTCAGAAATTTATCGACAAACAGCAGTTTCCCATTTTCGACGGCACCCAGGAATACTGCCTGTGGCTCGGCTGCATGGGCGGATATGACCCGAAAGGACGTGAAATTATGGTCGATTTTGCCCGCGTAATGGCACACTTAGGTACCACTTATGGCGTTTTAAGGAAGGAGAAGTGTACCGGCGATCCCGCTCGGAGGCTCGGAAACGACCTCGTCTTCCAGCAGCTCGCCGAACAGAACCTGGAGAATCTGACCCAATCGAAGGTCAAAAAAATCGTCTCCATTTGCCCCCATTGCGTCAGAACCATCTCCGTCGATTGGAAAGAATACGGCGAAGCCCCGCCGATTGAGCATCATAGCGAGTTCATGGCCCGCTTCAAAGACAAACTCCCTCAAACCGCCGGCCCCAAGATCGTCTACCACGACCCCTGCTATTTAGGCCGCTATCGAGGCACCTATGATGAACCCCGTCAAGTACTTGCGCTCTCCGGCGAAGTGATCGATCCACCCCGTTCCCGCGAAAAAAGCTTCTGCTGCGGAGCAGGCGGCGGGCTAGCCTTCCTGGGAGAAGAAACCGGCGACCGCGTCAGCCACAATCGTGCCAAAGAGCTGGTAGCCACCGGCGCGGAGGTTGTCGGCGCCGCTTGTCCGTTCTGTAACACCATGTTTCGAGACGCTTTATCGGCCGTTTCCGACGCCCCGCCCAAGCTTCTCGATATCGCCCAAATCGCCGCCGCGTCGCTTCCGAAGGGATAAAAGATGCGCATCATCTCGCTGCTTGCGAGCGGCACCGAAATCGTCTGCGCGCTCGGCATGGGAGAAAGCCTGGTCGGCCGCTCCCATGAATGCGACAACCCCTCCTGGGTCCGTTCTCTACCCGCCTGTAGCGAACCGGCCTTTGATATCAACGTTTTAAGCCGTGAAATCGACGCCGAAGTCAATCGTAGAATCCGCGCCGGCGTCCCTTTATACACCGTTCATAACGAGCTGATCCGTAGCTTGAAGCCCGACCTCATCATCACGCAAGCCCATTGCGAAGTCTGCGCCGTGACTCCCGAAAATGTGCAGCAAACGCCGGCTGCTTCCGTGCTGGCGCTTACGGCGGGCTCGCTCGCAGGCGTTTTCGACGGTATCGCGCGTATCGCGCAAGCGCTTGATAAAGAAGAAGATGGGCGCGCCCTGATCGCTCAGGAAAAGCGCCGTTTGGAAGCCGTGCGGGCGAGAGCGGCGGGCCGGCGCAGACCGACGGTCGTCATGCTGGAGTGGCTGGAGCCGCTGTTTGCCATGGGAAACTGGGGTCCGGAACTGGTCGAAATCGCCAACGGCGATTTGCGAATCGGGAAAGCCGGAGAGTACTCCAGTGCCATTCCCTTCAGTCAGTTACAGGAAGCGGATGCAGAATTCATCATCGTCGCCCCCTGTGGATTCGACCTGGAAAGAACCCTGCGGGAGCGGCACGCGCTCGAAGCCCACCCCGGCTGGAAATCCCTCCGAGCCAAAGTCGCCTACGCCGACGGCAACCTCTTTTTCAACCGCTCCGGCATGACCGTTTCGCAAACCGCAGAAATCATAGCCGAGATCCTGCATGGGGAAACCTTCGAAACTCCCACGCAGCGAATAAGTTGGGTGTGGGCACGCGAGGTACACTGATTCTAGTTGAGGTCCACGATGAGTGACACACGCCAGCATGCCCACGAGTTGATTGACCAGATTCCGGAGACCAAACTTTCGACCGCCGTCGGACTGCTCGAAAAGATCCTAGACCCGGTCAGTTTAGCTCTTCTAAACGCTCCTATCGACGACGAGCCGGAGACCGAGGAAGAAAGGCTTGCCGTGGCGGAGTCCGAAGAGTGGCTCAAAAATGGCGGTAAGGGCATTCCGCACGAAGAAGTGGCGCGCCAATTAGGACTAGACTAACAGGCCCGGAGTGAAGCAGGTCAAGTGGAACCAACCCGCCGCAGCGGATCTCGCGAAGCTGGATAAGAGCACCGCCCGCCGAATCATGCAAGCTATCGAACGGCTGGCCCAGGGGGGCTCCGTCGACGTTAAGAAACTCCAGGGCATCGACCCTCCGGTGTTCCGGCTGCGAGTCGGCGATTTACCGCGTCCGTTTCCGTCAAGACGAAGAAACGATTCGCATCGTCCGCGTCCTCAACAGAAGAGAGGCGTATCGTTGAGCCGCAAACGAAGGCCGCGCCTAATGTGCGGGTGGGGTCCAATGGGGGGCTGGGAATGGTAAGGTGTCGGGATTTACTCTTACCGCAGTGGAGAATTTCATCGCGTATTTCGTGCCGTTGGCGTAGGTCAGCTCGATGAAATAGGCGGTGTAGCCTTTTTCGGGCTTCGGGACGTTGCCTACGTAAATGCCGTCTTTGCGCTCCGTCAGCACTGTTGATTTGTAGGCTGGTCCGATGGCCATCAAGCGGAAATCGCGCTTCTCCGGATTCGTGGCCTGCCACAACTTTACTTCGGTCGGCTTGGTGACTGTGGTCACTTTGATCGATCCATCGTCTTCGAATTTCCAGAAGAATTTGGGGCGCGCTTGTTTCTTTAGAAAAGCGTCGTAAAACGCGATCAAGCCTTCGCGCGCGTCGGAGTTTTTCAACGAGTGGTCGGTGTTCTCAACGTAACGCAGGTATTTCTCCCCCTTGAGATCATCGAAATAGAAGCGCGATGAATCGGGGAGGAAATACTGGTCTCCGGAGGCATTGATGATGTATTTCGGCATCGTCAGCCGGTCCCGGTATTCGTACGGTTCGACAATCTTCATGAGAGCCTTCATCTGAGGCGTGCCGTTCCATTTCATGATGTCGAGATTTTCGTAATCCTTCACCGCGGGCGAATAGAATCCATACGCCATATAGTGATGCTCGAACGATTTTTCGTTGTTCAGCAGATCGATGACCATGGGCGCGATGGCGACCACGCGCTTATCGACCGCGGCTGTGGTCCAGGTGGTCCAGCCGCGTTTCGATCCGCCGGCCACCATAAACGTGGTCACCGGCAGCTTACCGCCGGCGTCGCTTTTCATGAACTCCGTCACCGCGTCCATGGCCCTCACGGCGCTTTTGGTCATCGGCAGGCGGGCCGGCCAGATATCATTCCCGGTGCGCAGGAATTTGTCCCAGGTGTAGGCGATGAACGCGTCCTCCGTCAGGTCTTTCTGTTTGGCGTCGGGAAAATTCAGAGGCTGGTTGGGAACCATGTTGAGCTGCGCAACCACGCTGTTGGTGGTGGTCGCGAGATCGATGATCATCTGATCGGCTTTATCGGGCGCGCTGCTTTTATTATTGCCGCCGGTGATGTAGAGAAAACCGGTGGTGTATTCGACTTTCGTGGGCACAACGATGGTTAGCCAGTGCTTCCAAACGGTGCGATCCGGCTCGACGGGCGGCTTCCAGGTCTGCGACGTCAGGTCGAGGACGTAGGCCTTGTAGCCATCTCCGGGAATGGTCGAGACCAGTTCCCACTTATAGCTCGAATCGGGTGCATGAACATAGCGATCGAGGGCGGTTTCCTTGGACGCGGCCGCGAGCGTGAACGTGAAGAGGGCGAGAGCTCCGAACAGTCGGAGTCTCCGAGGAATGATGCGACTCAGCATGCGACCAGGATATCACCAGGGGCCGGTTTTCTTGCCGAACCACCAGACCACTCCCACCGTGGCCGTGGTCTGCTCCTTGCTCAACAATCCCAGTGCATCGGTCAGGAAATAGCGTTGATTCGAGAAGTCCCGGCGCCATTCGAGCTTGACGGCGAATCCGGAGGCGACTTTATATTCCGTGGTCAGCGTGGTTTCCTTTAACGCTTGCGTCGTGCCGCTATATAATCCGCCGCGATCGGAAAGATATTCGGTGCGGCCGGCCAATGCGACTCTCTTGGTGAGTTGATAGTGGGTGTAGAACGCTCCGCCGTCGACGTGCACCGGCTGCGATGTGGTTTGCAGCCGCTCGATTTCATAATCGGCTTCGAACGCGAACGTCAAACGGTCCGTGGGCTGCCAGGTTGCGTAACTGTCGAAGATATCCGTTTTCCCTTTCGGAGCGGGAATAATCGGCTCGAAGGATTCGCCCTGGATGGTCGGCAAACCGGGAGGATTCGAGTAAGGGAAGTAAATCACGTCCGGATGTTCCTGGCCCAGGTAATAATTCACGGTCCAGGAAAGATTCTTGTGCGGCTGCGCGGCGAAGCCGAAAAGCTGATCTTTATAGTTGTTAAACGCCTCCGTCTGCTGAGTGCCGTTATCGATCCAGTAATTCAGGGTCAGCGCATCGTTGACCTTGTACGCGGCGCGCACGCCCATGTGATAAAAAGGCAGGAAATCGAACAAATACGAGCGCGAATAGTTGATTTGATCCTGGGTGTAATTTCCTTCGAGCCCGATGGAGCTCGACCATTTTCCAAAGTCCAGGGTGAGTTTCTTGTTGGGCGCGAAGGTCCCATAAGCTTGGAAAATATTACGGTAAATATCGGGCCGCGGCTCATTCACCGCGCTGCCTTGCAGCGTCGCCGTAGCCTGGCCGAATTGAAGATCGAGACGCGCGCCGAAGTGTTTGCCCTGCTCTGGGTCGACGGCGTTTTCAATCACCACGTCAGCCTGATTCAGGCTGAAGCTGTTGCTGCTGACATCGTAGGCTCGCAAAAGATTGGTGCGTCCGATGGGCGAATTGAAATTGAAGCCGTAGTATCCGTCGAACAAAAAATTGAATGTCGTGTTTTCGAGCAGGCCGGCGAGCGCGCTGGTCGGGGGCGCGGAAGGAGTCGGGGCATTCTGAATCGGCGGTGTTGACGCAACAACAGCGTCTTTGGCAGTTGGCTGCGGCGGCGAACGTTTTTCGAGATCGTCGATTCTTGTTTGCAGTTTCAAAACCAAATCCCGCAGTTCCGCGATTTGCCGATTGAGATCGGTGGTCGCGTCCTGAGCGCTGCATATCACTGCGGTCGTTACGACAAGAAGGAATCTCACCATGGGGTCAGGATAGCCGGTGTCAGGACGGAGAGCCGCTGAAAGGGCGGCTGCCGCCAAAATTGGCCGCCCCACACTACACTGGATAGATGAAATTTCGACGCGCCGCGTGGGCGCTGCTTTTGGGCGCAGCCGCGTTCGCCGCGAGTAAGCCGGCGGTCAAAACGAAGAAAGTTCCGTTGACGCCGGAGCAGCGCGCGGCGCAAGCCATCCTGAAGCCGATGAGCCTGCGCGACCGGGTGGCGCAGCTTATTATCGGCACCTGCTATGGCGATGCGCCTGCCATGAAATCCGCTGAATATCTGAAGTACAAGCACTGGGTTCACGATCTGCACATCGGCGGATTCATTGTGGCCAACCGGGTGGACCACGGCGCGGTCCGCAACGCCGAGCCGCACGCCATGGCGCTGTTCCTGAATCAGATGCAGAAGATGTCGAAGACGCCTCTTCTCGTCGCCGCCGATTTTGAGCGCGGCGCCTCCATGCGCGTTACGGGCGGCGCGCAGTTCCCTTACAACATGGCGTATGGCGCGGCGCGCGACCTGGACGCGGTGCATTACGAAGGGCTGGCCACGGCGCGCGAAGCACGGGCGATCGGCGTGCAGTGGGTTTTCGCGCCGGTGGCCGACGTGAACAATAATCCTGAAAATCCGGTGATCAATACGCGCAGCTATGGTGAGAGCGCCGAGGAAGTGGCGAAAAACGTGGCCGCCTACATCGATGGCGCGCACTCCGATCTGAAGAATCGCGTGCTGGTATCTGCCAAACATTTTCCAGGGCACGGCGACACCGATACCGATAGCCACATCGCGATGGCGCGCGTAACGGCGAACAAGGAACGCCTGGAAACATTGGAATTCGCGCCGTTCCGCGCGGCGATTGCGCATGGCGTGGATTCGATCATGACGGCGCATCTTTCCGTGCCCGCCATTGAGCCGGAGGAAATTCCGGCCACGGTTTCCTCCAAGGTACTGACCGGCGTGCTTCGCGAGGAGCTGAAGTTTCAAAACATCATCGTGACGGACGCCATGGATATGCAGGGGCTCTCGAAAATGTTCAATCAGGGCGAGGCCGCGGTGCGCGCGCTGGACGCGGGCGCGGATGTGCTGCTGATGCCTGTGAATCCGGAGATCGTGATTCGGGCTGTGGTGGCGGCGATCGAAGACGGGCGGCTGAAGAAAGCTCGTATCGACGAGAGTGTGATGCGGGTGCTCGAAGCCAAGGTCCGCGTCGGCATCACGAAAAAGAAGCTGGTGGATCTGGATGACATCAGCGACGTATTCGATTCCGAAGAGGACGTGGCGCAGGCGCAGCAGGCTTCCGACCACGCGGTAACGCTGGTGCGAAATGAACACGATGTTCTGCCGCTGGCCGGATCGGCGCAGTCGTGCCTGGTGGTGGTGGTGGAGCGGCGCACGTCGACGGCGGGAACGCGCATGATCGACGCGTATCGCAAAGCGGCGCCGAAGTCGCAGATCTCCGTGGTGGATGCGTCGATGAATGCGGCGGCGCTGACGGCGATCCTGGGAGACACTTCAAAATGTTCCGAAATCGTGATCGCGGCGTTCGCGACTGTCGCCGCGTATCGAGGCAGCATGGGGCTGGGCGGCGAGTTGACGCCGTTCGTCGCGAAATTGACAGAAGGGTCCGCGCCGGTGGTTCTGGTGGCGATGGGGAGTCCTTATTTATTGAACGCGTTTCCGAAAACGGCGGCGTATCTGGCGACGTTCAGCAGCACGGGTCCATCGGAGATATCGGCGGTGAAGGCGCTGTTCGGAGAGATCGCGATCGGCGGCCACATGCCGGTGACGATTCCAGGTTTTTCGAAATACGGAGACGGGATTCAGATGCCGGCGCGATCCCGCTAAAATTTAATCATGATAGAGATAACGTGGCTTGGTCACGGAACATATCAGTTCCGTCTCGAAACTGGTGAAGTGATTTTAGTGGACCCGTGGATTGAAGGCAATCCTAAATATCCGGCGGGGCATGTGATCGATCGGGTGGACGTAATTCTGGTTTCGCACGGCCATTTCGATCATATTCACGATGTTCTTCCGCTGGCGCAGAAATTTTCTCCGCAGATCGTGGCGATTTACGAGACCGCGCATTGGCTGGAATCGAAGGGCGCGAAAAACACGATCGGCATGAATAAAGGCGGTACGGCGACGGTTGGTCCCATCTCCGCAACGATGACGACGGCGGTGCACAGCTGCGGCATTCTGGACGATGGGAAAATTATTTACGGAGGAGAAGCGGCCGGCTACGTGGTGCGCTTCCCCGACCGCCGCGTCGCCTATTGCGCGGGCGATACCAACGTTTTTTCCGACATGCAATTGATCGAGCGCCTGTATCATCCGGAGCTCGCGTTTTTGCCGATCGGCGATTTTTATACCATGGGTCCGCGGGAGGCGGCGCTCGCGTGCCGCATGCTGGGGGTGAAGCGCGTGGTCCCGCTGCACTTCGGAACATTCCCGGCGCTGAGCGGACGGCCGGAGCAACTGGCGGATCTGATTCGCGACCTGCCGGGCACTGAGGTCTGGACGCTGGAACCAGGCAATCCCGTCGAGTGGTAAAAGAGACGCTCGCGATTGTCGTGATGGTGTTGGCGCTGCGGCTGCCGTTCCTTCATCAGGCGATTCAGGGCGACGACCTGTACTATCTTTATGGCGCGGAGCACGCGCAGATCGAGCCTCTGCATCCGGATCGCGCGACGTATTTATTTCAAGGCGATTTGGTCGACATGCGCGGGCATTCGCATCCGCCGCTAAATTCCTGGATTCTGGGGGCGCTGCTGTGGGCGTTTCACGATGTGCGCGAAGTGCCGTTTCATTTGGCGTATTCGATTTTTTCGATCGTCGCGGCACTGGCGATGTTTTCGCTCGGGCGGCGATTCTGCGATAAACCACTTTTAGCGACGATGTTGTTTATCGCGGTGCCGGCGTTCGTGGTGAATGGAAATTCGCTGGAAGCGGATCTGCCGTTTCTCGCGCTGTGGATGCTTGCCATCGCGTGGTTCGTAAAGGGCATTGAGGAAAATTCGAGGCTCGCGCTGGTGGGCTCCGCGCTGACCGCGGCGGTAGCGGCGCTGGACGCTTATCAGGCTGTTTTCATTGTCCCGATTCTCGCGTTTTATCTTTGGCAAAAAGGGAACCGCAGCGTGTTGGCTTGGTGCGCGATCTTCGCCGCGCCGGTTGCGATCGTCGCGTGGCAAATTTCGGGACGCGTCTCCGGTGGCGAAATGCCGGCGGCTATTTTATGGGGCTACATGCAAAAGTACGCGTTGCAAGTGGCGGCGCAAAAGGTAAAAAACGCGGGGGCGCTGCTGGTGCATTCGGCGTGGATCCTTTCGCCACTGCTGATTCGCGGGAGTCGCTGGCACTGGATTCTCGGCGCGATCGCGGCAGGGGCGGGTGCGTTTTATGATCCGAATCCGATGTTCTGGGCGTCGCTCGGCTTGGGCGTCGTTCTATTGTTGTCGTGTTTTCGCCGCGGATTCCTGGAAGCGTGGATTTTGATTTTCTTTGCCTGCGCGCTGATTGTATTTTTCGCGGGATCGG
>Ga0116129_1002092_pt1 | contig 10373 bp, 10 predicted proteins | sample June2015DPH_17_2_FD_89732 | JGI IMG/M metagenome (GOLD analysis project Ga0116129, IMG submission 89732) | Peatland microbial communities from SPRUCE experiment site at the Marcell Experimental Forest, Minnesota, USA - June2015DPH_17_10 | ecosystem: Environmental > Terrestrial > Soil > Wetlands...
ATTCGCCAGCCGGACGATAACTGGCTGCGCTCTGAGACCAGCGGCAGGGACGCAAATATTCAGCTCGCATCGGTAGACTGCGTGCTTCCATTGGCCGAAGTCTACGACAAGATCGAATGGCCAGCCGCCGGACGAGCACAAATTACTTCCTGACCGCCACTGAGACACTCGACGCTCCTGAGAGGCGATACAGCCCGAATCTCTCCATCCCCTGATATCTCCGCGCCGCGCCGAACTCCTTATCTAAGTTGCTCCGCGGCGAAAGGTAGTCGGCGCGGTGAGTGCTGTTCCGTCCCACGGCCCCGAAAATGCTCTTATACCGGCGTAACAAGGCTTCGGGACACTCGGAGCCCGGAAAAGAGGAGCTAATAATGAAAACCGCGCTGATACTGATGCTCTCCTGCGCCAGCCTTTCATTGGCGCAAGATCCCAAACCAGATTCGCAGGCTGTTGTAGTCAAGAGGCTCGCCTCAGTCACCTGGGATCTCAACACGCACAAGCTCGTTTGGGTGGTGCAAAAGGGCGCGGAAGTGGACGGCGCGTTCGTTCCATTGGCATCCGACCGGTATGAGGTTTCGCCGGAAGAGGCATTCATGGCGTCGAAGGGTGAGAAGCGCGGCCTCGGCGAAGAGGAAGCCGGATCTCTTACGGACCTGGTCAATCTCTTGAGCCTCTACTGTGCCCAGAGTACGGATTGGTGGGAGCAAGGCTTGCCCGCCGATGAGACCGCTGCGCCGAAAAGTGAGCAGAAAAATGTCGAACCTAAGACACCTGCGACGCCGAGTGAGAAGCCCACGCACGTGGGCGAACCGGATAGGAAGAGTACGCCCGCGCCTCGGATACCCGGCACTCTGGTGGCCGCAAACTCTGGTTCAGGGAAGTAGGTTCAGGGAAGTGGGTTCAGGGAAATAGGTTCAGGCAAATAGGCTCAGGCAAATAGCATGTTGGTGGGCTCCACGCCGCGCGCTTCGCACCATTCCGTGTAGAGGCGCGCATAACTGGCGGTGATGTAGTCCTTTTCCGCAAACCCCAGCTTGCGGGCCGTGCGGTCTATCCAGGCGGGGCTGCCCTCCAACTCGAGATAGACGCCGATGGGGGTCTCATCCACCATGGCTACTCCGCCCGTAACCGAACCGTCCGTAACGACACCGCTGGCGCCGCGCTGGCGGAACTCGGTGCGGAACTTGTCGTAGCGGAACGCCGGATGATACGCCAGCCGCTCGAAAATGGCGCCGATAGTTCTAGCGTCCGAAACGTCCAACTCAAGCTCTTCCCTGCTCTTGTATTTTCCGTTATCCGGCGGGCCCTTGTAAGTCAACTTAGCGATCTTGCCGATCTCGCGGACGCGCAGAAGCCGGGCGGAGTTTCGCAGCGTCTGGCTGCTGGTGTCGAAAACCGTATTCTTCTCGAACACGCGGCGCTCATAGACGCGGAAGCCCGCGGCGCGAAGCATACGCCTCGCTTCGACGGCGCCGGAAACCGCCAGCTTGATTTCCACCTCGCGGCCGTTGTGCGTCATCTCTATTACTGCGAGCGCCTACTGAGGCGGTCAATGCGTCCGGTCGCCTTCGTGGTGGTCCAGAAAATCCTGGTCGATGGGTTTGCGCCCGCGGAAGCCCTCTTCGCCGTGCCAGAATTCGATGGAAGTTTCGCCAACCTTCCAACACAGGTAGACTTCGCGGCCGCGGAACAGCGTGGGAAAATCGACCAGCCCCGAATCGAGATCCTTCAGCTGCACTCCCAGATCGAGTAGATCCTGGAGGGCCTTGCGGAGTCCCTGCGAAGCCCGGTCCCGCCGCTCCTTCACTTCCACGAACGGCGGACGGTCTACCACCGAGCCGCCCATCATGTGGATTCGTTCCTTCATCTTCGCCAACTCCGCGCCCGCCCGGTCGAAATCCGGCTTCAACCGGATCGCTTCCTGTAACAGCCGATCCACTCGGGGGATCAGGCTCTGGGCCTCGGGCAGCGTGAAGCGTTTGGCCATGTCTACGTCGATAACACGTCGATTGAGCGGCGCTAAACGCCGGATACCTGAATCGAGAGCGACCGGCTGCGCGGACCGTCGAACTCGGCCAGAATGATGCTCTGCCATGTGCCTAGCAGCACCGCCGAGTTACGCACCTGCAGACAGAGGCTCTGGCCCATGATCATGCCGCGCAAGTGCGAATCGGCGTTCTTACGCTCGCAGTCGGAGTACTCCGGATCGTTGTGCCGCCAGTTATCGTCGCGGTCTACCAACTCGTCAAGCAGCCGGCGCATATCGTGCAACAGCGCGTCCTGCCACTCGTTCAAGAAGACCGAGGTGGTGGTATGCAGCGACTGCAAATGCACCAGGCCGTCGCGAATGCCGCTCTTGCGGACCACATCGTTGATCCGGTCGGTAATATTGATCAACTGCGTACGGTCGTTGGTGATCCAATCGACAATGCGATTGAACATCTTGAATCCCGGGAGCCCGTTGTTCTCGGGGGGTGTTACCACTTCCACTTCCGCAAGCTTGGCGTTGGAACTCATAGCATAAAGACCGTAACTCGATTATAACAACTGCCCTTCGAGAACTCTCTCCTCCACGGAATAGTGTGATCCCACGTACTCATTTAAGATGCCGATGAACTCGGCGACGATGCGGTCGCCGCGCAAAGTTGTGAGCAGCCGGCCATCGACATATACCGGCGCAACCGGCTCCTCGAAGGTGCCCGGCAGCGAAATGCCGATGTTGGAGTGCTTCGATTCGCCGGGCCCATTCACCACGCAGCCCATCACCGCGACCTTCATCGACTCTACGCCCGGATGGCCGGCCTTCCACTTCGGCATCTGTTCGCGCAGATAAGTCTGGATCTGGTCGGCCATATCCTGGAAAAACGTACTCGTAGTTCGCCCGCATCCCGGACACGAGGTAACTTGCGGAGTGAAGCTGCGGATTCCCAGCGATTGCAGAATCTGCTGCGAGACAATCACTTCCTCGGTGCGGTCGCCGTTGGGCGGCGGAGTCAGCGAGGCGCGAATGGTATCGCCGATGCCCTCCTGCAGAAGCGGCGCCAGCGCAGCGGTGGTTGCTACCACACCCTTGTTGCCCATGCCCGCTTCGGTCAAACCGAGGTGCAACGCATAATCGCAGGCCGCGGCCAGCGAGCGATAAACGTCGATGAGGTCCTGCACGCCGCTCACCTTGGCGCTGAGAATGATCTTGTCTTTGGCGAGCCCATGGCGTTCCGCAGCGCGCGCCGATTCGACGGCGCTCACCACAATTGCATCCAGCGTTACGTCGCGGGCGTCTCGCGGCTCTGCCGCACGCGAATTCTCGTCCATCATGCGCGTCAGCAGCGCCTGATCGAGCGAGCCCCAATTGACGCCGATGCGCACGGGCTTGTTATGCTCGATGGCGGCTTCGATCATGATGCGGAAATTGTCGTCGGTCTTGCGTCCGATGTTGACGTTGCCGGGGTTGATGCGGTACTTCGCCAGCGCGCGGGCGCATTCGGGATACTTCTTCAGCAGCAGATGGCCGTTATAGTGGAAGTCGCCGATAATGGGCACGCGCACGCCGAACTTGTCGAGCGCATCGACGATTCTGGGAACGGCGGCGGCGGCCTGTTCGGTGTTGACGGTGACGCGCACCAGTTCCGAGCCGGCGCGCGCCAATGCCATCACCTGGTTGACGGTGGACGGCGAATCGGCCGTGTCGGTATTGGTCATCGACTGCACGACGATGGGATAATCGCCGCCGACTTTGACGCCGCCGACATCCACCACAACCGCCTTGCGGCGGGGCTTCACTGCCATTCGATTCCTCCCCGGGAAAGTCTTATTTTGACTGAAGCCTTATTTTACTATTGTGCAGGGGGAAGGCGCTTTGGGATATTCCGATCCACGCGGAACAGGATCGTGAGCCAGACGATGGCGGCCGCGTATCCGGCCAGCACGTCGGTCGGATAATGGACGCCCAGATAGACGCGCGAAAAGCCGATGATCAGCGGCACGGCGATTCCGACGGCCCAGTAGGCGGCGCTGCGTGCGCTGCCGGCCGCCAGAATCGCCGCCAGCGCGCCATAGAAGCACACGGAGGCCATAGCGTGCCCGCTGGGGAAACTGTAGTGTTCCGGCTGGGGCAAGCCGAAAAAGGCCTCGGGCCGCGCGCGGTGAAAACCCGCCTTCAGAATCGCGTTCACGCACTCGCCGCCGATGGCCGCGGCCCCCAACGTGACGGCCGCCCGCGCGCGCCGGCGCCATATCAGCATCGCGGCCAGCAGCAAACCGAGCGGAATCACGAAACCCGGCTCGCCAAGCTCGCTTGCCCCGCGCATGGCACGCGTGAGCCACGGCGACGCCCACGAATGAACGGCAGTACGAACCGCCATGTCGAAGCCCATGGTGTTGCCGCGCGCCACCTCGCTTGCGAGCCACGCGAAGAACAGTGCTGCCCCGAGAGCCGCGATCACCCTTATACTCTACAGTGCGATGGACCGCATTCCCTTTCAGGCCACCAGCGCCGGCGCGCCTTACGACCGGATTGGGCGGCTGCCGGTTTCGATTCTGCTCGATAACGTGCGCAGTCTTTACAACGTGGGCGCGTTCTTCCGCACGGCCGACGCCGCGGCCATCGAGAAGCTGTATCTTTGCGGCATCACCGGGCGTCCGCCCAAGCGCGCCATCGCAAAGACCGCTCTGGGTGCGGAGGATACCGTGGTCTGGGAGCATGCCTGGGAAGCGGCGCCGCTGCTCGAAAGCATCCGCGCGCGCGGCGTCGAGATCGCGGCAATTGAAACTACCGTTCACGCTGTAGACCTGTTCGACTGGGCGCCGCACTTCCCCGTGTGCGTGGTGTTCGGGCATGAGGTGGATGGCATCCGCGCCGAGGTATCGGCGCGCTGCGATACGCATGTCCGCATCCCCATGCTGGGCTCCAAACATTCGCTCAATGTGGCCACGGCGGGCGGCGTGGTGGTTTACGAGCTGCTGCGAAAATACCGGGCGTTGGCGCCGGCTGCGATACCATAAAGCCTTGTCTCTTACACTACCCCGTTTGCGCATGAACCTCGACTTCATGCCGTCGCCGGCGCCCGATCAGCCGGGGCTGTTCATCCGCGACCCTTACCACTTCTCCGATGCCATGCTGATCGTTCCGCCGGCGCTGGTGCAGTGCCTGGAGTGTTTCGACGGATGCCATACCGAGCTCGACCTGCGCGAGACATTAGTGCGGGTCACCGGCAAACTGGAAGTTGGCGAGGTGGAGCTGAATCTGATCGAGACGCTCGACCAGGCGGGGTTCCTCGAGAACCCGACCTTCGCCGCCATGCAGGTGGAGCGCCGCCGGGAATTCGCGGCGCAACCGGTGCGCGAGCCCGCGCACGCAGGCTCGGCATATCCTGCGGAGCCGGAGGCGCTGCGCGCGGCTCTAACGCAGTGGGAAACCGGGGCGCATGGGCAAACGGCGGCGGAGCGGCAAACTAATGCGCCGCGCGCCAACGGCGGACTGTTGGGAATTGCGGCGCCGCATGTGAGTCCGGTTGGCGGTTGGCAATCGTATCAAGCCGCATACAGCGTGCTGCGGCCGGAGCACAAAGAGCGCACGTTCGTGATTCTGGCGACCTCGCATTATGGCGAGCCGGAAAAGTTCGGACTGACGCGTAAACCATTCCGCACGCCCATGGGGGAAGTGGCTAACGACACGCGGCTGGTGGATTGGCTGGCGCAACGCGCGCCGGCGGCGGTGGAGATGGAAGATTTCTGCCACTCCTTCGAGCACACGGTGGAGCTGCAGTTGATTTTCCTGCAGCACGCGCTGGGCGCCAACGTACGCATTCTGCCGATTCTGTGCGGTCCTTTCCTGCGCAGCCTTTACCGCGGCGGCAAACCCGAAGACGACGACAAGGTGAAGGCGTTTTTGGAAGCTCTCGGCGAACTGCGCGAGCGCGAGGGTGACAACCTGTTCTGGATTCTGGGGGTGGATATGGCGCACATGGGCGCGCGCTATCAGGACCGCTTCTCGGCCATCGCCAACGAGGGCGCGATGGCCGCGGTAGGCGCGCGCGACCAGCGGCGAATTGAGAGCATCAACGCGTGCGACGCGCAGGGGTTCTGGGATCTGGTACAGGAAAACCACGACGATTTGAAGTGGTGCGGCTCGTCGCCATTCTATACGTTTCTGAAAACCGCGCCGGACGCGCGCGGGGAATTGCTGCGCTATGAGCAGTGGAACATCGACGAACGCAGCGTGGTGAGCTTCGCGGGGATGGCGTTTTCGAAAGGGCAAAGCAGTGAGCGGCACGGTGGTGGCGGTAAGTAGCAGCGCGACACACTCCTTTAGCAAGCCGAATCGCGAGTATATTCGGCTGCTGGCCGGGCTGGGAGTGGAGGGCGACGCTCACATGGGCGCCACTGTCAAACATCGCTCGCGCGTGGCCGTTGACCCAAGCCAGCCGAACCTGCGCCAGGTACACCTGATTCATTCCGAATTACATGCTGAGCTGCGCGGCGCCGGATTCACAGTCTCACCCGGAGAGTTAGGTGAGAATGTGACAACCTGTGGCATCGATCTGCTTGGTTTGCCAAGAGGCGCCCGGCTGCATTTGGGTGATTCGGCGGTGATCCAAGTGACTGGTTTGCGAAACCCGTGTGTCCAGTTGGATCAGTTTCAACAAGGTCTTCTTAAGCGGCTTGTAAGTCATGACGAGCAAGGCAATGTAATTCGCAAGGCTGGCATCATGAGCGTCGTACTGACCAGTGGCGAGATATACGCTGGCGATCGGATCGATGTCGAATTGCCCCCGCCGCCGTATGAGTCACTGGATCGCGTGTGAGTTACAGGACCTACAACGTTAGGAATGCTAAACTCACCAAAAGCAAGTGCCAATTCTGAGAATCACCCACACCGGTTCCCATGTGGAAGCGACGGTAGAAGGCGGCGGCCCGCGGCAAATCGAGAAGCGGCCGTTTTCCTTCGCACTGTCTGCCCAGGAGGCGGAGGACATCCGCTGGTATCTGGAGGATTACCGGATCTACCCGGTGGACCCGGCCCCAAAAATCGCCAAACGCATCGAGCAGCGCATGGGCGAGGTAGGGCGCGAATTGTTCCGGCTGGTGCTGGCCGGCAGCGACGTGTGGGAGAGCGTGCGCCATAGCCTCCACGACACGCGAATAGAAGTCGAAACCGAGGTGGAGGACGCGCTGGTTCCCTGGGAGCTGATGCGCGATCCCGTGGCAGATTCGCCACTCGCGCTGAGCGTCCCCTCGTTTGTCCGCTGCCATTCCAGGCCGGCCCTCCGTCCCAACCCGCCACAGCTGTCTGCGGGGAAGATCCGGATCTTGCTGGTGATCTGCCGTCTCGAAAACGACCGCGTGCCGTTCCGCTCGGTAGCGCGGCACTTGATTCGAGGGCTGAGCGACGCGGCGCGCGAGCCGTTCGATCTGGAAGTCCTGCGGCCCCCAACTTTCGAGCATCTCGCCAAGCGACTGCGCGAGGCCAACGCCGAAGGCAAGCCTTTCCACGTGGTTCATTTCGATGGCCATGGGCTGATGGGCGAGGTCTTCTTCGAGAACCCCGAACTCGAACGAAATACGCACTCGGTGAAGGCCGCCGAACTGGGCAGGCTGCTTCACGAAACGCGCGTGCCGTTGCTTATTCTGAACGCCTGCCGCTCCGCAGATAGCGAACCACCGGAGCAACCGCAAAAAGTTGGCGACCTTCACCAGCAGATCCGCCAGTTCGGATCTTTCGCCCATGCAGTGATGGATTATGGCGCTTCGGGGGTGGTGGCATGGCGCTACAGCGTCTTCGTCGATACGGCTGCGCAGTACATGGCCGACCTCTACGCTGCGCTGGCCTCGGGTTTGCCGCTGGGCGAGGCTGCCACGATGGCCCGCAAACAGTTGAGCAGCGGCGCCAGACCGATTGAGGATTGGACGGTGCCGGTGGTGTTTGAATCGGCCCCCACTCAACTGTTTCCCAAGCCGATGGAAGGGGCAGGCACCCTCGATATCAAACTGGATGCCCGCCCAGCCGCGTCCGATTCGGGCCTTCCACACGCGCCCGACGTGGGTTTCATTGGCCGCGATGAGACCATCCTCAAGCTGGACCGGAGGTTCGATGCGCAGAACATCGTTCTACTGCACGCTTATGCGGGAAGCGGCAAAACGAGCACTGCGACGGAGTTCGCCCGCTGGTACCTCGAAACAGGCGGACTCTCGGGACCGGTGCTGTTCACCTCGTTCGAACAGCATAAGGCGTTGCCGCGGGTGTTGGATGAATTGGGGCGGTTGTTCGAGACGACACTTGCAAGAGGCGGGATTCAATGGCTTACGCTCGATGACGGGCAACGGCGGGAAGTGGCTCTTCAAGTTCTGCGGCAGACTCCGGTCTTTTGGATCTGGGACAACGTCGAGCCGATTGCGGGATTCCCGGCTGGTACCCCTTCCGCCTGGAGCGTTGCTGAGCAGAAGGACCTGCTGGACTTCCTGCACGCGGCGCGACCCACCAAGGCGAAGCTTCTCTTGACGTCGCGGCGGGACGAGCGCGGTTGGCTCCACGAGTTGCCCGCGCGGATTGAACTACCGCCGATGCCGTTTGAAGAATGCGTGCAGATGACGGAAGAACTGGCGAAAAAGCTCGGACGCCGACTCGACGATGTGGAGGACTGGCGTGCGCTCATCCGGTTCACGCAAGGCAATCCGCTGACCTTGACGGTGCTGGTTGGCCAAGCGTTGCGCGATGGGTTGAAGAGTCGAGAGCAAATCGCGGCCTTCGTGCATAAGCTCCAGACGGGCGAAGCGGTTTTCGAGGATGAGGCGAGCGAGGGCCGGACAAGGTCGCTGGCGGCCTCGCTGGCGTATGGCTTTGAGAACGCGTTTACCGAAGCCGAGCGGAAGCAACTGGCGCTGCTGCATTTGTTTCAGGGATTTGTGGAGGTCGGCGCGCTACGAGCGATGGGGCATCAGAATGCGGAGTGGTGCTTGCCGGAGCTGGAGGGTCTCACTCGCGAGGCGGGCATCGCGCTGCTCAATCGGGCCGCCGAGGCAGGCCTTCTGACAGCACTCGGCGGAGGCCACTACTTCATCCATCCAGCGCTTCCATGGTTCTTTCAGCGCCTGTTCAAGCAGTACTACTCGGAGGCGCCCGCCGCCGCGACTCGCGCATTCGTGGGGGCAATGGGTGACTTGGGGGACTACTACTCTCGCCAGTACGAGGGCGGGAATCACGATGTGATCGGCACCCTAGCGGGTGAGGAGCTGAATTTGCTGCATGCCAGGAGTTTGGCTCAATCCAATCAATGGTGGCATGTACTCATCGGCAATATGCAGGGACTGCGGGAGCTCTACAAACACACCGGGAGGCAAGCGGAATGGTCGCGTTTGGTAGAGGAGATTGTCCCTCACTTCGTTGATCCTTCCAATGAAGGCCCTTTGCCAGGGACAGAGGAGGTCTGGCATGTGGTGACTGCGTACCGAGTTCGGTTGGCCCGCGAAACGAGGCAACTGGAAAAGGCGGCGCGACTGCAGGGCGCTAGCATCGATTGGAATCGTCAGCGCGCAGGACCAATACTAGCGAAGGCGGTACAGACGTGGGACGCCAAAGAGAAAAACGAGATACGCTCCTGGGCATTTTGGCTGCACGAACTTTCCGAACTTCGGCGGGAACAAGGATCGGCAAGCTGTTTAGACGGGTATCGCGAGGCGCTTTCGCTCGCGGAATCGATCCAGGACTCGCAGTTGGCCTCCTACTGTGCGTACAATTTGGGAATCTCCTACCAAAACCTAGCGGAAATCCGAGATCTCGTCCTCTCAGAACAGTGGTATCAGAGGGCGCTAGAGCTTAAGACGAGCGGAGACCGAGTCGGCCGGGCAGAGTGCCTCAGTCAGTTGGGCAATATTGCAGGACTGCGATTTCGCGACGCAAGGAACGCAGGTCGGTCGCCGGAGGAGTGTAGTGGTCACTTCTTAGACGCAGAGCGATATTATAGGCAGGCGCTCGAAATGCTGCCTGAAAACGCCGTTCACAACCTTGCGATTACCCACCACCAACTTGGGATCATCTACAGCGACGCTGGGCAGATCGACCCAGCCCTCCGTCATTACTGGCAATCCATCCGCTACAAAGAAGCCATGCAAGACCGGTTCGGGGCTGCACTGGCCCGAGAGAACGCAGCGCGCACGCTCGCCCGAACAGGACGCTTCGCCGACGCCCGCGAATGGGCCCAGTCCGCCCTCCGTGATTACCAAACCTGCGCGAACGCAGACCAAGAAGTTGTCGAGACGCTCAAGCTTCTGGAACAGATCGAATCTGGTCTCCAAGCGACTTCACCGCCGTCGTAAGAACATCCACGCCCACCACGTTAATCAGCTCGATCCCCAACAGCAGCGCTTTCACGCTCGCC
>Ga0116129_1002095_pt1 | contig 10370 bp, 8 predicted proteins | sample June2015DPH_17_2_FD_89732 | JGI IMG/M metagenome (GOLD analysis project Ga0116129, IMG submission 89732) | Peatland microbial communities from SPRUCE experiment site at the Marcell Experimental Forest, Minnesota, USA - June2015DPH_17_10 | ecosystem: Environmental > Terrestrial > Soil > Wetlands >...
CGAGTATAGTCTCGCAGGCGCAAGCCAGCGTAGCTGCAGCTTGATCCAAATCTTTCAGTGTGCGCAGCCGTGCTTTCTTGTCGGCCTTGATGGCATCGCCAAACAAGTCACGCAGCAGAGCTTCCAACACTTCCAACGCGTCGTCCTGTGCCGTGGCTTCGAGGCAATACACAAAGGCAACGAGCGTGGCTAAGCGGCGCTGGTTCGGCAAACGAAGCACTGCGCTAACCTTGGCAGTCCCTGCGAACCGCGCCAAAGCGGCCATTCGGATCGCTGGTATGCGCGCCACAGATGGCAGCACGATGCCCAAATCGCGCACCGAACGCAATCGCAGCAAAGCCTTGATCAGCGATGGACCGCTGACCGTCAAGGGGCCGGCGCGCAGTCGATCGAGTTGTGAGCTACGAGTACCTGTAGGCACGACCAGCAGATTCTCCAGCCTTGTCTGTTGTTCCTGGCCGACACCATTGGCAAGTGAGCGCCACAGTCTTTCCTCTACCCGGCTTCGCAGCCGCGCGATGTAGCGCTCCAGGGTGCTACAACCGGGCAGAAGCACCTTGTGCATCACCAGCCAGGTGATCGCTCGCTCGAATAGCACGCTTGGCCGGTCAGTACCGGTCCAGCACAGCGCATAGAGCCAGCGGGTAAGGCGGAAGGCCGCCCGCTGCTCAGTGATCTCAACGTATCCGTAAGACTCTCGAATCTCCGTCGCATGTAGCCAGCGTTGCTCACCTGTGCTGTAGGCTGATGTGCCATTCACAGAATCGAGGCGTAATTGTTTGGCCAGCGTATGCAGCACTGCGCCCGGCGCTGTCATCGGATCGTCCAGGAAGATGCCAAGATAACGCACCGTGCTTAGTTGTACGGCGAAACCGAGCCGATTGTGGTCACCGCGCTTCTTTGCGATCCGAGCATGGTCAGCATCGTCCAAATGGAAGTAACGGGCGAGGTCTTGAGACGATGGCACTCCGGTATAACGACCATAGTTCTCGCGCTGCTCGGCTGAGAGGAAACTGACGGGCATCGTTCTTTCCTTTCTTGGCGGGAACTCTTGGATTCAACCGGAGGACATCACTTCCTACGCATTACCCACTTTGGAATTGGTCAGATGCATTGCCCAAATGCGTTTGACCTGGCTGGCGCTGCACCCGGTCAACTCGACTGTTCGCTTGATTGTTTGGCCAGCGCGGCGAAGCGCCACAATACGTTGGTGGGCCGCAGTATCGGGAACGCGACCGGCGTATTTGCCAGCCGCTTTCGCAAGTTGGACGCCCTGACGTTGTCGTTCGCGACGGATTTCATAGTCGTCGCGGGCCATTTGCAAGGCCAGCTTCAAGAGCAGGTCCTGAACCGATTCCAGGACGATCCTTGCGATTCCATCAGCCTCGGCGGCAAAGTCGGAGAGATCGACCAACCCCGGCACCGCCAGCTTTGCGCCCGTGGCCCTGATCCTGCTCACAAGTTGCTCGGCCTCGGCTAGAGGAAGACGGCTTATGCGGTCGATCTTCTCGGCGACGACGACCTCGCCGGGTTGCAGGTCGGCGATCATTCTCAACAGCTCGGGGCGGTCGACACGGGCTCCCGACGCCTTTTCGCGATACACTCCAGCGATGTAATAGCCTGCAGCACGGGTGCTTTGCTCGATGTCTGCTTGACGAGTGAGATCTTGCTCGTCGGTGCTGACGCGCAGGTAGATGCGAGCGATTTTCATATGGGTACGGCCAAGTTGGGTATACATCAATTGACCAACTCTAAACCATGAGGCCAAGAAGTGCGAATGCCATATCTATTTGGCCAATGCCAATCTAGCTATCCATCTTGGCTATAGAGCGCCGCTTTACCTGTTTTCTGTTCAACCGTGCTCGATACGCCATTCACGGCATTGGTGCTGGAAAGTCACCAGGCCGATGGAGATAAAACGTCCTACATATCATGACTTACAGGTCTCCATATCCCTCAATGCCGTAACTCTAAGCTGCGAGACTCAGTGGGCTTCCGCATAAAAGCCAGAGTTAACTCTGGCCTTTTGTTGAAATGATGCAGTTATAGTGGTCTGTTTGATACATCCAAGACAGCGCTTGCAGGCAGACTATCGCAGAATGACGGATCGGTCGTTTATGCAGGATGTGAGTTCGACGTCTGATGACGGACCTTCGTCGCCCTCGTTTGAAAATCTGGACTTCAGGTCGCTATTCGAGGCTTCTCCGGATGCCATAGTCGCCGTCAACCAACGCGGCGAGATCGTGCTCGTAAATGCGCAGACGGAGACGTTGTTTGGCTACCCTCGTCGAGAAATGCTGAAGAAACCTATCGAAATCCTGATGCCTGAGCGCTTTCGGAGCCACCACCCGACTCAGCGGAACAGGTTCTTTTCCCATCCTCAAGTTAGAGCAATGGGAGGGAACCTACAGCTCTTTGGACTTCGCAAAAACGGAAGCGAGTTTCCCATCGAGATCATGCTGAGCCCGGTGGAAAACTCCCATGGAATCCTCGTCACCGCAGCCATTCGCGACATCTCGGTACGCAAGGCCGCCGAAGAGCATCTGATGCAAATGGAGGGCAAGTACCGGAGCCTGTTGGAAGCAGCACCGGATGCGATGGTGGTGGTGAACCAGGCCGGAGAAATCGTCCTGTTGAATCTTCAGGCGGAGAAACAGTTCGGCTACTACCGCAATGAACTCCTGGGTCAGCAGGTAAAGAACATCATTCCAGAAGGATTTGCGGAACGGCTGATCGCTGACGGCACGAGAACTGCCGCTGAAGCACTCATACAGCAGATCGGCACAGGAATCGAGCTATCCGCGCGACGGAAGGATGAAAGCGAGTTTCCTATAGAGATTATGCTGAGCCCGGTGGAAAACGCCGACGGAATTCTTGTCACCGCAGCCATTCGCGACATCTCGGTACGCAAAGCCGCGGAAGAGCATCTGGTGCAAATGGAGGGCAGATACCGGGGCCTGTTGGAAGCAGCTCCGGATGCGATGGTCGTCGTGAACCAGGCCGGAGAAATCGTCCTGTTGAATCTTCAGGCAGAGAAACAGTTCGGATACTACCGCGATGAACTCCTGGGGCAACAGGTAAAAAACATCATTCCGGAGGGATTTGCAGAACGGCTGATCGCTGACGGCACGAGAACAGCAGCTGAAGCGCTCATACAGCAGATCGGCACAGGAATCGAGCTTTCCGCGCGACGGAAGGATGGAAGCGAGTTTCCGATAGAGATCATGCTGAGCCCTTTGGAAAACGCCGAGGGAATCCTTGTTACCGCAGCCATCCGCGACATCTCAGTGCGCAAAGCCGCCGATGAAGCTCTTCGGCAAAGTGAAGAGCGCTTGAGGTTGATCGTGTCGAGCGTGACGGACTACGCGATCCTGATGCTGGACCTGGACGGCCGGGTCGTCAGTTGGAATGAAGGAGCGGAAAGAATCAAAGGATATAGCGCAGAAGAAATTATAGGCCGGGATTTCTCCTGCTTCTATCTTGCAGAGGACATACGCAACGGCAAGCCAGCCTTCGAGCTGGCTGAGGCCACCAGGAACGGGCGCTCCGAAGACGAGGGCTGGCGCGTACGCAAAGACGGTTCTCGCTTCTACGCCAACGTCGTGATTACGGCGCTATATGACGAAACAGGACGATTGCGCGGATTTGGAAAAATTACCCGCGACATTACGGAACGCAAAAGATCCGAGGAGTATCTCGTGAAAACCGCTGAGGATCTAAAGCGCACCAACGATCAACTGGAACAATTTGCCTATGTTGCATCGCACGATCTTCAGGAGCCGCTGCGCATGGTTGCCAGTTATACGCAGCTCCTGGCCAAGCGCTACCAGGGGCGTCTGGACTCCGATGCCGACGAGTTTATCGCGTTTGCGGTTGACGGGTGCAATCGCATGCAGACGTTGATCCGAGATCTACTGACCTACTCTCGCTCGGGGACCGAAAGCAAGGTGCTCCGCGAGATCTCTGGCGAAACCGCATTGGATGAGGCGCTCGCAAACTTAAATATCTCGATTGAAGAGAGCGGCGCGACTGTTACTCACGATTTGCTGCCCGATCTCAAGACCAACGATACCCAACTGGTGCAGGTGCTTCAGAACCTCATTGGGAACGCAATTAAATATCGCGGTGCTGCCGCTCCTCAGGTACACGTCTCTGCCAGGAAAAGCGGCGACAAGAAATGGATCTTTTCCGTGCGGGACAACGGCCTGGGAATCGCTCCCCAGTACTTTGAAAGGATCTTCATCATTTTCCAACGGTTGCATGGGCGGCAAGAATTCAATGGCACTGGAATCGGATTGGCAATTTGCAAGAAGATCGTGGAGCGAATGGGTGGCAGGATCTGGGTAGAGTCGCAACTCGAGAAGGGCTCAACTTTCTACTTTTCCCTCCCGGAAAGCAATGTTAACTGATGGAATTGCATGTAACGGGTATGGCGGCTTTCGAAATTTTGTTGGTTGAAGACAGTCCTGGTGATGTTCGCCTGACGCGTGAGGCGCTCAAGGATGCCAAGATGCATATCAACCTGCATGTTGCGTCCGATGGCATAGAAGCAATGGCCTTTCTGAACCGGGCAGGCGAGCACGCTAATGTTCCCCGGCCGGATCTAATCTTGCTTGATCTGAATCTGCCCAGGAAAGACGGCCGACAGGTGCTGGAGGAGATCAAGGCGAATCCGGCGCTGATGACCATTCCAATCGTTATCCTGACCACCTCCGCCTCTGAGGAGGACGTCTTGCGGAGCTATCGACTCCATGCCAACTGTTACATCAGCAAGCCGGTCGATCTCGATGGGTTCCTCAAAGTTATTAAGAGCATCGACAATTTCTGGCTGTCTATCGTCAAGTTGCCACGTGAACCATGCTTATGAAAGAAAAGGCGCTCCACGTCCTTCTGGTTGAGGATAACTCGGGAGATGCTCGCTTGCTCCGTGAGATGTTCAGCAAGGAGAAGCCAGACAGCTTCCACTTGACGCACCTCTTGCGCTTGGGTGATGCCGAGACCCATCTTGCGAAAGGTGGTGTGGACATTGTTCTGTTGGATATGGGCCTGCCCGATGCGCATGGGATCGAAACCGTACGGCGCGCCCATGCCGCGGCCCCCAATGTTCCGATGATTGTGCTGACGGGCATGGAAGATGAAGAGCTGGCCGCCGAAGCTATGAAGGAAGGAGCGCAAGATTATCTGATCAAAGGCCAGATTGAGAATCGCGCGCTTCCTCGAACCCTTCGTCACGCCATTGAGCGCCATCGCATGCAAGTGGAAACTGATCTCGTCCGGGTATTACAGTTGCAGCTTAAAGACGAGTTCCTCTCTCATGTGTCGCATGAGCTTCGGTCCCCGCTCACATCGATCTATTCCTTCAGTTCGCTAATAGCAGATGGTCTGGCGGGCCAAACGAGCTCGCAGCAGGACGAATACCTCCAGATCATTCTGAGGAACGTGAGCCAGCTTCAGGCCATGATTGAGGACTTGATCATGGTCATGCAAGCGCAGACGGGCAAGCTGAGCGTTGAACTGATCCAAACGTCGGTCGCCGACGCCATCGTCTACGCCGTCGATACGCTCCGTCGAGCCGCTGCAACCAAAGGCATTACCGTCACTTTCGAGCCATCCAAGACCCTGCGGTCGGCGTATGCCGATCCGACGCGCCTACGGCAGATTCTGACTGTATTGTTGGATAACGCCATCAAGTTTACGCCAACCGGCGGTGTGGTCAAGATCTGCGCCCAATCGTTTGAGGATGACCCAACCTTCTTGCGAGTGGAGGTTTCCGACACCGGCCGCGGAATCAGCCCTAAAGATGCCGAGCGCATCTTTGATCGCCTTTATCAGGGATCCGACTCTGGCGAATCGGGACGGAATGGACTGGGACTCGGTCTCTATATTGCGCAGGACTTAGTTGCCAGGCAGGGCGGCAGGATATGGGTACGCAGCGAGCTACAGCAAGGCAGCCATTTTTCATTCATCGTGCCAATTTTCTCCCTGGAGGGTCTGATTGCCCCAATACTGGCGCACGAACAGAAGCGCGGTGAGGCAATTGCGGTGCTCGCTGTGGAGATCGTGTCTACGATGAAGTCGCAAGCGGTGCCGAGCGAAATATTGAGCCTGGCGCGCTCGTTACTTCAACAATGCCTGCGTCCAGACACAGACCTGCTTCTACCAAATCTGGATGCGGCGAGCGAACACATGCTCTTCTACGTCATTGCGTACACACAGCAACAGGGAGCGGAGGTCATCGAGAGACGCATTTTGAACCAACTCCGGCGCAATGGCCAGCTTCAACCGGCGGATTTCACTATCGCCGTTTCGCATAGCTTTCTGGATCCAATATCAAGAGACGCAAACGACTCGATGGAAACCTTCATTGGGCAGGTAGCTGCTGGAATTCACGATCACATCAGCAAACAAAGTTTTCATGAGAGAAGCCAAAGATGAGTCAAAAGAAAATCCTGATTGTGGACGATGATCCCGAAGTGAGGTTAAGCCTGCATGTTCGTCTTAAGGTAAACAATTACGAGGTTGTCTTTGCCGGGGATGGAGTGGCAAGTATCGCGGAAGCAAGGAAGCACATGCCGGACCTGATCATCCTGGACCTTGGCTTACCGGCCGGGGATGGCTTCAGCGTACTGGAGAGATTGAAAGCAAACGACAATCTGTCGATGATTCCTGTGATTGTCGTCTCCGGGCGTGTACGCATCCCCAATAGAGACTGGGCGCTCAAGGCAGGTGCGATCGCCTTCCTGCAAAAACCCGTGGACAACGCTCGTCTTCTGTCAGTGATTCGACATGCTCTCGGTGAAAAGGGTTCGTCGGCACCCGTTATATATGAGTTGGGTGACACAATTAACTGATGTAGTGCTCCAACCTTGTGCAAATGGCAGGCGCAGCTGCTTGCTTCTATGAAGATGTGGGTACGACACGTCTCTCAAGTTAGCCGTGTCTCAGTCGAAGGCCCTGCAGTGTGCCCGATTGCTTCCGTGCTTTCTGCACCAGGGCCTAGGTTTGGCTTCCGTTCGGCGTCTTGGCGACATGTGAGTGGTCTTAGTTAGACTGCCAGACGCTTGATAAAGGCGAACTGTTGGCAGAACAGACTCCCATGCATTGTTCCTTGCGCTTCAAACAATTGCAATTCGAGCTATATAGATCATACTGGCATTCACAGGCTAAGATAACTTCACCTAAAGCACGGTGCCCACTCACACCCAGGTCTTGAGGTTAGTTGCTTGAATGAGACAGGAATCAAGACGGCACTCCTAATCATAAAAGGCGATGAAGAGGCGAGTGTCGTCAGCGACATGTTCAACCATCAGGGACACTACTCATTCGCGGTGATCCTCGAAACCAGCATCGACATTGCTAAGAAACGCTTTGTCGATAGCTCGATTGACGTTGTCTTGCTCGATCTGTCTTTGCCTGAGATGCGAGAGCCGGATGCTGTCGCGCAGATTCGCACCCTAGCGCCGCGGGTCGCAATTGTACTGCTCTCGGACCCTGCGGACGAGGCAACAGCGATTGAAGCTATGAAGGACGGGGCTCAGGACTATCTTATCAAGGGCCAGATCGAACCGCGAGAGTTGATGCGTGCCCTGCGCAATGCCTATCGGCGCAAAATACTTGAGGAAAGCTTGTTCGAGGAAAAGGAACGCGCTCAGGTTACGCTCGACTGTATGGGCGACGGTGTCATCTGTTCGGACGACGATGAGAATGTGACATTTCTCAATGCAGTTGCTGAAAAACTAACCGGCTGGCCCTTGTCGGCAGCGCGCGGTCACGCGATAACTGAAGTATTCCAAATTGTAGACGCCTTCACTCGGGCAGTCATTGCGAATCCAATGGGTGCGGCCGTCGAGGACAACCAGACCGGGCATCTCCCATTGAACACCATCCTCATCCGGCGCGATGGTCATGAGGCTTTCATCGAGGACAGTGCCGCCCCGATTCACAACCGCGCCGGGGAGACAACCGGATCGGTTATCGTTTTCCGCGACGTAAGCGCGACACAAGCGATGACAGATAGACTTCTCCATTCGACCCAGCATGACTCCCTTACCGGCTTACCAAATCGATCGCTATTGATCGACAGGCTTGGTCAATCCGTCGCTTTGGCGCTACGTCATCAAGCCCAGTTTGCAGTCATGTTCCTTGACCTTGATGGCTTCAAACACATCAACGATTCGCTAGGGCATCAGACCGGGGACAAACTGCTTCAATCCATCGCAAAGCGACTGCAGAAGTGCGTGCGGGCGGTAGACACTGTGAGCCGCCAAGGTGGCGACGAATTCATCGTGCTCCTACAAGAGCTAGAAGACGCAGAAGACGCACTTATCGGTGCGAGAAGAGTGTTGGAGGCTGTGACCGGAACACATCTCATAGATGGCCATTCGCTTCAAGTCACGGCAAGCCTGGGTGTGAGCGTCTATCCTTCCGACGGCAAGGACTCGGAGACGCTTATCAAGAATGCCGACACGGCAATGTACCAGGCAAAGCGACAAGGGCACCATCATTACGCGTTTTTCAAGCCGTCCATGAATGACGTAGCAGTAGAGCGGCAATATATCGAGGAGGAGCTCCGCCGCGGATTGGAGCAGGACGAATTCACGCTTCACTACCAGCCGAAGTATAGTCTCAAAACCGGGGAGATCGTCGGAGCGGAGGCACTTATCCGCTGGATACATCCCACGCGGGGAGTCGTCCCTCCCGGAAAGTTCATCCCCATAGCGGAAGACTGCGGCCTTATAGTGCAGATCGGTGCCTGGGTGCTGAGACAAGCCTGCAGACAGGCCCGCGCATGGGTGGACGAAGGACTACCCGCAACTCCCGTGGCCGTCAATGTATCTGCGATTCGGTTCGGACATGAAGACTTTGCACGCCACCTTTTCGCAATTCTCGACGAAACTGGCCTCGATGGAGGATCTCTTGAATTGGAGATGACTGAAGGCGTTCTCATGCAACGGACCGAGCAGGCCGCAACCCTTCTGAACACTGTGAGAGATAGGGGAGTCCAGGTGTCGATCGATGACTTTGGTACAGGTTATTCTAGCCTGAGCTACCTTACGAAGTTTCCGCTGGATGCCTTAAAGATCGATCAGTCGTTTGTCCACAACATAACTGATACACCCAATAAAGCTGCCATCGTAAGCGCAATCATAAGCATGGGCAGAAGTCTTGGCCTGCGCGTTATTGCCGAGGGCGTTGAGACGGTTGAAGACCTAGAATTTCTAAAGACACACGATTGCGACGAGGCTCAAGGATTTTATTTCAGCCCGGCAATCCCACCGAAAGAGTTCGCCAAGATGCTACGGGCGAATACATCGTAAGTTCTCAAAGGCGATAGACATAACATTGAAGCAATCTCAATGATTTCCTACACTTCCACGGATCGAAAATGCTGATAGCTTTGAAGTGTGATATTGTCCCTCCAGTGGTGATCATCCATGATCAACAGCAGCAAGTACAAGAGCCTTCTTAGCAGCGAAGTTTGCAAACAAACCCATCTTAAGCTGGTTGTTCGATCACAGTCTTGCGAGACCGATCTTTTTAAGTGTGCAGATTGCAAACTTTCTTATTCGAGTCCTTCGTTTGACGACACGGAGCATTTGCGAGAATTCGGGTACCATATGACCGAAGCTGCATGGTCAAGCGTCTCGATGGGTGACAGGCTTCTTTGTCTCACCTGCGCCGAGAGACGAATGGAGAGACCGCTGACGCTCACTGACTTCACTCCAATTGGTAACCCAGAAGCAATTTGCAATAGATACAGGGCGCTCAAAGCTCTCGCTTCTGCCATGAGCATCCTTACCCCACACGAACAGGTCGTCGTCGGTAACTGTCTAGCGATTTACGATGCAATAGCTCGTTCGGCCCTCGCGTCTACCTTAAGCGGAACTCAGCTCGGCCCTAGCGGACCGCCAAGTTGTACTTTGCTCGCAAAGACGGAAGGTATTTCAGATTAAAGCCGCCTTCCAAATCATAAACAGGGACTGGATATTGGTAATGGTAGCTCTGCACCTTGGTCGACGGGACCGATTGAGCGAGTGCAGAGATTGGCATAAACGCGCTCTGCAGGGCATGAGTCGGGCTCTCTAAGACCATTGGCATTGAAGCCTGGGTTTTGTGGAACGCATCACGGGGTGACCGTGATCTGTTCTACGACTCATGACCGTGATTACAAAGGCGACACCTCGTTCTGCCGTGATTGCGTCCGCTGCGTGATCTAGAGGACGCCGACTCATGAACTTCCTTAACCCGGTTTTCCGTTCCACTGCACCTCAGACCCCAGTTTCGAACTTTTTGGCGCCCGTGATCCAGTCGACCTATTCCTTGTTGCGCGAGGAACTGCAGTTGGACGAGGGTCCTCTCTTAGGCGGGAG
>Ga0116129_1002096_pt1 | contig 10370 bp, 11 predicted proteins | sample June2015DPH_17_2_FD_89732 | JGI IMG/M metagenome (GOLD analysis project Ga0116129, IMG submission 89732) | Peatland microbial communities from SPRUCE experiment site at the Marcell Experimental Forest, Minnesota, USA - June2015DPH_17_10 | ecosystem: Environmental > Terrestrial > Soil > Wetlands...
AAGCCGGATGGGGTCGGTCGACCAATCGGCGAGCAACGTATGCTGCGGTTCAATTTGCCACAGACGCGCGCCCTCGACGGTCCACGCCACATGCGACAGCATCAGCCCGTAGTGGAGTTTGCCGTCGATGGGGTATTGCTCGGCATGGGCATTCTGCAGCCCGTATTCATTTGCGCGCTCCAGAATAAAATTGGCCGCCTGCTCAAACTCCGCTGTGGCGGGAACACGGTGCCAACGCGTCAAGGCGCGCAGATTTTCGTACGGGGCCGTGCCGCTGGCCTCGTGCCGCAAGGCGGACCACTGCGCCTCCGACAGAAAAGGGTATTGTGCCCGGGCGAGAGTCGGCATGGCCGACAGCATGGCAAAGGCTGCCAGGATGAGAGGAAATCGAATCAAGACATACCCCTTGGATTTGAGTTTTAGGATACGCGACCGCAGCGTTATACTGCCTCAAGGAACGGGGAGTTGCGCACAATTGGAATCCGTGGCGATCTTCGTCGATGTTCAGAACATCTATTACACGACGCGGCAGCAGTTCTCCCGTCATTTCGACTACAACAAATTCTGGGCCGAGGCGACCAAAAACAGAGAAGTCGTGAAGGCAATCGCCTTCGCGACCGACCGCGATGATGCGAAGCAGAAGCAGTTCCAAAATATCCTGCGTGCGATCGGCTTTGAGGTACGGCTGAAACCATTCATCCAAAGAATGGATGGATCGGCGAAGGGCGACTGGGACGTCGGCATCACCCTGGCCGTGCTGGAATACGCGCCGCTCGCCGATGTCGTCGTGCTGGCCACCGGAGACGGCGATTTCGACCTGCTGGTGCACAAGCTTAAGGAGCGGGCGGCGTCCGTCGAAGTCTATGGGGTGGCCGAACTGACGGCCGGATCCTTGATTCGGGCCGCCAGCAGGTTCATACCGATCAAAGAGCCCCTGCTGTTGGGAATAAAGTAGGCCAGCCGTGAGTCTTAACACCATGGATGACAAACGCGCTCGGTTCGCGGAGCTGGTTTTGCCTCATCTCGACGCCGCGTACCGGTTCGCGCGATGGCTGTGCTACACCCCCGGCGATGCCGAGGACGTCGTACAGGACGCCGTGCTGCGGGCTTTCCGCGGTTTCGACGCGTTGCGCGGGTCCGATGCGAAGTCTTGGCTGCTGACCATCGTGCGCAATTGCCATCTGACGTCCGCAAAGCAGCAGCAGCGGCGCGCGTTCGTGCCATTGCCGGACGAGAACGATGAGGTTGACGGCCATGCGATGATAGCGACGACACCGGATCCGGAGAGCGATTCGATACTGTCGGATCAGAAACAGGCGCTCGAACGGCTCATGGCGTCACTGCCGGAGGAGCACCGCACGGTGTTGATATTGCGGGAAATTGAGGAAATGGATTATGCGCAGATTGCGGCTGTCACGCATGTTCCGATCGGCACCGTGATGTCGCGCCTGGCGCGTTCGCGTGCCGCGCTCAAGGCCAAATGGCTGCAGGAAATGGAGGGAGAACCTCGTGCAGTGCGCTGAATCGCTTCGGGTGCAGGCTTACTTCGACCGGGAGGTGGACGCCGTTTCCGCCGCCGAGATCGAGCGGCACGCGGAGCATTGCAGCGAGTGCCGCGCGCTCTTGGAAGATCTCGGCAGCGTGCGCACCACGCTGCGGCGGCACGTTCCCTACGTGGCCGCTCCGCCGGCACTGCGTGCCCAGATTCTGCGCGCGCTCGATCAAGAAAGCGCGCCCGAGCAGGCGGCCCCGGCCTCAACGACCCCCCGACCCGCTGCGCGGTCCGCTGTGCGACAGACACCGCGCTGGGGTGGGCGTACGTTTTGGGTGGGCACGTTCAGCGGCATCGGTGGTGCGGCGATGGCAGCGGCCCTGGCATTCTTTCTGGTCATGCCCGCCATGGTGAGCCCGTTGACCAATGACCTGGTCAGCGCTCATGTGCGTTCGCTGATGCCGGATCACTTGATCGATGTCGTTTCCACCGACAGACACACGGTGAAACCGTGGTTTGCGGGCCACGCCGATGTCTCACCGGTGGTCGCGGATTTCGAACCGCAGGGCTACAAGCTGATCGGCGGCCGCGCCGACTACATAGACCATCAGCGTTCGGCGGTGGTGGTTTATCGGCATGGCCAGCATTTCATCAATGTATTTACCTGGGCGGGAACTGACCGGCGGCTACCCGCCAACACGACGCGCAGCGGGTACCACCTCGCGTTCTGGCAACAAGGTGATATTCAGTACTGCGCGGTGTCGGATACGGGTTGGGACGAACTGCTGGGGCTGGTGCGCCTGATCCGCGAGCAAGCTTAAGGGCTCTCAATCCCGGAAGTTGTTGAACTGCAGCGGAACGCCGACTTCCGCCTTGCGCAGAAAGGCAATGGCTTCCTGCAGGTCATCGCGCTTCTTGCCGGTGATCCTGACCTTGTCGCCTTGGACCTGGGCCTGAACCTTGATCTTCGAGTCCTTGATCAGGCGGGAGACCTTTCTGCCCGCATCGGCATCGATGCCGTGCTTCAGAATCACCAGCTGCTTGGCCCTGGCAAGATTGACCTCCGGATCCTTCACCTCGAGGCATGCGACATCAATGCCTCGCTTGGCGATGCGCAGCTTGAGGATATCCAGCATCTGCTTGAGCTGGAAATCCGCCGGTGCCGTCATGGTCACCGTGGTTTCCTCGAGTTCGAAGCCGGCGTCCGTCCCTTTGAAATCGAACCGCTGTGTCAGCTCGCGCACCGCCTGGTCGACCGCGTTGGTCAATTCATGCGTATCGATCTCCGATACCACGTCGAACGACGGCATTTACGACTCCGCCAGCAACTGATCGAGGGTGGCCTTCACTTCATTCACGAACTGCACGTAGTGATCGCCCGTGGCAGGACCGGAATAGCCGGTGTGGATTTTCCGCACATTGCCTTTGCGATCGATGAAAATGGTCGTCGGAAAGGCAACGAAGCTCTTGAGCATCGGCAGCTTCTTGGCCGCGTCATCCTTGTCCGAAATGCCGGCAATCAGGGTGGTGTATTCGATCCCGTAGTGCTGCCGGAAGCGCTGGGCGGCCTCGGCCGCCTGCGGGAAGTCGCCGAAGTGCTCGAACATCAATGAGACTATTTCCAAACCCTTGCCGCGATAGTCTTTGTAGAGCGGCGCGAGGAATGCCGCCTCGTCATGGCAATTCGGGCACCAGCTCCCTGCCAGTGCCACGATAAGCACCTTGCCGCGAAATTGCGGATCTTTGGATGAAACGGTCTTGCCCGACAGGTCCGGAAACGCAAAATCGAAGCGCCGGATTCCGGGGCGCATGGCGGTAAGACCGTAGGCGTCCGGGAGCGCCGCGGCGGCATCGCGCCGCGCGGTCCATTTTTCGTGATAGGCCAGGCCGGACCAAAAATCGCCGGCGAGAGTGCCGTCCGGCATGAGCTGCGCCTTGTACAAAAATACATGCGCGCCGTCGAAGGTCGACAGATACACCTGATCGCCCTTCACCTGGCCGGCCAGAAAGCGATGATCGCCGGTGGTCGTCAAGAAGGTACCGCTGACGGTGTCATGGGACTGGCTGAACTCCCCGACGGCCACTTCCGGAGCGCCACCCTCCTCGGTGAAGGTCACCGCCCATCGTCCCGACAGGTCGGCATTGTCGGTCGCCGGACTTGCGAAGAAGCGGTAGTTCTCGCCCAGCGTGGCCTCGAGCGGCACGTGTTGATTTTTGCCGCCGAGCTTGACCAGGAAGATTTCGCCCCGCAATTGATCGCCCATCGCATCGGCGGTGAGAACGTTCTCATATCCCGGCATGCGGATTTCCAGATGGGAGCCGTCGATCTTGACCTCGCTCAGCAACAGCCGCTCTTGGCCATTCACCAGGTAACCGACCACACCGGAGTCTTGTCGTACGAGATCAAGGCCGAAGGGCAGCTCGCCGCCGGGCGTTTGCAGAACGACACGGTAGCTGCCCAGCTTGACGCCCGTGCTTTGGGAGGCCGAGGGCGCCGCGTTGGCGCCGGCGGCCTCGCTTTGCGGCGTGCCGCGATGACATCCGGCCAGCGTCACGAGAGAAAGAACCATCGAGAGGACCAAGGGTATGGATTTCATGCTCTAACGATACCCGCGTGCCTGCAAAGTGAATAGCTTTGCGTACTGGCCGTCGGCCGCCATCAGCGTCTCGTGGCTGCCGCGCTCGACGATACGGCCTTCCTCGAGCACCAATATTTGATCGGTCATGCGCACGGTCGAAAAGCGATGCGAAATGACGATGGCGATGCGATTGCGCGTCAGTTCGCGGAAGTGCTCGAAGACCTCCGCTTCCGCGCCGGCATCGATGGCGGCGGTGGGCTCGTCCAGCACCAGAATATCGGCCTCGCTGCGCATGAAGGCGCGTGCCAACGCAATTTTTTGCCATTGGCCGCCCGACAGCTCTCGTCCATCCTTGAACCACTTGCCGAGCTGCGTGTGATACCCGGCCGGGAGCTGTTCGACGAATTCGGCCGCCAGTCCTTTGGTGGCCGCGCTGCGCCAGCGAGATTCATCGTCAAAGGCGCGCACGTCGCCGGCGCCGATGTTCTCGCCCACCAACATTTGATAGCGCGCGAAATCTTGAAAAATGACGCCGATGCGCTGGCGCAAGGTGGTCTCATCCCAGTCCTCGAGGTCGAGGCCGTCCAGCAGGATCCGGCCGCGAGTGGGCTCGTAAAGCCGGGTGAGCAACTTGATCAAGGTGGTTTTGCCGGAGCCGTTTTGTCCCACGAGCGCCAGGCTCTGCCCCGGGCGTACGTGCAAATCGATTCCGGACAACGCCGGGGCGGACGCGCCCGGGTAGACGAACTCGACATCCTCGAAACGAATGCCGTCACCCGGATCGGGTCCGACCCGCCTAAGTCCGGTGACCCCGCCGCGGCCGACCGGCTGTTCCAAATATTCGAACAAGTTCGACAGGTACAAATTGTCTTCGTACAGACCGCTGACCGCCGACAGCGCGGCGCTCACCGCGGACTGCCCCTGGCGAAACAGCATCAGATACATGGTCATTTGGCCCACGGTCATGGCGCCGAGCACGGTCTCCGCCGCGATCCACACATAGCCGCCGTACAGCGCCGCGATACCGACCACGCCCAGACCAAAGCCCCAGGCGTCACGGCGCAGAGTCAGGTCGCGGTCCTCGCGGTACAACCGCGTGAAAATATCACGGTAACGATCGAGGAACCGGGGCCCTAGATCGAAGAGTTTGACCTCCTTCGCGTAGTCCTCCCGGGCCAGCACCGATTCCAGATAGATTTGCATGCGCGACTCGGGCGCACGCCAGCGGAAAAGCCTGAAGGCCTCGCCGGAGAATTTCGCCTCGGCGAGAAATGCCGGCAAACCCGCCACGACCAGCAGCACCACCGCCCATGGCGAGAAGCGAAGCAGCAATCCACCGAAGGAAATCAGCGACACCGCATTCTGGCCCAAGGCAAAGGTACGCATCACCAAACTCAAGGGCCGGCTGGAGGCTTCACGGCGCGCCCGCGTCAACTTATCGTAAAACTCGGAGTCCTCGAATTGCGTCAAATCCAGCGTCAGTGCCTTCTCGAGAATCATGACGTTGACGCGTTGGCCCAATTGCGCGCGAAGCAGCGACTGGGCTAGGGAAATTCCTCGCTGCGCCATGGATATGGCGGCGACCAACAAAGCCTCCAAGGCGACGTAACGCACCACGTCGGTCAGCAGGGTGGTGCCGGTGCGCCGATGTAGCTCCGCAGCGTGAATGACGGCGTCGACAATTTGCGCGCCCACAAAGGCGACTCCCGCCGGGAGCACCCCGGCCACCAGGGTGAGCAAGCCAAGAGTGATGCTCAAGGTCTTGTTGGTGCTCCATACCAGGCTCAAGGCGCGCATGGTGTAGGCGAACACTCTGGAGCTGGATTGGGCGCTGATGAAATGTCCCCGGGGCTATAATCGTTGGCCGCAATGGTGTGGTATGGCGGAGTACTCGTGAAATTCAAGCCCCTGCTCGATCGATGGAAGAAGCCGGCGGCGCCTGCAAAGACCGCCAAGGAGTATTCGGTCCGCCTGCCGCTGGATGATGCCGCGAGACTTCATGCCTTGGCCGAATTGTTCCCAGGCCAGTCGATTGAAGAAATCCTGACCGATTTGCTGCAAGCAGGGCTCGACGAAATCGCCGCCGCCATGCCCTATGAAAAAGGCCCGAAAGTGATTTCGCGCGACGATCAGGGCGATCCGGTGTACGAAGACATCGGACTTACGCCCCGATTCGTGGAAATGACCCGCAAATACAAGAAAAACCTCGAGACGGCGGGGAAAAAATAAAGACCGGCGGCCGATTGGCAGTTGACGCTGCTGCTCCGGTGCGGCGATACTGGCCCCATGTCGACCGCGCACATCCTTCGCAACACCTGGTGGTGGCGTCTCTCTTAGGAGTGGGCTGGTCGCTTAGTTTTTGATCTTTCGTGAATCCAGAACCCATCTCCGCTCATAAAGTGGTGGTGGGTTTTTTATTGCCTGTGGAATGTGTAGATGAAATCGCCTTTTGACATTGCCGCCGATCTCGATACGCCGGTTTCGGCCTATTTGAAGCTTGCGCCGTTTCGGCCCAGGTTCCTGCTGGAAAGCGTCGAGGGGGGCGAGCGGCTGGCGCGCTACTCCTTCATCGGCTTCGGCGACTGTCTGGAGGTGAGAATCGAGGCAGCGGGCGTGAGCGTCGGCGGCGAGCGTTCGCCGCGGCCAAGCACCCAGCAGGAGTTTTTGAATGTGCTGCGCGGTGCGCTGGCGCGCGCACCCAGTCCCGGTCCTCAAATACCCGGCGTTCCGCTGTTGGGCGGCCTGGTGGGATACACCGCCTACGACGCGGTGCGCTACTTCGAGCGAGTGACCGGCCGAAGCCTCGATGCCAGCGAAACACCGCACGCCCACTACGTGGCCCCGCGATCGCTGCTGGTATTCGATCATCTCACCCGCGGCGTCGCGCTGCTGCATGATGGCAGCGAAGCGGAGCGGCAAAGCCTGCGCCGCGAAGTCATTGGGGCACTGCGGGGCGCCGTGCCCACGCTACTCGCGCCCGGAAAATTCTCGATCGCGACGCCGTCCTTGACCCAAGAGGCGCACGCGGCCCGGGTGCGGCGCGCGCAGGAATACATTGCCTCGGGCGATGTCTACCAGCTCGTGCTGGCGTCGCGCTTCGAAGGACGCCACGCGCTCGCTCCGTTCGAAGCCTATCGCGCGCTGCGGCTTCTGAATCCGTCGCCTTACATGTTTTTCTGCGAACTTGGCGACATCACCGTCGTGGGCTCTTCACCGGAAGCGTTGGTGAAGTGCCACGGCGGCCATGCGCAACTGCGGCCCATCGCAGGATCTCGGCCGCGCGGCGCGGATGAGGCGCAGGACGCCGCGCTGCAGGCGGAACTGCTCGCGGATCCGAAAGAAAACGCCGAGCACGTGATGCTGGTGGATCTGGCGCGCAATGATCTCGGGCGAGTCGCGGTGGCGGGATCGGTATCCGTGGATCCGTATCGCGTGATCGAACGATACAGCCACATCATGCACATCGTCAGCGGCGTGAAGGGCCGGCTGGCCCCTGGGCGGGACGCCTTCGACCTGTTCGCGGCGACCTTTCCCGCCGGCACCCTGGTGGGCGCTCCGAAGGTTCGCGCCATGGAACTCATCGATGAGCTCGAGCCGGTGGGCCGCCAGCTCTACGGCGGCACGGTGGGCTATTTCGGCCGGCACGGCGACATGGATCAGGCGATTACGATTCGCACCTTGGTGTTTCGCGGCGATACCTATAGTTACCAGGCGGGGGGCGGCATCGTCGCCGACAGTTCCCCAAAGCTCGAGTACGATGAGTTGATGGCGAAGAGCGCGGTGCTGCGGCGCGCCCTCGAACTCGCGGCGGAGGGCCTCTAATGGCCGCCAAAGTATTGCTCATCGATAACTACGATTCCTTCACATACAACCTGGTCCAAGCGTTTCTTGTGCTGGGAGCCGTAGTGGATGTCCATCGCAACGATGCCATCAGCGTGGCGCAGGCCCTCGAGCAGGACCATACGCACTTGGTAATTTCGCCGGGACCGGGCACTCCGCGCGACGCGGGAATTTCGATGCGGATGATCGAAGCCTTCGCCGGCCGCATTCCGATTTTCGGCGTGTGCCTCGGCCATCAATCCTTGGTCGAAGTGTTCGGCGGCAAAGTGATTCGAGCGGCGCGTTTGATGCATGGCAAGGTGTCGGCGGTCACGCACGACGGCAAGGGGCTTTATGCCGGCATGCGCCAGCACTTCGAGGCCGGCCGCTATCATTCGCTGATCGCAGAGGCGGACAGCATCCCAGCCGTTCTGGAGGTGACCTCGCGCACCGCCGAAGGTGAAATCATGGGCGTGCGCCACCGATCATTGCCGATCGAGGGCGTCCAGTTTCATCCCGAGAGCGTGCTCACGCCCGACGGTCCGCACCTGATCGGCAACTTCCTCAAGTGAGTACTCCGCGCCAAACGCTGGAACATCTGCTGGAGCGGCGCTCGTTGAGCGAAGCGCAAGCTGCAGCTTTGCTCAAAACGCTGACGGCGCCGGATCTGGCCCCCGCCATGGCGGGGGCGCTGCTGGCGGCGCTGCGCGCCAAAGGCGTCACGGCCGACGAGGTCCGCGGTTTCGCCGGCGCGATGCGCGCGCTGGCCGTCAAGCCCGCGCTGCCCGCGGCCATCGACGCCATCGATATCGTGGGCACGGGAGGCGATGGTTCCGGAAGCTTGAACTTGTCCACGGGCGCGGCGCTGTTGGCTGCCGCCTGCGGGCTGCCGGTCGTCAAGCATGGCAACCGCTCGATCTCCAGCCGCAGCGGCAGCGCGGATTTGATGGAAGCCTTGGGGTTCACGCTGCCCTTGGACGAGTACCGGGCGGCAGAATGTCTTGTGGCCACCGGATTCACCTTTCTCTTCGCGCCGTATTTTCATCCTGCCATGAAGGCGCTCGCGCCCATTCGTACCGCACTCGGGATCCGTACCGTCTTCAACCTGCTGGGACCTTTGACGAATCCTGCCGCGCCGCGCTTTTTGCTGGTCGGCGCCTACGATGCACTGACCGCGGAACTGATGGCTGGAACGCTGGCGGGAATGCCAATCGAGCGCGGCTGGGTGGTGCATGGCGCCGGCGGGTGGGACGAAGCGACACCGATCGGTTCCTTCGTAGCGTTCGACGTCCAGGGCCGGCAGATCACGCGTCAGGAGATCAATCCCGAGCAGTTCGGCATCGCGCGCTGCACCGCCCAAGATCTGGCCGGCGGCGACGCGAAGGCCAACCTCAAGGCGTTGATGGACGTGTTCGAGGGGCGCGATCAAGGTGCGCATCACGACACGTTGGTGTTGCAATGCGGGCTGGCTTTGATGATCGCCGGGCGGGCGCAATCCATCGCGGGCGGCATCGCCCTGGCACGCGCCGTGGTGGACAGCGGCAAAGCTCTGGCGTGGCTGCAGCGGCTGCGCGCCTTTGCGGTGCACTCGAGTTCAAAGGCCATGCCATGAGCGGATTTCTCGCCGAGATGGCTCGCTCCAGCGCGCTACGGGTCAAGCAGGCAACGGCTCACGAATCACTCGCGGCGTTGGAGCAACGCGCCAAGGCGGCGCCGCGCAGCCCGCCCCTGCGCCTGTCGGCGGCGGGATTCGATGTCATCGCCGAGTTGAAGCTCCGATCGCCGGCAGCCGGGCCTTTGAGCGAACAGGGCGATGACTGGCTCGCGAGAGTGGCCGATTATGCACTCGGCGGCGCTGCCGCCGTTTCGGTGCTGACCGAGCCCTCGCGCTTCGACGGATCCCTCGAGCACCTGCGGCAGGCTGCAACGGCGCTCAAGATGTTGGGTGTGCCGGCGATGCGCAAAGACTTCCTGGTCGATCCCTACCAGGTGCTGGAGGCGAGGGCCGCGGGCGCGGGCGGCGTTTTGGTGATCGTGCGAATGCTATCGCGCTCGCAGATGTCCCAACTGCTCGATGCGGCGGCGGAACAGGCCATGTTCGTGCTGCTGGAAGCCTTCGATGCGGATGACTTGGCGCAGGCCCACGAACTCATGACGCCGCGCCGCGCCGCACGCTCCGGCGAAGCGGCGGCGGATCACATCCTCGTCGGCATCAATTGCCGCGATCTCAAGACCCTGGACGTTGTGCCGGAGCGATTCGAGGCGCTGGCGCCGCAGCTGCCGCGCGGTTGGCCCGCGGTGGCTGAAAGCGGTGTGGCAACCGCCGCCGATGCGAGGCGCATGAGACAGCTGGGCTACCGGCTGGCGCTGATCGGCACCGCGCTCATGAGCGCGAGTGAACCCGCGGAATTGCTGCGTGAAATATTGGCGGCGGCACGGACAGTGGAAAGCTAAATGGCTACACTCCGCGGCATGTGGAT
>Ga0116129_1002097_pt1 | contig 10364 bp, 10 predicted proteins | sample June2015DPH_17_2_FD_89732 | JGI IMG/M metagenome (GOLD analysis project Ga0116129, IMG submission 89732) | Peatland microbial communities from SPRUCE experiment site at the Marcell Experimental Forest, Minnesota, USA - June2015DPH_17_10 | ecosystem: Environmental > Terrestrial > Soil > Wetlands...
CATGGTGCCCTTCGGCTCGCCGGTGGTTCCGGAGGTGAAGCCGATGAGGCAGACGTCGTCGCTCGCGGTGTCGCAAGCGGCGAACTGTTCGTATCCCGGCTTACTCATCAGCGCTTCAAGCCCGTCCGGCGCGCCACCGCCCCAATAGACGATGCGCTTGAGGTCGCCGGCCTGCGCCTTCGCCTTCTCCATTTCGTCGGCCAGCCGCGCATCGCACAGCGCGAGCGCGATCTTGGATTTCGCGATCGGGTAGATAAGTTCCTTGGCCCGCAACAGCGGCATGGTGGCGGCCGCGACGCCGCCCGCCTTGATGACCGCGAGATAGGCCGCCACCATCATGGGGTTGTTGGGCGCCCGCAGCAGAACGCGATTGCCCGGCACCAGGCCGAGGTCGCGCACCAGCACATTGGCGATCCGGTTGGTACGGGCGGCAAGCTCCGCATAGGTCAATGTCTCGGCAGGAGAGATCAGGCAGGGGCGGCCGCCGTGGCCGGCCTCGACCCAGCGGTCGAGCAGTTCGGCGACACAGTTCAGCCGCTCCGGATAATGCAATTCCGGCAGCTCGAACCTGAATTCCGGCCACAGCGCGGCCGGCGGAAGATTGTCCCGCACAAACGTATCTATATGCGCCGACGGAATCACGACTTGCGCTCCGGCGGCCGGTTCTTGAGCATGTCGCGCGCGATCACGATCTTCTGCACCTCGGTCGCGCCCTCGTAGATGCGTAGTGCACGGATCTCGCGATAAAGCTCCTCGACCTTGACGCCCTTGGTGACCCCGTAGCCACCATGGAGCTGCACCGCGCGGTCGATCACGTGCTGCGCCGCCTCGGTGGCGAACATCTTGGCCATCGCGGCTTCGCGGGTGACGCGCGCGGCGCCGCGATCCTTCATCCAGGCGGCGCGGTAGACCAGCAGCGCCGCCGCATCGACCTCGGTGGCGCTGTCGGCGATCGCGCCCTGGGTCATCTGCAAGTCGCCGAGCGGCGCACCGAACAGCTTGCGCGTCGCGGCCCGTTCGATGGTCTCGTGAAGCGCCCGCCGGGCGAAGCCGAGCGCGGCGGCGCCGACGGTCGAACGGAATATGTCGAGGGTCGCCATCGCGACCGCGAAACCCTGGCCGGGCGCACCGAGACGGTTCCCGACCGGAACGCGCACATTATCGAAGCGCAACGTCGCAAGCGGATGCGGCGCGATCACCTCGATGCGCTCCGCGACCTTGAGGCCGGGCGTATTCGCATCGACCACGAAGGCCGACAGCCCCTTGGCGCCCGGCGCCTCGCCGCTACGCGCGAACACCACGTAATGGGTCGCGATCCCGCCGTTCGAGATCCAGGTCTTCGTGCCATCGAGGCGCACATGGGACGGCCCGTCCGGTTTCGCCGTCATGGCGAGCGCGGCGACATCCGACCCGGCCTCCGGCTCGGACAGCGCGAAGGCCGCGATCGCGGTGCCCTCGCGCACCGGCGGCAGATAGCGCCGCTTGAGTTCGTCGGAGCCATAGAGCGCGATCGATCCGGTGCCGAGGCCCTGCATGGCGAAGGCGAAATCCGCGAGGCCGTCCCGGAAAGCAAGGATTTCGCGGGCAAGACACAAGGTCCGGACATCGAGCCGCGGCTGCTCTTCGGACGGCACCGCGGCCTTGAGGAACCCGGCCTTACCCAGCGCGGCGACGCGGGCGCGGCACGCGGCGTCGACGTCTTCATCGCCGTGCGGCAGGCCCGGCAGCGTCGCGTCCGCCCATTGGGTCAATCGCTCCGCGAAGCCGCGATGGCTGTCGTCGAAGAAAGGCCACGAAAGGGTGTCGTCGAGCGCCATCCTAATTGCCCTCGAACACCGGTTTCTGCTTCGCCGCGAAGGCCCGGTAGGCGCGTCCGAAATCCTCGGTCTCCATGCACAGCGCCTGGCTGATCGCCTCCGCCTCGATGGCGGTTTCGACCGACATCGCCCATTCCATCTCCAGCATGCGCTTGGTCATGGCATTGGCGAAGGTCGGGCCGGCCGCAAGCTCGGTCGCCAACGCCTGGGCGTCGGCGACTACGGTTTCGGCAGAGGCCAGCCGGTTGAAGAAACCCCAGCGTTCGGCCTCCTCACCGCCGAGCGAGCGCCCGGTGTAGAGCAACTCGGCCGCACGGCCCTGGCCGATGATGCGTGGCAGGATCGCACACGCCCCCATGTCGCAGCCCGCAAGCCCGACGCGGTTGAACAGGAACGCCACTTTGGCTTTCGCCGTCCCGATGCGCAGGTCGCAGGCCATCGCCATGATGGCGCCAGCGCCGGCGCAGACGCCGTCGATGGCGCCGACGATCGGCTGTGGACACGCACGCATCGCCTTGACGAGTTCGCCCGTCAGCCGGGTGAATTCGAGAAGATGCGCCGTGTCCATCTCGATGAGCGGCCCGATGATTTCGAAGACATCGCCGCCGGAGGAGAAGTTGCCGCCTGCCCCGGTGACCACGATGGCCTTGACGCCCTTGTCCTTGGCGGCGGCGCGAAACAGGTCGGCGATCTCGGCATAGCTGTCGAACGTCAGCGGGTTCTTGCGGTCGGGGCGGTTGAGGGTCAGCGTCGCGACCTTGCCGTCGACCGCGAAGCGGACGTGGCGGGCCTCGTAGCCGGCGAGCGGCAGGGTGACGGGATTGGCGGCGCTCATGGGGTTTACTCCTTGCCGATCGCTTTGCGGGCCGAAACCTTGGTCTTGGCAAGAAGCCGCAGCAGGGTTTCGGTGTCGCCGGGCGAGAGGTCAGCGAACAGTTCGGCGATCCACTCGCCATTGGCGCGCGCCATGGCGCGGAATATGCGCCGGCCTTCGGCGGTGAGGCTGACGAGCTGGGAGCGGCGGTCGCTCGGCGAGGGCCGGCGCTCGACCAGGCGCTGGGCGACCAGCCGGTCGACCAGGCCGGTGATATTGCCGTTGGTCACCATCATGCGTCGCGACAATTCGCCGAGCGTCATGGCGTTGGGCGCGCGATCGAGCTGCGCCATGAGATCGAAACGCGGCAGGGTGACGCCGAAGGCATCGCGCAGCCGCCGGCGCACCTCGCTTTCGATCACCATCTTGCAGGTGAAGATGCGCAGCCACAGGCGCAGTTCGTCCTTGTGATCACCGGGACGCTCGGCGACCTTGGTTTCCGCATCGAGCGGCGCGGTCGCGTCATCCATGCTCAGACCTCTCCGCCGGCCACCGCGAGGGTTGTGCCGGTGATCGCGGCCGCATCGGGCGAGCACAGGAACAACACCGCGGCAGCGACTTCTTCCGGCTTCACCAGGCGGCCGAGAGGACTGCCCCGCAACATGGTGGCGAGCGCATCGTCGCGCGAGCGGCCGGTCTTGGCCGTGATCCGCGCGAGGCTGTCCTCGACCAGCGCGGTGTCGGTATAGCCGGGACAGACCGCATTGACGGTCACGCCGCTCGCCGCGGTTTCGAGCGCGAGCGAACGCACGAGCCCCACCACCGCGTGCTTGGCGGCACAATAGGCGGACACATAGCCATAGCCCTTGAGGCCGGCGGTCGACGCCACCGCGACGACGCGACCAAAGCCACGCGCCACCATGCCGTCGAGCACCGCCCGCGTGGCATGCACCACGCCCATGACGTTGAGCTCGAACATGCGGCGGAACATGTCCGGATCCGCCTTGCCGAACGGCGCCGTCTCGGCGCCGCCGGCGTTGGCAATGAGAATATCGATGGGGCCGCGCGACGCGACCGCCCGGGCGACGCCAGCCGCGACCGCGGGCGCGTCCGTGACATCGGCAACGGCATATCCTTGTGCCGCACCCTCGGCAACCGCGTCGGCCAGCACGGTCTCATGGCGTCCCACTACGGTCACCGCCGCGCCGGCCGCCGTCAGGGCGCCGGCAATCGCCCGCCCGATGCCGCGGCCTCCGCCGGTAACCAGAGCGTGCCGTCCGCGCAATGTCGTCATGGCCTCGTATCCGGTTATGGTCCAGGCAATAGTCCTTGCCTGGAAACAATTTTAGACTTAAAATTTATAAGCTTCAAGCATTGCCAATGCAATCTGCCCACGAAATTCGTGGAATTTTCGGCCCCGGATCGACCGGCCGTGAATTCCAGGCGGCAGCCGGCTGCCGCAGGAGGTGCGCATGAAGGTTCACGTCGTCGGCGGCGGTCCGGCCGGGCTCTATGTTGCCATCCTGATGAAGAAGGCATGGCCGCAAACGCACGTGACCGTGTTCGAACGCAACCGGCCCGACGACACGTTCGGCTTCGGCGTCGTGTTCTCCGATGAAACATTGGAGACTTTCGAAGCCTACGACATCGAAAGCTATCGCGCCATCACGGAAAACTTCGCCTATTGGGACGACATCGAAATCCATTTCAAGGATACGGTCCATCGTGTCGGCGGCAACGGCTTTTGCGGGTGCGCCCGCATGACGCTGCTCATGCTGCTCCAGGAGCGCGCCCGCGGGCTCGGCGTCGAATTGAAATTCCAGCACGAAGCGGCCGTGACCGACGCGGCCCTCCTCGACGCCGATCTGGTGGTCGGTGCCGACGGCATCAATTCGCAGGTCCGGCAGGCGTTTGCGGATCGGTTCGAGCCGAGCGTCGAGCTGCGACCCAACTTTTTCTGCTGGATGGGCTCGACCCGCTCATTCGACGCTTTCACGTTCTTTTTCCGGGAAACCGAGTACGGAATTTTCATCGCCCATTGCTACCAGTACGAGCCGGGTCGTTCGACCTGGGTGATGGAGACGGACGCCAAGACCTTTGCGCGCGCCGGGCTCGCGAACCTCGACGAAACGGCCTCCGCCCGCTTTCTCGAAAAGGTGTTCGCGCGAGAGCTCGAAGGCCACAAGCTGATCGTGAACCGATCGCTCTGGCGCAATTTTCCGACCATCCGCTGCGCCCGCTGGACGCATAAGAATATCGTGCTGCTCGGCGACGCCAAGGCGACCGCACATTGGTCGATCGGCTCCGGCACCAAGCTTGCCATGCAGGATTCTATCGCGCTTTACGACGCACTTCGCGTCGCCGGTATCGGCGACGTTCCGGCCGCATTGGCCGGCTTCGAGGCATCGCGCCGCGACGAGGTGGAAAAGACCCAGCATTCCGCCGACGTGTCGCTGGTCTGGTTCGAGCATGTCGAGCGCTTCTGGTCGATGAATCCGAAGCGATTTGCGTTCGGCCTGATGACGCGCGCCAAAGCGATCACCTATGACAATCTCCGATTGCGGGCCCCCGAATTCGTCGACGATATCGACCGCCTGGTCGCGGCCGAAGCCCCCGGCTTGCCAGCCGGCGACACACGCCCGTCGCCGCCGATGTTTCAGCCGTTCCGCCTGCGCGGCATGACGCTGCAGAACCGGGTCGTGGTTTCGCCGATGTGCCAGTATTCGGCAACGGACGGATTGCCCGGCGACTGGCATCTCGTCCACTACGGCGCCCGCGCGATCGGCGGCGCTGGGCTGATGTTCACCGAGATGAGCGATGTGTCCGCAGAAGCGCGCATCACATATGGCTGCACCGGCATGTATTCCGATGCCCAAGAGTCAGCATGGAAGCGCATCGTCGACTTCGTGCACGCGAATTCGGCGACCAGGTTCTGCCTTCAGCTCGGTCACGCCGGCCGCAAGGGCGCCACCAAGCGGATGTGGGACGGCATCGACGAGCCGCTGGAGCGCGGCGCTTGGCCGATCGTCTCGGCCTCGCCGATCCCGTATTACCCGAACAGTCAGGTGCCGCGCGCGATGACCCGCGCCGACATGGACCGGGTGGTGGCGGATTACGTGCAGGCCGTCGGGCGAGCCGCGCGGGCGGCCTTCGACATGGTCGAACTGCACGCCGCCCATGGTTACCTGCTGGCGAGCTTCATCTCCCCGCTCACCAATACACGCGACGACGAATATGGCGGCAACCTCGATCATCGGATGCGGTTTCCGCTGGAGGTTTTTCGGGCGACGCGCGCCGCGTGGCCCGACGAAAAACCGATGTCGGTCCGCATTTCGGCGACCGATTGGGTCGACGGCGGCTTGACGGGCGACGATGCCGTCGAGGTGGCACGGCTGTTCGCCGAGGCCGGTTGCGATCTCATCGACGTGTCGACCGGCCAGACCACCACCGAGGCCAGGCCAGTGTATGGCCGCATGTTCCAGACCCAGTTCTCCGATCAGATCCGCAACGACGCCGGCCTCGCCACCATGTGCGTCGGTGCCATTACGACCGCCGACCAGGTCAACACCATCATCGCGGCCGGACGCGCCGATCTCGTCGCGCTGGCGCGGCCGCATCTGGTCGATCCGTCGTTCACCATGAAGGCCGCTGCATGGTACGGCGCCGAGCAGGTCCGTTGCCCGCCGCAATACGATGCCGGGCGCGATCAGCTTTTCCGCAATAGCCCGCGCGATCGCGACGAGATGACGGGACTCCGTCTCAAGGCAAAGCCGAAGGCCCATGTGGGGACCTGGAAGCGGGCGGCCGAATAGCGCGCCCGAATCTCAATGCCCCAAATGGGCGATCGACGAAATCTCGACCAGAAATTCCGGGCGCACCAGGTCGGCGCGGATGCAGTAGCGGGCCGGCGGCTCGCTCGGAAAATACGCGCGGTAGACCTCGTTCATGGCGGCGTAGTCGGCAAGGTCTTTCAGAAAAATCGAATTGTGCGTGACGTCCGCCAAGGTACCGCCGGCGGCCTCGATCACCGCCTTCACGGCGTCGAGCACGGCGCGCGTCTGCGCTTTCACGTCGCCTGCGCCCACCAGCTTGCCCTGCTGATCGAGCGCGAGCATGCCGGACACATAGACCACGCCGTCGGCCTTGGTTCCAGGGGAATACGGGGCCAGCGGCGGCGCCGATCCTTTCGGCACGATGGTTTGTTTGGGCATCGGAGGGCTCTTTCCAGGCGCGCTCTGACCGCAACGCCGTTGCCAACTTGAAATGCGACCGCACCCGCTACAAGCATTTTGGGTTTGCGGCGCCGCGACCGAAACCAACTGCACGATGTCGGTGACGTTATCTTAACCAAACGGCGAGTTTGGTGACCATCCTGTATCCGGGTATTCGGCCGTTTGGACGTTCTTATTAACGAGGCGACCGTTGCGGTGGTATAAGGCGACGTACGACGGTGACGCGTGGTGATGGAGACAGTCATGGATCAGCTCAAACGATTCCTGCGGAACGAATCGGGCGCCACGTCCATCGAATACAGCGTGATCGCTACCGGCATTTCGATCGGCATCATCGTGGCGGTCACTTCCATGGGCACGCAGCTCAAGACCACGTTCGTCAACATCGCGTCGCAGCTCTCCTCCGGCAGCAAGTAGCGGTTACATCCGCGCCCCAGGCGTGAACGCACGCCCGGCTGCGCGCCATTCAACGCGACGATCGGCCCGCGAACCAGGCGATCCCAAACAGCACGATAGCTGCCGCCAGCGATACGATGGCATGCGTGGTGTGGATGCGGGTGGACCCCGCCTCGAAACCCGGAAAGAAACCCGGCAACGAGCCGGCCGGCATCATGAAATAGGCGACCGCAGCCGCCAGACAAACGAGCCCCAAGACGATGGCGACGAGCTTCATACGGAATCCCCTCCAAGTATTGCAGACCTTGTTCGATCGGGAATCACTATCCCCAGCCCATGATTGGGAGCCGGTATCCTGACGAAAGTCGAGAAATTATTTTGCCGGCCGGCGCGTCAGCATAGCAACTGAGGCGCCGTGGCGCGGGGTCGGGGCCGCAAAGCATATGACCCTGCCGGCGCCCCACCCCACGGCCTGATTTCGGCCGCCCGCACCCAAGTTTTGACATTATCCCGTGACCTGATTCGCCCCGGGGAAGGGGCACTTCAAAATCCGCAACAGGTATGCGTTTCCGCGGCGCTTCCCGCCCATGGTCGGCCGCCGGTCGACGCCGCCGTCACCCGGGTTTGCGCGGCCAGCCGGGCGGATGGCGATTCTATCGTGACGATCCGTAACGACCGGCGCGCGCTGCCGGTGCGCAATATCGTTACCCGCCATGACACTAAGACGACATAAGCCGCTGCGAAGACATAAGCTTATAGCAAGCGCCTTCGCGGGCGTGGCGGCGCTCGCGCTCTTCGACGCCGCGGGGCGAGCGGCCGCGCCGGTGCCGCGTTCGGTAGCCGATTGCACCGGAGCAAGCAGCATTTCCGGCGAGGTCGCCAGTGTGCTGGACGGCAAGTCCATGCGGCTCGCCGATGGGCGCGAGGTTCGCCTCGCCGCCATCGAGACGCCGCCGGTCGCGACAGCCGGGCCAAACGATGGCCGAGTCGATGCCGGCCTCGCCGCGAAGGCAGCGCTGGAATCGCTGGTGCTGGGTCGTCCGATCGTCCTTCGCCCGACCGCGCCTGCGCCCGATCGTTACGGCCGTCTCATTGCCTACGCTTTCATCACGACCCCGGCCGGCGATTCCCTGGTCCAGCGCGAAATGCTGGCCGGCGGGCACGTGCTGCCGTCGCCGATCGCAATTGCGCCGGCGTGCCGGACTTTTCTGCGTACCGCCGAGCATACGGCCCGGGCCGGCAAGCTTGGCCTGTGGGGCGAAGCATATTATGTAGTTAAGCTGGCGGACAGTCCCGCGGACGTGCTCGGCGAACAGGGCCGTTTTGCGGTGGTGGCCGGCAAGGTCGCTTCGGTGCGCGAAAGCGGCGGCATCGTGTACGTGAATTTTGGGCGGCGGTGGTCGGAAGCCTTCACCGTCACAATTCTCAAACGCAACGAGCGCCTGTTCACCGGCGCCGGGATGACGCTTGGCCAGCTTGCCGGCCGTCGCGTCGAAGTGCGTGGATGGGTGGAGGAACGCAATGGCCCAGCCATCGAGGTGACGCGGCCGGAGCAGATCGAGTTCGTCGACAGGGAATTGACGGCCAAAGAGTAGAAACGTCGTGTCCGGATCGATAGCGAAAAGCATGCGCAACATTCGCCGGCGGGGGGCCGGCCCCGTGGTCGCGGCGTTGGTCGCGCTCGCCGCGGCGGCGTGCTCGTCGACGTCCGGCGGCCGGCAGATTTTCATGCCCGATCTGCCCAAGCAGACCAGTTCGTTCTCGACGACCGAGCGCGAGCACCAGCGCGTGCTGGCGGCCTATGGTGGCGCCTATGAAGACCCCAAGCTTCAGGCAAAGATCTCAAGCGTCGTCGAGCGTCTGGTTGCGGCCTCCGACCGGCCGGAGTTGAGCTACCGGATCACCATTCTCAATTCGCCCGCCGTCAATGCGTTCGCGCTGCCGAACGGGCAGCTTTACGTGACGCGCGGGCTGCTGGGCCTCGCCAATGATTCATCCGAGCTTGCCTCGGTGCTGGCCCACGAGATGGCTCACGTGACGGCACGCCACGCCGCGATCCGGGAAGAGAAGGCGCGCAAGACCGACCTCATCAGCAGCGTCACCGATATGCTGAGCGACCCGCAGGTCGGCGCGATGGCGCTTGCCCGCTCGAAGCTCGAGGCCGCGAGCTTTTCGCGCGCGCAGGAATTCGAAGCCGACGGCATCGGGGTTGGAACGGCGGCGCGCTCCGGCTACGATCCGTTCGGCGCGGCGCGGCTGCTCAACTCCATGGGCCGCAATGCCGATCTGCGCGCGGCGAGCCGCGGCACCGACGGACGCTCGCTCGATTTCCTGTCCTCCCATCCGGCCACCCCGGAGCGCGTCAAGAACGCCCAGACCGTTGCGCGGCAATACAGCGCGCCGGGGTCCGGCGAACGCGATCGCGCCGCCTATCTGGCGAGCGTCGACGGCATGGTCTATGGTGAGGATCCGGTCGACGGTTATGTGCGCGGCCGTCGTTTCCTCCACCCCAAGCTCGGCTTCACCTTCACGGCGCCCGAGGGTTTCACGCTCGACAATACCGCCCAGGCGGTTCTCGGCATGAAGGACGGCGGCGCCCAGGCCCTGCGGCTCGACGTCGTCAAGGTTCCGGCCGAGCAGTCCCTGATCGAATATCTCAACTCCGGCTGGATCGAGAACATCGAGGACGGTTCAGTGGAAGAGCTGGCGATCAACGGCTTTCCGGCCGCGACCGCGACTGCCAAGGGCGATCAATGGGCGTTCCGGCTTTACGCCATCCGGTTCGGCAGCGAGATCTACCGCTTCATCTTCGCGGCCAAGAATCGCACGCCGGATACCGACCGCACGTTCCGAGAGGCGGTCCACACCTTCCGCCGGCTGACGCTTGCAGAAATCCAATCGGCCAAGCCGTTGCGCCTCAAGGTCGTCAAGGTCGGGCCCAACGACAGCGTGGAATCGCTCGCTCCCCGCATGGCGCTGATCGACCGCCAGGTCGAGCGCTTTCGCGTCTTGAACGGGCTCGATGTCGCAGACCGGCTGAAGCCGGGCGAATTGGTGAAGATCATCGTCGAATAACGCGGCCTGCGGCAGCGCGGCGATTGACCG
>Ga0116129_1002098_pt1 | contig 10361 bp, 5 predicted proteins | sample June2015DPH_17_2_FD_89732 | JGI IMG/M metagenome (GOLD analysis project Ga0116129, IMG submission 89732) | Peatland microbial communities from SPRUCE experiment site at the Marcell Experimental Forest, Minnesota, USA - June2015DPH_17_10 | ecosystem: Environmental > Terrestrial > Soil > Wetlands >...
GATTATCAGGCCCTGCGCCAACACGCGCACGATATCAAGAAACATACCCTCGATCATCTCGATTACTATCTCGAACAACTGGAGCGCAACATCGAGGCCCGCGGTGGAAAGGTGATCTGGGCCAGGGACGGCGCGGAAGCGTGCGCGTTCATTCAGAATTTAGCCCGGGAGCGCGGCGTGAAAGTCATCGTCAAATCAAAGTCGATGACCACTGAAGAAATTCACCTCAACGACCATCTGGCAGAAGACGGCATTGAAACAGTGGAGACCGATCTCGGCGAATACATTCTGCAACTGGGCGGTGAGAAACCATTTCACATCATCGCCCCCGCGCTGCATAAGACCATCGGAGACGTTTCGGAAGTGTTCGAGAAGCATCTTCATTCGCAGCCCGAAACGACTCCGGAAGCTCTCACAAAAATCGCCCGGATCGCCTTGCGCGAAAAGTTTATCGAAGCCGGCATGGGCATCACTGGAGCGAATTTCCTGGTCGCCGATTCAGGCGCCATCGTGCTGGTCGAAAATGAAGGCAACGCCCGCCTGTCCAGCTCCGCTCCGAAAATCCACGTGGCCGTTTCAGGGATCGAGAAAGTCGTTCCCAGGGCGCAGGATCTGGCTGTATTTTTAAAACTGCTCGCCCGCAGCGCGACCGGCCAGCCACTGAGCGTCTATACCTCATTTTTAGCCGGCCCCAAACGCGCAGCCGAGCCCGACGGTCCGGAAGAGTTTTATCTGGTCCTGCTCGATAACGGGCGCACCAAATTACTGGCCGACGAATCAAAACGCCAGTCGCTTTATTGCATCCGCTGCGGCGCCTGTTTAAATCATTGTCCGGTTTATCGGAAAATTGGCGGCTACAATTATCCGTGGGTGTATTCCGGCCCGATCGGCAAGATTTTGACGCCGCAGTTCATGGGCGTGGAACACGATCCTTGGCTTCCCTTTGCCTCCAGCTTGTGCGGCGCCTGCGGCGAAGTGTGCCCGGTGAAGATCGAAATACCGCGAATATTACTCGAATTAAGGGCGGATAAGGTTCGTTACAGCGACGAAAAGGTTGAATTATGGTCATTTAAGGTGTGGGCATGGGTCATGCGGCACCCGAAAATCTATGCCCGGTTGGCTTCCCTTGCCTTGGCAGGCGCTCCCAGCAAGAAAGATGCGCTTTTTGCCGTCGGACCGTTGAAGAACTGGTTGAGCCAGAGGGACTTACCGCCTCCACCCGCCAAAAGTTTTCGCGATTTGTGGAAGGAACGCCGCAAATGACCTCCCGCGACCAGATCCTGTCCAGCATTCGCAAAGCGTTAAAACACGAACCACTTCCGCCGCCTCCGCCGGTTTTGCTGCGGGAGGCGCCTAAGGAATTTCTGGTGGAGCAATTCACCCGCGCTCTGGAGGCTCTGGGGGGCCAGGTCGTGGTGGTGAAGACCACGGAAGAAGCGCAAGCCGCAGTCGATAAAGCATTGAATGGACGTACGTTTATTCAATCGACCCGAACATTTTCGCGCGAAGAGGTAGCAGCCACCGAAGTAGGAATCACCTCCGCCGATTATGCCTTGGCCGACACCGGATCCTTAGTAATTTTCCACGAACCGCGATTGTTATCGCTGCTACCGCCTTGCCATATTGCGGTCATCGAAGAGTCGCGGATCGTGGCGAGCCTCGACGATGTGTTTCGCTTGCGCCCCTTACCTGCCGAAGAGTCAAGCGCGATGGTAGTGATTACCGGACCGAGCCGAACGGCTGATATTGAGATGCGGCTGGTGCGGGGTGTACACGGACCTGGGGAAATTCACGTTATCATCATTGAAGATGTAACCCATTCTGATTTAAATACATCACACCAGTTATGAAACTACCTTTGGCCATTGTTGCACTGGCGTTTTCGGGGGCTGCGTTCGCTCAGAACGCCGAGTTCTGGTTTAGCGCCGGAGAATCGATTATGGAGAACCGCTCGCTGGGCGCCGCGGACCCGGTATTAGGGACGCCGAATGATTTCCAGATCGGTGAGACCGGATTCCGGTTTGGATTCCGCGGCGATTTGGATACGGGCGACCATCTTGGGTATGAACTGAGCTACGCCTACAGCAACACATCGCTGCTCTATCTGGGGCAATCGCAAGGAGGCGCGAACGTTCATACGGTTTCCGGCGACGTGCTGTGGCATTTTATCAAACGCGATTCGCGGGTGCGGCCGTTTGTGATGGGCGGAATCGGCTTCAGCAATTTCGTGCCGCCGGGTTCGTCCCTCTATTCGGGCGGCAATTCGAATGAGTTCCAGTTTAATTACGGTGTCGGGGTAAAAGTAAAAGCCTTCTCTAAATGGGGGAAGGATTTTGGCTTTCGAGCGGATCTCGATCAGTTCCAGTATATTGGGAAGCCTTTCGGAAACTTAGGACTCTTCCGGCAGAGCGGAAATCTCCAGCAAACGGCGGCTACGCTCGGTTTCGGAATCCTTTTCTAGAGAATTTGACTCATAATCAGTAGAGCATGAATCTGCGGTTTGGTTTTGTTGTTCTCGCCGCTGTTTCCTTGCGTCCGGCCTGGGGCTTGGACCCGAGCCGGACGCTGACTCAATACGTTCATCGCGTCTGGCAGACCCAGCAAGGGTTGCCGGAAGGCACGATTTATTCGATCGTGCAAACACACGACGGACACCTCTGGCTGGGAACGCAGACCGGTCTCAACCGATTCGATGGAGTTCGTTTCGACACGATTCCGCCGGATGTCTGGATTCGCGCCGCCGTCGAGGATTCGCATCACACCTTGTGGATTGCGACGAATGAGTCTGGCTTATATGGGCTCGCAGGCGGGTCCATCACGCATTATGGAAGCCGGGAAGGTTTACCAGCGGAGAGCGTAGCGTGTGTCGCGACTGCCGGCAACGGCGACATCTGGGCCTGCACGGCGAACGGCGTGGCGAGAATCCGCAACGGAAAGCTGACGACATTTTCGACTGCGCAGGGTTTGGGGAATAACAACGTCCGGGCTGCCTGCGAGGCTGGCGATGGAACGCTGTGGGTGGCGGACGACCAGAATCTGAACGCCTGGGATGGCTCCAAATTCACTGCCCACAAGCCGGCAAAACTTCCGGCCGACGCATCGATCCGCGCGCTGCAATGTTCGGGAGATACGTTATGGGTGGGAACCACGGCGGGGCTGCTCGAAATCACCAGGACCGGAGAACGGTTTTACACTTCCAAGGACGGCCTCGCGGACAGCCGCGTGTTGTGCCTTGCGATGAGCCGCGAGGGCAGTTTGTGGATCGGCACCCGCAATGGATTCAGCCGGCTGCGGGAGGGAGAGATTGAAAGCTACCGGCCGCAGGACGGGCTTTCGCAAAGCACGGTTTACTCGATGTTTGAGGATCGCGAAGGAAGTCTGTGGGTGGGCACGAAAAACGGCCTGAATCAATTCTTCAGCGGCCGCGGGCTGCCGTACACCATGAACGAAGGCCTGCCGAGCAACGATACCGGTCCAATTCTTCAGGATCGAAACGGAGACATCTGGGTGGGCACGCTGGGAGCCGGCTTGGCGCGCTTCGACGGCAAGCGATTCGAGGTGATGACCAACAAACAGGGTCTGGCTACAAACACGATCTCGACGCTGGCGGAGGAGCGGGACGGCTCACTGTGGGTGGGGACGACCGCCGGAGCCGACCGGCTGAAGGGCGGCAGGATTGAGGCCCGCTATTCAACCGCGCAGGGGCTGCCGTCGGCAAACATACGCGCTCTCTTTGTCTCCCGGGAAGGGGCGCTTTGGGCAGGCACGGAAAAGGGCCCGGCGGTATTCTCGCACGGGGCATTTTCGGTTCCGCGAAACATTCCGGCAGAGTTGCATGGCTCGATCGCGGCAATCAATGAAGACGCACAAGGACGGGTATTTCTGGCGACGGAGCAAGAGGGACTGTTCCTCTACGAGAACGGCGCGACGCATGAACTGCTTCAGGACGGGGCATCCATTCGCGACGTGGATGCGCTCTTTGCGGACTCCGACGGATTGATGTGGATCGGGACAAAAGGCGGCGGGCTGCGGCTGCTCGATCACGGCAAGATGACGACTTTTTGGGTGCGCGACGGGATGTTCGACAACGAGATTTACGGCATCATCCGGGACGATCAGCACGACGATCAGGACAGGTTGTGGATGGCATGCAGCAAAGGCCTGTTCTCGGTGAACCGCTCTGAGCTGCTGAAGTTCGCGGCGGGAAAGCTGAAAAAAGTGGTGAGCGCGCCCTTCAGTCCGACCGATGCGCTGCGGACGATCGAATGCCGGTCCGGAGTGCAGCCGGGAGCGGTGCGGATGCAGGACGGGCGGCTGTGGTTTTCGACCATTCGCGGGTTGTTTGTGTTCGATCCAAAACATATGCAGTGGAACGTTCCGGCGCCTCCTGTGGTGATCGAGGAGACGACGGTAAACGGCGAACGCGAGGAGCCGCGAGCCATCGCCGCGATTGCGCCGGGCTTGAAGAATCTGGAATTCACTTACAGCGGCTTAAGCTTCCTGCAACCAACGCGAATCACGTTCCGTTACATTCTCGAGGGCTTCGATAAACACTGGATTGACGCCGGTATGCGGCGGGAGGCTTTTTACACCAATCTGCCTCCGGGCCCGTATGTTTTCCGCGTAGCTGCCTGTAACAGCGACGGGGTTTGCAACGAAACGGGCGCGTCCGTCACATTTTCGCTGGCGCCGCATTTTTATCAACGGGCCTGGTTCCTGCCGCTGTGCGCGGCCGCGCTCTGCCTGGCAGGCTGGATGATTTACCAGCTTCGCATTCACCGGCTGCGGGAGCAGTTCAATTTAATTCTGACCGAGCGCAGCCGCATCGCGCGGGAGCTGCACGACACGCTGATTCAAGGCTTGAGCGGAATCACGATGGAGATGCAAGCGCTGGCGGGAAGGCTGCGCGCGCCGGAGGAACGGGCCACGCTGGAGGACATCGTTCGCGACGCAGGCACGTGCTTACGGGAGACGCGCCGGTCCGTCGCTGGATTGCGTAGCGTGCAAGGTCCGGATTCCGGATTGGCGCCGGCGATCGCACAGGCGGCGAAGGAGATCACGGAAGCCAAAAACGTGCGGCTAAAACTGAAGCTGGAAAAAAGCCCCACCGAGTTATCACCCGAAGTGCAGTACAATTTGCTGCGCATCGCGTCTGAAGCAGTGAATAACTCAGTAAAACATTCGGGAGCGAAAGTGATTGAAATCGCGCTGAGCTGCGACGCGGACATGTTGCAGCTTTCGGTGAAAGACGACGGCTGCGGGTTTTCGCGCGAGAATGGAAATGGGCGGCCAGGACATTATGGCCTGATCGGCATGAAGGAACGCGCGGCGCAAATCGGCGCGGAAATCAGCTTGGCGAGCGAGCCGGGACGGGGTACCACCGTTTCCGTTCTCCTGCCGATCAGCTTATTGACAGCCAAGCAGACAGTGGGCGTACATATATTATGACGACTGCATCGGAAAATACTTCAACCGGCAGCGAATCCTCCAACGGCACCGGGATCATTCGCATCTTATGCGTGGACGATCATCCGCTGGTGCGCAAAGGCATCGCGTCGATTCTGGCTAATGAAGCCGACATGGTGCTGGTGGCGGAAGCGGGAAACGGCCGCGAGGCGGTAGAGCTGTTCAAGGAGCTCAAGCCGGATGTGGTGCTGATGGATTTGCGTATGCCGGACATCGACGGAACGTCGGCGACGCGGATGATCCGGCAGGAAGCTCCGGATGCACGCATTATCGCGCTGACCAGCTACGACGGTGACCAGGACATTTACCGCGCGCTTGAAGCGGGCGTGCGCGGCTACATCCTGAAGGAAATGGTCCACACGGAAGTGGTGCGCGCGATCCGGACGGTGCATGCGGGCAAACGGCTGATGCCGCAAGAGGTGGCCGAGCGGCTGAGCGAATATTTCCCACAAGTGGCGCTGACGCCGCGTGAAGTAGAAGTGCTGGGATGCGTGGCGAAGGGCATGGCGAATAAAGAAATCGCCACGCAACTGGGCACCGCGAGCGGCACGGTGAAGATGCACATTCAAAATATTCTCGCCAAGCTGGGAGCCTCGGACCGGACGCATGCGGTGACGATTGCGATGGAGCGCGGGATACTTCATCTCTCCTAAAAAGAAGTTTGGAGCTTTGGCTGCACTATTGAGCGTGGCGTCGGCTCGTACTTTCTTAAAAAGAATTTTCCTCTTGATGAACGGTTTGGATTGACTCGCCAGTTGCATCGTTCGGCTGTTTCGATTCGGCGAATATTGCTGAAGGATTTGTGAAGCGCGGTGTTGCGGACAAGCTTCGGTATCTCAATATCGCGCAAGGTTCACTGGAAGAAAGCCGATACTATTTAATTCTTGCAACGGACCTTGGCATTGCGGATCTTTCCCGCCTTGAGGTATCCATCGACGAATGCAGCAGAATGATTGAGGCTTACTCGCTGCCGCTGCGACGCTCACTGGCCTGATTCTGGCTACTGGCCCCTTCTTTAAATATGCCGTTTGGCATATTTAACTTCTTGCCGCATGACAGTCGCATCTGGGGGGTTGAAAAGCGATACTATTCTTAACCGATGAAACCTGAAACGCCAGAGCTGCACGCGGAAGGTGTACCTACATCTACAAACGAGGTTCCTTCACGGATTACGATCCCTCCTGCCGCGCCTCCGAAAAAAAGCCGTGGTTGGGTGTGGGTGCTGGTGCTCTGTATCGCCGGCGCCGCGGCTTACTTCTGGTATCCCAAATTTTCTGGGACCGCGGAAGCGCAATCGCCGGCTAAAAAAGCCGACAAGAGCGGCGGACGGGCAGTGCCGGTGATCGCGGCGGCTTCGCGGCAGGGCGATATGCCGGTTTATCTGGACGGCCTGGGAAGCGTGACGGCGTTCAACACGGTGACGGTCCGGTCGCGCGTGGATGGAGAGATCGTCAAGATCGCGTTCACCGAGGGACAACTGGTGAAGAAAGACGACCTTCTGGTCGAGATCGATCCGCGGCCATTTCAGGTGCAGCTTGAACAGGCGCAAGCGCAGAAGGCGCGGGATGTGGCTCTGCTCGATAACGCGCTGATCGATCGGGAACGATATAAAGTTCTGTTTGGGCAGGAGGCGATTCCAAAGCAGCAACTGGACACGCAGCTTTCGACCGTGGCGCAGTATGAAGCGACGATCAAGAGCGATCAGGCCATGATCGACAACGCTAAGCTGCAACTGGTTTATAGCAAAATCACGTCGCCGTTGACAGGACGGATCGGGCTGCGGCTGGTGGATCAAGGCAACATTATTCACGCCACAGACGTGAACGGCCTGGTGGTGATCACGCAGTTGCAGCCGATCGCGGTGCTGTTCAATATCGCCGAAGATAGTCTGCCTGCGGTGCGCCGGAAGATGCAAGGCGGAACGCTGCGCATCGATGCCTACGATCGCGATTCCAAGAAAAAGCTGGCGCAAGGCCACCTGCTGACCATCGACAACCAAATCGACCAATCGACGGGAACGGTGCGTTTCAAAGGGCAATTTGAGAACCAGGACGATTCGCTATTTCCCAATCAGTTCGTGAATGCGCGGCTGCTGCTCGATACCAGGCACAACACGGTGATTATTCCCACCGCGGCGATTCAGCGGAGTCCGCAGTCGACTTTTGTCTATGTAATCAAGTCGGACAATACGGCTGAGGTTCGCAACATCGTGAGCACGCTGACGGAAGGTGAGGAGGCGGCGGTCGACAGTGGCCTGGCGCCCGGCGAAACCGTGGTGATCGACGGCGTCGATAAGCTGCAACAAGGCACCAAGGTTTCCGTCCGCATGGTGGAACCGAAGGGGACACGCGGTTAACGAATGAGGCTTTCTGAATGAGCCCTTCCCGCCCGTTTATTCTACGGCCGGTGGCGACTGCCTTATTAATGGCGGGATTGCTGCTAGTCGGCTCCGTGGCGTATAAACAACTGCCTGTTTCGGCATTGCCGCAGGTGGATTATCCCACCATCCAGGTGATCACGTTTTATCCGGGAGGCAGTCCGGAGGTGATGGCATCGTCGGTGACGGCGCCGCTCGAACGGCAGTTCGGACAGGTGCCGGGGCTGAACCAGATGACGTCGACGAGCTCCAATGGAAGCTCCGTAATCACGCTCCAGTTCGCGCTCGAATTGAATATCGACGTGGCGGAGCAGCAGGTGCAGGCGGCGATCAACGCGGCGCAGAGTTTCCTGCCGGTGGACCTGCCGAATCCTCCGATTTACAGCAAGTCGAATCCGGCGGATACGCCGATCATGACGCTGGGGCTGACTTCGAAGACGATGGCGCTTTCGAAGGTGGAGGATTACGCCGACACGCGGCTGGCGCAGAAAATATCGCAGCTGCCGGGCGTGGGATTGGTGAGCATTTCGGGCGGGCAGAAGCCTTCGATCCGGATTCAGGCGAATCCAATGGCGCTGTCGTCTTACAAATTAAATTTGGAGGATTTGCGGGCGGCGCTGGTGGCGGCCAACGTGAATCAGGCCAAGGGAAGCTTCGACGGGCCTCTGAACGCGTACACGATCGGGGCCAACGACCAGATTCTGACCAGTCCCGATTACAAATCGCTGGTGGTGGCGTATCGCAATGGCGCTCCGGTAACGCTATCCGATGTGGCCGACGTGGTCGATGACGCGGAGAACGTGAAGCTGGCGGCGTGGATGAACCAGACTCCGGCGGTCATCGTGAATATTCAGCGCCAGCCGGGCGCGAATATTATCGATGTGGTGGACCGCGTGAAGAGGCTGCTGCCCACGCTGCGGGCTTCGCTGCCGAGCGCGATTGAAGTGACGATTCTGACCGATCGAACCAACACCATCCGCGCCTCCGTCGCCGACGTGCAGTTCGAACTGATGCTGACCATCGCGCTGGTGGTGATGGTGATTTTCATGTTCCTGCGCACCCTGGCCGCGACAGTGATTCCGAGCGTCGCGGTGCCGCTTTCGCTGGTGGGAACTTTCGGCGCGATGTACCTGCTGGGGTACAGCCTGAACAACCTGACGCTGATGGCGTTGACCATTTCGACCGGCTTCGTTGTCGACGACGCGATCGTGATGATCGAAAATATCGCGCGCTATATCGAAGAGGGCGAGGCGCCGATGCAGGCGGCGTTAAAGGGCGCCGAACAAATCGGATTCACGATTCTTTCGCTGACTGTATCGTTGATCGCGGTGCTGATTCCGCTGCTGTTCATGGGCGATATCGTGGGCCGCCTGTTCCGCGAGTTCGCCATCACGCTGAGCGTCACGATTCTGATTTCGGCGGTCGTTTCGCTGACGCTGACGCCGATGATGTGCGCGCGGCTTCTCAAGCACAAGCCGGAATCGGAGCAGGGACGCTTTTATCGCGTCTCGGAGCACATTTTTACCAGCATCATCGCGTTCTACGGACGCACGCTACAAGTGATTCTGCGGCATCAGTTCCTGACGCTGATGGTGGCTGCCGGAACGCTGGCCGGAACGGCGATCCTGTTCCTTCTGATCCCTAAAGGATTTTTCCCGGTCCAGGATACGGGCGTGATTCTGGGGGTTTCGGAGGCCGCGCAGACCGTCTCCTTCCCCGCGATGGCGAAGGCGCAGCAGCAGCTTACGAAAATTATTTTGCAGGACCCGGCGGTGGAAAGCCTTTCCTCGTTTATCGGAGTCGACGGCACCAACACGACGATCAACAGCGGACGCATCCAGATCAATCTGAAACCGGTGGAAGAGCGGCACATCAGCGCGAGCGACATCATCCGCCGCCTGCAACCGGAACTGGCGCAGGTGGAGGGAATCACGCTCTACATGCAGCCGGTGCAGGATCTGACGGTGGAAGATCGCGTCAGCCGGACGCAGTATCAGTACAGCCTGGAAGATCCCGATAAGAATGAATTGGCCACCTGGGTGCCGCGTTTCATCGCCAAGCTGCAATCGCTGCCGGCGCTGCGCGATGTGGCGAGCGACCAGCAGAATGGCGGCCTCGAAGCGATGCTGGTGATCGACCGCTCCACCGCGTCGCGCTTCGGCATCACGCCGGCGATGATCGATAACACTTTGTACGACGCGTTCGGACAGCGGCAAGTATCGATCATGTTCACGCAGTTGAATCAGTATCGGGTGGTGCTCGAAATCAAGCCGGGCTTGCAGCAGAATCCGCAGGAGCTAAAGAATATTTATATCCGGACCTCGCAGGCCAGCGTCGTTCCGCCTAGTTCCAGTCAGAGCGCCGCGGCGCAGACCGCTTCGACCGCGGGCGGTTCGGCATCGACCGCCGCCGTCGTCAGCACTGCCGGCGGACAGGTGCCTTTGAGCGCGTTCACCCATTTCGAAGCCGGCACAACTCCCTTGGTTGTGAATCACCAGGGCCAGTTCCCGGTGGTGAC
>Ga0116129_1002100_pt1 | contig 10359 bp, 8 predicted proteins | sample June2015DPH_17_2_FD_89732 | JGI IMG/M metagenome (GOLD analysis project Ga0116129, IMG submission 89732) | Peatland microbial communities from SPRUCE experiment site at the Marcell Experimental Forest, Minnesota, USA - June2015DPH_17_10 | ecosystem: Environmental > Terrestrial > Soil > Wetlands >...
GAATCCACAAACACTTACAGCTGTTGGGGATTTCACCCATTCGGTGTATTGCGGAGCAGTTGTTAGTGCATTCATAACAGTGCACTTAACGGCGAAAAAATGGCATCTACTGCGGTTTTTAGGCTGAAGCATGTCTCGGAGATTCGGATGATGCCACAGGCCAGGAATGGGAACGAAAAGCCGCACTATGTGGCGGAGGGCAACTGGAACCTGCTGGGGCATCAAGAGGAAGAGTTTGCCGGAGATAGCACATCACGGCAAATTCGTGTGGTTGCGGGAGCTGGATTTGAACCAGCGACCTTTGGGGTATGAACCCGAAGATTGATCGCCGTCACCAAGCGCAATTTCCATTTCTCGAAACAGGCATTAGCCTGAAGAACGGAGCCTTCAGTGACCTGAAGACGATAAACGGACTTTCACCCCAAAGTCCCGACAGCAACCACCAACCGACAGTTCGCTTGAGGCAAACGCACTAGACGCCATCGCCAGCGCACCTCACAGAAAAGCCGCTCAAATGGCAGCTTCCTTTGGAACTTCTCTTATGTGCCCGCCTTAGCGCGGAAGGGCCTGGCTGCTGGTTGGCTGCGCGGAAACCGGCTGATCGATGGGGTGAGAGATGGCGGCAATCGGGACGGTGGCTTGTGCCGCTTCCTGCTGGCCCTTGCCTGCAAAGTAATTGCGGGCGGAGAGATTCTTGTAGAACTCGCCGGTCAACTCCGCTGCACGGGGGCCAAAGGTAGGCCGGCCGCCTTCGAGAAAGAAAACCGTAACGAGGCTGCCCTGAGGTGAGTCGGCGAATGAAGCGAACCAGCCGAAGCGTGTGCCATGATCGGAGCAGGTTCCGGTCTTGCCGAAGACGGGGAAGTCATGAAAGTTGGCGCGCAGGCTGCGTGCGGTACCGTATTCCACTGCTCCGGCCATGCCGTTCTGCATTTGCGGCACGTATTTGGCAATATCCAGCGTCCGCTTGATCTTGGGCTGAAAGTCCGCAATCTCTTCCGGCGTGGTGGGATGTTGCAGGTAGTAAAGCGTTCCGCCGTTGGCCAGCGCGGCCACGTACGCGCCCAGTTGCAGCGGAGTGAGCGACACCCCCTGCCCAAAACTGCACATGCGCCCGACCCCGCCTTCGGATGCCGGCAGCGGATGATCGGGATATTCGCCCAACTGCTCGCCCGCGATATTGTAGCCGGCCAGCTCTCCCAGCCCAAACTGGTTGGCGTAGTGGCGCACGCGCTCAAAGCCCAGCTCGCGACCGAGTTCCTCAAAGTAAAGGTTATTGCTCTTGGCCAGCGCCGTGGTCATATCCATTCGGAAGCCAGGCAGCTGAACTTTGGTGTCACGGGTAACCAGGCCTTCAGACAGTGCGGCCATCGCTACAGTGATCTTGATCGTCGAGCAGGGCTCAGCACCAGGTGAAAGCGCCAGCTTCTGGTTGACCATGGCCAGGATGCGGCCATTCGAAGGATCAATGACAACCGCAGTGCCATTCATGCCGTCCAGCGCATCAATCGCTGCCTGGCGAACAACCGGATCTTCGCCGGTGGTGATGTCGGAGCCAAAAATGTCGGTGGTGGCGAAGGAATTGGCAGTGAAGCGCTCATAGTAACGGTGATGCGTTGTGAGCGATGCGCGGCGGGCGGTGACTGGAGTCGGAGTCCTGGCGGCAACCGTCGAGTGGTGCACGGCGACCGAGGTCCCGGTCGGATGGTGCGCGGCGGCCAGGTGGGCGGTCGATGACTTCCCTGCTGAGGCCTGCGCGCTGTGACGCCGATGAGTCTGCGATGGATGCGCCGAGCCGGAACGAGCATGGTGCAGCGTACTATGAGGAACGTCCAATCCAACCCCGGCCGCCGTTCCCAAAACTCCAAAGATTAAAGCTGGGACCAGCCCACAAGCCCAAACGCGCGAATTCTTCATGCTGCCCGCATCCTCTCGATTATGCAGTTCGTGCCGTACATCCGACTGGGGCGGCGCACTCGTTACCCAGTGACCATTTCGCGTGTAATCTCAGTCCTTGCCGCGATTGGACTCACCTGACTGCGGCGCGCCAAACTCTGGTGTGATCGAAATCAACCCGAAAGCTAGAAGGTGTTTTTCTCCACACTAGAAGAAAGGCTAACAATTCCGCAATGACACTTCCGAGGCAGCACTTCTTTTGGCCGGGCTCAATTCTGAGTATACAACCCTCAGCGCTAGGATTCCAAAGGGAAAAGTGCCCGGGGTGCACTTTCCCCCTTCCAGATTAGAACCGTAGCCGGCGCAGAAACGTGGGCGTGTCCAGATCCCGTTGGGCCTCTTCATCCGTCTCAGCAAACATCGCCGCCGGCTGCGTGCGCTGCTCTTCCTGCTCCACCGCTGCCCGCGTTCCGCTACTGAAATCTCCCGCATAGTCCCTGGGGAGAGGAGTATACGAGGGCTCCTCGGCAAACTGCGTCCGGGCCGCCGCGGCGACCAACTCCGGTTGACGGGCGCCAAATCCGGAATCGAATCCCGCCTCGAAGCCGGGCTGCGCAATGGCCTCGCGAGTCATTTTGCTTTCGGGCGCCTTGGCTGCCACACCTCCCTTGCCTGCCGTGGCCCCTGAGGAGGACGCAAAGAAGTATGACTGGTCGGATTCCTCCGCCTCGTCTTCTACCTCGCTCAGGAATGGAGCCGGCGCATCGGCCTTGACGGCTGCAATCACCGGCGCAGCCGGTTCGTTCATCCAGGTGGCGGGCGCCACCACAGGCACGGATACCACCGGCTCTTCGGCCACCATCACCTCGCCGATGCTCAACATGCGGGCGCGCCGCTCCGGCATCTGGTCGCGAAAGCCGGTGGCGATCACCGTGATCTTCACGTCATCTTCCATCTGTTCGTCGAGCACAGCGCCGAAGATGATGTTGGCGTCCTCATGCGCGGCAGTCTGAATGAGCGACGAAGCCTCGTTGACCTCGGACAGCTTGAGCGAGCTCGAACCGGTGATGTTGATCAGGATGCCTCGCGCGCCATCGATAGCGCCGGCTTCAAGCAACGGGGACGCCATCGCCGCCTGCGCCGCTGCCACCGCGCGATTGGGCCCCGAACGGATGGCTGTTCCCATGACCGCGTGCCCCATGCCGGCCATGGTGGTCTTCACGTCGGCAAAGTCGCGGTTGATGATGCCGCTGATGGTAATGATGTCGCTGATGCCCTGAACGCCCTGGCGCAGCACGTCGTCGGCAATGCGGAAACTCTCGAAGAACCCGGCGTCCTGGGCCACCACCAGCAGCTTCTCGTTGGGAATCACAATCATGGTGTCGACCGAATCGAGCAGCTCCTTCATGCCCCGTTCGGCCTGCTGCAGACGGCGCTTGCCCTCAAAGCCGAAGGGCCGCGTGATGACCGCCACGGTGAGAATGCCCATCTCGCTGGCGAGCGAGGCAATCACCGGAGCAGCACCGGTGCCAGTGCCGCCGCCCAACCCAGCGGTGACAAACACCATGTCGGCGCCTTCGAGCGCCTCAATGATTTTTTCTGAATCTTCCAGCGCCGCGCGACGGCCTACGTCGGGATTGGCGCCCGCGCCTAGCCCTTGCGTCAACCGCACGCCGAGTTGCAACTTTACCGGCGCCTGCGACAGTTTGAGCGCCTGCACATCGGTGTTGGCGGCGATAAACTCCACGCCCTCCATGCGGGCCTGGATCATGCGGTTCACCGCATTGCCACCGCCACCGCCCACGCCAATCACCTTGATGCGGGCGCCGCGCACGGGCTCATCGTGATATTGAATGCGCATCTCTCCGGCTTGCTTGCTTTCGTTTTCCATAGCGGCTCCGCCTCCTGGTAGGTTTAAAAATCTGGTTGTCTAAAAACTGGCTGCAAAAATAGCGCGCAGCTTGGCACGCAAACTGTGGTTTTCGGCCGCCCGCGTTACCCGCGTGCGATGGGCATACAAAAGCATTCCGATGGCCGTTGAGAATCCGGGATGAACCAGTTCGCCGGGCATATGGGAAAGACGCACGGGCAGTCCGCAACGCGCCGGCACACGCAACTGGCTCTCGGTTACCTCCAGCATGCCGGGCAACATCGATCCTCCGCCGGTGAGCACGCAGCCCGCGCCAAGCGCCTCAAACACCGCGCCCTGGCGCAGGCTTTCCTTGACGAAATAGAGCAGCTCGCGCGCTCGCGGCTCCAGAATCTCGGCAACCGCGCGCAGGCGAAGCATCTGTGCCTGCGGATTGTGAATCTCGATCTCCGCCATCAGCGGCACAGAGGTGACAACCACATGACCATACTGGCACTTGACCTCTTCGGCCTGCGCCAGCGGCATTTGCAGACCCACGGCCAGATCGTTGGTAAAGTGCGCGCCACCGATCGGGATCGATGCCGTATGGGCGACTGCTCCTTCAAAGAAGACGGCCAGATCACTCGAATGTGCGCCGATATCGAGCAGGCACACACCGAGCTCCCTCTCATCGGCAGAAAGCGTCGCCTCAGCGGATGCGATCGACTCCAGCACCGCCTCGGTCACTTGCAGCCCCGCGCGGTTGGCGCAGGTAATGGTGCTTTGCAGTGCACTCCCCGAGCAGGTGGCGATGTGCAGATCGACTTCCAGTCGCGCGCCCACCATGCCGACCGGATCAAATATCCCCGGCTGGGCGTCGAGAATGAACTGGCGCGGTAGAAGGTGAAGAATCTCCCGATCTGGAGGCCGCTCGACGGCTCGCGCCCGCTCTACGGCTGTGCGCACATCGTCGCGCGTAATCTCGCGCATGCGGCTGCCCAGTTCGAATCCACCATTGGTATTGATGCCGCGAATATGCGGGCCACCGACGCCCACCGCGCACTCATCAATGTTGGCCCGCGCCATGCGCTCGGCTTGCTCATTGGCTGCCTTAACGGCTTTCGCCGCCGGGGACAGATCGCTGACCAGCCCCTTGCGCATCCCCGCCGACTCCACCACGCCATGACCGCGATAGCGCAGTGATCCCTCGTTCAGGTCGGCAGCCAGCACGCGCGTATGTGCGCTGCCCATGTCCAGCACTACGATCAGGTTGTCCTGCTTCTGGCTCATGCGGTCACTCGCCCTCAGCAACGCCCGCGGCTCGGTGCGTGGATGAAGCTGGGTTGGCTCGGTTCACGTTCAACGTTGTGTGCAGTTGGGCGGCGTGCTTCTTTTTCTGTTCAGCTTTTTCGTGGGCCGCTCTCAACCGGGCGGCGCGTTCTCTTATTGCACGCTGCTTGGTCGCGAGTGCTGCAACCGAAGACGACTTTTGCGCCAATGTCTTGGCCGGCGCAACCGAGGCCTCGCGCGCCTTCGGCTTTTCCTTCTGCTGAGGCGCAGGTTTGATTGCATCGGGCTTGGTCGCCGCGGTCTCACTTTCAGCGGCATCGGTGCCGGCGCGCGATCCGGCGGACGGTTTTGCCTGCGGCGCACCCCCCTGCGTCTGATCGGAGCTCGAGCTGCCGCCCACTTGGGCGGCCACGGCGCTCGTCCCCGCCGCCATCTCCAGCACCACCTGGTTGTCATAGCGCAGGTCGACCGCGGAAAGCTTTGCGTACTGCTGCCGCCACTCGGCAATGTGCGCCTTGTACCGTTGGTAGCGCTCGAGGAACCGGTCGTCGCCGAAGTGGCCCAGAATGTCCATCCCCTGCTCGGGCATCAGCACGCGGGCGTCCTGCGGATCCGTGAGATCGATCTCTGAGATCTGCTCGGAGAGATGTTGTCCGTTGGCATCGAGTTCAGACAGCAAGCGCTCGTAGACCGCCATGCGCGCCTTGCGCATCGAGAGCGGGTCGCCAGGGTTGAGGCCCGTGACCACGGGAAACGAGTAATTGTGCTGCGCCATCGCCGCCGGCCTCATGCTGAGCAACACGCCGTCTCGATCCACAAGGCCAACCTGCTGGCCCTGGCGCACAAACGCAACCGGCTGGCGCTCGACTACGGTGACGCGAATCTGGTCGGGCAACAAACGCATGACCGTTGCGCGCTCGACCCAGGGAATCGCTTCCAGCTCTTTGCGCCGCTGGTTCAAGGGGACAAAGAAGATCTTGCGCCCAATGTCTTCGCCGAACACCGGCAGCATCTCCGCGCGGCTGACCTGCGTCAGTCCCGTTGCCTCGATATTGCCCGCTCCGGCAATGCGAAAGCGTGAGTCGCGGCCAAGATAAGTCTTCGCGGCAACCACCCCGGCACTCAATGTTCCGATCACGGCAAGGCAGCCCAGTCCAACAAAGACGCGCCCGATCGTCGAAGCCGGGCGCCACCAGGTACCCTTGGGCGCTCCAAACTGCTCCCCGCCGAACCGGGTGCTTCCCCGGCGCGGGGCATCGTCGTCGTCCGGGTCACGCATTTCGAGCGGCATGCCCGGAAGTGCGCGCCCATTTGGGGGCACACCGGTCTGCACGCGCCGGAAGCGGGATTCGCCGGGCGCTTCATCCTCCCAGATCAGAGGCCGAGTTTGGTTTCTACCTTGATTAGCCACGCCGTGAGCAGAGGTCGTGAGAATCGCCAGATTTCACTATAGGCCGCGCTCGAGGGGCTTTTTTCCTGAGTCAGAACAGGGGGAATCCAGGTTGTAACGGGCCAAACCGGAGCCCAAAATGAGAGCGATCAGTTGCCGCACCGGGTCAGTTGCCGGCCGAGGGCTTCAGACAAGGCTCCAAACCGCGAGGAGACCCACTTGAGGGGGGCAATCTGGAGGGCAATCTGGGGGGCCTGTAAGCCCCTATTTTTGTCCCTGTCGCGACCGTGGGCCGACCCCGAAAGGCGGGAGCAAGACCCATCCCGGCGAATCGAATCGCCCGCCCCGATCCTCCATTTCCATGTTCCCCTCACTCGTCGGTCGCAAACGTCACGCCCGTGCGCGACTTCCAACGGACCAGCTCGAGTGGCGGCTCCAATGGAAGCTGCGCCGGGGAAGCGGGCATGGTTTCCCCGACCGATGCCGGCGGCCAGGTCTATTCGATCTTTTCAAGCTCGCCCAGAATCAGCGGTCCGAGCTGGCTTACACTCCCGGCGCCCAGGGTGAGGATGAGATCGCCCTCCTCGGCGATCGAAACAACCGCCGCCACGGCGGCGGCAAAGTCCGGCACAAATTCAGCGCGTGAGCCTTCAATTTTGGCGACCAGTGCTTCGGCCGTCACGCCCGCAATGGGCTCTTCGCTGGCTGCATAGATCGGCAATACGGTCACCGTGTCGGCATCCTTGAATGAGCCCCCAAACTCCTCCAGAAGATCACGGGTCCGGGTGTAGCGATGCGGTTGAAACACAACGTGGATTCGCTTATGCCCGCACTCGCGCGCTGCATCAAGCGTCGCGCGAATCTCGGTTGGATGATGGCCGTAGTCATCGACAACCGTAATGCCGCCCGCCCGACCGCGCAACTGAAAGCGCCTGTCGACGCCGCGAAACCGATTCAAACCGTCGGCAATCTTGTCCCCGGGCACGAGAAGCTGGTGACCGATAGCAGCCGCCGCGGTGGCGTTCAACACGTTATGCCGTCCCGGCACATGGAGATCGAACGGACCGAGCGGCCCCGCCGCAGTGTGCACCAGGAAGCGCGCGTAGCAGTTCTCGCCAGCGCGAAGAAATTCAATACGGTAATCAGCCTCATCCGCAATTCCGTAGGTGAACACACGGCGCCGCGCGCGCGGCAAAATCCCCTTTAGCAGCGCATTGTCCAGGCAGGCCGTCACCGCTCCATAGAAAGGAATCTTGTCCATGAAGTCCAGATAGGAGCGCTCCACATCGGCCATATCCCGATAACAATCCATGTGCTCACGATCAAGATTGGTCACCACCGCCAGAATCGGCGACAGTTTAAGAAAGGACCGGTCGCTTTCATCAGCCTCGGCCACCAGATATTGCGTCGTGCCCAGGCGCGCGTTCGACCCAAGCGCGTCCACGCGACCACCAACAACCACGGTCGGATCGAGGCCACCGGCGGTGAGCACCGATGCCACCATCGAAGTCGTCGTTGTCTTGCCGTGCATGCCGGCAATCGCAATTCCGTACTTGAGCCGCATCAACTCGGCCAGCATCTCTGCCCGCTGGATCACCGGAATCTTGTGCGTCTGCGCTTCGAGCACCTCCGGGTTCAGCGGACTGACCGCAGAACTGGTCACAACCACCGTCGCCTCGCCCACGTGGCTCGCCTCGTGCCCCTCATAAATCATGGCGCCCAGGCTGGCCAGCCGGTCCGTGACCGGTCCGCGGCGCAGGTCAGACCCAGAGACCTTCATGCCCAGGTGGAGCAGAATCTCGGCAATGCCGCTCATGCCGATGCCGCCGATCCCAATGAAGTGCACGTGTTGTGAGGTTGTGAACATGGACAACGAAACTCAACTGTAACACTGGCGCGCGGCCCACCCGGCGCAATTGCCCAGTAGGGTGCTGGCTGGACTGGCTTCCTGCTGGCGTCAAAAGAAAGAAACACGGGTCACAGGATAGATTCCTCTGCGTTGACGAATTCAATGTTCTGAAATTCAGGATAGGCCGGGTTGAACACAAGCACTCCCCTCGATCGCGTGGATTCGGGCGCCCGGCACACGCAACACGTCACATCGGATTTCTCGGCCCCATTGGTCACGGACGGCCTGCCAATCCGGCATTTCAAAGCACGCAGCAGACTCAATCGAGATCCCACACGGAATCTGGATCTCTGCCATCGCCCTGGGGTGGCATCTTCGATCCTCCGGCAGGAACGAGAGTTTCGAGCACCGCCAGGCTGGCCTGTTCTGGGGCATAGATAACCCGCGGGCCTGCGTACCCGGTTCGCTTCGTGTTCGAACAGAGCGGGCATCAATCATGGAAAACTCCACTCGACTCAACCTAATGATGGTCCGCATGAACTCCATCGGATGCGCTCGAACAACTGCGTTTCGGCGCCATTGACCCTGCTTGGAAGCGAAAGTTGCGCGGATTTATTTTCCTCCGCGGGCCGCAACCTTTTCTTCCAACCTCTGTTGAATCAATACATAACCGGCGTGACAGGGAGGGCAGCACGAGCCAAGCCTTCCTTCATCAGAGCCGGGCCGGAATACGAACAGAACGTCTCCCGGCCGGGAAGGAAGGTAGTATGAGCAGCATGCGCAATTGGATGTTGGGAGCGGCATTGGTGGCTGGCGTAGCGACCGTGGGAGCGACAACGGCGCAGGCAGCTGAGTTTGGATTCCGGGTTCGCGGGCCGGTAGCATACATTCCTCCATGCCCCGGACCAGGATACATATGGACCAATGGCTACATGGCCAATGGCTACTGGGTCCCCGGTTATTGGAATTTGGCCGGCCCGCGCCGCATCGACCCGGTGGTAGTTTACGGCCGCGGTTTTGATCGGCGCTTCGCCCCCGGTCGGGGCTATGAACACTTTCGCAGGTAGCCAATCTGGCTCATTGCCTGCTTGGTTTTCTCGACGAAATAAGATGAAGCGGCCTCTCCCAACCCGAGAGGCCGTTTTTTTCTGTCTTCGAGAGCTATCCTCCAAGCGCATCGCGGCCATCGATCGCAGGTCGATAGCGTGAAGCCAGGACTGCTCGGGATCAGCAATTGCGACGATATTGGCCGCCGAACGACAACGGCCCTGGTTCCCCACCGAGTTCTCAAGAGCAACAGCAAGGATGAAAGAACAGTCACAACCGCGAGTCTGCAACCTGATACCGATCATGATCGGCCGGGATTCGGATTGCGGATGTTGACCGTGAAGAACTCCCAGAATCGACGGCCGCCCTCGGGCATGGCGTGAAAGTGAACCGGCAACGTGGGAGCCAGAGGTCCGAGCAGGGCAGCTAAGCTCATGGACGTTCCTTGACGAAAGCCAGGTAGGAACGCATCTCGCCGTCGACCCTGGGCAGAGAGACCAAACCCTCCTGAAGCTCGAAGCCAATCTTCTCAAGCACATGTCTGGACCCGATGTTGCCAGGTTCGCAGTGCGCGACCAACCTGCGCAAGCCAAGCTCACCCAAAGCCCAGTCGCTTAGCACACGGCCCGCTTCGGTGGCATAGCCCTGACCCCAGGCGGATCTCCGGAGCACATAGCCGAAGTTCGCCGTCCCTAAATTCCAGTCGGTCATGCCGAAGCCGGCTCCTCCGATCAGGACTCCATCCTCGTGGCGCACAATGGCCAGGGTACATTCGGTGCGAGGAGAAGTCTTCTGCTCCTGAAGCCACCCGGAAAGGACGGCATCGGTCGTTGCGGGCGTATTCGGCCCCCAGCTGGTGAACCGTGTCACTTCCGGGTCGCCGGCATAGACCTGAATCGCCTCGGCGTCCCCTTCGGCGAATTCGCGCAAGGTCAACCGAGGAGTTTTGAGAGTGATCGAAGTGAAGGTAAAAGGCATACTCATATGCATGTGAACGTCCTTTATCATAAAGGAGATATTAACGGGATTTGCATCTAA